>ENA-OQID01001040-OQID01001040.1-human-gut-metagenome-genome-assembly--contig:-NODE-1040-length-12197-cov-5.174010_pt1 | contig 12197 bp, 8 predicted proteins | sample MGYA00242567_ERZ504727 | MGnify/ENA primary metagenome ERZ504727 (study PRJEB26092, sample SAMD00036215) | human gut metagenome | host: Homo sapiens | study: EMG produced TPA metagenomics assembly of...
AAAGTATTGCGCGGCGCACCCATAAGCATGGGCCGGGGTGAAACTCCCGTGAGGTTGCAGCTAACAACCGCCCGTTTTTGCCTTTTGACGAATATAGTTTATCCATACAGGAAAAGGAGGTTTTTCTAATGGATAAAAAACAGACAATTACAACCGAACGCAAAATAGGGAAAATCACCTATCTTGTTCAAGCGTTGCCGAGTGAAAAGGCAACCGATACAATCCATAAAAAGATTGAGAAACTCATTGTAAAGGATTTGCAGAAAAAGCCCGGAAATCCGGGATTTTTAGCGTCCGAGTAGTGCATTAGGCGGCGGGATATGGTATAATGATAGCAACACATTATACCTGTTTATTCGGCTGTCGGAAAGGAGGACTAATGTTACAGTCGAATAAAATCACCGCCCTTTACTGCCGTTTAAGTCAAGAGGATATGCAAGCCGGAGAAAGCGGAAGCATACAGCACCAAAAAATGATACTTCAACGCTATGCGGACGAACACCATTTTTTGAACACAAAGTTTTTTGTGGACGACGGATTTTCCGGCGTGAGTTTTGAGCGCGAGGGGCTGCAAGCGATGTTGCAGGAAGTGGAAGCCGGACGAGTGGCGACGGTCATTACCAAAGACCTTTCCCGTCTTGGCAGAAACTATCTGAAAACGGGCGAACTCATAGAGATTGTATTTCCCGAAAACGGAGTACGCTATATCGCGATCAACGACGGAGTTGACACAGCGCGGGAGGATAACGAGTTTACCCCCTTGCGGAACTGGTTTAACGAGTTTTACGCCCGCGACACAAGCAAGAAAATCCGCGCAGTTAAACAGGCACAGGCGCAAAAAGGCGAGCGCGTCAACGGGGAATATCCATACGGCTATATCCCAGACCCGAACAACCGCCACCACCTTATACCCGACCCGGAAACCGCGCCGATTGTCAAACAGGTTTTCGCTATGTTTGTTAGCGGCGTGCGTATGTGCGAAATCCAAAAATGGCTTGCGGAAAACAAAGTCTTGACGATTGGAGCGTTGCGCTATCAGCGTACAGGACAGGCGCGGTATCAGCGGGCAATGATCGCCCCCTATACTTGGCCGGACAAAACGCTCTATGACATATTAGCAAGGCAGGAATATTTAGGGCATACCATAACCGCGAAAACTCACAAGGTATCCTACAAGTCGAAAAAGACCCGGAAGAACGAAGAAGAACAACGCTATTTCTTCCCAAACACCCATGAGCCGCTTGTTGACGAGGAAACCTTTGAACTTGCGCAAAAGCGGATTGCTACCCGCCACCGCCCGACAAAAGCAGCGGAGATTGATATTTTTTCCGGCTTGCTGTTTTGCGCTGGTTGCAGACATAAGATGTATTACCAACAGGGCGTAAATATCGAGCCGCGCAAGTTTTCCTATTCTTGCGGCGCATGGCGCAACAGGGCAAGGACAGGCAGCGAGTGTACCTCTCATTATATCCGCAAAAACGTACTTCTTGATTTAGTGCTGGAAGATATGCGGCGGGTTTTGCGGTATGTTAAGGAACACGAACAGGACTTTATCTGTAAAGCTACCGAGTACGGCGACATGGAAGCGAGAAAGGCATTAGCGCAGCAGCAAAAGGAACTTTTCAAAGCACAGGCGCGTATGACCGAACTTGACACGCTTTTCCGCAAGCTGTATGAGGACAACGCATTAGGCAGACTGACAGATGAACGGTTTGTGTTTCTAACTTCCGGCTATGAGGACGAAAAGAAATCCCTTGCCGCAAGGATAGACGAGTTACAACAGCAGATCGCAACCGTTACCGAGCGAAAAAGGGATATATCAAGGTTTATTCAGATTGTCGGGAAATACAGCGACATACAGGAATTGACCTATGAAAACGTCCATGAGTTTATCGACCGTATTTTGATACATGAATTAGACCGGGAAACCAACACCCGGAAAATCGAAATCCATTATAGCTTTGTCGGACAGGTTGATACCGAGCAGGAGCCGACGCAAGTTGTCAACCATGACCGCCGCAACATGGTAGATGTAAAAAGTATCGCTATCTAACCCCAGCAAAATCAATACCGGTATTGCCTTCCATTCTAACAAACTTAATTTTTGATTGGGCAGTGGAAGCATCCTTTGAAGAATAGCTTGTGCCATGGGAATAAAAATTAATAATATAAGGAGTACTACTATTAGGGCGCATTGATGAAAGAACACTGTTCATATAAACATCAGGAACGTTTAAATAATCCAGTTCGTCATTGTTTTCATTCTGAAAATATCTGACTCTGGCATTAAGTACATTATTACCATTGTCATCAGTATCCATAAGACAACCTAACTTATATTGATGATAATCTTTCGTTGGATCATAATAATAAGAAACATCATATTCACCGGTAAAGTTAAACTCATCGTCCTTTTTTATTTCCCTAACAATATCGGCAATAATCAAGACGCTTGAATTGGCATGAAGGGTAAACCTAACAGTGAAAACCTGTCCCTTTTTAAGCTGATAATAGTCAATTCGAGTTCTGTCTCCAATACGATAATCTCTTGCGTAAGGTTTAATCTCGTTGCCATCAGCATCCTTGGCAACGCTCAGATTATTAAAACCTTCTATAGTCTTGATTCTTACGGAATACAAGCCATCTTCAGTTGCAGTAAAGGTCATATCCTTATCATTAGGTGTATCACTTGCACTGAAAAAATCTTTTTCTCCAAATACATAATCGTCTGTGTAATCATCTGACTCTGCTTTAACTTTTGCAGGTGAAAATGAAATAGAAGTTAATACTAATAAAAATGTAAGTAATAAACATAATAATTTCTTTGATTTTTTCATATTCTTTATTCTTTCTCTTTTGTTTGATTTTATATTAACATATTGGTATTTATGGGGCAATTATGATATGATAAATTATATATTGTATTATTTAAAAGATGGTTAGAATTGTAGGAATGAGTAGCACGGAACAATTCGTAGGCATCAAAGTTTGGAAATTTTGACCTCAACATCTATTTAAAAGTAATTATAAGAACTACCTATATAATTACACTAAGATTTCATATTTATAACCCCGGTATCTAAAAAAAACAACACCCTTATAAAAAAAAGAACATTATATATAAAAACGTTTCTTGATAAGATTAGATATGTATATGTTTATCTAGGAGGAAACAAAATGAACGAAGTTCATTTTTTATAAATGTTTCCGACGAATAGCCGCCGACCGAAGGACGGGGCAATACATATTATCTAGGGGAAACAAAATGAACAAAATTCATTTTTAATAAATGTTTCCGACGAATAGCCGCCGACCAAAGGGCGGGGGCAATACATATTATCCAGGAGGAAAAGATGAAAGGAAATTTTAAGAAAGGGATTTCAGTGGCACTAAGTTTAGCATTGACGGTAAGTTCATTTGCTTTGCCTGATACAGCAAAAAATGTTAATGCTGATAATTTGCCAACAACAAAGTTAGGAGTAGGAAGCATTGGAACAGGTTCAAATGAACCGGATGCAGCAAAACTTCCAAGAACTTCAAAACAGGGAAAATACAGATTTACAACAGATAATTATAACAGTAAGCATCAGGCGCTGGATACAAATGACTGGGCAAGTAACTGGTTGTGGGATTTAGAAGGAGATAGGGATACAGACTCTACAAATGCATTATCAGGAACAGCCTATGCACTTCCATTATGCTATTTAATGAAAAAAGATGGTTTGCGTGTGACAAAACCGGCAATGACAAGCAGTAATACAAATGTAAGTGCTTACAATATTAAGGATAATGATACGTTGTGCGATTTTAAAATTTCACCGGATTGGACATGCACAAACAACAATATAGACGAAGTAACTGACTGGTCATACAAGGCAGTTACAACAAATCCACAAAATGCGGGTCAGAAGATGTATACAACGATGACTCAGGGAAGTCCATTCGCTTTTATTGAAATGGAAAATACAAATACAATTTATTTGGAAAAATTACGTGTTACATTCCCAAGTGAAATTATTTATGAAGATACATATAATGGTTCAAAAATGGTTGTATTCAGAACGAATGATATTACAAGTTCAGTAAATGGATATCCAAGTGCAACATACCAATATTATGCAGTATTTTTACCGGAAAATACAACTGTTACACATATGGGAACAACAGACAAAACAAACAATGATAAAATAGGAAAATTAAAATTCACATTCCCATCAAACAACAAAGCTTATATGTCTGTTGCATGGTTATGTGAGAGCAGAAATATTGATAACAACATGGGTATTAAATATGCAAAAGAATATAGACCTTATGCATTTAATATTATTACAAATACAACAGCAGACTATTCTTATAATGAAAGCACGGGAAATGTTCAGACAAAATATACATATTCATTTTCAAAGAAAGCAGAAAGTACTGCTGATGGAACAATAATGGGAATTTTACCACATCAGTATAAGAATATGAGCAATGTTACATATATGGACAATAAAGCCATTACTTTGAGAGGGTATATGAAGTTCATAAAGGGCTCATCATATACTACAAATATGACATACAACGGTATTATTCCATATATGCCAAGTCTTTCAAGTGATGATTCACAAGGAAGAGAAGAATTACAGAAATATGTAAATAACTTCGTTAATAAATACATGACAGGAGCAGGAAATTGGACTCTTGCAAATGATGAAGGAAATGAAACATATTATCATGGAAAGAAATTAAATCGTTCTGCACAGGTTGTTGCAGCTGCTAAAGCAGTTGGAGATGAAGGAAATGCACAGAAAGTATTAAACGGACTTGAAAAGAACTTAGAAGACTGGTTTACATATTCAGGAAATAGTGACAAGCATTACTTTACATATTTAGGAGAAGGTGTTGGAGCTCTATTAGGATTCCAGTCATCATTTAATTCAGTTGACCAGTTTAATGATCATCATTTCCATTATGGATATTTTATTGAATCTGCAGCAAGCGTAGGTTTATACGATAGGGAATGGTTAAATAATTATAAAGATGTAGTAAAGCAGTTAATTTATGATATAGCTTGTCCATATAGAAATAATAAAGAATGTGTTGCAGATTGTGGAAATGCATATCCATATTTAAGAAGTTTTTCACCTTATGAAGGACATTCATGGGCATCAGGATATGAAGATGAGAGAACAGGTAATAACCAGGAATCAACATCTGAAGCAATAAATGCGTGGGCAGGAATTATATTATTTGGAGAACTTACAAATAATACAAAGATTAGAGATTTAGGTATTTATCTTTATACAACAGAATCAGAGGCAGCTGATGAATATTGGTTTGATAAAGACGAAGAAACATACAAAATTGATTCAACTAAGTTTGATGCTCCTATGGCATCAATGGTTTGGGGTGGAAAAGTTGACTATAGTACATGGTTTGGTCAGCAGTACACACAGGGAATACAGATTTGCCCAATTAATTCATGGTCATTTTATTTAGGAAAAAATGCAAATAAAATAACAGGAAAAGATTACATTAAAAAATATTACAATGCAGATAAAACTTATAAAAATGCCAAAGGTGGAAGCACTGAACATTGGAATGATATGTGGGCTGAATATTATGCAATAGCAGATCCTGATTACGCAATGAACACAGTATGGACAAAAAATGCAATAAATGATGGTGAATCACAGGCACATACTTATCATTTTATAAGAGCATTGCAGGATTATGGTACACCTGATTTGACATTTAAATCAAATAGTCCGACAGCTTCCGTGTTTAACAAAAACGGTGTATATACATATGTAGCATACAATGCTTCAAATACAGCAAAAACGGTAACATTTACAAGTAAAAGCGGACAGACAGTATCAATAAAAGCATCACCTAACACAATGACGACAGTAAATGCAAATGAAGTTAATAAATCTTCATATGTTGTAGAATATTATGGAAAAGATTTAAATTCAAATAATTATTCATTGTTAGGAAGTGAAGTGAAATACGCAGATGCAGGAGCAAATGTAACTGCAACAGAAAAGAATTTTACAGGATTTAAATTTGATAATTCAAATTCAAACAATATTAAACAGGGAACAGTAAATGCAAATGGAAGTCTTGTATTAAAAATGTACTACAACAGAGAAACATATAGCATTTCTTATGATTTAGTAGGAGGAGTTAAAAATAATACAGGATTATATCCGACAAGCTATATTTATGGACAGCAGATAACACTTGATACACCTAAAAGGGATGGATATGATTTTGCAGGATGGTATAAGGAAAGTACATACAACACAAAAGTGGACGCTATTTCATCAAAGGTAAATGGAAACATCACTTTATATGCAAAATGGATTCCGGCAGGAACAATTTCTGTAAATGAAGATATGTACCTTACATTTGATGCAAATGTTAATGGAACATTTACTATAGTAGGTGATAAAAAATACAATGCAGTTAGTGTGCTTTATAAGGTGGTAAATACAGAAAGTGAAGCAAAAGAATTAGCAGAAAGTAAAGCAGAAGTAGGATTTGTTTCATGGGGAATGGAAGCAACAGATACAGGTTGGAGTCATACAAGAAGCTTAAAAGGTGATGAAGGAAAATATATTGTATTTTATTTTATAAGATACGATGAAAATGGTGGTTATAAATCGGAATATGGCTATGGAAAAATACAAGCAAATGGAGGCAATATAGAGACAACAAAGGCACCTGAAACTACGACAACTAAAGTAGCTGAGACAACAACAAAGGCACCTGAGACAACAACTAAGATATCTGAAACGACTACTAAGGTTTTAGAAACAACAAAACCTGCAGCAGGCGATTCGAAATACGAATCATTAAATTATAAGGATATTGCTAACAATAATAATGGTGAATTTGATAAGGGATTGTTGGGCTGTAAATACGCAGTAATTAGTGGAGAAATAAATGCATGTTTATTCCAAAATAAAGGCTTTAGTGAATTGTATATGGCAGTAGGTGGAATGGGAGCAGGAAACTTTAAAGCTACCATAAATGGCCGCAATGTGACAAAAACACAAGGCACAGGAGTATTTATAAATCCGGCATCAGATTATGTAACATATAAATATAATGTTGTTGAAATATCATCAGATGACGGAAAGGCTATAGTTATTATATTGAACCCAAATAAAACAGGAACATACAATCAAACGACATCTGAAACAACGACAAAGGCACCTGAGACAACAACAAAGAGTCAGGAAACAACAACAAAGGCACCTGAAACAACGACAAAGAGTCAGGAAACAACAACAAAGGCACCTGAGACAACAACAAAGAGTCAGGAAACAACAACAAAGGCACCTGAGACAACAACAAAGAAGCAGGAACAGACAACAAAGGCACCTGAAACAACGACAAAGAGTCAGGAAACAACAACAAAGGCACCTGAGACAACAACAAAGGCACCTGAGACAACAACAAAGAAGCAGGAACAGACAACAAAGGCTCCTGAGACAACAACAAAGAAGCAGGAACAGACAACAAAGGCACCTGAAACAACAAAGAGTCAGCAGACAGACAATAACAACACAATTACAACGGATGCAAAAAATACAACAACTGCTGGAAATAGTGAAGGCATAAACGGAACATCAGCAGAAAAAACTGCTTTAGGACGAGCTGCATTTTCAAAGAAAATTAAAAAGAAGTTATCATTAAAGAAGATTAAAGTGTCAATTAAAAAAGTTGAAAATGCAACAGGATATGAAGTAAGAGTTGCAACATCAAAGAAATTTAAGAAAACACTTTATAAAAAGTCATATAAGAAAGTTGCATTTACTTTAAAAAGCAAAAAACTTGCAAATAAGAAAAAACTTTATATTAAAGTAAGAGCTTATGTGTTAGATGGAACAAATAAAATATATGGCAAGTGGTCAAAAGTTAAAAAAGTTAAAATTAAATAATTTTTAATAAGATAAAGAATCTCCGGCATATTTGTGCCGGAGATTTTTAGAGTATAGAAAAAACTGAATAATGAGATACAATAAAAAGAAAATTGAAAGTGCCGGATGGGGAAGTGCCACATTTTATAAGAATTACATAGAATTAACAAGAAAAAAGGGCGTGATAAAGATAGCATATTATGTGTATGGAGAAGTTAGATTCCTCTCAATATATGATTATACGGAATTATCACCCCAAAAGATGAAACTTAGAACATCTAATAGAAGATTGAATTTCTCATTAGATTTAGTAAATTCAAAAGATAAATATTCTAAGGGAGTATATACATCAATAGCAAAAGTAAGTTCAGAATTATCATCTAATGAAGATATTAATTATGATAAATTTAATAAATATGAAAAAATGCTTACGCAGAGAAAGTTAAGTATAAACTTTTTATTTTATAATGATACATTTACTGAGAGTAATATGCCTAAAAAGACAAAAAACAGTTGGTACAAATTAACTGATTTCTATGAAAATATTATTTTCTAAAACTTTTTAGGTAAATTTTCTGCTCATCAGTAATCCGATAACTTTCAACAGCTTTTTGAATAGTTTTTCGATGAACCCATGGTGAAAGTTTGCGTTGCTCAATATAAGGGATAACTGTGTTCCACTGTTTAGCAAGAGCGGTTGCCATATACCATGCAATCATCATATTTACATAATATTCTTCAGATTTTACATTTGAAACAAGTTCTACATATTCCGGTTTAAAATCATCATCTAAATAAAGACTCATTAAAGCACCGATTCCATAACGGATAGTATAGGTATCTGAAGAATTAATCCATTTTTTTATTTCCATAAGTAATTCATCTTTATGTTTTGAAAAACATTTTGGTAAAGGTAAATCACATGTAGCCCAATTATTGATATAAGGAATAAATAACTTTACCTGTTTTATGCATTCGTCATAATCTTTTATTCCGGAAATTATCATCATATGAAGATTATTTTCCTCGTAATATGTATGTGGCAAATCTTTAATAAAAGATTTTGAATCTTCAGTTTTTGCATATTCTTTAGCAAATTTTCTTAATATAGGAGTACGAATGCCAATAATATTTTCTTTATTATAGCCTGGTATAAGCTTGCTATGAAAATCTCTATATTTTAAATCCTGTAATTCAAATAATTGTTTTTGTAGTGTATTCATATAAATCTCCACTTGAAAATATAAAAAAGTTTTATTTAAATATTGCTATCTATATTGCAGGAACTATTTCTACGGATATCTGGTCGAATTTGTTTTCCAAATCTTTAGTAATATGTTCCTGTATTGTTTTAAATTCTTTAATTTTTAAAGTATCAGATTTGCTTTTAACATATACTTCAATCCATGTTTTTCTTCCGGTTTGTGTTACATCAAGAAAATCTAAACTATAATCATAATTTTGAATATCTTCATTAACAACATCTCTTATTTCATCCATGACTTCCTTATCAGGAGAAAATAATACAAGTTCCTTTAAGGTCTTTATAATTTGAACTACGGGTTCTTTTACAAGGAATAAAGAAACTAAGATAGCTACAGTAGAATCAATGTAAGGAATAATAAATTTTAAAGTTGTGTTAGTAAGGAAAATCTGTAACAAAAATGCAACGGAAATTCCAAGAGTGCTTACAATATCTACTTTCCATAAATATAATTCAGACTGAATCATCATAGAAGAATAACTTCTGCTTAAGTGCTTTAATACCAAAAAAGTAAGCATACAGAAAAAACAAAGTGAAGATTCGTATGCTAAAACGCTGATAGCATTTACAGTATGACCACCATTAAGTAAAACTTTTACATTTGATGTAATCATATTAATAACTACTGCTAATAAAATTAAATATTTTATAAGAACAAGTAAAGATTCAATTTGAGAGAAACCATAAGGTTTCTTTTCAGATACCGGTTTATACAAAAATGGAACAAGTATAAACATTGGAAGTAAGAGTAACAAATCGAATAAGTCAAATATTCCATCGGCAATTACTGTTTTTGAACCAAGGAAAAATGCTGCAATTACTTCGACTACTGTAAAAATAATTGTTCCGGTAAGTGATAATCGTAAAATTTTGTTTTCCGTTTTATATTTTTTATCGTCCATGATAAATTGAAAAAATCCTTTCTAGTGATATGAATTGTGCCCAATTCTTATTAAAAAGTTCATAATTATGATAAAGTCTGGTATAATACTAGTGTCAATAGTATAAATAATAAAAAAAATACGGTAAAATAAACTACATTTCAAAATAAATAGAACAAAACATTAGTATAGTACAAGAGTAAAGAAGAGGAAAAGATGAAACGTAAAAAAACATTTAATATAGGAGAAGTGTCAAGGCTTTTTAATATTAGTGTAGATTCAATTCGTTATTATGAGAAAATAGGAATATTAGAGCCGACACGCAATGAGGGAAATAATTACAGAGTATATACTTTATCGGATATCAGACAACTTACAATGATAAGAGAATTGTTAGGACTTAATTTCTCGACTGAAAGAATTAAGGAATTTGACCGAAACCAAAATGTGGAAACTACAAAAATGCTTCTTTCAGAAGAACTTAATATAGTAAATAAAAATATAGTAGAATTATTTGAAAAGAAGGTAAGTATAGAAGCAAGAATAAAATCATTAGAAGAAAACATTAATCATACGGATTTGGGAAACATAAGGATAAAAGAGTTTGATGAAAGACAGTGTGTAATGATAAGTGAGTCGAATCTTGATGATGATGACGTAGATTATTATCTTGTAAAATATATGCAGTCCCATAAAAATAAAGTTGATACAATAGGAGCATGCGACTGTTATGTGTTGGATATATCAAAAATAAGTGAAGATGGAAATTCATTTGTAACAAAAGGTGTATTTTTCTATTCAGATACATTATTATATAATAGTAATTATTCTTTACCGGCAGGAAAATATTTATCGATATTTTATAAAGGGCCATCTACTAGAACGAAAGTGGCGGTAGACAGATTGATAGCTTACGCAAATGAGCATCATTTAAAAATTACAGGTGACCCGATAGAATTTTGCCATATTGATGATTATGAAACGTCGGTAGATGAAGAATGTTTAACAGAAATTCAAATTCCGGTTAAATAGTTTTAAAATACGAGGAAAGAAAAATGAAAAGAAAAAATAAACACGAAGAAGAAAAAAGTACAAAAAAAAGCGGGACTTGCAAAAACATATTTGGGTGCTAAATGTGTAAAGATTGTGGCAATAATTGTGATTATAGCGATTGTTATAAGTGGAGTTGCAATCGGAACAAAGACATTTTAGATAAGGCAACTAAAAATGCACAAAAAATTGTAAAAGCTTTTTTTGAAAAAATTATGATTTAGATGAATACACAGTGAAGTATAAATAATTTACATATGAAAGGTTTGAAAATAATGCAAATGGAAAGCATGGATTCTAAAAGAAACAAATCAAAAGTTATTATAAGATACTATTATGACAGGGTATCCAGAGATGTGGGAAATTTTTTTAAATGGATTGCACTTGCTATTTTGACAGGTCTTGTTGTTGGTGGCGCAAGTAGCATATTTGCAGGGTGCATAAAATGGGTTACTGAATATAGAAATAATAATATATGGGTATTTATGATTTTACCGATCGTTGGTGTGGCAATAGTGTTTATGTATCAGATAATAGACCCACATGATGGTGGAACGAATCAGGTTTTGTCTACAATAAGGTCAAGGGGAGATGTTCCACTAAAGGCTGCACCACTTATATTTGTGTCAACGCTATTAACCCATCTTACAGGAGGGTCGGCAGGAAGAGAAGGTGCTTCTATTCAATTTGGTGGAAGTATCGGAAACTGGCTTGGCAAATTAGTAAAACTTGATGAATTTGATCATCATGTAATGATTATGTGTGGTATGAGTGCCGCATTCGCAGCGGTATTTGGAACACCGATGGCTGCGGCAGTATTTGCAATGGAAGTTGTAAGCGTTGGAGTTATGTATTATGCCGCATTACTTCCGTGCGTCGTGGCGTCAATTATTGCAGCGGAATTTGCTACAGGTATGGGAATTGATCCTGAGACATTTAGCGTTACAAGAATACCTGCCTTAACTGTTGAAACTGGCTTTAAAATGGCAATTATATCGGTAGGATGTGCAATGGTCAGTATAATGTTTTGTATTGCACTTAAATTTGTAGCTAAAATTTATGGGAAATACCTTAAAAATTTATATGTAAGAG
>ENA-OQID01001053-OQID01001053.1-human-gut-metagenome-genome-assembly--contig:-NODE-1053-length-12116-cov-4.020683_pt1 | contig 12116 bp, 10 predicted proteins | sample MGYA00242567_ERZ504727 | MGnify/ENA primary metagenome ERZ504727 (study PRJEB26092, sample SAMD00036215) | human gut metagenome | host: Homo sapiens | study: EMG produced TPA metagenomics assembly of...
CCTCTCAGAACCCCTACTGATCGTCGCCTTGGTGGGCCGTTACCCCGCCAACAAGCTAATCAGACGCATCCCCATCCCATACCGCCAGTCCTTTCGTCATCAAAAAATGCCTCTTAATGACAGCATACGGTATTAATCCGCCTTTCGACGGGCTATCCCGTGGTATGGGCCAGGTTGGATACGCGTTACTCACCCGTGCGCCGGTCGTCATCCTGGAAGAGCAAGCTCTACCAGATGTTACCCCGCGACTTGCATGTGTTAAGCCTGTAGCTAGCGTTCATCCTGAGCCAGGATCAAACTCTCCATTGTATAATATCTTTATAATGACCTTTCCCGAAGGAAAGTTCGTTTTGTCTCTGTTCAGAATGCCTCCGAAAATCATTCGGTATCACCTTCAGAAATTGATAGGTTTCGTTCTACCCAGAACTCCTTTATCCATGACCCCTATATAATATAAGGTGGAAAAGAAGCCTGCTTCTTGTACTACTACTTCTCTGTTTATTGTAATCTTTTCAAAGAACTCTTTCTTTTGTCGCTCTTTCTGACTTAGTAACTGTTTAGTAACAGCGTTCGTTCTCAAAAGCGGATGCAAAGGTATGGGTTTTTCTCATACCATCCAAATGTTTTCAAAAGAAAATGAGAAAAAAGTGACGGTTTTCCTTTTATTTGACAGAATTAAAGGGAAAAGTGTATGGTTCACATTATATTTATATATGCGCGCGAAGGGAAATTATCGATGATTCCTCTTTGGGTGTTTCTTAGAATTGAAAGTGAGGGGCTCTCCCTTTTACTTAGCTAATGATTCGGTTGATGGTTTTTAGACAAAAAACCGGGATATACACCCGATATGTTTGCGAGACTACGGCTTGTCTGACGCCGCCAGGCTTCCGCTTACGAGAGCAAGTTCTCGACACGGAAACCAGACACCGGCAGACGGTGGTGACTGTGCGTCACCACCTCGCAAACATACCGAGCGATAAGCCATGATAAACCGCAAGTATAATGGCAGAAAATGAAAACAAGTCTGATGGCATCAGCCCACTCTCGGTCTCGAACCCATCCAAACCTTCCCAGTAGGATAACCCATCCTGACATTCCCAAAGGGAAGGAACAAGTTACTATGCTTTGTCAAAGACTTCTTCAGACAATCATATCAGCCCCCACCTAGCCTCCCCCGTAGGGGAGGGACAGTTACTATTGCTATTGATAAGTCACTGATAATCAAACGACTACTGACGATAATATTACTTGCAAGGGTATCTGTCCCTCCCCTACGGGGGGAGGTTAGGTGGGGGCTGATGTCATTTAACCAGAGTAACCTGTTCCTTCCCTTGGGGAAGGTTAGGATGGGTTGTACTAAAATCCCTCCCACCCTATCATGAGGGCAAGAGGGAAAATGGAGTCAGAATCAGACAGTCTTGTTCTTCTCCTTGTTCGCAGTGTCTACGAGCATCTTGTCACTTTCACGCATGAGAGTATTGAAGTTCTTGAACGACATCGCCTTGGTGAAGGCCGAACGGGTGAGGTTGTCCTTGTTTTCGGTCTGTGATGAGATGAAACGCAGTCCGCAGTCCATGATATTCTCTGCGGCGTTGAACTCCTCATACTTTGCTGCAGGCTTCGAGGTGAGATTGAGATAGAAAGTGCCGAGGTCGCCGAGCTGCACCTTCTTGCTCTGTGCCACGAGTTCGAGCAGACAGTCCACGAACGACATCATCACTCCCGACACTACACCTCTTGGGAATCCCACGTTGTGGTTTGCCATGTGGGTGATGAGCTCGTCGAAGGTCACAGTGTCGATGTGTTTCGCCTTCGCATACCACATCTGGTAGAATTTAGAGTCTGCAACGTTGTTCTGGAACAACTGATAATAAAGCTTGCCATTCTGTACTTTTGACATGATAATAAATTTTTAAGGGTTAATGATAATTGTTACTTGTTCAACGGGTAGTTCCGTTTTACATTTGCAAAGTTACAACATCCCCCAGGCGAGTTTTACGGTTATGGCGTGTTAGCGTTGGTTGATTAAAGTTATAGTTGAAAGAAAGTTCAGTTTAGGGGTAAAATACCAAGAAATAATTCGTAAAAGAATCAGATAAATGATAATTTAGAGGCGATGGCAAAGCAGCTCTACGACTATTGGTTTGTGCAGTTTGACTTCCCGAATGAGGATGGAAAGCCGTATAAATCGAGTGGCGGAGCTATGGTGTGGAATGAGAAGCTGAAGCGTGAGATACCACAGGGGTGGAGCGATTGTGTTCTTGGTGATTATATCGGACGCATTACAAACGGCTTAAATCCACGAAAGAACTTTGTCTTAGGTAGCGGAAATAATTATTATGTGACAATTAGAAGTTTGGTCGGTACAACAATAGATTGGAACAACTGTGAAAGATGTGATGATGAAGCCTTATCTAAAATCAACTCACGTTCACAGTTACAAATTGGTGATATTATATTCAGTGCTATTGGAACCATTGGGCGCACATATTATATTCTCGAAGAACCGACAAATTGGAACATAAGTGAAACATCATTTACTCTTAGAGCAAAAGAAAATGTTCCCAATGATTTCTTTTATGGAATGTTGCGCTCAAACGAAATTCAAATAAAAGCAGACAAGGCGGCTATGGGTAGCACTTTAAGATGCTTAGTAATGAATTCTTTATGTTCGTTGCAATATATTAAGATACCAAGCTATATGATGAAGTTGTTTGCAGCTAAAGTTTCACCTTTATATAGGCAAATACATAAAAACAATAAAGAAATTGCAGAGTTGACTAAGCAACGAGACGAGCTTCTGCCCCTTTTGATGAACGGTCAAGCATTAGTAAATTATCATTTATCAGCATCGTTTCTTTCTTCCATTATATTATATAGAGACCAATACAAGTTTTATGACATGAAAGAAACAATTTTACAAGCCGTTTTGGACGGTATGCGAGCGTTTTTGACTGAAAATCAGTTGGAATTGCTGAATGATGTGACCCGAAAGGCACTGTCAGAGTGTGAGATTACGCCAAAGGCAACAGAGGAAGAACAACGCAATAAGGAAAACGCTGAACTTCTCGGCGCTTTTATATCCTCAAAGAAAGTGGAGGGCTGTTCTGACAAGACAATCCACTATTATAAGTCTTCCATTGAGAAGCTAATTGCTGCAGTTAAGAAAAACGTATGTGAAGTTGCAACCAATGACATTCGTTGCTATCTCGCTGAACAACAGGAACAACGAGGACTTAGCAAGGTTACGATTGACAACTTACGTCGTATCTATTCAAGCTTCTTCTCTTGGTTGGAAGACGAGGACTATATCACCAAAAGCCCTGTGCGCCGAATACACAAGGTACGCACAGATGCTTTGGTGAAAGAGGTGCTGACAGATGAAAATATCGAAGTGCTACGTGACAGTTGCCAAGAATTGCGTGACATTGCTATGATTGATTTGTTGCTTAGTACAGGTATGCGTGTTGGCGAATTGGTGAAGATAAACCGTGAGGACATAGACTTCCAAGAACGCCAGTGTGTAGTATTTGGCAAAGGCAACAAAGAGCGTGAGGTGTATTTCAACGCACGTACTAAAATCCACCTCAAAAGGTATTTGGAGCAACGCACAGATGCCAATCCTGCTTTGTTCGTTAGCCTCCACGCGCCAAATACCCGACTAACCATCAGTGGCGTAGAAGTTCGTTTGCGCCAACTAGGCAAGAAAGTAAATCTCAACAAGGTGCATCCTCATAAGTTCCGTAGGACTTTGGCCACAATGGCTATTGACAAAGGTATGCCGATAGAGCAAGTGCAAAAGATGTTGGGACACGTGAAAATTGACACTACGCTGCATTATGCTATGGTAAATCAGGCAAATGTCAAGATTGCACACCGCAAATACCTTAATTAAGGTTTAGAAATGCATTATTCTGCTTGTTTATGAGTACCTTTGCGAGATAAATTCAAGAAGAAATACTTATGAAGTTAGCAGATATTATAGAAACTTTTATATCAGGCGACTGGGGTGAAGAAACGGTTGCTGAAGACACCCCTAATTCCGTGTTTTGTATTAGGGGCGCAGACATAGTGCCTATAACTAACCATTGCTTTAATGGAATACCACAGCGCTTCGTTTGTGACAAGACAATAGAAAATAAAACGTTGAAGGCTGGCGATTTGATAATAGAGAAATCGGGCGGTAGCCCTACACAATCCACAGGACGCATTGTATATGTGTCTGAAGATTTGATAAAAGCCAAAGGTAATATTGTCTGTTCTAACTTTTGTACTGCTTTTCGTGTGAAGACAGGATGGAATCCTCTATACGTTTACTATTATTGGCAGAACGTGTACAATCATGGAGCGTTTTTCAATTTCGAGGGGAAGACTTCTGGCATCAAAAACCTTCAGCTTGATAATGCGTTGTCTGCCATAGAGATTGAATATCTCCCCCTCGAAAATCAAAATCAAATAGTAGCCTCTTTGGTCGCTATTGACGAAAAAATAAAAGTCAATCGTCAGATAAATGATAATTTACCGTGGCTTGACCGTTCATTAAGAGAGGTAATAACTCGTCACGCTGCTTAGTTAAAGCGTTGATTTCTTCACCAATTATCATTTGTTTGTCGAATATCGGCTCACAAACTTGCTCAAACTCCGAAATAACAGACTTTGTAGGAATGATAACAGGAAGAGAGAATAGTTCATCCTTTGTTATAGACCCAAATGTCGTACCTGCAGAGTTCATTCCTTCAAACTTTAATCTAAAGTCATTCATCAAATAGTATAAATGGGTCATAGAACCTATTTTTGACGATAAGGCAGAAAGGCCACGGCCAATACAGCAATCATTATTTGCAATGTTCAATGCTCCAACAGGTGCTCTTACACTCATAAGAATACTGCCTTTGTTTGCGTATCGGCTTGGCGAAGTTGTGTATTGTCGAATGTCTGGAAAACGAAGTCCAAAATCTGTACTACCTTGATAGAAAATAATGCCTTCACCATCTTCATTGTAAGAAGAGCCGTCAGGTGATTGCCCCATCGTGATGTTGGCAACATCAGATAATACGCCATTGCTCCACCCCTGCGGTATCTCTCGTTTCAACTTCTCATTCCAAACCATAGCTCCGCCACTCGATTTATACGGTTTTCCCTCCTCATTCGGGAAGTCAAACTGCACAAACCAGTAGTCATAGAGTTGCTTTGCCATCGCCTCTAAATTATCATTTATCTGACGATTGAGGGCTATTTTTGAGTCTAACAGTTGAAGAGTATAAGCAATTTTATTTTGCTCTTTTACTGTTGGTATGTATAGTTCTATATTCTTTAAGTCAGATAGAGCGAAACTTGATTGGTTAATGGCATCCTTACGAATATTGTCTATATGCCTTTTGAAAAGGCTAGTTCTAAATAAATAGGAAGCAAATATTGGATCTAGAATGTCCTGATTAGTTTTAATCCTTAGTACATTCATTCCATGAATAATCTTTTCACCATTTCTTTTACGATATAGAACAGTTCTCCCCAGGAATGTACGACTATTAATATGCGACATAAGCAAATCCTTATCATCTAAAATGTAATGAGAATATTTCTCCTCGTCAAAAATATCCCCATACCCCAATCTATCCCGATTAAAACAATCATTAGATAGTGTTTCTATACGTGTTATTGGCATTCCTTTAGCTGCTTTTGTCTGTTTTATAACAAGACCATTTTCTGCCATACGGAAGCAATCTCCCAACTTGTATTTTTTAAATTCCATAGCCAGTCATAAATTTGAAATAGTGCAAGTCAGACTTGCACTATTGTTAAAATCAATTTGGCAAGTGTACTTGCAGAATTGTATCATTCCTTACCCAGCAATCCTCTTATCTCCTTATCGAAGTCAGAGTCAATGCGTTGCGTCTTATTGAATATGTCATATTCTTCTTCCGCTTTCTTCTTGGCTTGCGCTGCCGATATTTTGCCTTTATCGGGCAATATCTGATAACGTCTGAATGTCAAGAATTCATTGACGCTTGCAGAGAACTGCGCCATGTTGAACGTGTTTTCACGCTCAATGAGGTCTTCAATATAGTCGAAGAAGCCAGTTACGGCACGCTCAAGCTGTCGGATTTCCTTCTCTTGCAAGTAGTTCTTGGCGATAGATACGTCCGACTTTAAGACACGCCCGTCTGGAGCGTTCTTCCATGTAGTCAATCCCATGTGGTCTTTCGTATGGTCTGCCTTTGAATAGATAATCTCCGCTGCGGTCTGCCCTGTGATGGCAAAGTGGAAGCGGTTTTGTATCATCGCATAGAAATCTTTTGTTGTCGGAGAGTTCTTGTCATAGTCGGTGCTACACTCTGCATAGATGTCCGTAATCTGTTGCCAAATGCGACGCTCGCTTGCACGGATAGAACGCACTCGTTCAAGCAATTCACGGAAGTAGTCTTTGCCAAACACCGCCGTTCCTTGTTTCAACCGCTCATCGTCCATAGCGAAGCCCTTCTTTATATACTCATTGAGAATCTTCGTAGCCCATTGGCGGAAACGTGTGGCTTTCAGAGAAGACACGCGATAGCCTACGGCGATAATTGCATCCAAGGAATAATATGTCGTGGTGTAGTTTTTGCCGTCAGCGGCAGTTGTTTCCATTTTGGAAATAACTGAATCCGCTACAAGTTCCCCCTCTTCAAAGATATTCTTCAGATGCTTGCTTATGGCAGGAACACCAACACCAAAGAGTTGTGCCATAGCCTTTTGGGTACACCAAAGCGTCTCGCCCTTGATAACCACTTGCACCTTGCCGTCAGCATCCGGCATGCTATACAGAAGATATTGGATCTCGTTACTCATCGTCGTGTTCCTTCCCTACGTTTTCATTAAAGTTGATACTATCCAACTGCTTCAGAATCTCTTCTTCGAGGCGGTGACTCTCCTCAAACTGTGCTTTCAGCGTTGTCTTGTATTCGTCCATGCGCTTGTTGAACTCCTCCTCGGTGATGTCCACATAGTCAATCTTGATGTCGAAATACTGTCCGGCAGACAGGCTATATCCTTTCTCTTTGATTTCATCGTATGTAACAGCAACCGAGAAGTCATCAACAGCCTCCTTGTTCTGGAATGTGTTCACGATCTTGTCAATCTCAAAATCGCGGAGTCTTCGCTTCTGGTTGTTACCCTCCTTGTATTCCTCACCCAGCTTGCTTGCGTCAATAAGAATCACCTTCTCGCTCTTTGCCGATTTGTCAAAGAACAGCACGGAGACATTGGTACCTGTAGTTGCAAACACGTTTGACGGCATGGAAACGCAGCCATACACCCATTTCTCGTCCACAATGCGCTGCAAAATACGCTTCTCCACACCACTCTTGGAAGTGATAAATCCAGTAGGAATGACAATGGCACCCTTACCCGTAGGTTTCAGCGAGTTAAGCAGATGTTGGATGAAGCAAGTGTATATAGCCATCTTCGGCTTGTTGGGATCAACCTTTTTCACAGCGTTAGGAACGCCAGCCCAAAAGCGGATGGTATCAGCAGCAAGCGTGTCACGGTATTCAGGGAAATCGAGCTTGAACGGAGGGTTGCTGACGATGAAGTCAAACTTCTTCAGCACCCCGTTGCTCTCCTTGTGCGAAGGCTCAGTGAGCGTGTTTCCCTGCACCACGTTAGGCAGCGAAGCCGCAAAATTGTTGAGAATAAGATTAAGACGAAGCATCTCCGACGACTTCTCCGAAATATCCTGCGAATAGATGGAGCATCTGTCCTCACCAATCTGATGGGCGAGCGCCATGAGCAGCGTACCAGTACCAGCCGACGGGTCATAGCAAGTGATGCCACGAAGATCAGCATTATCGCCAACCAGCAGCCGAGCCATCACCTGCGCAATGGCACGAGGCGTGTAATATTCTGCATACTTGCCACCACCGGCATTGTTAAAGCCCTTCAGAAGATATTCGAAGATATGAGAGAAAAAATCGTATTTCTCATCAAACACATCCTCAAAGTTGAACGAAGCCACATTACGCATCAGCGCCTTGGCAAACTCGTCACGCTTCTGCGTGTCAGTAACATAAGTGGTAAGCGGAAAGAAAATGTTCACCTTACTCTTGCCCGAAGTAGATACAGAGAAAGTGTCGGCATTGAGGGAGGCGATGTCAACGAGCGTAGCGTCGAGCAGCGTAGAGAAGTCGCCCTTAGTGGCAGAGTTGTAAAGATGCGAAAGCGTATGCTCAGGTTTCATGCGTGGCACCGAGTGCGGCAGATAACTGAACAAGTCCTCCACCTCATCCTCTGTGAAAGAGTCATACTCGGCATCCCATTTTTCAGCGTTTCTCAACCGCTCGCCATACACCTCGTCGCGTTTGGCCTCATAGCCGAACTTGTCGTTGAAAAACTTGTAAAGGAACATCTCCGTTACAATCTTGTATTCACTGCCCGTACCAGCCAAGCCGAAAGCCCCGGTAGTGCTCTTCAGAGAATCAATGAGGGCAATAGTAGCCTCCGATATATTGATGTTGCTCATTATTTAATATGCGTAGTTGCGTTGTTGTAAATATTCAGTTGTGATGAGATTATTGATAAACTTGCGGTCTTTGATGTCAGCCCTTATGTGCATCTTCAGGAGTTCCTTGCCAATGATGGCAAGCACATCCTGCTGGAAAGCCGGCACATTGTCGAGCTTGTTGATGTCGAGAAAAATCATGCGGTCAATGTCCTGCTTCATATTGGCAAGGTTCTCCGCAATCTCATATTCCTGTTTAGAGATGATAGGCTTTTCGCGCTTTTCGTTTTGCTCCTCGATGCGTTTGTGTATGCGTACAAACCGCTCGTCGCCCTTGTACTTGCTTTTCAAAATACGGTTGCGTCGGTTGATTTCCCTTATTTTCTTCATCACCTCGTCCATATATTGTATGCTCTCTTTCGCATCAGCCGTATCCTTTGGCACAAAGCCCTTTTTGCGGAAATACTCGCGAAACTCGTCGGCAAGAATCACATATTTGTCCTCCTTTGTGTCAAAGTTCGCCTCAAACTCAGCCTGCACACGCTCACACCGTTCACGGATATCGTTGACGATGATGCGCATTTCCTCAGGCATTCCTTTCTTGAATTCAAATTCCAGCTCAGAAAGCGCAACGTTAATGATGCCCGACACGTCAGCCTTATGCTCCGTATTCTCAAGAAGATTGATGCGCTCAATGCGGTGTGTTACCTCAGTGATAAGCGTAGGAATGGTGCCTGTGGGAAGAGAATCAAGTTTCTTTTTCGTCTCCTCGTCGCCGAAAGAACGAACTTGATTGACAATAGCCTTCGCCTCCGAAAGCGTGTTGCGCAGCTCATACAGACTGTCCTTATTGTCAATCTCGTCAATCTGTTTGCGGAACTCCTCCATATTGTCGGTAGTGAAGTTGAATAGCACACCTTTTACCTGCTTAATCTTGGCTTCCACCTCCTCCTTAGTCACCATCACGTCATTGGCGATATTGTTCTGTCCGGCACCAGCGTCATCAGTAGTGCGGTTAAGTTCACGCAGGTAGCGGTCGTTAGTGGCATCAAAATTCTCCTTGATGTTCACGAAGTCAACCACATAGCCATATTTGAAATCATGGTAAGGGCGGTTGACACGAGTCAAAGCCTGCAAAAGGTCATGTCCGTCGAGAGATCGTCCAAGATACAACTTCTTCAGACGCGGAGCGTCAAAACCAGTGAGAAGCATCTTGTTGACAATGAGCACATCTACCTCCTGTAGCTTTTTGAAACCCTCGATATATTCCTTACGCTCCATCTTGTCACCCTCGTCATGCAGGATAAGCGAAGCCGTCAAAGGTATGTAACCGGAAGGCAAAACCATCGGTTCAGCTGCCATTCCGAGCTGTTCCTCCTTATGGTGCCATATATTCTCCGCATTATGGAACCGCTCCTGCCACAGGCGGAACATCTCCCTTGCCTGAGGGTTAGTCTTGCAGACAATCATCGCTCCGACAGAATCGTCGTTCTGCTCCCTGCGGAAACGGCGGAAGTCGGATATTATATAGTCGAGCAACGCATTGAGATAGCTGTCATCCTCGATAATCTTGTTGCGGTCAATGTCAGACTTCTTAACCTGCACACTTCCCGCCAGTTTGTCGAGGATGTCCTCAATCTTCTCCTTGTATATCGTCTCGACAGGCTCGCGCATCAGTTTGCAAGTATAGCCGTCAGCGATTGACTTGTCATAATAATAAGTATGGATATAGTCGCCGAAGACGCGCCACGACTCGCGCTCCTCCTTTAGAAGCGGCGTGCCGGTGAGCGCAATCTTCACAGCGTTTTTGTCAGCCTCGAGCAAATTGGCAAGGAAGCTGCCCTTGGGATTATACCCACGGTGCGCCTCGTCGATAAAGAATATACGTTGAAGGTTGGTGCTGTAACTGTCGTCAACCAATACCTTGGCCTTGTCCTCCTTAAACTTCTGGATGTTGACCACCATGATCTCCAACTTGCCTTCGTTGTTCTGTGTGATAGACCGGCTTGCAATGTCCTTCATCAGTTCTTCACGGCTCTTGGCATTATGCACGATAAGACCGCGAGCAGCAAACTCGTCAGTAGCCTGTTCCATCAGGTCGATGCGGTCAACAATGAAATAAAACTTAGCCACAATATTCTTCTTAGCAAAGAAGTCAGTAAGGCTGCGAACACTGTAATAAGCCAAAGCCGTCTTGCCGCTACCCTGTGTGTGCCAAATGATACCACTCTTTACTCCATTATTCAATGTACGGCGGATGGCATAAGAAGCGAACATCTGCTGATAGCGCATAATTTGCTTTTGCAGCATGGTACTCTGTGTGCCGTCTTCCAATTCCACCTTGCGCTCAACGTAGGCTATGCCATAGCGAAGCAGGAACAGAAAACGCTCCTTGCTGAGCATTGAAGTAATGATACGGTTGGTGGGAGTATTGACATCCTTGTTGGTCTGATACTCCTTAAGGTTCTTTATGACCACACAGTTGCGATGCTTCAATACCTTATATTCGTCCTCATCCGTTATTTCATGATAGGGATAATTGGTAACAAACGTTTTGTTCTCCTCACGGAACACATTGAAGAAAGCCTTTCCCTTAGCAGAGCAGCAATAGAATGCACCCTGGATAGGCACACGGCTCTCATTGTCGTACTCCTGATTGTTGGAGAATATCATCAACTGCGTAACGTTGAAGAAGCGGCGGAAGCACGCCTTGCTCATTCGGGTGTTTATGCGTTCACGCTCCGCCAAAATACCCTCATGATTATTGGGCTTCTTCACCTCGATAAAAGCCAGTGGCATGCCATTGATGAAACAGGTGATATCAGGACGGAAATTGTCCTCCGTATCTTCGTTTTCACAAGTAAACTCCGTGGTAACGTGCCAATCGTTGTTGTCAGGATTGTCAAAGTCAATAAGTTTTATTCCGTTATTGGAAGAAAGCATCTGATACAACTCGCGCCCCAAATCATCATTGTTTGCGACGTTTACAGTCTTTGAAAACAACAAAGAGACTTCCTGACTTGACAAAGACGGATTCAGACGTTTGACTGCATTCAGAAAAACGTCTATCAATATATTAGTCTTGGTATCATATGCATTGATATTGTCCAAGTAGGTATAGCCCAACTTACATAGATGGAGAGCTGCAGGCACTTGTACCCTGGTATTCTCATTGAAGTTAGAATTTCCCATAAATATAGATTTAGTCAAAGTTAATTATTTCGCTTACATTGACATTCAGCAACTCTGAAATTCGCTTCAGTGTTGCCAAATCAGGCTGTGTCGTATTGGTACACCATTTTGAAACAGTAGTTTGATTAACACCCAACTGTTCCGCAAGCCATTTATTGGTCTTTTTATTCTTTACCAATACAAGTTTTAATTGATTTAATTCTTCCATACAGTCACTATATTGCTTTAAATGCAAATATAATGATTTTTAATGACAAAGTAGAGACAAAGAATGATTCTTTAACAAGATGTAACAATAAGAACACTACACTCTCCCATTCACTACTATTATCCCCAATCGGTCATTAGGACGTTTATAGAAATATTTAATGACTGCTTGCAGTCTTTTGTTTTTTATAAGGCGTCTTTTGCTTGTTTTTAATTCGCAATAGCTCGCTATTACTCATTA
>ENA-OQID01001061-OQID01001061.1-human-gut-metagenome-genome-assembly--contig:-NODE-1061-length-12029-cov-3.564173_pt1 | contig 12029 bp, 6 predicted proteins | sample MGYA00242567_ERZ504727 | MGnify/ENA primary metagenome ERZ504727 (study PRJEB26092, sample SAMD00036215) | human gut metagenome | host: Homo sapiens | study: EMG produced TPA metagenomics assembly of...
CATTCACGGAAGAGGTTTTGTTGCAAGACTTTCAGGTTCTACAACAGAAATGATTTCAATGTGGATTGAAATGTTTACAGGTGGAAAAGTATTTACATATGAAAATGGAGAATTAGTACTTAACTTCACACCAAAGCTTGCAAAATGGTTATTTGATGAAGGAAAGGCTACATTCAGATTATTATCAACTTGTGATGTAACATATGTAAACAACACAGGAAAAGATACATATGGTGCTGATGCAGCAGTAGTTGATAAAGTAGAAATAGACGGAAAAGTAGTTTCTACTGAAAATAAGATTACAGGCGAATTAGCAGAAGCTGTACGTGATGGAAAAGTAGACAAGATTACTGTTTATTTTAAATAGTTGCTAAATGAATAGGCGGAGATCCAGGAGGGTGTCCGCCTTTTGTGTGAATAGTGATTGCAAAAAACGCAAATTTTTATAAAAAATTAACATTTTACACACTTATAAAGACATACAAAGGATACGGGCTGTGGTTTTTGCGAACGCTTACTTGAGTATATTAGAAAGAGGAGAAGAAATGGGAAGTCTTAAATATATAGATAAAAAAGGTACATTTACACTGGACAATCCTGATTTAACAAGTTATATGTATTTTCCACTTGCAAATGAAGCAGGAATGATGAGTGCAATTACTCCTGATTTAGGTGGTGACATTAAGTTAGATCAGAATACATTTTTGTTAGAGCCTGTAAGTAGTGAAAATTTACATAATAACAAATCAAGCAGAAATTTCTGGGTTTATGTTGAAGGAAAAGGAGCATGGTCTGTTACAGGTAGATCTGCAATGCAACAGGCACAGTTGTTTACAGATAAAAAAGATGATGTGAAATTAACTGCAGGTATTATGTGGCATGAAATAGAAAGAAAATCAGATGAATTTGGATTGTCAGCTAAAATTACATCATTTGTACCTTCTACTGATGATAAAGTAGAACTTACTAAGATTGTAATTACTAACAATACAGAGGGAGAAGTAGAATTTACACCTACAGTAGCAATACCTATGTATGCACGTTCTGCGTCAAACATTCGTGACCATAGACACGTTACATCATTATTACATAGAACATACACAATAAAAGACGGTGTAGTAATTAATCCTACATTAACATTTGACGAAAGAGGTCATAATCTTAATAAAGTTTATTATGCGACATTAGCTAAAATGACAGGATTTGAGAAAATGGTTAATCCTGAAAGTTTCTGCCCTGTTACAGAAGAATTCATAGGAAATGGCGGAAATTTTGAAAATCCATATTATGTGATGAAAAACATGCCATTACCATACAAGGAAGGAGAAGAAGTTGACGGTTATGAAACTGTAGCAGCGATGCAGTTTGAAAAAGTAACATTAATGCCAAAGCAGTCAAGAACTTTCGTAGTAGCTTTAGGTTACGGCGAATCAATGAATGATATAAATGAACTAAGTAAAAAGTATTTATCTGTGGAAGAATTTGATAAATATTTAGAGGAAACAAAGGAATTCTGGCAGAAAAAAATAAATGTAAGTTATAGTTCAGCAGACAAGGAATTTGACAATTGGATGCATTGGGTAAACTTCCAACCGATGCTAAGAAGAATTTATGGATGTTCATTCTTACCACACCATGATTATGGAAAAGGTGGAAGAGGATGGAGAGATTTATGGCAGGATTGCCTTGCACTCTTAATTATGGAACCGGCTAAAGTTCGTGGCATGTTAATTGATAATTTTGGTGGAGTCAGATTAGATGGAACAAATGCAACAATTATTGGTTCTAAGCAGGGCGAATTTATTGCTGATAGAAATAATATCACAAGAGTATGGATGGATCATGGCGCATGGCCATATCTGACAACGGAGTTATACATTGAACAAAGTGGTGATATAGAATTTTTAACAGAGAAAAATGCATATTTTAAGGATCCACAGGTTTGCCGTGGTGAACAGAAAGACTTAGAGTGGAATGATGCACAGGGAAATAAGCAGTTAACAAATGATGGAGAAGTATATGAAGGAACAGTACTTGAACATATGCTTATGCAACATTTGACATCTTTCTATGATGTAGGTGAACATAATCATATTAGACTTAGAGGGGCTGACTGGAACGATGGTCTTGATATGGCTGATGAGAGAGGCGAAAGTGTAGCATTTACAGCACTTTATGGTGGAAATCTTGGAAATATGGCAAAACTTATAAAGAGTTATGCTGACATGACAGGAAATGAAACTGTCGAATTAGCTAAAGAAATGCTTTTATTATTAAATGTTGATCCAACAGTTTATGATAGTATAGACGAAAAACATGAAGTGTTATACAGCTACTGTGAACAGGTAAAGCATAGTGTAAGTGGTGAAAAAGTAAATGTAAAATGTACAGAGCTTTGTACAATACTTAATAGAATGTCACAGTGGATAGCAGAGCATATCAGAAATACAGAATGGATTAAGAGTAAAGATGGTTACTCATGGTTTAATGGTTACTATGACAATCATGGAAATGCTGTCGATGGTGATTTTGAATCCGGTGTAAGAATGATGATTACAGCTCAGGTGTTTACAATTATGGCAGGAACAGCAACTAAAGAACAGATAAAAGACATTACTGCAGCAGCAGATAAATATCTTTATGATGAAAAAGTTGGTGGATATAGATTGAACACTGATTTTAAAGAAGTAAAAACTGATCTTGGAAGACTTTTTGGATTCGCATATGGTCATAAAGAAAATGGAGCAGTATTCTGTCACATGGCAACAATGTATGCAAATGCATTATATCAGAGAGGATTTGCAAAAGAAGGATATCAGGTTATAAATACTCTGTTTAAACATTGTAATGACTATAAAGTAAGTGGAATATATCCGGGAGTACCTGAATATATCAGTCAGCGTGGAAGAGGAATGTACCATTACCTTACAGGGGCTGCAAGCTGGATGCTTCTTACAGTTTTAAATGAAATGTATGGAGTAAAAGGTGAAATCGGAGCGCTTAAATTTAAACCAAAGCTTTTAGCTAAACAGTTTGAAAATGGAGAAGCTTCAGTAAGTTGTATGTTTAGAGGTACAAATATACATGTAACTTATAAGAATGGCATGTGTAAAGACGCAGGCGATTATAAAGTTGCAGTTATTTATATTGACGGACAAAGATACGGCGAAACAGATACGATTGCAAAAGAAGATGTAGACAAATTTGGTGATAAGGCTGATATTGTGGTTGTATTACAATAGAAAGTTTATATTTTTTTGATTTGAATATTAAAACTGAAGTAAATTTAAAGATTAAAGCATAGCGGGGAATCTATGGGTTCTCCGCTATATTGATAAAATGCTAACAGAGACATACGGAGATGATAATAAAGAAATGCTAATTTCCACTATTGTTTTGTAAAATAAAATCAGGAAGTTGAAAGGAAAAGAGAAAATGTTTGAATGGGGAAGAGCAATATGCTATTCAGGGTACAGAGAAAATCAAAGCCCATTAAATGAAACGTATCCAACATACGATGAGATAAAGGAAGATTTAAGAATAATTGAAAATGAAGGATTTAAATATATAAGAATGTATTCGCCGGTTGTATATGCGGAAATGACATGTCAGGTTATTAGAGATTGCGGAATGCGAATCAAGGTAATGCTCGGACCTGAACTGATTTCAGAAGTTAATAATCCGGGATGCTCGTGGGTCAAAGAAGTCTATACTGATGAAGAATTAGCTAAAAGGGCAGAATTTAATGACAGACGAATTGATAATCTTATAAGAATTGCAAATGAAAATAGTGACATAATAAACGCAGTTTCTATAGGAAATGAAAATACTCCTGAGTGGGGAGCTAATAATGTTCCGGTAGAAAGATTAATATCTTTTGCAAAAAGATTAAAAGCAGAAACAAATTTGCCTGTAACATTTAATGAAGGTGCATTTGAATGGGTAAAACTTCAGGAACTTGCCAAATATCTTGATATTATAAGCGTACATTCATACCCTCTTTGGTATGGAAATACAGTAGAAGAAGCATTGGCAGTCAACAAAGAATGGTATAAGAAGATATGTGATTTATATCCTGATAAGCCTGTTATCTTTTCAGAAGTAGGCTGGGCGACTGATTGTGCTGATTTTTCTCAGATGAAGGAAGGTCAGGCAAATGAAGAAAATCAGAAGAGATATTATGAAGAATTCTGGGATTGGTCAGACAAAGAAAAAATAATATCTTATATGTTTGAAGCTTTTGATGAACCTTGGAAAGGTGGCAACAGGCCAAATGAAGCAGAGAAGAACTGGGGAATATTCAGAGTGGACAGAACACCAAAGTTAGTAATGCAAAAATAAAAAATAAATTAAAATCTCTCTTACTGAAAAGCAGTTAGAGAGATTTTTAATTTAAAGGAAATTTTGCACATTTATAGTGATGCCGGAGTTTATTTTATAAAAAAATTTTATAAATGATTTTTTTAATCGATATAATTAGAAATGTTATAGTATTATTTGAAAATAAAATGTAAATATGAAAATGTTTCAATAGTATTTTACAAAAAACGAAACAGATAAAATCAAATATGCCGTGCAATTATACTAATTAAATTGTGAAAATTACAATATTATTGGTTGTAATGCATAAAACAATGTGCTAGAATGAAATATGTAATAAAAAGGTTTTTATAACCAGGATATTGAAAGGAGAATAAAATGAAATTTAATAAGATTTCAAGAAAGGTATTGGCATATGCGTGTGCAACAGCAATGGTATTTTCAAGCGTATCTGCTTATCAGGTGTTGCAGGTAAGTGCATATGAAGAGAGTGATTACACAACACTTGAAAATGAGAAGAACACAACTGTAGGTGATTGGACTTTATATGCAGGTAAATGGGGATCAAATACAGGAGAAATGGCTTATGCCGGAAGTAAGGTTGATGATTTAAGTTTAAAGATTATTTCATCAGATGGCAATTTAGGAAGTTGGAAATTGCAGGCTAAGCACACTGTTACAGGATTAACAAAAGACACTACATATGATTTGAAATTAAAATTTAATTCATCTAAGGCAGGTAAACTTATATATAAAGTTGAAAACCCTGATGTGGCAAAAGTAGGACTAGAAATTAAAGAGGGTGAGAATGAAGTTGCACTTCAGTTTAAGGCTACTTCAGAATCAAGAGTTATGGCACTTGATTTGAGTGGCATGCCATCTGGAACAGTACTTGATTTTGGTGGAATTACATGCACAGAAGCTACTGAAATAGAAACAACAACAGCACAGCAGACAGATGAAGAAGGTTATTATTCATCATCAAAGAGCCAGTGGACAACATCTTTGCCATGGCAGGTGTTTACTGTTGGAAGCATGAAATATAAGGGAACAGCAACAAAGAATGCCGTAACAGCTGACTTTAAATTTTTAGAAGCAGGCGGTGGAGACTGGAATACACAGGCAAAAGTTCCTGCAGATAAACAGGTATTTGGACCATTAGAAGCAAGTGGAGATGGAGTAAATTATAAAGTTAAAGTTGCTTATACTTCTACAGCTACATTTGGAGCTAACCTTCAGGTAAACGGAAAAGATAATAATGTTACATTTGAAGAAGGAACACATGAATTAAATTTAGATTATGTTTCAAAGGCTGATTATCCTACAATCTTTATGAATTTAGGAAATGCAGTTGCAAATTCACAGTTGACATTTACTATGACATTTACAAAGGATGGAGAGACAGAACCAACAGAAACAAAACCAGCTGAAACACAGCCGGAAGTAACAGAACCAACAGAAACAAAGCCAGCTGAAACACAGCCGGAAGTAACAGAACCGACAGAAACAAAGCCAGCTGAAACAACAACTGCAAAAACAGCAACAACTACAACAGTAGCACCAACAACAACAGCTCCTGCTACAACAGTAGCACCAGCAAAAGTAACAGTTAAGAAAGTTGCTATTAAGAAAGCTACAAAGAAGAAATCAGCAAAGAAAGCTTCAATTGTACTTAAGAAAGTAAGTGGAGTAGCAGGATATCAGGTTAAGGTATCAACAAGCAAGAAATTTGCTAAGAAGACAACAGTTACAGTTAATGCAAAGAGCGTAAAAGTAACAGTTAAGAAATTAAAAGCTAACAAGACATATTACGTAAAAGCAAGAGCTTACAAGAAAGTAAGTGGAAGCAAAGTATATGGTAAATGGAGTAAAGTAATAAAAATAGCTAACAAGTAATTTAATACAACCAAACTAATTTAGGAGAGTAGTTTTTACTACTCTCCTTTTTTTTGAACTATTTTTATTTGTGGAAAAAATATAATAAAACAGAGAAAAATACTGATAAATCTTTCACTAATTGTGTATTTTATACAATAAAACAAAAAATAAGTAGTAGCAAAATATATTGTGCAATGTGCACAATAAAAATGTTTTTTAAACTGTGATATTGTTGAAATGTGCACATAATTATGATAAAATTTAAAACAACATTGGGGCACATAATAAATGTGTAGCACATTATGAAGGGAGACAATAAAATGAAAATTAGGAAAGGAATTAAGTTAGCCTGCTCATATGGTCTTGCGGCAGCAATGGTTGTTACAAGCGCTACAGGCTATCAGGTAAAGAATGTTAGTGCGGCAGATCAATATGGAATTGCTTTATTGGATGGAGAAGAAGCTGTTCCTGAAGGATATACCTTACTTAATGAAGGATGGAATCCATTGGGAGAGAATTTAATCTACAAAGTTGGAGACAAGAATGATGTAGATGGTTCAGAATGGAATCTGTATTCAGGCAATTCATGGTCAGGAGTTTCAGCAGCAGCTAAAGATGGAGCTGATGGACAGAATACAGTATCTGTATATGTTATAAATACTGCAGCTCAGGCTTGGGGACTACAGCTTGAAAAGGTTTTTGGTAATTTAGAAGGTGGAAAGTTCTATAAATATAATATTAAGTATACAGTTGATGGAACAGAAAATTCATGGGAAGAAATGGCAATAGCTGATGAAAACGGACAGATTAAGGTTACTAAAGATCTTAGTGGCGTAGTTAAGGCTGGACAGACATTTACTGTAACAGATGTTACTATTGAAGAGGTAACGGTTAGTGATGAAGTAAGATGGCTTACAACAGACAGAAACCTTGCATATCAGAAATCATCATCAGTAAGTAATTATAAAGAGGGAAACAATGATTCAACAACACTTACAGATGGTATTTGGTATAAGTGGAATGGCAATTATGTTGGTGTTACAACACCGGGATATTTTGAAGTAGATTTAGGAGAGTCATATGCAGCTTCAAGTATTGATGAAGTAGTAGTATGGTTTAGAAATGGTCGGGGGGAATTATATCCGGCAAACGGATTTGATATTCAGTTTGGTGATACAATATTTAAGACAGTTGCATCTGTAACAGAATACCCGGCAGGAGCATCTATAGACCAAAAAGATGGCTCTCAGTACATGGTCGCTAAGGTACTTGATAAAGACAGCCTTAAGGGAAATGTTAGAAAAGTAAGAATAAATGTAAATCAGGCAGTTAACTGGGGAACACAGATTACAGAAATTGCTGTATTCTCAGAAAATCCACAGGGACCTGTAGAAATGGAAAAGGCATCTGCTCCTGCAGGAGTTACAGCAACATCTGATGCATACAATTCTATTACATATTCTGTTGAAGCAGCAGAAGGTCAGGTTGAAGCAGGATATAAATATATGGTATATGCAGGTGACAAGGTAATTGGTGATAATGTTGAAGCCGGAAAGTCATACACAAAAACAGGTGTTGATGCAGGTGAATATACAATTACAGCAAGAGCCGTATGTGATGATATGGATGTTTCAGATGCGATTGAAGCAACAGAAACAGTAAAAGTTACAGATATCTCTGAATTAGTTACAGGAGCAAATAATATTGCGAATATTAAGAATAATCCGGAGGCTAAGATAACAGAAGTTTCATCATATTATAATGATGAATATACTATTGATAATGCCGGAGTAGCAATTGATGGAAGTATTGCAAGCGGTGAAGGTAGTGACGTTGCAATCAGAACAGCAGGAGGTCAGGAAGCAAGTGTTGTTCTTGATTTAGGAAATTCATATATTCCTTCACAGTTTGAAAAATTAGTTTTAGCATATTCTAATCCAAGAACATATGCATCTGATACAAAGGTTGAATTCTCATTAGATGGAGAAAAATATACAACAGTAGCAGAAAGTACTGGTTACACATGCAAAAAAGACAACGCAGGAACAGCAGATTTAAATATCATTGATTTAGATTTAAAGGATTACGCAGAAGCCGGAGTAAGATATGTTAAAGTTTCTCTTTCAGGCGGTAGCAACGGATGGGGTTATGTAATTAATGAAATCGGTGTAGGCTTAAATGTAACAGTTGATGATGCTAAAGTTTATACAACAAAAACTCCAGTTGATGCACCTGTAATTGAAAGTAAGACATATACAGGTGAAACAGTTGTAGCAGATATTGAAGATACAGATGATTACACAGTAACAAAGAATGAAGGTGGAGTTGATGTAGGAACATATGATGTTGAACTTACATTAAAAGATGCTGACAATTATTACTGGAGTGATGATAACAAAGCTAAGGCAACAACAAAGACAGTTAAATTTGAAATTACTAAAGCAGACAGAACTGCACCTGAAGGAATTGAATCAGTTGCATCTACATTAGAAGAAAATGCTGATGGTAAGATTACAGGCGTTACAGATGAAATGGAATATAGAGCTGAAGGTGAAGAAGAATATACAGCAGTTACAGGAACAGAAATTGCAAATGTAAAAGCAGGAAAGTATTTTGTAAGATATGCTGACAGCAAGAATTACAATACATCTGAAGATGCAGAAGTAGAAGTTGGAACAGGTAGAAAGTTAAATGTTACATTAACAAATGGAACAGGATATACATTAACAACAGAAGATGAAGCAAGTGTTGTATACGGAACAGAGTATACAGTTAAGCTTGAATTAGCAGCAGGATATACAAAGGATAGTAAGCCGGTTGTTAAAGCTAATGGTGTAGAAGTAGTTGTAGCAGAAGATGGAACATACAAGATTGAAATCAAGGAAGATACAGAAATTACAGCAGAAGGTGTAATTGAAGATATTCCTGAAACAACAAAGGCTCCTGAAACAACAACAGCAGTACCAACAACAGCAGCACCAACAGCAGCACCAACAGCAGTACCAACACCAACAGCAACAACAGCAGCAACAACAGCAGCAGCTCCTTCAAGAGTTACAGTTAAGAAAGCAGCTATTAAGAAAGCTACAAAGAAGAAATCAGCAAAGAAAGCTTCAATTGAACTTAAGAAGGTAAATGGAGCAGCAGGATATCAGGTTAAGGTATCAACAAGCAAGAAATTTGATAAGAAGACAACAGTTACAGTTAATGCTAAGAGCGTTAAAGTAACAGTTAAGAAATTAAAAGCTAACAAGACATATTTCGTAAAAGCAAGAGCTTACAAGAAAGTAAGTGGAAGCAAAGTATATGGTAAATGGAGTAAAGTTGTTAAAGTTAAAAACAATTAATTTCTAAATATTTCATAAATCTATAAAGCTATCGGCACAGTTTATGCCGGTAGCTTTATTATTTTAAAAAATTACACTTTAAAGTTTATCATATAGGTAATTTAGCAATGTAGCATATGGAGAAAAGTAGCTAGGATATTTTATAACCAAGAGATAAAAGCGAAAAGTTATAATATTTGTATAGAATCATTGTGATTAAGTATGCTAAAATATAGTTGGCGAAAAAAGGAGTTCGACAAATTAGGAGGAGTTATGACTTTAACACAGTTAAGATATGCAATAACAGTTGCTAATTCAGACTCAATGAATGAAGCGGCTAGAAATCTGTTCATATCACAGCCGAGTCTTTCTGCGGCTATTAAAGAATTAGAAGAAGAAGCCGGAATAGAAATATTCAGAAGAACTAATAGAGGAATATCAGTTACTCCTGAGGGAGAGGAATTTATTGGATACGCCAGACAGGTAGTTGAACAATACAATTTAATAGAAAATAAGTATATTGATAAAAAAGAATCAAAGAAAAAATTCAGTGTATCAATGCAACATTACACATTTGCAGTAAGTGCATTTGTGGAAATGGTAAAGCAGTTTGGTATGGATGAATACGAGTTTGAAGTTCATGAAACGAAAACTTATGATGTAATTGAAGATGTAAAAAATTTCAAAAGTGAAATCGGTATTTTATATATAAATGATTTTAATAAAAAAGTGTTAACTAAGCTTTTTAAGGAATCAGGTGTTGAATTTCATGAAATATTAAAGTGTCATATATATGCATATTTGTGGAAAAATCATCCATTGGCAAATAAAAAAGAGGTTACGCTTGAAGAACTTGAAGAATATCCATGCTTATCATTTGACCAGGGAAAAAATAATTCGTTTTATTTTGCAGAAGAAGTATTAAGTACTTATAGTTATAAAAGGCTTATTAAGGCGAATGACAGAGCAACATTTCTTAATCTTATGGTTGGGCTTAATGGATATACATTATGCTCAGGAATTATCTGTGAGGAATTAAATGGAGAAGAGTATTGTGCGGTAAAGTTAAAGTCGGATGAAATAATGACTATAGGCTATATCGTAAGAAAAGGAGTAACGGTAAGTCCTTTGGGAAGGAAATATTTGGAAGAAATAAGTAAATTTAAAGATAAAGCATTAGAATAACATGCTTAAATACAGCTTGCTATAGACAAAACCTATAACAAGCTGTATTTTTTTTCGATTAGCACAATTTCTACTAAGGTGCTATACTTTGAAAACATAAGGAATAAAACAATTGAAACAAAGAAAATTAAGTCACAATATATAATAACTTAATAAAGTTAAAAAAGTACATAGAAAGTGCTAATTTAATTATATTAATAAAACAAGTTGATTAGATACAGAAAAATGTATATATGCTGATTAGATTGAAAATGGAAATGAGGTGAGGGCATGTCAGAAATATTAATTCAAAATGTAAGTAAAACATATTCTACAAAAGATGGAAATGTTCAGGCTTTGAAAAATGTAAATTTATCAATAGAGCAGGGAGATATATATGGAATCATTGGTATGTCCGGTGCAGGAAAAAGTACATTAGTAAGATGTATTAATTATTTGGAAGAACCAACAGAGGGAAAAATTTTTATTAAAGGAAAAGAACTTGGTAGTTTTTCTAAGAAAGAACTTAGAAAGCAAAGAGAAGATATCGGAATGATATTTCAACATTTTAATTTGCTTATGCAAAAGAGTGTTCTTGAAAATATATGCTTTCCACTTTATATACATGGGAAGAAAAAGACAGAGGCTAGAAAAAGAGCAAAAGAATTACTTGAAATTGTAGGACTTAGTGATAAGGCAAAAGCATATCCGGCTCAGCTTTCAGGAGGACAAAAACAGAGAGTTGCAATTGCAAGAGCGTTGGCATCAAATCCTAAAATTCTTCTTTGTGATGAAGCAACAAGTGCTTTAGATCCGCAGACAACAGCGTCAATACTTGATTTGCTAAAAGAGATAAATCAGAAATTTGGAATAACGATTGTAATTATTACACATCAGATGTCAGTAGTCAGAGAGATTTGTTCGCATGTAGCAATTATGAAGTCAGGGGAAGTTGTTGAGGATGGAAAAGTATCAGAAATATTTACACACCCTAAATCAGATGTAGCGAGAGAACTTATTAGCAGAGATTTGGGAAATGATATTGAAAATACAGGAAAGGTGGCAGCAAAAATCAGCAAAGGGAAGAATGTAAGAATTGTATTTTCAGAGAATTCATCATTTGAACCTGTAATTGCAAATATGATTTTACAATTTAATGAACCGGTAAATATTCTCAAAGCCAATACTAAAAATGTTGGTGGAGTTGCTAAAGGAGAAATGATATTAGGATTTCAGGAAGATAGCAATAATGTAGAAAAGATGAAAGAATATTTGATAGAAAGAGGTTTAGAGATAGAGGAGGTGGACAATTATGTGGAGTAGTGAAGTAAACAATATGAT
>ENA-OQID01001064-OQID01001064.1-human-gut-metagenome-genome-assembly--contig:-NODE-1064-length-11971-cov-3.553304_pt1 | contig 11971 bp, 9 predicted proteins | sample MGYA00242567_ERZ504727 | MGnify/ENA primary metagenome ERZ504727 (study PRJEB26092, sample SAMD00036215) | human gut metagenome | host: Homo sapiens | study: EMG produced TPA metagenomics assembly of...
TTGCAATGCCTCCAATGGTACACATGTTCCATCAGAAAGCGACATTTCATACATTTTTTCCTTGATGATCTTCTTTTTCTCTTCATCACGGATTGTTTGAAGTATGCTTATTGCTTCGGCAAAAGTCTTTGTCTTCGCTTCCGACAGCATACTTATAGTGATGTTGAAGTCTTTTTCATTCTTTATTTTGTCGAACGCCTCCATCTCATCCTCTTCAACAATAAAGTCAGCTTCTATTAAGTCTGACAATATACGAGCTAAAGCTATTCTTTGTATTCTTTCTAACATAATAAACAGGTGTGTTTTTTAATTGTTGAGGAAATTGTTCATATCTATAACGCCATTGTCCAATACTATTCGGAATCCAAGATCGTTGTCTTCGTCATCATCTATCCAATAGTTTTTATACACATTAGCACATTCGGTATCTTTGAACAACCAACTACCTCCTTTGAAGACATGTGCAGAGTAAGATTGGTCGGAACAAACTGGATTTGTAACATAACCATTTGTTTGGTATTCCATACCATCATAACCCTCTATGTTTCCTTTTATACAATCTTTAAGGAAATCTATTTTGTAATAATCAAGGCACCATTCCCATACATTTCCAGACATATCGTACAGTCCAAGTTCATTGGCCGCCTTTTGTCCTACATGCTGAGTAGTTGATTCATTCGTCCATGCTACATCCTCAGATCTATCACTACCACTAAAACGATTGTATTTTTTGTGGTTAGCCATTATTTTACATGCCTCATTCCACATGTCTTTGACTGAGTCGTATTTTGGCTTATTTTCAAAAACAAGTGATAGTTTTTCGGATAATCCGTTTGTATTTCCACCCTTTGCGGCATATTCCCACTCAGCTTCTGTTGGCAGTCTGAATCTCTTTCCGGATATTTTATACAGTTCATTAAAGAAAACGTTAACAATCTCACACCAACTAACATTTGTCTGAGGCAATGTGTTTCCTTTGTGATCGGATTTGTTATTCTTTAGGTTCGATTTCATGACAGCGTTCCATAGTCCTTGTGTAACAGGAATAGCCGAAATTTCAAAATCAGAAACTTTCACGAACGGAAACGAATCTATACCATCATAAATGTGGGATAGTTCTTGTATGGTTTCCGCATTTTCAGTCCCCATTACAAAGAATCCGCCATTTACATGTTTGATGTTCTTATCCAACCATTCATTGACAAAATTCTTTCTTTGTTCCTCAACCTGTATGGTGTTGTTATCATCATTTGCAATATTCTCGATATTACAATTTTCTTCATATTTCCATATCACTCTAAATCCAATATCATTTGATGATAGTTTTGAATTCCAGAATGTTTTCCAATAGTCTTTATTTAGATTGCATTCTGTTGATTTAAAGCGCCAGCTTCCTCCACAAAAATAGAAACATGATTCTTGTCCTTCAATGTCTGTTCTTGTCCATTCCCAAACATTTCCTAACATGTCATACAGTCCTAATTTGTTTTGCTGTTTGTCTTTTAGCGCCATAACCGGAATACACCCTTTGCTGTCTCCATAATGCAGATATTCCTTCCAAGCTGTTTCTCTTGATTTATCATCAACATCAGGAAGATATTCTTTTGTGGATTTTTTTGCAGCATATTCCCATTCTTTCAGTGAGGGCAAGGTGAAGTACAAGCCCGTTTTTTTACGCAAGATGGTTAGGAAGTCTTCTATTTCATCTTTACTCTTGCTTACCACAGGCAATTGGGCTTTTATCCCCTTCTCTTGAACTTGTCCTAGATTCATGACCACATTCCATTGATATTCTGTAATAGGTGCTTCTCCCATCCAGAAAGAATGGCCTATACTGTCTTTGTCTTCTTTTACATAACGCAATGTTTTGAATATCTTGGTTAATTCACCGTCTCTCCCTGATGCACTTAACAATGTCTCAAGATTCATTCTTTCACAATGCCTTAATAAGGCTGGAAGGTAGTATATTACATTTTCATCATTTGGCAACAGATTAGGATCTACTGTCTTTAATTTTTCGTATGAGCAGATATCCAGATGAGCTCTATTCTTTTCTATTAAGCGTCTCTTTTCTCTTCTTCTGTCTTTTTCTGTCAATGTAGAATTTGTAAAAAAGCTCCAATCCTTTAATATCACACCTTCTTCTCTTGTTTCATGTTTATCGACAGGTCTGAAACTCATAATCAACCGTTCAGTAAGCCAACGGTTATGTTCTGCTTCAGCCATTCTCTTTAAGAGTATGCTATCTTTATTGATAACCTTACTTATTTCGTTCGGATATCCATGATAGTCTTTTCCCATAATTGACCTTAACTTCGTTGGAATACTATCGGCTAAATCTATATTAGCATACTTCTGAACGATGCCCAATTCATCCCACAATTCGTCAATTGTTATTTTGAGTCCTTGCGTTTCATTTATCAAATCTTTAAGTATTTCTTCTCTTTTTTTGTGGCCTTTTGATGCAATAAACCCATATAGGAAATGTTCCAGCTTTGCCATTGTATTGTCAAACGATTCTCCCATGTAGCAACCTTCTATCATTCCGAATGGATACATGTTTTTATACCTTTTCCATTCCAACTCGCCATTTGCAACCTTGTTAATAAGGTCAAAGCTACTTTTCTGATATACAAGAACCTGATGTCCTTTACGGAATATAGTTCCTGGAAGGTAAAGAGCTGTTGCTATAGCCCGTTGCGGATGATTCAGACATATGGCTATTGTAACGATTTTATTTGGGTTGCTAGTGAGACTTATAAGGTAGTCTTTTATTTTATCCTCTGCCACATTACCTTGAATGAACTCCCATTGCAAGTCCATAAAGTTCTCTCCCAAATGGTCGTAACGACCACCTTTTTCCATTGGGTCTGTGAATGGAACGTCCTCTATGTGGTTTCCTTCATTTTGCATGTCATCCTTTGGGCAGACAACATATTTGTATCTGCACAAGTCGAAGAGCGAAGCGAATCTACCTCTAAGGTAATCACCTTCTGCTTTAGCATTGTCATCTATAAATGTAATGGTAGTTCTGAGCTTTTTGTCCCTTATAAAGTTTGGGTAGTGAGCAAGTAAAGCTGTTTGCATGCCAAAGGCGGTACCCATTTGATTCATGCCAACAATAACTATATGTACAGTCTTTTCACTGTCGTAGTTTATACCGTTATTTCCGTCTATAGGCAAATATCTCTGTACCTTTACCTTTCCTTTTTCACCATCAGGATAAATTGCAAAATTATCTACCAACACTTTCTTTGACCATAACTCATGAATATTGAAGGGTATAAATTCAATGTCTTTATCCAATCGTCTATATATGTGAGTAGCTTTAAATGCTGTGAACGTACTTTGATATTCAAAGTTCACATGACATTTGATTTTGTTCTCATTGTTAAGTTTTTCTTTACGATATATCTTAACATCATCCTTGCTCATATACTTAGAGATATTCTCTAAGCAGTCAATATTGTAAGCATCGTGGTCTTCTTCATTTTCTGCCGTAGCATCTTCACCTAATATGTATATTTCTTTTGCTTTCTCCAAATGCAAAGATTCAATGTCTTCTATTGAGGTACGCTCTGCATAATAGAAAACGATTTTTTCCTCTTCCTTTCTATCTAAACTCAAGTCAAGTCTCATTCGCATCTTTTCAACGTCCTGACGTGTTTGTATAAGTACATAATCAACATCAGTACGCTTAAGTGACAACTTTACTATATTCGCAGTTTGTTCGTTACAACCAATTATTACAACATAATTGTTGAACATCCAGTCGTATCGCAACAGACCTTTTTTCCATCGTTCAGTTACTCTATTTATAAAACTTATGAATGAAGATACTGCAAATCCCGACAAGCAAAAAATGCCCAATGCGGCACAAATCAAAGCCAAGGTGGTACCTTCTCCGTCAACAGCTGCAGGCATATTACCAGGATCTGTGTATTGAGACAATACAGCCCAAAAGGAATTATGATGGACAACAGTATCTTCTACAGCTTTAGCAACAATACTATCATTTTCTATGATTCTACCAGTTATTTGATTGTTATCCAGGTCATAATTGCCTAAAAGTATATTTGGCACATTTTTACTACCATGTATTAGACAAGCGACCCCCCATATAATTAACGGAACAATAGTTGCTACAAGAATAGCAAATATAATCATACCCAATCCCGTATGCCCAAACAACCATCTGTCTCGTTCAACTGGTTTCCGTAATGCCCATATTTTTTGCGGCAAAAGAAATAACCATCTCATTATTGGAGATTTACTTTGCATATCTCATTCTTTTGTAATCGTGACCAAAATATTCCATTTCTCCATACTGTTCAAATCCAATAGATTTGTAATAGGCTTCAAGTCTTGGTTTATGAACATCCACCAAGAGGGTGGAGTACATACATCCCAAATCTTTCCCTTTTTCTACTGCATACATCAGAAGCATTTTGCCTATGCTATAGCCTCTATATTCTGGTAGAATAGCCATAGAGTCAAGATAAAATTCACCGTCTACAGTCTCTGCTTCTATTGTCTTTAGATATTTAGAATCCATATCATCCCACAATTGAAGCCACGACTTGTTCCTCAGTTCTTTGTAGCGGCTACCCTCGTATGCTATCAAGCAACCAACGGTCTTCCCATCGACAGTTGCAACAATTGAATTACGCCAAGAATAGATGGAGTCTTCTTCTAAGCATGACCTAATGAATTTGTCAATCTCGTTGGTCTCCATATCCAAGGCTGTCAATACTGTCCATGCGACTATCTCAACATCTTGTTTCTTCGCATCTCTTATTTCGATGTTCATTCAACTACTCCCTTGATTATATCTACAATATGCAAATTCGTTTCCTGATTATGAATATTATCCTTAATTCTAATGGTCGGAATAACACGATGGTTTATATCTATACATATTTCAGTTTCAATTGTATTAGTTATTTTGTATTGTAATAAATAACGCGTTATGTCCCAAATTTCCTCTTCTATCATTAATTGGACACGATCGGTGGACTGCAATGAAAATGCTATTGACTTCCTTAAAGGAATCGTGCTATAGCGTTGGATAAGTTCCTCTGGTTGAGTTTCTGAACTATTCACTATTTGCACTTGAAACTTGAAAGGAAATGTATTCAAAACAACACCAAAGTACTTTTTTTCTAGAATCAAGCAAGTAAGAAGACAACCTTTCAACAACTCAGATGTGTAGTTCTTAGATCGTATTGTTTTAATACTAGTAGCGGCGGTCATTGTAAGACAATCACCACAACATTCAATCACTCCACAGTTCGACTCAAGCCAATATGCACTTGTTCCCAATATATACTGTATCAGCACGTCGTCCGATTGACTAAACTCATAGGATCCTAATGCTGCACATTCCATTTCGAATAATAATCTGACATCACTAAGATTATATTTTTCAATGAGTTCTAAGGCACCAACATAACTCTGAGGACTATTATATAGTATAATGTGTATGCTATCCCCCAAGGTTGTTAATATGTCCTGTGTTGTCATCTTGATAAAATCAGTTGACTGTTTATCTAAGGATGAACCATATACTATCATTTTGCCATCTTTAATTAAACCAAATTCATCTTCAGAATATTTATAGAAAATTGTAATTCCTTGCATATCTAAATCTATTATAATCGGGATTTTCAAAGACTATTGTACACATTTTATAGCGTCAGTCGATGACAACATCATCGTCATCGTTCCAAATAGGTTTATGAGGCTTCTGAAAGGGTTGGTTATAGCTTCCGCTATCACCCATGGGCCTGTAGCCTTGTGGCTGTTGCTCTACATTAATAGGTTGGGAGGTATAACCACCGAATTGATTGCCGTTATTTTCTGGAATATCAGCAGTTTCAGACTGTGTCGCATTTCCAAACCAATTTGAGAGAATATTATTCACCTGATGCTCAATTTCAGGAGTTACAGACGACTTTACTCTGTTGTAGGCAAATGCCAAGGTAACACCGTTGTCCAGGAATCCGAGGAATCCATACTTGTCGCGAGGAAGTGCATCTTCCGGCAGAAGCTGATAGCCGAGAGATGCCACGATAAGCGTTTTATCTATCATACTTGTATTGGGACTCTTCAATACGTAGAAGAGTTCCAGCATGGTGCGTGTCACTTCTATGCCGACTTTAGCGGCATTCTCTTGAATGGCATTCCAAATATTCTCTGCGCCACCGAACATTTTTAATATCTCATCCATATTGCTATTTCAATTTATTTACGTCATCAATTGTAATAATCATCAAGTCATCATTACTTATGTCACTCTGTCTTGCTAATCTATCAGCCTGATACTGCACAATTTTCTCAAAGATGTTTCGGATGAAACGGGCATTGCCGAAGTTCTCGTCCTTCATCATCACCTTTGTGCGGATATAATCGCTTATCCACTCAAAGGCATTGCGCTTTATCTTATAGTGCGACTTCTTCAAATGGCTGCGGAGAATCTGCACCAATTCATCTGCATTGTAGTCTTCAAACTGAATGTATCTGTTGAAACGCGACTGCAGACCTGGGTTGCTGTCAATGAACTCCTTTATCTCGTTAGTGTAACCGGCAAGAATTACCACCAATCGATCTCGATTGTCCTCCATGCGCTTGAGCAAAGTGGCAATGGCCTCAGCTCCGTAGTCACTTCCTTCTCCAACAAGAGTGTAAGCTTCGTCAATGAAGAGTACACCATCCATAGCTTCATCTATCTTAGCGTTAGTCTTGGGTGCTGTCTGTCCCACATACTCAGCCACAAGACCAGAACGGTCGGTCTCAACCAAATGACCTTTCTTCAGGATACCTATCTCTTTGTAAATGCCAGCAACAATGCGAGCCACAGTTGTCTTTCCAGTACCTGGATTGCCAGTAAACACCATGTGATAACTCATATTGGTATTGGGCAATCCCTTCTCTTCACGCATTTTTTGAATCTTAATGAGATTACGAAGCGACTCTAACTCCTGTTTTACAGAATTAAGACCTATAAGTCCATTCAGCTCGGTCATGTAGTCATGATTATCTGTAGCAGGATTATTACTTGATTGGACGTTCTGTCCATATTGTCGCTGCTCTTTAGGATTGAACGGCTGACTCAACATTTCGTTAAGCAATTCGCGAGCATAGAGACAGCCGCATTGAGCGGCATTTCTCAGCCACCCAATAGCATTTTCCCTATTCGCCTGTATATATTTCCCTTCGAGGAACAACTGACCGACGAGTGCCTGTGCAGTCACATCGCCCTGTCGTGCTCTATCGAATAACTGTTCTATCGCTTCTCTTGTCATGATAGTGGCTCCTTTATTATGCTAAGTTTTAGAACTGATTTTGAGGATTTATGATTTCCCTAACATGTGTATCCCCATTCTTGTCTTTTATAATGAATATCCTGCTTATTTTGAAACTCGTATCTGCTAAATACGTTTCTAACTCTTTTAAGCCAGTCACCAAATTGCGCTCTACTTCTGTTTTAGAAAGAGTGTCTATGACGACTTTTTCTTTCTTGTCAAATATATAACTGACAACCATTTTCCTTCTCAACCATTTTTCTTCGACATATTTAATCCAATTCCTAATGTATATAAGTAATCGCCATCCTGATTTATCCATTAGTAAGTCATCATAATTGACTGGAGTATTAAGCTCTATCAGCCGGTTGTGGTTATTGGCAACACTCATGTTTTTTAGCCCCATGAAGGCCTTGTTACTAAAACTAAGTTCAAAAACCCTTACATTGGCTATATCATCAGATACTATCTGATAGAATACATACCACCCCATTATCATAAAGGCAACAACTAAGAACAACAACATAGGATTTTGTGTTATTGAAGCAAGGATAAGCAGCATTAAAGCACCTATGCTAAATAGAATTGCTCTTGTTCTAATTTTCATTAGTCTATTGTATGTATCGTATTTTGATAACTCCTTTAGAAATGGTAATTTGTCATAATATGAAGGCGATGTGCTTTCGCATAGAAAATGTAGTGTCAAATCTTCACATTGGTCATATGACATAAACCTCTCCATAGTAGGGCAAGCTTTGCATTTAAATAATTTATCCATGGCCTATAACGTTTTAGCTTCGTCCTCAACTTGTTTCTTAATATGCTCAGCTTTATCTACTTCACCATCTATGCGTTTTTTTTCAGAATCGATATTCTCCACATAAGTTTCTATTTGACCATTGGATTCTTTCATAACCTTATAGATGGAACTTTTGTACTCTGTATAAATCTTATTGTACCAAAAGGCCTGAAGTGATTTAAAAACTGCGATTGACTTTACAATAGAAGACAAGCATATCTCATTCATTAAAGCTGAATTACATCTATAATCTTCTTCCATATTGTTGCCAATATATTTTTGGGATGACAACAACAATCCTAAACTCTCTTTGGGATACATTTTAATCTGTTGGTTTGATGGTATGTATTGCTCTAATTCTTGTGCATGCTTCCTTTGCGTCTCATCGCCATTCTTTAAGTCGCTTATTAATTGTGCTATATAATCTCTGAGGATAATAACCGTTGCAAATAGCATTGTGTCCTCTGAATAACATTCAAAAGGATCATCATCTTTGATACTTTGGAAAGATTCATTCTCTCTATACGCAATAGCTGATATATTTGCAGTTGTTTCTTCTTGGTAACGCTGGATATTTTCTTGAGCTAATTTTGCTGTATCTTGAATGACTTGTATCTGTTTTGATAATTCATCTTGTAGACGTTTTAGTTCTGCTGTATTTATCGAATGTGCACCTTTCTTTCCTAGCCATCCACCAATCATAGCACCAATCATGGTACCAACGCCCGGAAATACCAATGTTCCCAAAGCACTGCCAAGATAAGCTCCACCTGCAGTCATTCCAATTTTAGTTGCCGACTTTTCAAATGCACTTTCCATATTAATATCATCATCACTGAAGTATTTAGAACCTAATTTAAAGGTTTCAATAGCGGTGGTAATTAAAGGGAAGTGGGCATCACAATTAAAATCAGGATTCCAAATGTCTATATCTACGTCAGTAGGCATAGATGATGCTATATCATCTATGTGCTCTGAAAAATGTTCTGCAAAATTATGGTTGATTTCATCCAGTTTATCTGAATCAAAGAAGGTTTCTACGCTTCCCTTCCCAGTGTCAGATGCTAAATGTTTGAGTACAGTTCCCAACTTATCATACTCTCCATGTGCATGTGATAAATCAAATCTAAATTTTGCCCCATGGAAATCTGAGTATATGCAGTGTTTGATGTTGTCTAGTAATGTATGGGTGGTTTCTTGATCATGGTGTGACAAATAATCAGCAAATGATTCTTTGCTACCAAGAAGGATATCCTTTAAATCAACAACATAATCTAATCCATCCTTAGCTAATCCCTGTAAATTATCAATGATTTTATCGCCGAAGTCATATAAACCACTTTTATCCGCAATCGCCAACGCAAACTGTTCAAGTGAAGCCAACGATGCATGAGATTTTGGCATATCTGACAATTCCTTCAAGTAGTCAACAAATGGAGTTTTATTTGTTTCTGAAGGTTCTTGAGGCACAGGAATACTCAACTCTCTAAGATCTTCCATTTGCATATGATGCAGAGAAACAATTTCAGAGTATGATTGCGTGGCCTCAAAAATACAATTTGCCTCAGCAGAAAGATTCTGCTTTTCAAATTTGGGGGCTTTTATATCTTCTTGGGAATGATTTTTTGTAAACAAGAATCCCTTGATGATCAGATAATTCATCAACAAGTAAGCTAACACTATAACGGCTGTGCATAGTTTAACCAAAAGAGTACAGCCCTGTATTCTGTCAAAGCTAATAATATGGTATCCCAAAATAGCAATAGATAATACTGAATATTGTATAGCTAACAGATAAATCGCCCCTCTGGATATTTCATATCCGATTTTCTTCTCTATATCAAATAGATTCTTTGGAATTTGATCTAGGATAAATAACGTTATTGGCGTAAACCATATTAGTAAAAGACTAATGGTTAACGCCACACGATTCATAAATGCTCCAATACAAACAAATGGCAGCAAACAGATAAATAGCAGCCATCCGTTATTGATTCTATCTACGATTGCATTTTTAAACATACTTCTTCAAAAGGTCAAGTCTTGCTTCACGTATAAGTTGATACCAACCCACGATGTTTTTTCGTTCCAGTATTTTTTTAAATGCGACACCATACATCGGATCGTCATTGTCTCTTTCGTTTTTAAGTTTATAACGACACAATCTCATGATTTCTACAGCTTGTTCTCTTTTATCTAAACTTGTGGAATGTTCATATAGATATTTTGCCTCTTCATATCGTTTTTTCATAACTATGTATGTGCCTAGCTGTGCAAATCCTTCGCTACGAGTCTTTCTATTTATGTCGTCATCATATCCGTTACTGTCCGCTATATTCTGCTGCAATTGCCATCCATGAATTAGCTCATGGGCTAAAATGCCCTCAAAAATAATGTAGTGTAGATGTGATAGAACATACACATTCTGCTTGAAGCCTGTTCGCCCATTTTGGTTCCATACCTGAGAATATCCCGTATGTAAACCTACAGCATCGACTTCTGAATACAGTTTCTGCATTTGTCCCTTGCTAATTATTTCTATCTTTATGTGGTCTCTTTGAATATCATTAAAGCCCTTATCGTATAATAACTTGTAAACGAAATCAATATGGGATTGCATATTGTCTGGAGAAACCTCCTGTCTCAAACAATTACTGCAGACATATCTGTCATGTTCTACCTGTCTTCCATCTCTATCAACAAAGCCAAAGCAACAGCAACAAAAATTTATGTATTCGTAATGCTCTAAACACACTTTATTATCATTCCAATCTCTATAGTATTTATAGCTAATTGGCTTGCCACAATGTATGCAAATATCCTTGTTCATATTACGCATTTCTTTAACGAGTTACACCAAATGGAGATAGACGGGATGTCATCCAGACCTTTTGTGAAGGAATAATCAAGAAGCTCCTTAATCGTTGCGGGCAACTTGTCAAAGTTTGCATGAAGGTTAAAATCCTGGATGGTCTTCAAAAACTTACCCTTCTCGCCTCTGAGATACAGATTTGCCTTTATCATAGATGACAATTTCTGGTATTGTTCTTTATCGTATGGGGGCAGATTGATTACATTACTATAAGGGTGAGTTCCTGTTAAAATCATGTAAGCTGAGACTGCGAATGAAAATGCATCAAAATTTCTAGGCATATTAAAGAGTAACGCCTTTTTTTTATGAACATCTGTATGACAGAATTCAGGACTGTGAGCAGTCCCTATATACGTGTGTCCACAATGCGTGTACTGCATTGAATCTATATCAACAATAGATACTTTACCATCCGCCGTACATAATATGTTTGAAGGTTTAATATCTCCAATAACAACATGTGCTTTCTTATGAAGTTCTGCTATTGTTTTTGCCCAGCAATACAAAAGCCTAAGTCTATTTTGAAGGCCAAGGTTGGAATTCAGTTCATATTTGTCATGCCATTCTATTTCATATGGAAATCGGTTAGCTATTGTATCATTCACATAGTATGTACTCAGAATCTCCAAATTCCTGCTTCCACTAAAGGCCTCTTGCATTGCAAAACCATAAAATTCATATGTACGATTATCATACACCAATCCGATAGGCCAGCAAAAACGTACATTGGGATCTGCTGACTGAACGGGATTGTTGAACATACAGCGGACTTTAGCCTTATTTCTTGCTGCCTTATGAGTAGAATGATACAATTTTAAGATAAAGGTGGAAATCTTTTCTTCCTCCTTATGCTCAAAACGATATATGACACCTTCACCTCCACGTGCAATAGGGTCTTCGACAATCTTATGTCGTAGGATTGTTTTGTCCTTCAGTAGGACACATATGCTTTTCCCTCTGTAATCCATAATTGCAAATTAGCATTGTTCTGTCATC
>ENA-OQID01001066-OQID01001066.1-human-gut-metagenome-genome-assembly--contig:-NODE-1066-length-11952-cov-3.366568_pt1 | contig 11952 bp, 7 predicted proteins | sample MGYA00242567_ERZ504727 | MGnify/ENA primary metagenome ERZ504727 (study PRJEB26092, sample SAMD00036215) | human gut metagenome | host: Homo sapiens | study: EMG produced TPA metagenomics assembly of...
AAAGCAGAGTAACTTGTCCCTTCCCTTGGGGAAGGTTAGGATGGGTTTGAGAACGAGAGGGGGCTGATGTTCATTGGCAAAACCATTGGCTGATGTCGTCTGGAAGCAGCGAGCACCATAGTGCTCCAAATCCGGAAAAATCCCAACCGAATCCAAGACTCATTGGCAAAATAATATCAAAGAAAAAAATCCGTGAAGACCAATCCGTGCAAAGTCCGTGATATCCGTGTTTTTTCTTTGATTTGTCCACGCCGAAGGCTGTGGACACGATGTCAAAGGAGGGAAAGGATTCCAGTGTGAAAGCATATAGTGTCCATCAGCCTTCGGCGATGGCCACAGGTCAAAAAAAACAAAACACAGATAACACCGAGGAACACGGATTAATCTTTCACGGATTATTTTTTGACCTGAAATCTTTGGATTTCTATATGGATTTCAGAGGATTTGCGAGTGCTTGGGGCACTCCCCCATTCAACAAATGAGAGATTTGCAAAACTTGAATAAGTAACATATATATAAATACGATAAACCTAACAAAAAAACATAATTATGCTGACAGCAACCGAAATACAGGAGAAAGTGAACGCATACATCGCATCACTTCCCTACGAGAGAAAACCAAAGTCGCTCTACGACCCGATAGAATATGTGCTCGCCGCCGGCGGAAAACGCATACGCCCGTCGTTCGTGCTCATGGCATACAACCTCTTCCACGACGACGTGGACAGAATACTGCCCGTGGCTACGGCACTGGAGACCTACCACAACTACACACTGCTACACGACGACCTCATGGACAAGGCGGACATGAGGCGTGGCAGACCCACCGTACACAAGAAATGGGACGACAACACGGCGATCCTCTCCGGCGACACAATGCTCGTATTGGCATACGAACACCTGGCGAAATGCGACACCAAATATCTCAAGCCCGCTCTCGACCTCTTCACCGAAACGGCACTGGAGGTGAGCGAAGGACAGCAGTTCGACATGGAATTCGAAACGCGCAACGATGTGGCTGAGGAGGAATACATCGAGATGATACGATTGAAGACAAGCGTATTGCTGGCTTGCGCACTCAAGATGGGTGCCGTGGTGGCTGGGGCTTCGGATGCCGACGCCAACGCTCTGTATGCCTTCGGAGAGAAGGTGGGACTGGCGTTCCAGCTGCAGGACGACCTGCTCGACGTGTATGGCGACCCGAAGGTGTTCGGAAAGGCTATCGGCGGCGACATCACATCAAACAAGAAGACCTTCATGCTCATCAACGCCTTCAACAGAGCCGACGCCGGGACGCGTGGCGAACTGGAGAGATGGACCACGGCGACGGAATTCGATCCGGCAGAGAAGATTGCTGCCGTGACGGAGATTTACAACAGGCTCGGAATCGACAAGCTCGCCGAACAGAGGATAAAGGAATACTTCGAACAGAGCAGACAGCATCTCGACGAACTCTCGGTGAGCGACGACCGCAAGGCGGTGTTGCGCGAATACACCGAGAGAATGATGAACAGAAAGAAATAACGAAACACCCACAAAAAGAGAGGAAATGCCATACAGAAGACTCCCCAATACCGACAAGTCGAGACTCAGTGCACTGAAGACGCTGCTCGACAACAACGACATATACATGGCCCGCGACAGGTTTCTGGAATGGAAAGACATAAACCAGGCGCGCACCTGCTACGACAAGCTGCTCACGGCAGTGACGCAATACGAGGTGGACAAAAAGGCGCAATGGCGGAGCGGAACGAAAATAGACCAGCTGCAGAAAAAGGCTTACATGTATGAGAGCCACTTCATGCAGGTGTTGCTCATGGCTGTGACAAGAGGGGAGATAAAGCGCTCTAACCTGAAACTCTACGGACTGGAGGAGACCGCCACCATGATTCCCGTGGACAACAGCATAGGGTCGATAACGGAATGGGGACCGAAAATCATCAGCGGAGAGAAAAACCGCGTGAAGAAGGGTGGCAGACCGATTTACAACCCCACGATAGGAATGGTGGAGACCCACTTCGACATCTTCAAGGAGGCTTACGACAAGCAGAAGGCGCTGCAGAAACGCACAAGCGAAATGGAGCAACGGCTCAAGGAGATACGACCCGAAATCGACGAACTGATACTGCGCATCTGGGACCAGATAGAGGCGCACTTCAGCGAGGAGGGAAAACTCGTGATAGACCGAGTGGCCGACTGTGAGCGCTTCGGCATACGTTACTACATGCGCCGCAAGGAGAAACGCAAGATGCAGGAGAAGGAAAAGGAAAACAAACAGGAGAATGAACAATGATTGACACGCATACTCATATCGACGGCGAGGAATTCGCCGAAGACCGCGCGCTGGCCATACAGCGGGCACAGGATGCCGGAGTGGAGAAAATCTTCGTGCCGGCAATCGACCTCAAGAGCATCGGCAGCGTGGTGGACACATGCCGGCAGTTTCCGGGCTACGCCTACCCCATGATAGGTCTCCACCCGGAGGAGGTGAAAGAGGACTGGAAAGACGCAGTAGGCCAGATGCGCCGGATTCTCGACGAGCAGAGGCAGAAAGCACCGTCGGCAGACAACCCTCCGTTCATCGCCATCGGCGAGGTGGGACTGGACTTCTATTGGAGCCGCGAATTCGAGAAAGAGCAGCTGGAGGCTTTCGAGGAGCAGGTGAGATGGTCGATAGAGGCCGACCTGCCGCTGATGATACACTGCCGCAAGGCACAGAACGAGATGGTGGGAATACTGCGCCGCTACGAACGGGAACTGCGCCGCGGAGGAGTGTTCCACTGCTTCACGGGCAACGAGCGGGAGGCAGAACAGCTGCTGTCGTTCGGCAATTTCAACATCGGCATCGGCGGTGTGCTGACATTCAAGAAGAGCCATCTGCCTGAAGTGGTGCCCCACATCCCCCTCGACCGCATCGTGCTCGAGACCGACGCTCCATACATGGCTCCCGTGCCGATGCGCGGTAAGCGCAACGAGAGTGCCTATGTGGCATACGTAAGAGACCGCCTCGCCCTTGCCTACGGCATCTCCCCCGAGGAAATAGACCGCCACACCACAGCAAACGCCATGAGGATGTTCCTGCCGGAAGGATAGAATGCCATAAGGATGTTTCTGCCAGAAGTATAGAACGCCATGAGGATGTTTCTGACGGAAGGATACTATAGAAATCCCCCGACCTGTCCCAGAATGGACAGAATCGGGGGATTTTATTATAGGCAGGTATCAGGTTATGTAAACACAAAAGGATATAGCTACCTGCCTTGTTTTCTTATCAGCCGAGCAGAGGTTATGGCACTACCACCTTGACTGTCTTCTCTCCGGCCTTCACGATATACACGCCGGGAGCAAGGCTGACGGCATGACGACCAGCCGGAACAGTTGCCACTGTCTTGCCCTGCATGTCGTATACATCAGCTGAGTCATAGTCTGTAGACAATGAGATGCTACCGTGGGCCACTCTGATATCAAGGGCGTTGCTGCCGGTTGAGACACTGCCTACTGCGGTTTCTATGCCATTCACATACACCCGTTCTGAAGTTTCAGATACATAGTTAGTGTAATCCTTGGTCCTCATCGCCGTAACATCATAGGCATAAGTATACTGCGGGTCGAGATCCGTCACGTTGAAACCGCTTCCTTTCGGATACATCACCGAATACGGAGCTATGAGAGTCTCGCCCTTGCGCACATTCTGGCGGATGGTTACCTCATCGATGAAGAAAGGTTGGCCATACATGCTCATGAATGCCAGGATGACGTTCTCACGCAGGTTCTTGTTGTCGGTAGCGTCGAAGTGGATTGTGGCAGATGTCATTCCCGTGCCATTCAGCGTGAGCGGCATGATGCGATGGTCGGTGGCTACATTGTCGGTGTAGTCTTTCAGGAGCATCACGAAGAGAGTGTCGCTGGCAAACGTGTTGTATGCCTTCACGTCTACATCAAACGCTCCGCCGTCGCAGGTGAGGTCGAGGTGCGGCGATGTAACGAGTCCTGCCAGACCCATCCACACGTTGGTCTGCTGTGCTCCTGCCATTCCATCAGCCAGATAAGGCAACTGCAGGAGCCATTCCGTCGTTGTGTATCCGTTTTCAGCCAGATTGAACACATATGTGTATGGGTTATAAGGATTGTCTATGGTGCCCTGGTCAATCTTGTTGAAGTCCTCGCTCAGAACCACCACATTCTGCATATCCTCTTTGGGCTGCAGCACCTTCATGATGTTGAGCTTGTATCTGTCGGCATTGTTCAGCTCCGTCCAGTTTGCCGTGAACGAGGTTTCGGTGACATTCGTTGCCTCCTTTGCCTCCACCTTCACTCCGAGAATGCCGTCTACCCACATGTCGGGCGATGGCTTCGACACCACGCTTCCGTTCTTGGCTCTCACATTGTAGAAATATTCATAGTTGGGGTCGATGTCCATGGTGTAGCAGGTGTCGGTCAGTTCCTTGTCGAGCTGGGTCACCGGCACTCGCTGTGTGGCATAGTCTATCTTCACATCGTCGATGGCGAAGTCGACGGAGTTTTTCTGTATGAAGAAGAACTTCACCCTTGTCATTCCTTCTCCTATCTGTTCTGATGTGAACGAGTATTGTCCGCCTTCGGCCTGCATATAGTAGTTTGGCATATTGGCGATAGGTATCCATCCGTCTTTCTCGTTGTATACGGCTACCTGCACCAATGAGTAGGTATAGTCGGTTTCATTCTCCATATTACTCGGTTTCACCCAGAACGAGAGTGATGTTATCGGGGCCGGTGTCTCGGGCGAAATGATTTCGTCGCCCACGGCATCAAGACAGAGCGACAATGGGGCCGAACTGTAGTTGCCCTCGGATGTGTATACATCCTGTGAGCCTTGTGCCGACAGATTGATAGTCCATCCCTCCGGATAGCCGGGGTTGTCCTGGTTTATGGTCTTGCCGTCGGCGTTGATGTTGATACCGTCGAAATTCTCCGACAGAGAGCCTGGCTCCACACAGTGTTCCGGCATCTCCTTGCGGTATACGTTGAGGAGATACGAACTCGCCGTCGTAGTGGGGCTCCAGCGGGCTGTAAACGAGGTGGAAGAGTTGTTTACTGGTTGCAGCACCTGTGGCGCCGGTATCTTGTTGGCCTTGCGCGTCACCACGATATCGTCGAGCAGGAGGTCTACCTCCTCGGCAGAAAACTGAAATATATTGTTGGGATTGAATGTGGCCTGGTCAGTGGCGAAGGTGAATTCCTGCCACTGGTCGGAAATGTCAAAATCACGGTCATCAACGGGACCTTCGTTGTTGTCGCACAGTGCCACACGGATGACGCCCTCGTCGCCGGCTTTCAGACATCTGGCGCGGAACTTCAGCACTACGTCTCCGCTGAGTTCCATCTCCGGTGTGCTTATGAATCCTCCTGCAAGACCACCGTATTCAGACTCATACATGCGTAGCGCACATGCCTGTCCTGCCTGGTATACCTCATTGCCGGTCCAGCCCTTAGTTCCCATGAGGTCTGCCGGCAGCACATAGTTCACGCTGCCTCCTCCGAGCATCTTGGTGTCGGGTTCGGCGTTGGTACCTGCTGTCCATTTGTCGAAATGCTGGTCTACAACTGTCTTGGTGGGAATCTCGTCGTCTGCACGGTTGGGCAGACTGTGGCATTCTGATGTTCTCGGCATTGCCTTCATTGCCGCTCGGGCAAACTTGCCCATCGGTGTTTTCTGGGCGTAGGATACTGACGGCAGAAGCATGAGAGAACACAACGTCGCCGAAATAATCATGTGGATATTCTTCATAGATAAATTGTTTTATTTAAGGCAGCACTGCAAATAAATATGTCGTTAATCTCTAATCGGTGTCTAAGCATCAGCCTGCCACAATGCTGCCACAAAGCAGGCGACATTTTCAAAACCGTGTCAAAAATAGTAAAATTATTCCATCTTGCAAATTATTATAGACAAATTCTTCCTTTATGTCATCAAAATACCGACTTTTGCAAAATAGAGGTTTCAGATGCGACTTTAACCCCAATCGGTCGTTAGGGCTTGCTTGGATTTTGCTCTTTTAGAAGAGTGGATTTTTGTTTGACTTTTAATGAGTAATAGCGAGCTATTGCGAATTATGCTCATGAAGAGTAAGTCCTGAAGGTGTTCACATGTCTGGTATATGACACATGCCAAAAAATCCCCCACGGCGTGGGGAACGATTCCCCCTAATGTGGGGTTTCATTCCCCACGGCAGGGGGAGATTTTGAGCATGAAAATGGTGTTTTTCTGACCAAAAATCACAACACGCCTGTTTGGAAGTGCAGACTAAACGAATGATGGATTTCAACTAACCACATTGCGCTACCCAGAGACCGAGCGATAATGTTTTGCACAGCAAAACACAAAAAAATATTCTTGTGCTTTGCCATTCGAGAAATATGTATTAACTTTGTTGCGGAAGGATGCCAAGCCGAGTGCAAGGCGAATTCCATTTTTTGTGGGTTAAAATAATAGCGTTTGCTGTTTATTCGAAAACGTTCAGGAAACTTGGCGGTGGAAAGAATGTGTACAGAATAAACAAGTGGACGCCTGCGATATGCGTGGGCGTTCAGCTTGTCTGTATGCATGGGTTTCCGCCAAGTACCTCTGAACGTGGATGAGTTGAACTGTCCACGTTTTGCGTTTGGGTATTTGGCGGAATCTTCGTTTAGAAGAATAACAAGCTTTCGCATTAAAACGTATAATGCTTTAATGCTATGGCAAAATCTCTGATTGAGGAGCTACCTCGCATTGCAAGCGAAGGTAGGCAAGAGGCTCAGCGCATCATCGAGCGATTGAGCAGTGGCACACGCATTGGGTTGCAAACCAATGAGCTGGTGTTGCCTCGCAAGGATGTCTCCGGATTCTTCCGTGGACAAGTTCCCAATATCCCTAATGCTTTTAATAATGCCCTTGATGGCGGAACTTGGATGAACCGTCTGGTGTATGGTGATAATCTCCTGACCATGCAGGCGCTGCTTGCCGGAGACCCTCAGACGGGCTTGCCTTCTTTAAGAGGCAAAGTGGATTTGATCTACATCGACCCGCCGTTTGATTCGAAGGCGGATTATAGAACTCCGATAACTTTACCAAATACAAGTTTTTCTCAAAAGCCAACAGTTATAGAACAGTTTGCTTATGCGGATACATGGGAAGAAGGTACGATTTCGTATTTGAAGATGATTTATCCAAGATTGGTTCTTATGAAAGAATTGCTTTCAGAAAAAGGAAGTATCTATGTTCACATTGATTGGCATATTGGTGCTTATATGAAGATTATTCTTGATGATATCTTTGGGAAAAATAGATTTCTGAACGAAATAATGTGGTGTTATACGATTGGTGGTAAGGGAAGTAGTTTTTGAGGAAGAAAACATGATACAATATTACTTTATTCTAAATCGCCAAATTATACTTTTAACGGAAAGGATAAAGATGTCATTGTTCAGCGTAAATTAAATACGCATATGCGTACGAAAATTGATGATGAAGGAAGAGAATACCAAGAGAAAACTGATAAAAAAAGTGGTAAAATTTATCGTTATTATGTAGATGAAGGAAAGGTACCTGAAGATTATTGGATAGATATAGAACAATTAAATCGTGAGGATGCTGAGCGTGTTGGCTATGCAACACAAAAGCCAAGTAAATTGTTAACTCGTATTATCGCAGCTTCTTCCAACGAAGGCGACCTCGTCTGTGATTTCTTCGGTGGCAGCGGCACCACAGCAGCGGTTGCCGAAAAGCTGGGCCGTCGCTGGATTACCTGCGACATTGGCAAGCCGGCATCCCTCGTCATGCGCAAGCGTTTCATCGACCAGGAAGTAAATCCGTTCCTCTATCAGAGCATCGGCGACTATCAGAAAGAGGCTTTCCATAACAACAAGAAACTCCGCCGAGTGGGCGATCTCTCTCAGGTAGTCTTAGGCCTCTTCGGTGCCTTACCATTCTCTCCAGAGCAGGTGAGCGACAGAAACTTCGGTTACGTCAAGGGCACACGAAACCTGGTGATGGTGGATAGCCCAAACCGCCTGACCACGGCCGCCACCGTTCGCCGTGCCGTGGAAGCCAAGGCTTCTCTGCTTGGCGGCGACTGGGATAAAGTGATCGTGCTCGGCTGGAACTTCGCCTTCGACATCTCGCAAGCCATCGAGAAATACAAGAACAGCAATGTAGAGGTGCTGGTGATTCCGCCCGATCTACTCGACAAGCTATCCAAGAAGGGTTTCAAGAAGCTCATCGCCGACAAAACCGTGCGCTTCTCTTCTTTGCAATATCTGGTGGTGAACCCAGTGGAGGTAACCGTGAACGGCAATGGCGAGGATGAACTCAGCATCAGTCTCAGCAACTATGTGCTGCTCTCGCCCGATAATATCCCGCTGGATGATAAGGACAAGGAGAAGTTGCAGCAGGTGATGGAGCAGGACCCTCTCTCGCTGATAGAATATTGGAGCATCGACCCTGATTATGACGGCGATACTTTCCGCAGCACCTGGCAGGATTATCGTGAGAACGTGGATAACGACAGCGACCCGCTGCACTGCGTATATTCCACCCGATTGCACATGCCCCATAAGGCTGAGCGCAAGGTGTGTGTCAAGGCCGTTGACGTGTTTGGATTCGAGAGTCAGGTTATCCTGGATGTGAAGTGCTAAGAACGAATAGGAGATGACAACTATGACAATCAATTCAACTAACATATCTTTGGAATTGGCGCATCGGCTCACCGATGTGGTCAATGCCGCCTGGAAGAGTGGGGAGATGCTGGAGAAGGTGACCCCAACCACCGCTTCGCTCTTAAACTATTGGTTTGGAGAGGGCTTTTGCAATGAGCGTGAGAGAAACTTCCACGAGGGTCAGCGTCAGGCTATCCTCAACATCATCTATCTGCACGAAGTGATGGGCGAAAACTGCGTAATGGATGCCTATCAGGGCATCATTCCGGAGCTGATGGATAGGGCCGATTTGGCTCAGCTTGCCAAGCCTAAATATCAGATGCCTAAGTATGCGGTGAAGATGGCTACGGGCACGGGAAAGACGTGGGTGATGCACGCCCTGATCATCTGGCAGATGCTGAATGCCCGGCATGAGGATGTGGAGAGCGGACGATTCACGCAGAAGTTCCTGATTGTGGCTCCGGGCCTGATTGTTTACGACCGTCTGCTGGACGCCTTCTGTGGCAGAAAGAAGCGCGACGAGGAATATCGCGACCCTCAGACCAACGACTACTACATGAACCAGGAGGTGTTCATCCCCGAGCGTTATCGTGACGAGGTGTTTTCGTTCATCCAGAACAATGTGGTGACCAAGGAGGATGGCATCGGCAGGAAGACCACCGGCGAGGGACTGATTGCCCTGACCAACTGGCATCTGTTTGAAAATCAGATGGAAGAGACGGAGCAGGATGAGGATGTGGACGATTCCAGCACGGTGACGCCCGCCGAAATCGTCAGCGACCTGTTGCCTGTCCGACCGGGCAAGTCGGCGGGCAACGACCTCGGCATGCTCGACCGCCGTGCCTTGGGCGGCACCGAACTGGAATATCTGGCGGGGTTAAAGGATTTGATGGTAATCAACGATGAGGCGCATCATATCCATGAAATCAAGCGTAATGGTGAAACCGAGGAGGTGGAATGGCAAAGAGGCTTGAATGCCATCAGCGCCACCAAGGGCACCCGCTTCATACAGGTGGACTTCTCCGCCACTCCTTTTGATACGAAGGGAACGGGAGAGAAGCAGGTGAAACTCTTCTTCCCACATATCATCGTAGATTTCGACTTGCCGATGGCGATGAAGCAGGGACTGGTGAAGCTGCTGCTGCTCGACCGTCGCCAGGAACTCACCGACCTGGAGAATCTGGATTACAACGCCGAGCGTGATGAGCAAGGTAAAGTGGTGGGGTTGAGCGAAGGCCAGCGCATGATGCTTCGCGCAGGACTGACAAAACTGAATAAACTCGAAGACGAATTCTTGAAAGTGGACCCGTCGAAGAATCCCAAGATGCTCATTGTCTGCCAAGACACCACGGTATCTCCTTTCGTTGAGGAGTTCCTGAAATCGGAAGGCTTGGGAGAAGACGACATCGTTACCATCGACAGCAACAAGCAGGGCGAGGTGAAGGATGAGGAGTGGCAGGAAATCAAGAAGAAGCTCTTCGATATAGATAGGTATAAGAGTCCGAAGGTGGTTATCTCGGTGCTGATGCTACGTGAGGGCTTCGACGTCAACAATATCTGTGTGCTCGTTCCGCTGCGTTCTTCGCAGGCACCAATCCTCCTTGAGCAATTGGTGGGCAGAGGCTTGCGACTGATGTGGCGAGAGCCCGACTACATCGACATCAAGCGCGAAGATCGGCTGAGGGTGCTGAAAAACCATCAACCGCCACGCACCTATATCGACACGTTATCAATCGTGGAGCATCCAGCTTTCATTAAGTTCTACGATGATTTGCAGGAACAGGGATTGGTGGCTACAGACGATGGAGATGTTGGTACAGAAGGAGCCACTGGCGATATTCTTACCGTGGGTCTTCGTGAGGACTACGAGAAATATGATTTCCAATGGCCGGTTATTCTGCATGATTCCATCGAAGAATTTGAAGATGCAGAAATAGATTTGGATGATTTGCACCCATTTACGATGTATCCGCTGCCTTTGCTCCGCAAGTTCCTGGCAAAAGAGGGCGAGACCTTCGTATCGCAGGAATCTCTGACCAAGACTACTTTTGGAAAGTATAAGGTGACGGCCAATCTCTTCAATGCCAACGGATATAATGAGTATCTGCAGAAGTTGCTGAGGGTAGTAACCCTGCGCTTTGAGAATTGTCGCCGCCAGGGTTTCCCTACCATTCAGATTAATGGGGCACAAACGGTGCAGGTTATGGACTGGTACATCCGGGAGAAGCTGTTCGCCATGCCTTTTGACCCGTTCCATGGAAGCGACTGGAAGATATTGTTGGCGAAGGATGGCATTGTGACCAAACACATCGTGGAGCAGTTTGCCGTGGCCATATATAAGATGCAGAGTCGGCTGACCACGATAGGTGCAGAGGTGAGCCATACGGAATTCTCTTCGCTCAGAGCCATCAAGATGAGAGAGGCTTACTCGATGGAGGTGCGGAAGTGCATCTATCCCCGATTGGGCTATCCTTCACACGGCGGAGGACTGGAAAAGGCATTCATCGAGTTTCTGGATAGGGATGCCGAGGTGGAAAGATTCCTGAAAATCAATGAGAATGGCCATTCGTTTGCCATCATCTTCTATGTGAGAAAGGACGGCTTGATGGCAACGTATCATCCTGATTTCATTGTGGCTACAGCTGATAAGATTTATCTGATTGAGACCAAGGGCGATGACAAGGTGGATGATGTGAATGTGCGCCAGAAGCAGACGGCTACTGTGGAATGGATTAAGAAAATCAATGCCCTGAAGCCTGAGGATAGGATGAATCGCACCTGGGAGTATGTATTGGTAGGCGAAAGTGTGTTCTACTCGTTGAGTGGAAGCGGCGCCACATTGACCGACATTTGTAACCAATGTAGGGTGACTTACTCAAGAGCTACAGGAAATCTGTTTGAATGAGAAGGGTTCCTCTTTCATTGTGGTGGGCATGATTGTTCTCGTTAGGGTGAGAAAATGAGGATCATCCGACATTTGGAGTGAAAAATAACACACGTGAGTATTTACGCTCAGATGCGGTCGCTCGGCTAAATTAACTATTCGTTGTGAAAGCCGTCTGAGGCCAGAGCTATTAGATGTGATGCGCGCTTCAAATCACTCCAAATGTCGGATGAGCCAACTTTCTGCCCTTTTTCTTTTAAATATTCAAGAAATAGTCGTACCTTTGTCATTACAAAAAAGTTGTAACACAAAACATGTAATGGCGTATGGCACTAAGTTACAAGAAATTAGCGAATCCTTTCGTCTATCAAGGTTATGAAAGCCCTGAGTATTTT
>ENA-OQID01001068-OQID01001068.1-human-gut-metagenome-genome-assembly--contig:-NODE-1068-length-11947-cov-3.944398_pt1 | contig 11947 bp, 9 predicted proteins | sample MGYA00242567_ERZ504727 | MGnify/ENA primary metagenome ERZ504727 (study PRJEB26092, sample SAMD00036215) | human gut metagenome | host: Homo sapiens | study: EMG produced TPA metagenomics assembly of...
CAAATAAATAAGATTTTCTACATCACGCGGAGAGTGATGGCGTGGCTTTACAGGCAGGGAGAACATTTTCAGCTTGCGCAGGATATTGCGGATATCATCCTTGTAGGCTTCGATATCCTCGTGCAGGCAGAGACCGGCACCGCCGCGTTCGATAAGGATAGAAGGAAGTCCGGTGCTGGCGGCGTAGTTATAGGCACCGCCGGTTGCAAGCGAACGTACCATATATTCCATATCGAGTACGCGTGCCACGGAACGGGATTTCTTTTCTACTTCAGGCGTAGGCTGGCCGGGGTAGTAAACATAGGGATGCAGGCTTTCGTGGATATCGCCGCTGTGCATGTCTGCATAAAAATCGGCAATAGAGAAGAAGTTATTGCTGATTAAATATGCAGTTTTATCGGCAAGCGTTCCCATGGGGTCACCGGGGAAAACGCGGTTCAGGTTTTTGCCGTCTTCAGGAACAATCATTTCGCGACGTGCCCAGAAGCCCTGGATATTTACCGGGTGCATCATAATCAGGCAGCCTGCTACGTGCTCAGGCTCAATATCGCGGCCCAGCTCCATTGCTGCGGCGATACCGGGATATTCGCCGCCGTGGATGCCTGCGGTAATAAGCAGGGTGGGACCGTCTTGGTCACCGTTGATAATAGTCAGAGGGATTTTTACATTGGTGTCCGGGACAGGCAGGTACGTACGCAGTTTAGTGCCACGTTCAATAGTCAGTCCACATACCTTTAGTGTGTCAGACATGTGCTCACTCCTTTGATATATTTCTCATACTTTTTATAATAATTTTTCTATTAGCGTCAGCTAACTGAAGTCTAAAAAATTAAGCAATGGCGTATAAATTTTTCTTTTGCGAAGAATGGCAAATTTTCCGCAGAAATATTTTTGGCAATTGCTACTTTTTTTACTTGCAATAAATTATAACATATGATAAGCTATTCACACAAGATGTTTTTTTAAAATAAAATTTAGTGCGAATAAACAAGGGAGATAGATAAAGTGAACCTTCTGACTGATAGGGAATACTTGGGACTGACAGTACCGTTTATGCTGTCGACAATGACGCAGCCTTTGATGGGTGCGGTAAATACTGCAGTAATGGGGCAGCTTCCTGACCCTAAATATATTGCAGCAGTTTCTCTTGGAGCTATTTTGTTCAACAATTTATATTGGTTATTTGGTTTTTTACGTGTGAGTACTACCGGTTATGCGGCACAGGCCTTTGGCGCTGCCGATAAAAGACTTGGTATGCTCGCCTTTTTTAAGCCCTTGGTTCTGGCAATGCTGATAAGTGCCTGCTGCATCCTTTTACAAAAGCCGATTTTGGAACTGTATCTGGCCATGATTGGTGCTGCACCGGAGGTTAACGAGCTATGCCGTGATTATTATTACATCCTTATCTGGGGTGCACCGCTGGTTTTTGGTAACTATGTGACCCTTGGTTGGCTCATGGGCCAGACGCGGGTGCGGGCGAGTGTGTTTATGCAGGTTTCCATGAACGTGCTGAACATGGCGCTGAGTATCTGGTTTGTTTTTTGGCTGCATATGGATATTACGGGCGTGGCTTTTGCTACTTTGCTAAGTCAGCTTTACGGCGGTATCTTGAGTGTAGTACTGATGTACTATTACGGTGATTTTGATTACAAGGCGTTGCCTTGGAGCGAGCTGCTGGATTGGCGTGAGTTTATCGGCATGCTGCAGGTAAACGTCAACCTGATGATTCGTACTGCCTGCCTGCTGACCGTCAACAACATTATTGCGGCAGTCGGAGCTTCCTTCGGTACTGTGGTGCTGGCAGCTAATGCTGTACTGCTGCAGCTCAAGGATATTATGAGCTATCTGATTGATGGTATGGCGAACGGCGCGGCGATTTTCAGCGGCCGTGCGGTAGGTGCGAAGAACGGTAAGCTGTTTGCCGCTACCATAAAAATGACCTTCAAATGGCTGGTGGTACTGGTCGCTATTCTGATGCTCGGCTACCATCTGGGCAATGAATTTTTTATCCTCCTGTTTACTAATATTGAAGAGGTTGTAGCGATGGCTATGACCTACAATGTATTCGTTTTGTTCTATCCTGTCTGCGCCGGTATCGGCATGGTGCTTTACGGAGTTTTCTGCGGAGCTACCAAAACCGCACCGGTACGCAACATGATGCTGATGGCGCTCTTGGTGTTTTATCTTTTGCAGTGGCAGCTGGTGCCGCTTTGGGGCAACAGCGGACTGTGGCTGGCCTTGCTGGGCTTTATGCTGTCTCAATCAATAATACTTTTATTCTATTTGTCCTCTTTGAGAAGAGATTTTGCCTAAGCAACACGTTTGTAACAAATTTGTTGCAAATTATGAGAACTAGTGTTATTATAAATCTATAAGTGTTAGCTTATTCTTTTTTGCTGATATAAGGAACTTTTACAAATCTATACTCTTCTGAGGTGCCTGTCTATGCAGGTAATAATCGGAATACGGTGCAAATCCGTAGCGGTCAAGCCACTGTGATGCCGCAAGGCTAAGTCAGGTTGATTTCCTCAGTTGATATATTCCTGCTAGCGACGGAAATATATATAATTACAATTGTGCACATTGTAAGTATGTATCCTTTCTGCGCTCATTTTGCAGGAAGGGTAATTTTTTTTGATGGAGATGATGTGCTTTGACGAAAAAGCAGCTTCTGTCCCGACTGGGGCAGATCATCCTTGTTCTGCTGGGTATCAGCTTTATTACTTTTGCTTTGGTAATGCTGGCTCCAGGTGACGTTGTTCGCCAGATGATTGCAGGTAACGAGGATATTATTGTTAGTCAGGCCGAAATTGATGCACTGCGTGCTGAACTAGGTCTGGACAAGCCCTTCTTCTTCCAATACCTTGACTGGTTAGGAAGAGCTTTACAGGGCAATCTTGGCTTCTCTTACATGGTTAAAAAGCCTGTAGTTGAAGCACTTATGGAGGGCCTTCCCGGTACTATCGTACTTTCCTTGGCTTCTCTGATTATGATGATGGTGGTGGCAATTCCTGCCGGCATCTACTCTGCCGTAAAGCGTGGCAGCATGGTTGACAATATCGTGCGTGGCTTCACTTTTATGGGCGTATCCATGCCCGGCTTCTGGGTAGGCTTGATGCTGCTGTGGTTTTTTGGTCTGAAGCTTGACCTGCTGCCCATCGTTGGTGGTGAGATTGGTATTGATACCTTGATTCTGCCGTCCCTGACACTGGCTATCGCTATGGCCTCCAAGTATACACGTCAGGTACGTACAGCAATTCTGGAGGAGCTGCATCAGGACTATGTTGTCGGTGCACGTGCCCGCGGTATGAGCGAAAGCCATATCCTCTGGAAAGAGGTTCTGCCGAATGCTATGCTGCCGCTGATTACTTTGCTTGGTTTGTCTTTAGGTAACCTTCTGGGTGGTGCTGCGGTTATCGAGATGGTTTTCCAATGGCCCGGTCTTGGCCGTATGGCGATTGAAGCTATCACCTACCGTGACTTCCAGCTTGTACAAGGTGTTGTCGTGTGGATTGCGTTGATGTATATGGTTATCAACCTCATTGTTGATATCTCTTACAATTATCTTGATCCGCGTCTGAGAAAGGTAAGGTAAGAGCAGATGGAAACAATTATCAATGGTTTTAAAACCAACCGTGCTTTTGCCGTAACCTCTGTTCTGGTGCTGTGTCTGTTGCTGATAGCAATCGCAGCTCCGGTAATTGCTCCCTATGACCCGACTCATGCTGCTATGAAAGATGCCTTTTTGGAACCCGGTGCACAACATCTTTTTGGTACAGATAAGTTAGGTCGTGACTGCTTCAGCCGTGTGCTGTACGGCGCACGAGCTTCTCTGACCGGCGTATTGGTTCTCGTAGCCAGCGTATTTGTTGTAGGTACTACGATGGGCGTTGTTTCCGGTTACTTCGGCGGTAAGGTTGATATGGTTATCATGCGTATCTCCGATATGATGATTTCCTTCCCCGGTATGATTCTGGCAATTGCAATCGCCGGTATTATGGGCGGCAGCCTGGTTAATGCAGTGTTTGCGCTGACGATTGTCAGCTGGACCAAATACGCGCGTTTATCCCGCAGTATGGTTTTAAAGGTAAAACGTCGTGACTTCGTAGAAGCAGCCATCGTTAATGGTGGTACTCCCGGCCATATCCTTTGGGTGCACATCCTGCCTAATATTCTGCCGATGATGGTTATTACCGCAGCAGCAGATATCGGTGCTCTGATGATGGAGCTTGCAGGTTTATCCTTCCTGGGCTTTGGCAGCCAGCCGCCTGCTCCTGAATGGGGCCTGATGCTGAACGAGGGCCGTCAGCAGCTGCAGACTGCACCCTGGCTGATGTTCTTCCCCGGTCTGGCAATTTTTGTTACCGTAGTAGTTTTCAACCTGTGGGGCGATAATCTGCGTGATGTGCTTGACCCGCGTGGTGATGTTGAAGATTAAGGCTTACTTGGTGAAGCTTTGATTTTCAGATATGTTTTACGTTTTTTGTTTAACTTGAGTATAAGAAATGGAGAGATGTACAATGAAAAAATCCTTAAAATTTACCGCAGCAGCGGCTATGATCGGCTTAATGGCATTTGCAGCAGCAGGCTGCGGCGGTGGCGATAAAAAAGCAGCTGTATCCAACGAAGTAGTAAAATTCGGTGTAACCAACTTTGCTGATAACTTGGATCCTGCCGATAACTTCTTCAGCTGGGTTGTAATGCGTTACGGCCTGGGCGAATGCCTGGTTAAATTCGACGAGAAAATGAACGCTACTCCGTGGCTGGCTGATAAATGGTCTATTTCCGACGATAAACTGACCTGGACCTTCCACATTAACGATAAGGTTTGCTTCTCCAATGGCGATAAGCTGACTGCTGAAATTGCAAAAGAGTCCATTGAAAGAACCTTTAAACTGAACACCCGTGCTCAGTCCATCTTCCAATATGCTGAAATCAAAGCTGACGGTCAAAACCTGATCATCAAAACCAAAAAACCGACCCCGACTCTGCCAGGCATGCTGGCTGACCCTCTGTTTATCATGATTGATACCAAGGTAACCGGCCGTGACATCAAAAAAGAAGGTCCTATCTGCACCGGTCCTTATGCTGTAAAATCCTACAGCAAAGCTAAAGCAGTAATGGTTGCTAACGAAAAATACTGGAATGGCAAGGTTCCGTTCAAAAATGCTGAAATCTCGACTATCGACGATCCTAACACCCGTGCTATGGCACTGCAAAAAGGTGAAATCGACTTTGCTACCAACATTGCAGCAGGTGACCTGCAGCTGTTCAAAGACAAAGCTAAATATAACATTTCCGAAATTGCTTCCCTGCGTACCGTATTGGCTCAAATCAATATGAACGAAGGCAAACCGCTGCATGATCCTAAGGTTCGTGCTGCTCTGATTCAGTGCCTGGACCGCGAAACCTATAACAAGGTTCTGCTGAAAGACACCTTTATCCCCGGTAAAGCACCTGTTCCGCCTTCCTTGGACTATGGCTTTGACCAACTGAAGGATCCGAATGCTTACAATCCGGAAAATGCTAAGAAGCTGCTGGCTGAAGCAGGCTGGAAAGATACCAACGGCGACGGCTATGTTGATAAAAACGGCAAGAACCTGGAAATCGACTTCGTATTCTACAGCGGCCGTGCCGAGCTGCCTCTGTATGCAGAAGCTACCCAAGCTGATGCTAAGAAAATCGGTATTAAGGTTAACATGAAGAACGTTGACTATAACGTACTTGACCCGATGCGCCGCAATGGTGAATTTGACTTGATTATTTCCAACATCCTGACTGCTAACACCGGTGACCCGGAAGTTTACCTGAACTGGTACTGGAAGAGCAACATCAACGGCAGCCAACCGCAAAACTCCACCGGCTACAGCAATCCGCAATACGACGCACTGTCTGATAAGCTGTCTGTAGAATTCGATCCGGCTAAACGTCGTGAATATATGATTCAAATGCAGCAAATCCTGCTGGATGACGGCGCTGCTCTGTTCTTTGGCTATCCGAAGACCAACATGGTATCTAAAGCAGGCTTGGCTAACGCTAATATCTTCCCGGCTGACTACTATTGGCTGACTAAAGACGTTTGCCCGAAACAATAATTAATAAAGAGGTAATTGTTCAATGCTTCTTGAAGTAAAAGATTTAGACATCAGCTACGGTGACAAGCTCACCGTAACCGGTGCCAGCTTAGAATTGGATAAGGGCGAGATTATGTCCATCGTTGGCGAGTCCGGCAGTGGCAAAACCACCGTTATCCGCGCTATTATGGGCTGCCTGCCCGGTGCCGGCCGTGTTAGCCGCGGCAGCATCACCTTTGACGGCAAGGATGTATTGCAAAATACTCCTGAAGAGTGGCGCAAAATGTATGGCAGCGAGATGTCCATGATTTTCCAGGACAGCGGCAACATGATTAATCCTATCCGTCGCATCGGCCAACAGTTCATCGACTATGTTCAGGCGCATCAGCCGGACAAGTCTAAGGATCAGGCTTACAAGATGTGCTGCGATATGCTGACTAACGTGCGTCTGCCGAATCCGGAAAATATTATGAACAGTTTCCCGTTTGAGCTGTCAGGTGGTATGCGTCAGCGTGTAGGTATTGCTATGGCCATGATTTTCAGCCCGAAAATCCTCCTGGCCGATGAACCTACCAGTGCGTTGGACGTAACTACTCAGGCACAGATTATCCGTCAGATTGTTGATATTCGTGACGAATACGGCGTGGCCGTTATTATGGTTACGCATAACCTGGGCGTTGCTTCCTACGTATCCAACAAGCTGATGGTTATGAAGGGCGGTCATGTTGTGGAATATGGCAAGCGTGAGGACGTTATTGCTAATCCGCAGGATGATTATACAAAACAGCTGCTGAGGGCAGTTCCGGTCATAGGAGGTAAGACATATTATGAGCAATAATGAAAGACCGGCCTATGAACGTACTAAACTGGTACTGGAGATTAACCACCTTACCAAAAAATTCGCAGTTGACGGCGGCAAGTTTCTGACTGCCTGCAATGACATCAACCTGCGTGCATACGAAGGCCGTACCCTGGGCATCATCGGTGAATCCGGCTGCGGTAAGAGTACACTGGTGCGTACTCTGCTGCGTATTCACCCTGCTACCAGCGGTGAAGCTATTTTCGAAGGCCACGATTTGATGAAATCTAGCGGTGAACAGCTGCGTCAGGACAGAAAGAATATCCAAATGGTGTTCCAGGATCCTACTGCTGCCTTCAATCCGAAGATGCTTGTTAAGGATATCCTCACCGAGCCTTTGAAAAACTTCGGCCTGATAAAAAACAGCGAGGTAGACGCCAAAGCAGCAGAGCTGCTGGAAATGGTTGAGCTGCCTGCTGAATTCAAGGACCGCTATCCGCACAGTATGTCCGGCGGTCAGCGTCAGCGTCTGGGCATTGCCCGCGCTCTGGCACTTGAACCGAAGATTATCGTGTGCGACGAGGCAACCAGCGCGCTGGACGTTTCTGTACAGGAAAAAATCTGCGAGCTGCTGTGCCGCATTCAAAAAGAAAAAAATATTACCTATCTGTTTATTGCCCATGACCTCGGTCTGGTAGACCTGATGTGCCATCAGGTTGCGGTAATGTACTTGGGTAATGTAGTAGAATGGCTGGAGCACGGCCGCATTGCAGAACACTGCAAGCATCCGTACACCAAGGCGCTTATGGGTGCTGTATTTAAGGTAGACTTCAAGCCGGGCGAAAAGATTGAGCCTTTGGAAGGCGAAATCCCGAGTCCGTTGGACCTGCCACCGGGATGTCCCTTTGCCAGCCGTTGCGAGCACTGCACCGAGCATTGCGTACAGGTTAAGCCTGAGCTGAAAGAGGTTGAGCATGGCCATTGGGTTGCTTGTCACTTATTTGACTAAGGCAGTCCTGAAGCGATATGCGTAAGCATAGGGCTTCTTTAAAAGTAATTTTCTCCATCATTTTTTATAGTGGGTACGGCGAATGTGCTGTACCCATTTTTTTCTTAGGAATTTTTATCACTAATTTTACGAGTGAGTATTGACTCATACGTTATTTATGTTATAATATAGGTATCAAAGAATTTACTGAAAGGTGCTGTCACCTTTCCTATTATTTTTTACATAATATATGAATGAATACTCATATGAATAGTGTGATAACCTGAAAAGAAAGGTGGTAGATATAATGAAGCAAGATTTAGAGGATATCCGTAATGGTGCCGGTGATGTACGAGCTTTCAGACACATCGACGGTCATATTAATAGCGTAGAAGATTACAGCAAGCATCCGGAAGGCTGCACCTGCGGTCACTGCGGCAAGGATCATAATCACAAAACTATGGGACATGTTCCCAAGCATACTCATGGTGACGAATGCGGCTGTGGCCACGATCATGAACATGACCGTGAAGAACATTCCCATGAGCATGGAGATGATTGCTGCTATGGTAATGAGCATAATCACGGACATGAGCATGGTCGCGAACATGAGCACGAACATGCTCACGCACATGGTGACGAATGCGGCTGCGGACATGACCACGGACATGAACATGAACACGCTCATACACACGGTGACGAATGCGGTTGCGGCCACGACCACGAGCATGAACATGCTCATGCACACGGTGACGAGTGTGGCTGCGGACACGACCACGGCCACGAGCATAAACATGCTCATGCACACGGACATCACGTTCCCGGTCATCCTGCTGACTGTAATTGCGAAATCTGCCATCCGCATGAGGAGTACTGCGATGTATGCGGCGAAAGCCTGGCTAATTGCACCTGCCGTATGCCGGATGCCGATAAAATTAAGCGCGTATATATTCTGCAAAACCTTGGCTGTGCTAACTGCGCTGCCAAAATGGAATACAAAATCAAAGAGCTGCCGGGTGTAACCTATGCCAACGTAAGCTTTGCTACCAAGCAGCTGCGCCTCAGCGCTGCTGACCATGAGGCTTTGCTGCCGGAAATTCAAAAAATCTGCACATCTATTGAGTCCGACGTTGTGGTAGTACCGCGTGACCGCCGTCCGCAATTAGGCGGCAAGAGCAGAGTTTATCTGGTGCAGAATCTGGACTGCGCTAACTGCGGTGCCAAGATTGAACGTGCGCTGAACGCTATGCCTGAGATTGATGAAGCTACCCTGACCTTTACTACGAAAAAGCTGCGCGTAAGTGCTAAGAATTACAATGGTCTGCTGGAGAAAATGCAGGCTGTAACCGATAAGGTAGAAGAGGGCGTTGTACTGCTGGAGGCTGAAAGCAAGCCTTCTCTGGCTCCTGAGCTGGAGGAACGCAAAAAATCCGGCGGTATCTTCTCCGAGCTGAGCGAAAAGCAGACGATTATCGAAATTGTACTTGGCGGTGCAGTATTCATCATCACCGAATGGCTGGGCTTGGTGCCGGAAGCATATCATATGTACTTCCTGATTTTTGCCTATATTCTGCTTGGCGGACGCATTGTGCTGACTGCTTTGAAGAATATTGCGAAGGGTAATGTATTTGACGAAAACTTCCTCATGACCGTTGCAACATTGGGTGCGTTTGCTATTCAGGCTTGGGAAGAGGCTGTAGGCGTTATGTTCTTCTATCGTGTGGGCGAATACTTTGAGCAGCGTGCGGTGGAAAAGAGCCGTGGCCAGATTATGGACGCTGTTGACCTGCGTCCTGAGGTTGTCAACCTGCTGGTAGGCGAAGATGTGAAGGTTATTCCTGCCGCTGACGCACACGTAGGCGATATCCTGCTGGTGCGCGTAGGCGACCGTATTCCTCTGGATGGCGTTGTTATCGACGGCGAAAGTCTGGTAGATACCTCTCCTGTAACCGGCGAGCCTGTGCCTGTAAAACGCAAATATGGCGATGAGGTTGTTTCCGGTTGCGTGAACACCTCCGGTATGCTGAAAATCCGTGTAGAAAAGGTTCTGGAAGAGTCCATGGTAACCCGCATTCTGGACAGCGTAGAGAACGCTGCTGCCAGCAAGCCGACTATCGACCGCTTCATTACCCGCTTCGCACGTATCTATACTCCGTTTGTTGTTGCTGCCGCAGTACTGACTGCTGTGATTCCGTCCCTGATTACTGGCGACTGGAATAAATGGATTTACACCGCGCTGACCTTCCTTGTTATCAGCTGCCCCTGCGCACTGGTGCTGAGCGTGCCGCTGGCTTTCTTCTCCGGCATCGGCGCCGGCTCCAAGTACGGCATTCTCTTTAAGGGCGGCGTTGCTATGGAGGCTTTGAAAAACATTGCTGCCGTAGTTATGGATAAAACCGGTACCGTTACCAAGGGTAACTTCGTGCTGCAGAAGGTTAATGCTGCCGAAGGCATGAAAGCTGACGAGCTGCTGCGCCTGTGTGCAAGTGCAGAGCTTGTTTCTACCCACCCGATTGCCGTAAGCATTGTAGAGGCTGCTAAGGCTGAAAAGCTTGAGCTTGTACGCCCCAATAAATTTGAAGAAATTGCCGGTGAAGGCCTGGTTGCGTACTTTGGCGCACGCAAGGTTCTGTGCGGCAATACCAAGCTGCTGCAACGCTTTAACGTTGAATACGGCGGCTATACTCCTACCGAAAGCGGCAGTGAGGTGCTTGTGGCCGACAATGGCTTATACATGGGCCAGCTGCTGATTAACGATACTCTGAAGGAAGATGCCAAGGAAGCAATTGCTTCGCTGAAGGCACAAGGCCTGGTAACTGCTATGCTCACCGGCGATGCGCAGAAGGAAGCGCAGGCTGTGGCTAAGGAAGCAGGTATTGACGAGGTACGCGCTCAGCTGCTGCCGCAGGATAAGCTTAGCGAGCTTAATATGCTGCGCAACAAGTACGGCCCGGTTATGTTCGTTGGTGACGGCATTAACGATGCGCCTGTATTAGCCGGTGCGGATGCCGGCGCTGCTATGGGCAGCGGTGCAGATGCAGCGATTGAGGCTGCCGACGTTGTCTTCATGAATTCCGAAGTGAAGGCTATTCCGCAAGCGATTGCTATCGCGCGTGCAACAGGTGCGATTGCCTGGCAGAACGTAATTTTCGCTCTGACTGTTAAGGTTATTATTATGATTGCAGGACTTATGGGCTATGCTTCTATGTGGGCGGCAGTCTTTGCGGATACCGGTGTATCGCTGCTGTGCGTGCTGAATTCTATCCGTATTCTCTACAAAAAGATATAATAAAAAGCTATAGCTAATATGCTGATTTGGTTTACATCGGCTGACTATAAAGTCAGCCGATGTTTTTTTGTAAACATGACAGCGTAAGCTAACCAATTTTGTAAATTAGCGTAGGGTTTTACAAAAAATGCTTGACAAAAATTTATAGCTGACGTAAACTTTCAATAGTAGTTAGGAGTGCCTAACTGCTATTGAAATCGTGTCAAGTTAGTATCTGCTAACAATTTTTTTGGAGGGAATTATGATGCCTTTATTAATGGCCCGTCGTGGCGAGACTAACAAGATTAGCGCTGTTCACGGCAAGGATGAAATCAAACGCTTTCTGGCTAACCTGGGCTTTGTAGAAGGCTCAGATGTAACTGTTATTTCTGAAATTGACGGTAATCTTATTGTCAATGTGAAGGATGCCCGCATTGCCCTGAGCAAGCAGATGGCAGCCAAAATATTTATCTGATGCAAGTGGAGGATGTTATGAAAACATTAAAAGAAGTTCCTGTTGGTGAAACAGTTACCGTTGCTAAGCTCGTTGGCGAGGGTGCGGTAAAAAGACGTATTATGGATATGGGCGTGACTAAAGGTGTGAGCGTATTCGTACGTAAGGTTGCACCGCTGGGTGATCCGGTGGAGGTAACAGTACGTGGCTATGAGCTGACTTTGCGTAATGGCGAGGCTGAACACATCGTTGTAGAATAATTTGGAGGGAAAAGATGAAACAGATCAAGATTGCCCTGATTGGTAACCCTAACTGCGGCAAAACAACAATGTTTAATGATTTGACAGGTTCCAACCAATATGTT
>ENA-OQID01001073-OQID01001073.1-human-gut-metagenome-genome-assembly--contig:-NODE-1073-length-11914-cov-3.413027_pt1 | contig 11914 bp, 7 predicted proteins | sample MGYA00242567_ERZ504727 | MGnify/ENA primary metagenome ERZ504727 (study PRJEB26092, sample SAMD00036215) | human gut metagenome | host: Homo sapiens | study: EMG produced TPA metagenomics assembly of...
TTGCACAAAAATTATAAGTTTATGCAGTTACTTAATAATTTTAACACCTTAATTAATCGTTTGCAGTCATTGGAAAACAGAAAAAAAGTAGTACTTGTTTGCCCAAATGACTCACATACTGAATACGTGATTAACCGCGCCTTGGAAGAAGGTTTCGTTGATTTCACCCTCGTGCTTGGAGGTACGAGAGCACCGTTCATCGACCGCTTCCTTGCGGACTATCCTGATCATGTTACCGTTCATGAGACAGCCACACCTGACGATGCCGCAGCCTATGCCGTGAAGCTCGTTCACGATGGTGGAGCTGATGTTCTTATGAAGGGTACCCTCAATACCGACAATCTCCTGCGCGCTGTGCTCAACAAGGAATATGGTCTTCTGGAGAAGGGCCATGTGATGACACACGTGACAGTTGTAGAGATACCATCATACGACAAGCTTCTCGTTTTCTCGGATGCTGCCGTTTGCCCACGTCCAACCGACGAGCAGTTCAAGGCTATCCTTGGTTATGTTCTTGGAGTTTGCCGCAGTCTCGGTGCCGAAAGCCCGAAGGTTGCCCTTATCCATTGCACAGAGAAGGTGAGCGAGAAGTTCCCACACACATTGAGCTATGAGTCAATGAAGGAGATGGCACGCAATGGCGAGTATGGCGACTGCTGTGTTGATGGTCCTATGGATGTCAAGACAGCCTGCGATTCAGACAGTGGTGCAATCAAGGGCATCAGCTCTCCTGTAGTAGGAAACGCCGATGCTCTGATTTTCCCGAACATCGAGTCCGGAAATGTATTCTACAAGACTCTCACCTTGTTTGCCAAGGCAGAGACAGCCGGAATGCTTTGCGGAACAACCGCTCCTATCGTAGTGGCTTCAAGAGCCGACAGCGGAGAGTCTAAGTTCAACAGCCTTGCCCTTGCTTGTTTGGCAGACAAGGTTAACAAGTAATCAATATTACAAAACTATACAATATTAATCTTAATGAAAATACTTGCTATCAACCCAGGTTCCACTTCTACCAAGTTGGCTATTTATGAAGATGGAAAACAGGTTTGGGCCGGTGGTGCCCATCACGACCTCAATGAAATCGCTCATTTCCATCAGACGATAGATCAGTATGAGTATCGTAAGGAGTTCATCGTGAAGCGTCTGAAAGACGAGGGTATCGCTATGGATTTTGATGCTGTTATGGGTCGTGGCGGTCTGCTTTGCCCACTCAAGGGTGGAGTTTATGCTGTCAACGAGAAGATGAAGCACGACCTGCTTCATACCAAGCACGACCATGTGTGCAACCTCGGAGCTATCATCGCCGATGAGATTGCCAAGGAGTGTGGTTGTCCTGCTTTCATTGCAGACCCTGTTGTAGTAGACGAGTTCCAGTTGAAGGCCCGCGTTTCCGGTGTTCCTGGCATCAAGCGTGAGTCAATCTTCCATGCTCTCAACCAGAAGGCTGTAGCCCGCCGTTACGCCAAGTCTATTGGCAAGAAATACGAAGAGCTCAATCTTATCGTTGTCCACTTGGGAGGTGGTATCTCAGTAGGTGCCCATCGCAAGGGACTCGTGATTGATGTCAACAACGCCCTCAACGGTGAAGGTCCTATCTCTCCGGAGCGTGCCGGAACAGTTCCTTCAGAGGCATTGGCTACTTTATGCTTTAGCGGCAAATATACCCTCAATGAAGTTAAGAAGATGCTCCATGGCAAGGCTGGCCTTGCAGCATATCTTGGTACATCAGATATGATTACCATCGAAGAGAAGGCTATTGAAGGCAAGGAGCCATACAAGACTCTCGTTGCAGCTATGGATTATACCGTGGCAAAGGAGATCGGAGCGATGTTCGTTGCCTTGAAGGGACAATGCGACGCCATTATCCTTACAGGTGGTATAGCATACAGCGATTATTGCGTTGCCGACATCAAGGAGCAGATAGAATATCTTTGTAAGGTAGTCGTTTTGCCGGGAGAGAACGAGATGGAGTCGTTGGCAGAGAATGCTTTCGGAGCATTGACCGGCGAACTTCCTGTTCTGACCTACACAGGCGTTTCTTGCGCAGAGGAGATTCCTGGTATGGCTGAGGCTTAACTGGAGTTTCTTTTCCGTAGATTTTTCATATATTCCGAAATCGGTAATTAAGGCTTGCCGGGATTCTGGTCCTGAGGATAATGCAAGGTTGGTTTTTTACAGATTTGGGATAAAAAATAAAAACAGCTTTCTTCACAGAGAGCTGTTTTTTGATTCAATAGGTATTAGCTTCTAAGGTAAAAAGATTGTATTCAGGATAACTGTTGCAAATTTATAGCGTTTTTGGCTTGTAACAAAATAAATTTATATGTTACATAGCAGGTTTTTGCTGTTTCTTGCCGTTTTAACTTACTTTTTGTAAGCATTATGGATTTTCTTTGTCTTAGAGCCTGTCTGAGCCATGTGAAACATCGGTTTGATGCATGTCAAGATGAAAAACGCAACTCAAACGTTATTGCCTGAGTTGCGTTATTCATTGTCAGTTGAGATGAGGCTTATAATTCTATGCCTATCTTTCTCATTACTTCCTGCTCCTTCTGTCCGTAGCTGGTCAGAGCCTGGAAACCAAGAGAGCTGCGTTTCAGGTTGTGCAGGCGATGCAGTTCTTCGTGATACTCTTTGGCAATGATCTCACAGAAGAATATTTTGGAGAACCCAACGTCAGTAAGCGTGTTGCCGGCAGAAAGCATCTTTCCCTCTTCTATGTTTGAAACATCGTCAAGACGGAGGAACTGTTTCCCCTTGTCATCCTCGTATGCTGTAAGCAGAGCGTCATCCTTACGGGCAGGACAGATGAAGATTGCTTTGCTCTGTGCATACATCTTGTATGAACTGCCTCTGCTCTTGTCTGTCAGCTGGTCCATAGGAATCCTGTTCACCTTGCCGTCTTCATATACGACAATCAGACTGCCCTCAAGTTCATCGTCATGAATGGCGAGCGTCAGGATGCCGTCCTCCCATTCCACTTCGTCCAGCATGCACCAGTTTCCGATTGATTGTATGCGCAGATAGCAGGAAGTGTCAATGCCATAGCCGTCAACCCAGTTTTCTGTGATGTTGCTTCTCAGTTCACTTGTGCCGATTATGTCGTCAGGCAATGCCTTTGTCTTGATTTTGACCGTCTGCTCCTTCTTTTCCTCCTGCTCGGCAGTTTCCTGAACATCGTCTTCTTCTTCCGGTTCCGACACTCTTGTGTCGTATTGGGCGAAGTTTCGTTCTTTCATGATGTCTATCAGTTGCGACTGGTCGATGAGATGTGTTGAAGACCCTTCCCGCAGATAGAAATTGTTGTCGAGCCGCAAAGGAATCGGAGTCTTGCTTGCAGCCACCTTGATGGCATATATCCAGTGCTTGCCTGCCTCAGGATGCTCAATGACGACAGAGGCGTTTACCGAATCGCCGAGAGAAGTGCGAATCTGGTTTCTGACATAGAGGTCGAACTTGTCTTTGCTATCTTCAAAGAATTCCAGGTCGTCGGCAAGACCCTTGGCGGTGCCTGTGTCGTAGACACCGAGATAGAGGGTTCCACCGTATGCGTTTACCATGCCGCAGATCACCTTCATGATGTTGAACGTCTGTTGCTTGATATCCGCACGCATATTGTTGTTTGGAGGGAACACGATTGATGTCTTGAACTCTGTGGTCTGGTTTTCTTCTCCGAACGAGTAGATTTGCGGAAGTTCTACGTTCACGTTCAGAACGCCCCTTATCTTGTTTATGATAGCCTTCTGGTGCTCCTGCAGTCCAAAGCCTTCCGCCATGTTGTATGACAGCATCAGACGTGAGAGCTTGCTGAGAATGTTGTCAGGTTCGTTGTCGTTCACCATGCTCCACAGATACGGGTTCTTGTCTTGCTGTCCGAAGCAGTTCACGATTCTCATTTCCGAGAGGCGCTGCTTGAGGATAGGGAATTTTTCAACGATGTCGCCGTAGTCATTGCCCAGTGCTTCAAGTTCCTCGTCGTTTATCTTGCCATTCTCGCCATAGTCTTCCAGTATGCTGAGGAAGTGCTGCCTTTGTTCCAGATATAGCATCATCGCCTTGTCGTCGATCATCTTTGACAGGATGTGGGCTATCGACAGGAACGCATAGGCACGGATATTGTCGGTTTCCAACACCGCCTTATGGTCGAAGATGTTGATGATTTCTTTCATGTAGTCCAGTTCGAAGATGTCTTCAGATGCCGCCATCGCTTCTTCTTCCAGTTCTTCCTCTGTTTCCTCGTATAGCTCATCCTTGTACTCATGAAGCACGCTTTCTGCTGCCTCTTTGATGACAACCGCCTTTTCTCCAATACCGGTTATTTCTCCCTGTATTGCGTTTGGTCGGGAAGCGTCAGTCACACGAACACTTACCGTGTCGCCGATGTTTAACTGGGCGAACTCATCAGAGGGATGTATGAAGATGCCATAGCCGTATTCTGTAACACCACAGAAGATATCATTCTTTGGATCGTAGTAGAATATGGTGCAGTCAGACTCTTCGCCGAAACTAACCTGATCTTTGATTAGCCCGTCAATGAATGACACGGCGTCAAACATATAGGTGCGCACCTCGTCGTTTGGGCTGCCAACGGAATTTACCCTTGCCTTGAACAGGATAGGCTTGCCGTCGATGTAGAAAGAATCGATGTCCAGTTGTGGGTCGTAATGGAACAGACCGATGGAGCCTCCTTTCTGGTATGTGTCAATCCAGCCCTCGCCCTCATATTGGTCATCCTCAATTCTGCAGTAAAACCTGTTTTGATGGTACTCGTCCTTCCAGAGCACTCTGATGGTGACAGTTGTGCCCACCTCTGGGGCAATCTTGCGTTGGGGGTGTATGGATGGCGTCTTCTTCTCCTCAAAAAGGGCGTTTTCCACTTTCTTCCAATAGTCTTTCCACATTCTTACTTTTGCCTTCTTTCCGATAGAGTATTTGCCGGGTTGGTCAAGGAATATCTGCAGGTTGAACCATCCTGGGAAATCCTGCGGGAGTATGTTCTTCTCTTTTGAGGCAGAAGAAGACCTTGCTATTGTTATGCTGTCGGCACTTACGGTGAAGCGCACGTTGTGAGCCTCGTATGAGCGTGTGAGGAAGGTAGTGCTGCTTTCCTTGGTTGCCGCCATCTGGTATGCCAGAAGTTCCGTCTGTCTGAAATCCCTGCCCCATGAGAAGTCTTTCATCTTGTCTTCAGACACCACAAGGGTGGTGAATGCCCTGTCTGCAAGCTGTTCGGCGAGGTTGTGGGTGTGGTCGTTGTCGCCAAGCACATTTCTGCTCCTTGTGAATGATAGATAGTGGAACAGCAGCGAACGGTATAATGCCACGTTTATGTCCTTGCCGTTGGTCATCAGGAGCAGATAGCATATAGAACGCACCATGCGGCTCAGCAGCAAGTTGTTCTGCTCGTTGTCGATTACTGCCTCGCGGTTTGTCTTCTCCATATTAGACATGACATAGAACTGAAGGAAGCTGGAGAAGGCATCGTTGAATGATGCCGTTTTCCATTCTTTTGCCTTTTCTGCGAGCAGGTCAAGGATGGCGTCGATCTTCTCTTCCAGAAGTTCCGGTTGGAGTGAGAACATGGCAATCAGCAGCCGCATCCTTTTGTGTGGGTGGTAAATATATCCTGAATTGCGGATTTTCCTGAGTATCAGGTCTGTCTCTTCGCTGCATTTCTTTTCGCCGATAAACGAAAGGCATTCAAGATAAGTTTCAGACATCGTCACCCTGTCGGCAATCCATGTCTGGAAATTTTCCCTATCCGACTCGTTGAACTGATGCAGATAATCGGAATCTTCAAGCAGATACAGGCAAATTCTGTGGTAGCATGAGAGTAGAATTTCTTTGTTTTTATTTGAAAGGTTCGGCCATTGTTCCACTTCCACGATGGCTGTTATCGCCTTTATCACCCATTCCGGATTGCCTTGTTCATAATATTCCCTTGCCTCTTCAAATCCGGGATTGGTCGCAAAACTGTACAGGATAAACCTTTGATACCTTTCTTCGATGCCGCTTTTCCTCAGCAGTTCCTTGGGGCTTATGCAGTTTACAATAACGTCCTTTTTCGTGTTTTCAAGTATCAGAATCATCTTGTTCAGGCTTGGCCTTGACACCATACATCTGATTTTCTGGTTTGGCACTAAGAATGTGTTCTTTTCACATTTTATTCTGAAGGGCACACCATTGTAATCCCTTATGTCATAATACCTGAACTCGTTATTCGGATTATAGGCTTCCTTGTTTACAATGAATGGGTAAACCTTTCCAGATATATAAATGTCTTCGAACATCCGGGCAAAGTTTTGCACGAATACGATGTTGTCGCCGTGTATGTCTTTAACCATACATGGCAATTCCTCCATTTGCAATACTTTTTTGTCGGATTTCTGGAAATCGAACATTCGGATTGCATACTCCCTGTTATTGGCGTTTACGATGAAGAAAGTGTTGTTGCCTTCTTCCCTTAAGGCTTTGATGGGCAGCGTGTAGAATTTGCCCTTTTGAAATGTCTGAACTGTCATTGTTGTTTGATTTAATGGTTATTGCTTATTATTGAAATTTTAGGTTGTGCTCCAATCTCGATGAAGCTAAAATCCGCTTTCCTTGTCTCGGGATTTGGGACAATGCAAATTTACGGATTTTATCATTAACTTGGTTCGGTTGCGGAAGAAAAAATACGGATGAGGTCTTGACGTGTTTCCTTTAAGCGGTCATTTCAATTGTTTATTTTGTTGCATCATACATAGACAAGTAAGCGGAGGATGGGGTGATATGGAGTCACCTCATCCTTTTGCCTTTTATTGCCTATGCTACTATTCTTCCCTATTTTCCCAAAGACTTGAACATCTTGGTGATGCACTTTTTCTTCTGCTCCATGTTCGGGTGAACATAGAGATTAAGGGTTGTTGTGATGTTGGCATGACCGAGCAGTACGCTTACGGTCTTGTAGTCGCAGTTGCTTTCAATGCAGCGTGTGGCAAAGCTGTGGCGCAGTCCGTGATACTTTAGTCGAGGAATGTCAAGATGCGCCATCAACCGATGATAATAGTTGCGATAGGTGCGAGGTTCGGTTGGTTTCTCCTCATTGGTCAGCACATAGAAGTCTGTGTTTACCACCTTTTTCAGAGGTTTCACTATCGCCAGCAGTTCCTTGTTCATCGGTATCTCACGGCATGAGTTCTTGGTCTTGGGTGTGTTGATGACCAACTCCGTGTGCTTGCGTTCTCCCTCCACAATGTAGATGCGTTCAATGGTGCGGTTCACGGTAATTGTGCCGTTGTCGGTATTGATGTCCGACCATTTCAGACCGCAAATCTCACCGATACGCAAGCCTGTGGTCAGACTTATATAGATACCAAGGTTGCGGAATGTGAAGTTCTGTTTGATGAAATCGAGGATCTTTTTGTGGTGTGCCACCGTCAGCACCTCTATTTCCTTGTTGGTCTCTGTCGTGGGGTATTTGATATCCCACTCGCAATAGTTCATCCATTCGTTCTTTACTCCGAACTTCATCACCATTTTCAGGACAATCAGGATGTCCTTCACCGTTTTGATGCTGAGACCGCCATTGAGTTTCTGCAAAACGAACTCCTGCACAAGTTTCTCACTCAGAGCCTCACAATCGCCAAATGATGGCAGAATGTGGTTCTCCAAAACCAACGCATAAGCAGCGTATGTAGACTGCTTTACGTAGCGTTGCTTGTCACTTTTCCAAGCCAACGCAATTTCTCTAATTGTTTTTGTTGTCATTGTAATCCTTAATTTTGAAGGTGTACATAATAATTAGAGAAAATAGACCTCTGATGTCCCAAATCTCAGATTCCCGGAGTTTCAGGGGGAGTGGGAGATGTGCAAGGTTTCTGACTTACTGGATTTCTATTCAACAAACTCACTTAGTTGGGATAAGTTGGAATATGGTACTACAAATATCCAAAACCTTCATTATGGACTAATTCATGTTGGGTTACCAACAATGGTAGATATAGACAAAGATAATCTTCCCAACATTATTGATGGTAATGTTCCTAAGAATTATGAGTTGTGCAAAGAGGGTGATGTTGTTTTTGCCGACGCTTCAGAAGATACAAACGAAGTGGCAAAAGCTGTTGAGTACTATAATTTGAATGGCAAGAAAGTTGTTTGTGGCTTACATACAATTCATGGACGTGACAACAAAAACAAAACAGTTGTCGGCTATAAGGGCTACGCTTTTTCATCAATGTCTTTCCACCATCAAATAAGACGTATTGCACAAGGAACCAAGATATATTCAATCAATAGTAAAAACTTCTCAGAGTGCTATGTTGGTATACCATCAAAGGAAGAACAACAAAAAATCGCGGACTTGCTCCGTCTAATAGATGAGCGCATCGCAACCCAAAACAAAATCATTGACAAGTTGCAGTCCTTAATCAAGGGAATTAGAAATAAACTATTTGAAAATGATAAGGACTGGAGGAAGGCAAAAATACGAGAGTTTTTGTGTATTGGTAATGGCAAAGATTACAAGCATCTTGACTTCGGTGATATTCCAGTCTATGGTACGGGTGGTAAAATGCTTTCTGTTAATGATTTTCTTTATGATGGAGATAGCGTTTGCATAGGTAGAAAAGGAACAATAGATACACCATTGTTCTTAACAGGTAAATTTTGGACAGTGGATACTTTATTCTATACATATGGTTTCAAAGATGTTTTGCCTAAATTCTGCTATTACCTTTTCAAACAAATCAATTGGCAATTATATAATGAAGGTACTGGAGTACCAAGTTTATCCAAATCAACTATCGAGAATATCAAAGTAAGAATTCCGTCAATTGTACAACAGTATAAGATTTGTTATATTTTAGATTCCTATGAAGATAAAATTAAGAATGAAGGGCTAATACTTGATTTGTACTGTTCTCAAAAGCAATACTTGCTTCGTCAGATGTTTGTATGATAACACAATGTAATTGTTAATATTATGTTAAATTCGGACGTCAAATCAGTTAAATGGAAGCTAACACATTGTTGTATAATGAATATGAATTATCTTTGTAATCTGAAGGAGATTTAGTATGACACAGTTTGACAAGCAGAAACTTACAGAGGTTATTCTTTACATATTGAACAAGACAAGGGGGTTGGACTATTACCACGTGTTCAAGATTATATATTTTGCTAATATTGCACATTTGGCAAAATACGGATTTTCTATGGTTTCTGACGAGTTCTGTGCGTTGCCGGATGGTCCTGTTCCTTCAATATTGTATAATTGTATAAAAGACGACGTTCATTGCGATAAAGAGTTGAAAAACATGCTTGATAAGACAGTAGCGAAAGGTACAGATGACGCTTATTATATGTTGGAAGCAAAGCGTGATGCTGACTTGGATTATCTTTCAAAAGCAGATATTGAAGCGTTAGACCAATCAATAGAAGAAAACAGAAATCTTCCTTATGGAGAATTACGTGCAAAATCGCATGGCGAAGAATGGAGTCGTGCTTATAATCAGCAGGGACGTAAAGTAATGGATATTGTCGGCATGGCTAAAGATGGTATGGCATCTGAAGACATGATAGAATATATAAAGGAAAACCTTGCAGTAGAAGCGGCTTTGGCATGACAAATATAGGCGATTTACTTGGAAATGCTGCAAATGAACTTTTACAATCAAGCATTAATGTTGGTGATGTCTATTTGCTAAATCTTGACCCTTCTAATGGCATTACGCCTAAGAACAATGATGCCACACGCAATAAATTTTTCATCGTTCTTGGATTTGATAACGAAGGTAATGTGATAGGTGGGTTGGTGATTAATTCTAAAATAAACTATAATTTACCGTCAACAGTTACCGACTACCAATTACCTATAACCGTTAAACAATGTCCTTTTCTGCAACATAACTCATTTGTAAATTGCTCTAAAATCATTGTTGCCAAAAGGACAAAGTTTAGCAAGGATACTTATAGGGGCGAAATCTCTGATGATGGCCTAATGAAACTTATCATAGACACAGTAAAAGAGAGTCCTACAATCAACAGAAAGCAGCTGAAAGATTTTGGACTAATCTAAATCTCTGCTTCGCCAAATGTTCATATAAACATCTGACGGAGCAAATATTGCTTCTCTTTTTTCATTGCATTTAGCAACATTTCTTCTATTTCCGCTTTTCTTTCAAGTGATGACAGAAAAGTTGATATTGATTTTTGTTGCTCAACAGTTGGTAATTTTATCTTGAACATAGCCAAGTCTTTCTTCTGAATATTAGGTAAACCTGAACCGATACGCAATTTCATAATAACATCTTCATGTGATTTTAGATAATGGTACAAATATAAATTATCCACATTGTCTGCTATTTTCTGGATGGTATAGCAATGCCCCCCACTCCAAAAAGGAGAAGAGTTGAATTGTACATATCCACAAGAGTTGCCACCTTCGCTGATTGAAATGGTGTTGGCTTCTACATTATAATCACTATAATAGCCAGATGGTTCAGTGCCTCCATTCATCACATAATACTTTCCTTTCTCTGATAGAAATTCACCATTGATTTGCTTGCCTTTGATAATTTCACATATCTCATACAGAATAACGACATCACCTTTTACTGCTTTGAAAAGGTTTTCTGAAATCGCAGACTTTAGTTTCTTCAAATCCTCAATGATTTTGTTTTGGGTAGAGATGCGCTCGTCAAGAAGAGACACAAGATTAGCTATTTTTTCTTGCTCTTTTAAAGTTGGAAAAAAGAAAGATATACCTTTTACAATGTCAGCTGAAAGATTTCCCTGTCCTCCTTGTAAGTATTTTCTAAGATTTTTTGAAACGTGTTTATTCCAAACTGATTCTATGAATTTCTTGTCTTGCTTTGTTCTAATGCATAGAATTGCTTGATTGATAGCTCCTTTTATTTTAGAGACTGCGATATCACCACTTGTTGCACCATACATTGCCAATAATAAATCTCCGACCTCTACCATTTTGGCAGAAGAACTATCAAATCCTGCTTGTGTTATGAACAACTCTGTACTATCAGCATGGAGTTCTCCAGAACGAATAAATGCAATATTTCCTCCATAGAAATCTTTGTTAGAAGAACTTGGAGTGCCACCCGAGAAGAAAGTACAAATCTCTGATAGCTTGCACTTCTCCCACTCCCCCTGAAACTCAGGGAATCGGAGATTTGGGACATTAAGGACTTTTCGTCCTTGATTTTTCTCATGTTCGGCAGAGTTCAAGCAAGCTTGACTCTGCTCTCGCTCATTCGAAAAATTGAGTTTATTATGTTTGTTATTTATTGTCATTGTCATTTTTAATCCTTAATTTTAATTCACCAATATGGCTCTGTTACATACCAGTTTACATGGTAGTTACATGCCTGTTACATTGTTTTATTTGTCTACCAACTTGGTAGACAGATTCTGCTAGTCTGGCATTGGGGTTGTTACATTATCCACCTTTTGTAATTTTGTACCAGCTTGGTACAAAAAATCGATTTGTGAAGAATAGAACAAATACCATTTGCGTATTTTATTGAGATTTGAGCATTTCATTACCCTTTTTTGAAATCCTTAGTCTCCTTTATATCAGAAAGTGTTGCTTCAATATCTTCAATTGTAGGCAACTGGCTCTGTATGTTTTCAGGTATGAGCTTAGACAACTGATATTCGGAGATGCCTATTGGCTGATTGGTTGATTCAAGGGCATATTGAGCCATCACATTGTTCTTGGTTTTGCAGATAAGCAAACCTATCGTAGGGTTGTCAGTTGACTTCTTCTTAATATGATTGACTGCACTCACATACATCCCCAACTGTCCCAAATGTTCTGCTTTGAATTTTGTAATCTTCAGTTCTACGACCACATAGCAGCGCAGTTCCAAGTGATAGAAAAGCAAATCGGGATATACAGTATCTTCCCCTACTT
>ENA-OQID01001074-OQID01001074.1-human-gut-metagenome-genome-assembly--contig:-NODE-1074-length-11907-cov-3.791124_pt1 | contig 11907 bp, 6 predicted proteins | sample MGYA00242567_ERZ504727 | MGnify/ENA primary metagenome ERZ504727 (study PRJEB26092, sample SAMD00036215) | human gut metagenome | host: Homo sapiens | study: EMG produced TPA metagenomics assembly of...
TGTTAAGCTTTGATAATAACCATTTATCCATAACACTTAACTTATCATAATTAAGTGTGTATTTTGTTGGGTCAAACTGGTCAATTTCAGCATATAAAACATAGAAAGCATATGTGTTCCAAAGTGTTCCCATGAATTTACGCTGTCCTTCCTGAACCGCTTTTCCATGGAAACGGTTTGGAAGCCATGGTGCTGAGTTAGTATAGAAATACCATCTTATTGCATCTGCTCCATACTGTCCTAATGCTTCGAATGGATCAACTGCATTTCCCTTTGACTTACTCATCTTCTGACCATTTTCATCCTGTACATGACCAAGTACAATTACGTTCTTATACGGTGCCTTATCAAATAATAATGTTGATTCAGCCATTAATGAATAGAACCATCCTCTTGTCTGGTCTACAGCTTCTGAGATGAAATCTGCAGGGAACTGCTGTTCAAATAAGTCCTTATTTTCAAATGGATAATGATGCTGTGCAAATGGCATTGCTCCTGAATCGAACCAGCAGTCAATAACTTCCGGTACTCTCTTCATTGTGCCACCACATTTTTTACATTTGAATGTAACTTCATCAATATATGGTCTGTGTAATTCTACTTTTGCATCATCAGGATTTCCACTTCTTTCTGCTAATTCTGCACGGCTGCCAATTGATTCCTGACATCCGCAATCGCAGCATTCCCAGATATTAAGCGGTGTACCCCAATAACGGTTTCTTGAAATACCCCAATCCTGTACATTTTCAAGCCAGTTTCCAAAACGTCCTTCACCTATTGATTTTGGAATCCAGTTTACTGTATTGTTATTTGCAACAAGCTTATCCTTAACTTCTGTCATCTTGATAAACCATGATTCTCTTGCATAGTAAATTAATGGTGTATCACATCTCCAGCAGTGTGGATAATCATGTTCAAACTTAGGTGCGTCGAATAACTGTCCTCTCTTATCAAGGTCAACTAATACCTTAGGGTCAGCATCCTTAACAAATAATCCTGCATAAGGTGTATCGTCTGTAAGCTGTCCTTTATCATTTACAAGCTGTACAAATGGAAGGTCATATTTACGTCCTACATTAGCATCGTCTTCACCAAATGCCGGTGCGATATGAACGATACCTGTACCATCGCTCATAGTAACGTATGTGTCACATGTTACAAAGAAACCTTTCTTTCTCTGCTTATCAGCAATAGCTTTTGCACAATCATATAATGGTTCATATTCTTTATTTTCAAGGTCTGCACCCTTCATTGTTTCTAATACTTCATAAGCCTTTTCATCTTCTGTAGCAAGCTTACCTAATACTGTGTCTAGTAATGCTTCTGCCATATAGTAAGTATATCCGTCAGCAGCCTTTACTTTACAATATGTGTCGTTAGGGTTAACACAAAGAGCTACGTTTGATGGAAGAGTCCAAGGTGTTGTTGTCCATGCAAGGAAATAAGCATCTTCTCCAACAACCTTAAATCTAACGATTGCTGAACGCTCTTTTACTGACTTATATCCCTGTGCAACTTCCTGTGATGAAAGAGGTGTTCCACATCTAGGGCAATAAGGTACAATCTTAAATCCTTTGTATAATAACTTCTTATCCCAAATATTCTTAAGAGCCCACCATTCAGATTCAATGAAATTGTCATCATAAGTTACATATGGGTTATCCATATCAGCCCAGAAACCAACTGTTCCTGAGAAATCTTCCCACATTCCTTTATATTTCCATACAGATTCCTTACATTTCTTGATGAAAGGTTCCATACCATATTCTTCAATCTGTTCTTTTCCATTTAATCCTAATAACTTTTCTACTTCAAGTTCTACAGGAAGTCCATGAGTATCCCATCCTGCTTTTCTTGGAACCATATATCCCTTCATTGTTCTGTATCTTGGGATCATATCTTTAATAACACGTGTTAAAACGTGTCCGATATGTGGCTTACCATTAGCTGTTGGAGGTCCGTCATAAAAAGTATATGTTGGTCCCTGCTTTCTGCTTTCCATACTTTTTTCAAAAATGTCATTGTCTTTCCAGAATTTTTCTGTTTTCTTTTCTCTTTCTACAAAGTCGAGATTTGGTGATACTTTGTTGTACATATTCTTACTCCTTTACTAAGTATTAAATAAGTTTCTTAAAATTTTGCTGATAAAATAGAAAAGACATCCGCCCATAAAGGACGAATGTCTGTTATTCGTTTAACCACCTTTACAGCATACTTAAGTTTCCTTGCATATGTGTTCCCTGTAACGGAGGAAATCCGTCAACTCCTACTTAAATAACTTCCGTCAAATTAAGTCAGTCGTTATTCAGTCATTCATTCGGGTTGAAACTCCGGAGTGATATTCATATACCAGTTACTTGTATCCGGCTTCCACCATCCCGGACTCTCTATTACTTTTACTACTATATTACTGTCTCCATCAAAGTCTTTATCATATTGCGAACAAATTCGCTTTCTATGTCTCTTGACACTTACATTATATTATAGTATCGCATTTATTAATTTGTCAATTATAAAATTATTGATATCAAGTTAACTACTTAAATTTATTTAGCACTAAATATAATCATTTTAAATTTATCACATTTATATTTTATCATAACTTTAATTTGCCTGCGATGGCTTAACTATTCCGTTTCCCCATCCATATTCAACTTCCTTATAATTGTTATTTACAATCTTTAAAATTTTGTTGAACAAATAGTTGTGTGCTATAACTGTATTCATCTTAGAACCCTGATATAAATCATCTGCTATATTATACATAGAGAAAGATTTTATGTCACCATAAGCTATTGTTCCATCTTCTAAAATTGCATAAGGTCTTACATAATATGTCATACTATATCCCTGTGCTGAAAAATCAGATATATTCATTGTTCTTGCATAATATGATGCTGTCTGTGAATCTCCATAAACCTTGTCTAATTTGCCCTTTGCAGTTGCTGCACAATTATATACATATTTATTATCGCTGTTTATAATCATATCATTTACAGAAATAGGATTTTTTTCTGTAACTACTCCATAAATAACTCCGACTTCACTTACTTTAATATTCTCAATTGCATTCTCTACAGAATAAATACTTCTAATACCTATTGCACCATCAACGCCACCAAAACATGTACTCATCTGATTTCCTTCAATCTTTAAGGAATCTGTTAATATTGGAGCCTTAATATTATATACGGCAACTTCATATATAGAATATCCATATGTTAAGTTTCTGGCTGTTCCCGTAATTCGTATGTATCTTGCTGTCTTTCCATTATTAAATACAATCTCATCCAAACGATTATTTTCTGAAGCAGCATCTCTTATGTCAGCAGCTGTAGTATAATTGTTGCCATCTGTAGAAAGTTCAATAATGTAATCCCTTGCATTAGCTGCTTCCCAATTAATTGCTACTTTTTTCAAGCCGGAATATACCTGACCTAAATCAACAACTATGTTCTGAGGATCTTTATATTCACTTCCCCATCTTGTCCCCATATTTCCATCAACAATATTTTTAGCTGAATTCTGTCCTGATGACGCAACGACATTTTCATTTCCTGTTATGATATTCTTATATGCAACCGAATCTATTTTAATATCAGTGTCATACTTATAATTTCCATTAACCTGAGTGCTTGAATATTCATAATCCTTTTCACCAAGATAATACTCTTTAGACCATTTTACTTTTAACCATTCAACACGATTTTCAAGCCAATCTCTTAAATAATTAACAGCTGCATCAAATGATGCCCATCCGATATTTGCATAACTATATCCGTCTGCTGAATCTTTTACTGTTTCACTCCATCCGGCTCCGCCATTTTCAACGGCAGTGTAATTTCTTCTGTAAGAATTTCCATATTCTTTAAGAAGTGTATTTATCTCACTATTATCCCCACTATATAATGCAGTGATATCATCCATTTTTTCATAAAATCTATTTACTACTTTTAATTTAAATTCTTTTATGGATGTTAATTTATCAAACCATTTCATATCAGTTGCTTTCCAATATTTATAGTCTGTAGCTGCATCTCCATAGCAATGAGGGGCTACATTTCCACTTGAAAGGTCAAAATCCCATGCCGGTCCTGCGTATATTTTATAATTTTCATCACCTGTCTTTTTTGTAATGTAAAATCTTGTTGAACTGTACGAGATGTCCTGATTCTTAAATATTTCACTTACAAGATAAAAATTAACAAATGACTCTACATCAATATATTTTTCTACTTTTGAAAAATCACCTGTTGCAAGGGCATCTTCAAAACCATTGAGTATTTTTAAAGTGCTTTCTTTCTTTTTTTGTATTGCCGCAGTGTCTTCCGGTGTATCGGAATCAAACATATCTCCTCTTTCAGGGGAACCTATGTTAAATCTCTGTTCATATCTTGTTGTAATAAGATAATCTACACCTTCTTCATCTTTTTCATTGTTCTCTAACTCAATTAAAATATCATCACTTTCCGGATTTTCCGAATCAATATTAACTCTGTCCGTACCGGCTTCAACGGATTCAACTAAAAGATAATTTCCAATATATCGGCCGTTTAAATATAAGTCAACAAATCTTGACTGTGATGTAAATGGAATTCCAAATGCTGTATTTAAATCCAGTGCAAGTTTGTTTCTTATTAAAGATTTATCAAATGCATTTGCAAGAAGGCTCCATTTCTTTGCTCCTGCTCCGGTACCGTCAAATGCAGAGCTTAAGCCGAACAAATCTTTCTTTTTGTTAAATGTAATATTATATGCTTTTTTGTCTGATAACGCAGTTGAATTTCCACGCACCTTAATTGTTGTTTTATTTGTAGCATCAACAATATCTTTATACTTTCCCTGATTATCTATTGCTGTAATTGATGCTGTCAATTTTCCCATGTCTTTATTAATTTTTAAGGCGTCTACATTTTTATCCGTTTCAATATAAATCTGGGCAATATCATCATCTCCTGATGAGTTTTCTTTATCAACTATAACTCCTTCTGATTTGTCAGATTCCGTACCATCTGCGTAAACAGCTGTAAGGTAAAATGTATGCTCACCATTTGAATATTTGCTCAATTGCTTATTTGTTAAATATTCACCACTGCTCTTTACTGATTTCACAGCAGTTGTTTCGTTATCGATGTATACTTTATATGATGTTGCATTTTCTACTGAATCGAATTTCAGCACATAAATTCCCGTATACTTTCCATAATTAATAACCTTAAAGTTTGTTGGAGCCTTGGTTGATGTTGACTCCTCAGTTTCATCTGCCCTGGCAATGTAATTGAAATTAACTCCCGATATCATTATAACCATTGCAAGAACTATTGCGAATACCTTTCTTAATTTTTTTTGATTCATAAAATCTGTTATCTCCTTAAATAATTCCCTTTTTCATCAAATCTCTTACTAAATATTTTATCTAATAAAAATGTTTTTCACAATAATAAGCTCATATGGGAAATAATTTTTATAGAGTTATTTTATCTCTGTGAATCATTGCACACAAAAAGCACATTACATTAGCGGCTTCTTTACACTAACGCAACATGCTTTTTTTATATCATAGTTATTTTTCTAATATTCTGATTTTAATTATTTAGTCTTAACTGATGTTTTTCCTGACCATTTTCCATATACCTTTTCATCATTTGAAACAGCATACCCTCTTACTCTTATATAATATTTTTTGTTACTCTTTAATTTTTTCAAAACAACTGTTGTCTTTGCTACATTAATTGTCTTTGTTGTCTTTTTTGTAAACTTCTTACTTGTTGAATACTGAACAATATATCCTTTGGCATTTGTTACTCTTTTTAAGGTTATCTTAATTTTCTTTTTTAATGATTTCTTTTTAGTAATCTTTGCCTTTCCAACAGTTAAAATATTTTTATCAGCTGTCGGTTGTATAGTTGACTGATTTGCTCCGTCATTATTTGTTGCTTCTGTAACTTTTATTGTCTGTTCCTGTTTATTAGTAGTCTGCTCAGGCTTCTTTGTAGTTGTTTCTGCAATCTTAGTTGTTGTCTCAGGCGTTTTTGTTGTCTGTTCCTGTTTATTTGTAGTCTGCTCAGGCTTCTTTGTAGTTGTTTCTGCAATCTTAGTTGTTGTCTCAGGTGCTTTTGTTGTTATCTCACCTTTTCCTGTAACATTAACTGTACCTGAAATTTTGTCTGATTCGATACCATCCTTTATCGTACACACCTCTACTGTATGGCTTCCTACTGAATATCCTTCAAATCTATATTCTGCACATCCTACAGCTTCTTTTACTTTTACTCCATCTATATAAATATTGTATAAATTTCCAACCACATTTCCCCATACTACAGAAATAGTATTATCACTTGGACAATTTACCACCAAACCAAATGGTGTTTCCGGTTTATTACCACTAGCAGTTGTTGTTTCTGCAATTTTTGTAGTCGTTTCAGAAACCTTTGTTGTCTCCGGCACTTTTGTTGTTATTTCTCCCGAGCTATCTGAAATAGTAAAATCTGTTACTTTTAAAGTCGTCCCTGCAGCTACTTTTCCAAGTGCAAATATAAGCTCTGCGTTTCCTTTTTCTGATGTTATAGTTCCTGCAAATATGTTTTTGCCATTTGTTAAAGTCTTTCTTTGTAATTCAATTCCATCCGTATCATTTTTAAGCAGAACTTCTGCACCTGCCTTATCAGACTCTATTGAAATGGAATAATTATATGTTTTCCCTGCATTAAGGCTAAGTGCATTTGTCTTTAGTTGTGCTCCCCATTCTTTGCTTGTATTGTTATTGCTTCCAATATAAACTTCCAAATCATTTAAATCTGTTCCGCCCTTATAATAGCCTGATGTGCCTGTCCAAGAGCCTGCGAACAAATAATTCCACTGCCCTATATTATGCATATTACCATCATTATTAATTGAAGTCATACTTGAAAATCTGTTAGTTGTAGTTTCAGGCTGAGCAATGCCTTCTTTTTTATTCTTAATTGAAAATGAAGCATCATTTCCCTGAAAAACTCTTACATAATCAACATACATTGTAGCATTTGTAAAATTTGCACTTACAGTCTGATTCAAAGTAAATGGTGAACTATTGCTTCCTAATGCCAAATTTAAAATAATAAAATGGTCTCTCTGAAACTCATCCATTTGTTCACTTGAAATATTCATTGTCTGATAGCAAATACCATCAACATACCATTTCATACAATCCTCATACCATTCAATTGCATATGTATGCCAATTTTCAATTGTATCTATTGCTCCAAAACTTTTTGTTGTCTCACTACCCGCATAAACATGTTCATAATTAGTTGTACTTGGATTCCAATGTAGTGTACCAATTACCTGCGTTTCTGCATTTCTATGTTCCATAATATCAATTTCACCGCATGACGGCCATGGTGATGCACCATATGCGCCATTCCAATTATTACCACTCGCATTATAATTTTGACCTAACATCCAGAATGCCGGCCATACACCACTCTGGCTTCCATTTTCAACACGAAGCTTTGTTTCTATTCTTCCAAATTTACAATATTGTTTATTCTGAGTCTGAATACGTCCTGATGTATATTCACTTCCCTCTTTCTGTGCCTTTATTGCAAGTGCTCTTCCGTCACTCGAACCCGAATCAGAAGATAAATCTGCAATGTAAACGTTATTCGTGCTATCCGTATAGCGCTGTAATTCATTATTTCCCCATCCATTGCTACCATGTCCAATATCATAATTCCATACACTTGTATCCGGTGCCTGACCAACAGTCTGATTAAATTCATCACTCCACACTAATTTCCATGAATTTGAACCCTGATTTGAATTAACTGATGCATCTGCATTAGAAGGTGTAAATACAATCCCTGATGTAACTAAAGCAACAGCTGTTATAAATGCAATTCCTTTTTTAAACATATTAAATAATCCTTTCTTTTTCATTTGTAAATTGTATAAACCATTTTAATTTTACCACTAAACCATTTAAAATAAAGTATCTTTATTTTATAAAAGCTACATTTTTTATAGCAACGAGCCACGTTCTAAAACAAAACCCCTCTGGTGTAAGCTTGCTTACAAACCAGAGGGGTTTTGTTTTAGAATATGGCGACTGCCTAAACGAAATAGATGCGCAGCATCTATGAGTTGGCTCGTTGCTATCTTATTTTCTATCTTGAAATGTGACACTGCCTAAACGAAATAGATGCGCAGCATCTATGAGTTGGCTCGTTGCTATGTTGCTTTTCGTTTTCTAATACGACACTGCCTAAACGAGTTTGTCATTTTTAAATAAAAAAGGTTCATTGAAATTTTGTTTAGTCTCTCAAAAGTCAGACTTAAAAATCTAACTTTTCGTAAGCTATACAATTCATTGAACCTTTTTATTTTTTTATTTTGTTTTATTTGTTTCTCTATTTTACTTTCTTTATTTTGGACCATTTTCCATAAAGATTTACACCATTTTCTTTTCTATATCCTCGAACTTTTACATAATAAATTTTTTTATTTTTTATGTTTTTAATTGTAAAATTAATTTTATTTATATTTAAAGTTCTTGTTGCTTTCGCCTTAAATTTCTTTGATGTTGATATTTTTATCTGATATCCATTAACACCCTTTAAGACTTTAAGCTTAATCGATATTTTATTTGATGCTTTCTTTTTTATTTTTTTAATTTTGGCTCTTTTAATAGTTGCATTAACACATTTCTCATCAGATATAACAACTGTTGTTACATTAGTTTCTTCTTTTTGCTGTGTCGTTACTTTTTGTGTTGTCTTTTCTGTTTCTTTCTGTGTATCTGATTCATAATTAAGTGCTGTTGTTGTAAATTCATTCTGCCATGGGAAAGTTCCTTCATCACCATTCTTTTCTGTTTTAACTATTTCCCCGGCTCTTGCATTTGCAGAATACAACAATCCGCTTCCCATTATCACTGCCATAGCCAATAAAACCCATACATATGTTTTTTTACTAATATTACTCATGTCTTTCACCACTTAAAAGTCTGATTATTTATTCTTAACTTTCTTTACCTTACTCCATTTTCCATATACTTTCTTTCCATCTACAATCACATATGTTCTTGCCTTAACAAAATACTTCTTACCGGCTTTCAATTTTTTAACAACTGCCTTTGCCTTTTTTGTGTTTATTGTAACAGTTGTTTTCTTTTTAAATTTTTTGTTTAAAGAAACCTTTATCTGATAACCATTTACTCCTGCAACTCTTTTAAGTTTAACTGTTGCTTTTTTTGCTGATTTTTTCTTAATTGCTTTTTTGATTACAGGTGCTGTCTGATTATTTACTGTATACACAGTTGCTCCGCCAATTGTAGTCTCTGTTGCTGTTGATGTAGAAATTGCAGAAGTTCCACCTACACTTGTTGGCTGTGCATTTGAGTTATTATTTGTTGTTACATTCTGTGTTGTTGTTTCCGATGCCTTTGTTGTTTCAGGCGCTTTTGTTGTTGTCGTCTCTGGTACTGTTGTTGTTTCAGGTGCTTTTGTTGTTGTCGTCTCTGGTGCTTTTGTTGTTGTTTCCTGTGCCTTTGTTGTCGTCTCAGGCGCTTTTGTTGTTGTTTCAGGCGCTTTTGTTGTCGTCTCTTGATGAGATGTTGTAAAAATATCTTCTCCCCAATTATCGCCATTTCCTTTTGTTGTAGCATCTATAGTTGTCGTCTCAGGTGCAGTTGTTGTGAATTCATCATTCCATGGGAATGTTCCTTCATCTCCATTGTTTTCTGTCTCACCTGCATAAAATTCTGCCTCCCAAGGAAGTGTCCCCTGGTCTCCATTAACTTCAGATGTAGTTCCCTCTGCATATGTAACCTTATGTCCAAATCCACACATTACTGTTCCAACTAATGCAGTTGAACAAATTACCGCCATAACTTTTTTCCATGCGATTTTTGAAATCATTATTAATACCTCTCTTCTTCCATATAATTACTTTTTATTCTAACATTTATCAATTTATTATTCAATGAAATATTACTTTGTAAATACTATTCTATGAGTTGTTTTGCTTATTTTGTGAGTTGCCGATTGCATACATATGTTAGTTTATAGTTTGTTGTTTTTAGGATAATTTGTAGATATCTGTTATTTTGTAAATTATAAATGCAAAAAATAAAATAGGTAAAGGATTTAATTATTAAACAAATCAATATCTAATCCTCTACCTACTTTATTTTATTAAAAGTATAACTCTAAATTTCTGATTATATCTTCATATGACACCATATCATTCTAAGATTATATGATTATTCTCCATCATATGCTATAACAGCCCCCTGATATTTTTCTTCAATAAACTGTTTAATTTCATCTGATTTCAAAACATCAACCAATGCTTTAATCTTTTCGCTGTCTTCATTTCCTTCTTTTACAGCAATTACGTTTACGTATGTTTTAGCTGCTTCTGAATCTGATTTTTCATAAGCTAAAGCATCCTTACTTACTGTGTAATTTGCTTCAAGTGCGTAATTTCCGTTTAATACTACAAATGCTGTTTCATCAACAACTCTTGGTACCTGTGCTGCTTCTAATTCTACAATTTCTACATTGTATGGATTTTCAACAATATCATTTACTGTAGCCTTTATTCCTGCACTATCTTTTAATTTTATTATTCCGTTATCCTGTAATAATAAAAGTGCTCTTGCTTCATTTGTTGTGTCATTAGGTACTGCAATTTTATCGCCTTTAGCAATATCCTTTAAATCTTTTTTTGTTCCCGGATAAATTCCAAATGGTTCATAATGAATCTTTCCTGCAATTGCAAGATGTGTTCCTTTTTCTTCATTGAACTGCTCTAAATAAGGAATATGCTGAAAATAGTTTGCATCAAATTCTCCACTTTCTACTACGTTATTTGGCTGAACATAATCATCAAATACTTTTACCTCTAATGTGTAACCCTTCTTTTCAAGCAAAGACTTTGCCTCTTCTAGAATCTCTGCGTGAGGTGTTGCTGAAGCTGCAACTGTTATCTTTTTATCATCACTTGCCTTTGCTGAATCTTTACTATCACTCTTTGCTCCGCATCCTGTTAATGCTCCTACTGCTAAAATTCCTGTTAATACTACTGCTAAAATTTTCTTTCTCATATTTCTTTCCTCTTCTTTCCTTTTTATTTTCAAGTTATTAATATTTTTTGTTTTAAAATTTGTTTATATTAATTAATTTTGCAAAATTATTTAAGTTATTAATTTATTTTCTTTTATCAAGTCTTGATGCAACTACCATTCCTACTGACTGAAATACCTGTACAAGAACTACAAGTAACACAACTGTTACAATCATTATTGCTGAATCATATCTATAATATCCATATCTAATTGCGATATCACCTAGGCCTCCGCCTCCGACTGTTCCTGCCATAGCCGAATAGCCAAGAATTGTTCCTATTGCAATTGTTGCTCCTGTTATAAGTGATGTTCTTGATTCTAAAATCATCACCTTGACAACTATGGTAAAATCATTTGCTCCCATAGCTCTTGCCGCTTCTATAACTCCATAATCTACTTCCTTTAATGAAGATTCAACCATTCGGGCTATAAATGGGATTGCTGCTACTACCAACGGTACAACTGTTGCCGACGAGCCATAACTCTGTCCCACAATTAATTTTGTTAATGGAATTACTAAAATCAACAAAATAAGAAATGGAATACTTCTTACAATATTGACGATCACATCCAGGAGCTTGTATACCAATGCATTGGGTCTGATTCCGTCCTTATCTGTTACTGTAAGGACAATTCCCATAGGAAGTCCTATAATATATCCGGCAATGGTGGAAACCAGGGTCATATAAAGGGTCTCTCCGATGCCGGCAATGATCATATTCGTTACTTCACTACTCCACATCGTCAGTCACCTCCTCAACTGCCAGTCCATGTTCTGTCAGATACTGTTCCATATC
>ENA-OQID01001075-OQID01001075.1-human-gut-metagenome-genome-assembly--contig:-NODE-1075-length-11905-cov-3.579472_pt1 | contig 11905 bp, 10 predicted proteins | sample MGYA00242567_ERZ504727 | MGnify/ENA primary metagenome ERZ504727 (study PRJEB26092, sample SAMD00036215) | human gut metagenome | host: Homo sapiens | study: EMG produced TPA metagenomics assembly of...
AAGGCATCTAAGCGTGAAGCCCCCCTCAAGATGAGATATCCCATAACGTCAAGTTAGTAAGACCCCTTGAAGACGACAAGGTAGATAGGACAGAGGTGGAAGTGCAGTAATGTATGCAGCTGACTGTTACTAATCGGTCGAGGGCATAACCAAAAGGTGATAGGAACAAGAAGGATGAAGAGAGACTTATCGAGTGGATTGTATGTGATTTTGAAGGCACATGAAAGTACCTGAAAATAATCCTCCTTAGCTCAGTCGGTAGAGCACTCGGCTGTTAACCGAGTTGTCGTTGGTTCGAGTCCAACAGGGGGAGTTTTTGGCTCCTTGGTCAAGCGGTTAAGACATCGCCCTTTCACGGCGGTAACACGGGTTCGATTCCCGTAGGAGTCACTTAAGCCACAGGATATGTTCTTGTGGTTACAATTAGATATGGCGCCATAGCCAAGTGGTAAGGCAAAGGTCTGCAACACCTCTATCACCAGTTCAAATCTGGTTGGCGCCTTTAAAATATATCGAAAGTTTAAAGCTTTCGATATTTTTTATTGTGAGAATTTTGTTCTATGTAATGAAAAATGCTTGCATAATAAAGGAGAGCCCTAGGATAATCCCGGGACTCTCTTTCTTAGATTTAATCCAAGTATACTTGCCAAGATGGCTTTTAAAATAGCAGTAGGAATAAATGGAAGCACACAAGCTGTGAGTGCAACCCAAACGGTGCTGTGCATGATGATACAGAACATAACAACACCAAAAAGATAATTAATGCATGTTCCGAGAATCAGACAAAAAGTAAAACAGCCTTTAAAACGATTTTTGTACTCAACGCCAAGTCCGATAATGAACGCCATAATTGGAAATGAGATGATAAAACCACCGGTTGGGCCAACCAAAAGTTGATATCCACCGCTAAAGTTCGCGAATACGGGAACACCAACTGCTCCAAGCAGCACATAGATGAGAGAAGCTACAGCTCCTTTTTTAGAGCCGAGTATAATTCCGGCTAGTGTGATGGCAAAGGTTTGCATGGTCATTGGAACACCAAGAGGCATTGGAATGGATATTTGCGCCATAATAACGATGACGGCAGTAACTACACCAATCATACATAGATCCAGTGTTTTAAAGTTGGTTTTTTGCATATAAGTTTCCTCCATAAGATTATTGTAAATAAATACATTTTTAATTAAGTATACGTTATACAAGGTTAATTGTCAACTATATATAAATAATGGTTAACAATTAAAAGGTTGAAGAATTGTAGAGAAAGAGGTAAGATAAGTAGGTAAAATGAAAGAAAGAGGACGAAAGATGAGACAAAAGTTGAGAATTCGCTGGAAAGCATTAAAGATGGAAATAAAAGAACATAAAAGTTCTTTTGTGGTGTATATGGTACTTCGAGCATTGGTAATCCTGGTGATGATTCTACAGATTTTAAACAGGAATTACGAAGATGTGTTTTACTGTGTATTGACTTTATTGCTGTTGATTGTTCCGAGCTTTCTCCAAGTAGAGTTAAAGATTGAACTTCCGACGACATTGGAGATTATTATTTTACTGTTTATATTTTCGGCAGAAATTTTGGGGGAGATCGGTGCATATTATACGCGCGTTCCCAATTGGGATACAATGCTTCATACTTTGAATGGATTTTTAGCAGCCGCAATTGGTTTTTCGTTAGTAGATATTCTTAATCGGGATGAGAGAGCAAAGTTCAATTTGTCACCGCTTTACATGGCAGTGGTAGCATTTTGTTTTTCAATGACAATTGGTGTGATGTGGGAATTTTTTGAGTGCGGTATGGATTTATTTTTCGGGATGGACACACAGAAGGATACGATTGTAAACAGTATCAATACAGTGATGCTTGATCCAACGGGCGGTAATCAAGTGATTCATATTGGAGATATTAACAGCGTGATAGTAAATGGAAAAGAGCTTGGACTTGGTGGTTATTTGGATATTGGGCTTTTGGATACAATGAAAGATCTATTTGTGAATTTTATTGGAGCGGTTGTATTTTCAATTATTGGATTTTTTTATGTGAAAAAGCGTGGAAAGGGAAGAATTGCAAACAAATTTATTCCGAAACCAAAGCAGGAAGAAGCAGATTTTTTGAAAATCGTAGAAGAATCAGAGGAAAGATAGTTAATATTGACTATTGTCTGTTAATTTAAAGTATGTTATACTTTATTCCAACAAAGGTGTTTAGAAGATTTCTAGACACTTTTTTTATTGTATAGATGTAACAGAAACTCCGTGCAAAGAGGCACACCTGCTTTGTCGGAGAGAATGTCTCCTTCAAAGAAGATGCCAGGAGCATGGAAAGGATTTTGAAGGAGGAGTGGTTATGAATACAGGAGACACAGCATTTGTTATGATTTCGACAGCATTGGTTTTCTTTATGACACCAGGTTTAGCATTTTTTTATGGCGGGTTAGTCAGACGTAAAAATGTAGGGAACACGATGATGGCATGTGTGGCTATTATGGGGATTTCGGTTGTCATGTGGGTTTTATTTGGGTATTCACTCGCATTTGGTGGAAATCATGCAGGTATAATCGGCGATTTTAGATGGTTTGCTTTTTCAGATATTGGTATGGAAACGGGCCCATATTCTGAAAAAATTCCGCATTTGGTGTTTGCGGCATTTCAGATGATGTTTGCGATGATTACGCCGGCATTGATTACGGGTGCACTTGTAGGGAGAATGAAATTTAAGGCGTTGTTTTTCTTTGTAATATTTTGGTCGGTTATTGTTTACTATCCGCTGGCACATATGGTGTGGGGTGAGGGCGGTTTGCTGGCTGAAATCGGTTCAGTAGATTTTGCCGGCGGAGACGTGGTCCATATAAGTTCCGGAATCAGTGCACTGGTTCTTGCTGTTTTAATTGGAAAACGAAGAGGATATGAACATACGACTTACCGGATTCACAATATTCCGTTTGTTGTCCTTGGGGCATCGATTTTATGGTTTGGATGGTTTGGATTCAATGCAGGAAGTGCACTCGGAGCAAATGGGCTGGCTGCACATGCATTTATGACATCTGCGGTATCTGCAGCGACCGCATTACTGTCCTGGATGTTGATTGATGTTCTGAAAGAAGGAAAACCAACACTGGTTGGAGCTTCTACCGGTCTTGTGGTTGGGCTTGTTGCAATTACACCGGGAGCCGGGTTTGTACCGATTTGGTCTTCATTTATTATTGGAGCACTCGTTAGTCCAATCTGTTATTTTGGAGTTGGCTTTATTAAAGAGCGGGTAAAAATAGATGATGCGCTTGATGCCTTTGGGTGTCATGGAATAGGAGGAATTTGGGGCGGACTTGCAACCGGAATTTTTGCAAAAAGTTCTATTAACAGCGTGGCCAAGTGGGATGGCTTAGTATTCGGTGATTTTCGTCTGTTCCGTGCACAGATAATAGGAATTTTGATTACAATTGTGATTGCAGTTTTGGGTACATTAATCTGTGCGGCAATTGTAAAAATTTTTACACCGCTTCGAGTAAGCGAAAAAGAGGAAAAAGTAGGATTAGATATTTCCCAGCATGGTGAAAATGCATATCCGTCTTTCAATGGATTGGATTAAGGAAGGAGAGCAGATTATGTTGATTAAAATAGAAGCAATCGTTCGGGAAGAAAAGCTTGAGGATGTAAAAGAAGCATTGAACGCTATTCAGGTAAACGGAATTACTGTGTCGCAGGTTATGGGCTGCGGTTCTCAGCGAGGATATAAAAGCGTTGTGCGTGGAATGGAGGTAGATGTTATGATGCTTCCCAAAATCAAATTTGAGATTGTAGTATCTTCTGAGGAATGGGAGAAAAAGACTATTGAGGCAATTCAGAAAGCGGCGTATACGGGAGAAGTGGGGGATGGAAAAATATTCAGCTATGAAATTCGAAGTGCGCTGAAGATCAGAACGAGAGAGACTGGATTTGACGCACTTCAGTCAGAAAATTAGTTTTGTAATTTGTTTTGCAGGTGGACAGTTTCATTGTAACAATTGACTTTAGAAGCAGAAGGTTTATTTTTGACTTTCCATAAATTCTTTTGTAAAAGCAATAAATTGTTCAGTGCGGCTGTTTAGATATTTGCCCTTTTGCCATACGAGACCGATTTCCTGTGAGATTGTAGGAGCGATTGGTATTCCCTTGACGTCGTTCATATTTTTGAAGAGCGAAGAGTAGAGAATAGCTCCTCCTAGATTCTCACGGACAAATGCCTGAATTGTATAGAGTTGGCTGGCATTTAAAATTACATGAGGCTTTACTTTGATTGTATCAAAAAGTGAAAGCAACGTATGGTTTTGAACGGAATCGGTATTGTACATGATTAGAGGCTCATCTTTTAACATTTCAATTGATATACTTTTTTCTTTCGCGAGAGGATGACTCTTGGAGATACAGAACATTAGCTTGTCAGAAAGAAGCTGACAAGAATTTAATTTATTAGTCTCATAAAAATTCAGATTGACGAGCGCCAGATCCAATACATCATCTAAAACCAGATTGGCGGCACGTACAGAGCCGTATTCAAAAAGCTCAACGGGGATATTTGGATATTTTTTATAAAAAGCAGTCAGCATATCAGGGAAAAAGACTGTACTCAAAAGAGGAGGAATGCCGATTCGGATGGGGGTAATCTGCTTTCCAAGGTCATAAAGCTCTGAGGTCGTCTCATGAATATTGTTAAGAAGTACACTTGCTTTTTGGTAAAATTCTTCCCCTTCTTTTGTCAAAACCATATGATTTTTTGTACGGCTAAACAAACTGATAGAAAATTCCTTTTCCAGTTCTCGAATTGCGTTTGAGATTGCAGGCTGTGTGACATAAAGCTTTTGTGCAGCTTGTGTAATACTGTGATAACGACAAACGGCAGAAAAGTATTCTAATTGAATGATTTTCATTGGTAGTGACCCCATTTCTTCTTAATTTTCTAAAATATTAAAAATTTTATTATAGTAATTATGTCTAAAATTCTTCTGGTTTTAATCCGTGATTATTTTGATTATATCATAATTTTTGTGAGAAATGCTCAAATATACAACATATCATAATTTTTTTAATGGAGGTATCATTTTAAGTAAATGTACAAGCATCTATACGACCTCTATAATAAAGCTATAGCAAACAGCGCTGTGATGTGAATAAAAAAAGGATTGGAGGAAAACAAAGGAGTCCGTCAACAATAACTCTTTTGTTTCTCTTGTTTGCGGTGATTATGTTTGTTATTGAAAAAATACCGCTTGGGGTAACATCAATGATCGTCTGTATCGGACTGACCATTACAGATGTACTGGATGTGCAGACCGCATTTGCAGGATTTACTGACAGTAATGTGATACTGTTCGTAGCGATGTTCATTGTAGGAGGAGCATTATTTGAAACAGGAATGGCAAATAAAATTGGGGGAATTGTAACCAGATTTGCAAAAACAGAACGTATGCTGATTGTAGCAATTATGGTAATTGTAGGTTTGATGAGTGGAGTACTTTCAAATACAGGTACTGCAGCGGTATTAATTCCGGTAGTTATAGGAATTGCAGCAAAATCAGGATACAAAAGATCAAAATTACTGATGCCGATTCTGATTGCAGGAATTTTATTTTATGCAACCATAGGATATAAATTACTTCCGGAATGTGATCCGAAAGAAGAGGAGGCGTTCGATACAAAAAGAGATTTTGATCAGGTACCTAAATGGAAGCAGTGGATGTCATTGATCATTCTGATACTGACTTTACTGGCTATGATCTTTGAAGAAAAGATAGGAATCAGTCTTTGTGTTTCAGGTGGAATCGGTGCTTTGCTTTTGATATTGACCGGTGTGATTTCAGAAAAAGATGCATTGAAATCTATTGACTTGAAAACAATTTTCTTGTTTGGAGGAACTTTATCTCTGGCAGCGGCACTTGAAAAGACCGGAGCGGGAGAGATGATCGCAGAAAAAGTAATTGGAGCACTTGGAAGCGATCCGTCTCCATATATTCTGACGCTGGTCGTATTTCTTCTGTGTTGTGTGATGACAAATTTTATGTCAAACACAGCGACGACAGCATTGATGGTTCCGATCTGTCTGTCGATTGCACAGAGAATCGAAGCAGATCCGAGAGCAGTATTGATGGCATGTGTAATCGGAGGTTCCTGTGCTTATGCAACTCCGATCGGAATGCCGGCAAATACTATGGTTGTGGGAGTCGGAGGTTACCGCTTTATGGATTTTGTAAAAGCAGGATTTCCATTGATTATCATAGCAACGGTTGTGAGTATGATTATCCTCACGATTGCATTTCCATTCTTTCCATAAAAGGATGATTATAATTGTGAAAATAAACAGCATCTGATATAGATGCAAAAAATCAGAGGAGGCAGAAACATGAGTAAGAAAGAACAAGTAGAGCAGCTTACGGATTATATGGCAAATTTTGTGTCATATATCGCAAAAGTGCTGCCGGATGATATTATTGCAAAGCTGGATGAACTGGCAGAAAAAGAGGACAGTCCGCTTTCAAAAGTCATTTACGAGACAATGAAGAAAAATCAGGTACTGGCAAAAGAATTGAACAGACCAAGCTGTCAGGATACGGGTGTATTGCAGTTTTGGGTAAAATGTGGAACAAATTTCCCGCTGATCGGGGAATTAGAGACACTTTTAAAAGAAGCTGTTATAAAATCGACAGTGGAAGCACCTCTTCGTCATAACAGCGTGGAAACATTTGACGAGTACAATACAGGCAAAAATGTTGGCAAAGGAACACCGACAGTATTCTGGGATATTATACCAAACAGTGATCGGTGCGAGATTTATACGTACATGGCAGGCGGAGGATGCACACTTCCGGGGAAAGCCATGGTGCTGATGCCGGGAGAGGGCTACGAAGGAGTTACGAAATTTGTAATGGATGTCATGACTTCTTATGGTCTGAATGCATGTCCTCCGCTTTTGGTCGGTGTCGGTGTGGCAACATCTGTTGAGACAGCAGCACTGCTTTCTAAAAAGGCATTGATGAGACCGCTGGGAAGTCATAATGAGAATGAGCGTGCGGCAGAGATGGAAAAGTTGCTTGAAGACGGAATCAATGCAATTGGACTCGGACCTCAGGGAATGGGCGGCAAGTATTCCGTAATGGGTGTACATATTGAAAACACAGCAAGACATCCATCTACAATCGGTGTCGCCGTGAATGTTGGCTGCTGGTCTCACAGACGTGGGCACATTATTTTTGACAAAGATCTCAATTACACGATCACAACACATTCGGGGGTGACTTTATAATGTTGGAAATCAAAGATGGAAAGAAAATTTTAACAACGCCGATATCTGCTGAGGATCTGGCAGATATCCATATCGTAGATATTATTTATCTGAACGGAAGTATGACAACCTGTCGTGATGTGGCACACAGACGGCTTGTTGAGGGAGGAAGAGAACTTCCTGTAAATGTAAAGGACGCTGCAATCTTTCATGCAGGACCGATTATCCGTCCTCTTGCGGATGACAAGTTCGAAATGGTGTCTGTTGGTCCGACAACCAGCATGCGTATGGAGAAATTCGAAAAAGAATTTGTGAAACAGACCAGTGTGAAAGTGATTATCGGAAAAGGAGGCATGGGTACAAACACGGAGTATGCATGTAAAAACTATAAGGCGATCCATTGTGTGTTCCCTGCCGGAAATGCAGTGGTAGCTGCTTCAGAGGTGGAAAAAATTATAGATGCACAATGGAGAGATCTGGGAATGCCGGAAACGTTATGGCACTGCCGTGTAAAAGAATTTGGTCCTCTGATTGTATCCATTGATACAGATGGACGAAATTTGTTTGAAGAAAATAAAGTTGTTTTCAATGAAAGAAAAGAGAAAGCAATTAAAGAAATTTGTAAGCATGTAAGCTTTATCAAGTAACATCAAAATAAAACCAAAATACTGCCAGAAATGACCATGTAGAGAGAAAGATTCGAATCTCTTTATATGGTCATTTTGAGGGTATTTGGTGCTGTATAGTACTAATTTTGTAATCTAATGAACAGAAATTTACTTTCTGATAAATAAAAAATATTGACTGAGAATAAATATTTTGTTATAATTTTTTTGTTATTAGAATACAATATATTAGAAAGAAAATATATGGCGCCATAGCCAAGTGGTAAGGCAAAGGTCTGCAACACCTCTATCACCAGTTCAAATCTGGTTGGCGCCTGTCAAAAAGTCTAGGAATTTCATATTTCTGAGGCTTTTTTTCTTTGGTATTAGTAATAAACTTTATCAAACAAATAGGTAAATAGAAAAAGTGCTTGACGGCAGTATTTAGAAGTGTTATTATCATCAACGGAACAAATTAAATAATGCGAACTTTCTCTTATTCAGAGTGGTGGAGGTAAAAGGATCTATGAAGCCACGGCAACCCCGGGAACGGAAGGTGCCAACCTGAGCGAGTAATCGAACAATAAGAGGATTGGTTTATGAGAATATAAAACAGTCCGATTTTGTCGGGCTGTTTTTAGTTAATTAGGGAAGAAGCAGGACAATCCTTAAAGAGAAAGAAAGAAATAAAGAAAGGAAAGAACGAATGGAAAGATTATTATTTACATCAGAATCAGTAACAGAAGGACATCCGGATAAGATTTGTGACCAGATTTCAGATGCGGTCTTAGACGCACTGTTAGAGCAGGATCCGATGAGCCGTGTAGCTTGTGAGACAGCAATTACAACAGGTCTTGTGTTGGTTATGGGAGAGATCACAACAAATGCATATGTGGATATTCAAAAATTAGTAAGAGAGACAATCGATGAGATTGGATACAACAGAGCAAAATACGGATTTGATGCGCATACATGTGGTGTGGTAACTGCAATTGACGAGCAGTCAGCTGATATTGCACTTGGTGTAGACAAGGCTTTGGAAGCAAAAGAAAATAAGATGTCAGATGAAGAAATTGAGGCAATCGGTGCCGGAGATCAAGGAATGATGTTTGGATATGCATCCAATGAGACAGAAGAATTTATGCCATATCCGATCGCATTGGCACACAAGCTTGCACTGAGACTTACAAAAGTGCGTAAAGATGGAACACTTCCTTATCTTCGCCCGGATGGAAAGACACAGGTAACAGTGGAATATGATGAAAATGGTGTTCCTGCCAGACTGGATGCAGTTGTGTTATCGACACAGCATGATCCGGAAGTGACACAGGAGCAGATTCATGCAGACGTGAAAAAATATATTTTTGACGAGATTTTACCTGCGGAAATGGTAGATGAGAATACAAAATTCTTTATCAATCCAACAGGACGTTTTGTAATCGGTGGACCAAACGGAGACAGCGGTGTCACAGGACGTAAGATTATTGTTGACACATACGGCGGAATGGCTCGTCACGGTGGCGGAGCATTCTCTGGAAAAGACTGCACAAAAGTTGACCGTTCTGCGGCATATGCGGCACGTTATGTAGCAAAGAATATCGTTGCAGCAGGTTTGGCAGACAAGTGTGAAATTCAGCTGTCATACGCAATCGGTGTGGCTCAGCCGACATCAATTATGATTGATACATTTGGAACAGGAAAACTTTCAGAGGAAAAATTAGTAGATATCGTAAGAGAGAACTTTGATTTAAGACCGGCTGGCATTATCAAGATGTTAGACCTCCGTCGCCCGATTTACAAGCAGACAGCAGCTTACGGACATTTTGGACGTCATGATCTGGATTTACCTTGGGAAGAATTAGATAAAGTAGAAACTTTGAAAGCTTACTTGTAGAAAGATTTCAAAAAATAAGAAAAAGTCAGATGCAAATACTTAAAATGAGTGTGCATCTGATTTTTTTGTATAAATTTACAAAAAATTTATAAATATTTAGTGGTTCTTTGGTGTATTACATTTTGTCACATGGTATAATACTACTAATTGTAGAAAAGGATGTGTGTTTATTGAAGTTAAAAACGAGATTGGTGATAGCATTTTTAATCATTATAGTATTGCCGATGGGATTGTCCCTTGCTGTCATTACTGGTTTCAGTCAGTATCAGATATCGATGATCGAGAAGAATTATAATATTACAGGAACGACATATAAGAGCTTTTCAAATCCGGTCAATATGTTAAATAAAGTCACGTCAGCGACATTTCACAAGTTAGTAAAAACGGCAAAGACAGCGCCGGAGACACTGACAGATATCACATATTTGGAAAAAATCAATGAAGAACTGACAAAGAAAAACTCGTATTTGGTTGTAAGGCGCGATGACAAAGTGGTCTATATAGGAGCAGAGGCAGAGACAGAGCTTTTACAAGAGCTTCCGGCATATGGAGACTATGATTCATCTTCGGAGAGCGGCGTCTATCTTGGAGGTGACCTTCAGGTACTTGTAAAGCAGATTGATTTTGAGTATCAGGATGGGGCACAGGGAAGTGCCTTTATTGTGACGGATGTGAGTGATTCTGTGCCTGAAGTGAAACAGCTTATAACTGACATGGTGATTGCGGTTGTATTTATCCTGATGTTCACAGCATTGTTTTTGATTCTTTGGATTTATCGTGGAATTGTGATACCGCTTGGAAGAATGAAGATTGCCACGCAAAATATCAAGGATGGAAATTTAGATTTTGAGCTGGAGATTGAGGCAGATGACGAGATTGGACAACTTTGCCGTGATTTTGAAGAGATGAGAAAACGTCTGAAAGATACGGCGGAAGAAAAAGTAGAGTATGACAGGAAAAGTAAGGAACTTATCAGCAACATTTCCCATGATTTGAAGACCCCAATCACAGCGATTAAAGGTTATGTAGAAGGAATCATGGACGGTGTGGCAGATACGCCGGAGAAGATGGATCGCTATATTAAGACGATTTATAACAAGGCAAATGAGATGGATCTTTTGATCAATGAGCTGACGTTGTACTCGAAGATTGACTCTAACCGTATACCTTACAATTTCAGCACAGTTCTTGTAAATGATTATTTTGATGATTGTGCAGAAGATCTTGCTATGGAACTAGAGGCAAGGGGCATTGAGTTTGGCTATTTTAATTATGTGGAAAGTGATGTAAAGATCATTGCGGATGTGGAGCAGTTAAAGCGTGTCATTAATAATATTGTGTCCAATTCAGAAAAATATATGGATAAAGAACATGGAAAGATCAATCTTCGCGTGAAAGATGTGGGAGATTTCGTTCAGATTGAGCTGGAAGATAACGGAAAAGGAATTGGGGCAAAAGAGCTGCCGCATATTTTTGACCGGTTTTATCGGACAGATGCATCTAGAAATTCCTCTAAGGGAGGAAGTGGAATCGGTCTTTCGATTGTGAAAAAAATTGTGGAAGAGCATGGCGGAAAAATCTGGGCTACGAGCAAGGAAGGCACCGGAACCGTAATGTACTTTGTTATTAGAAAATATCAGGAGGTACCAGTAAATGAGTAAAATATTGATTGTAGAAGATGAGGAGGCAATTGCTGACTTAGAAAAAGATTATTTAGAGTTGAGTGGTTTTGAAGTTGAGGTTGCAAATGATGGAGAGACAGGTTTAAAGAAAGCATTGGAAAATGATTATGATCTGTTTATTTTGGATTTGATGCTTCCGGGAGTAGATGGATTTGAGATCTGCAGACAGGTTCGAGATGAAAAAAATACGCCGATTATTATGGTTTCTGCCAAAAAAGACGATATTGACAAGATCCGGGGCCTGGGTCTGGGGGCAGACGATTATATGACGAAGCCATTCAGCCCAAGTGAGCTGGTTGCCAGAGTAAAGGCCCACATGGAAAGATATAATCGTCTGGTAGGATCCGGAGCGGTAAAAAATGATGTGATCGAGATCAGGGGAATCAAGATTGATAAAACTGCAAGACGTGTGTGGGTAAACGGAGAGGAGACAACCTTTACTACAAAAGAGTTTGATCTTCTTACATTTCTG
>ENA-OQID01001090-OQID01001090.1-human-gut-metagenome-genome-assembly--contig:-NODE-1090-length-11744-cov-4.170395_pt1 | contig 11744 bp, 9 predicted proteins | sample MGYA00242567_ERZ504727 | MGnify/ENA primary metagenome ERZ504727 (study PRJEB26092, sample SAMD00036215) | human gut metagenome | host: Homo sapiens | study: EMG produced TPA metagenomics assembly of...
CTGTTTGACTTTGAGTTGGATAAGATCTATGCATCTTAATTTTCAAAAAGTGTGCAACTTCTTATTGCAATTTAGAACCTAAAAATTCATTATAAGAAATTAGAGCCATGCATAATTTGCACGGCTCTTTCACGTTGCATTAGAAATGAAACGTAAAAATTTGCGTTTCATTTGCGTATTGGTTTTGAAACGGAAATAAAGAAAAAGTGCAACGTAAATTTTACGCTACACTTTTCTACTTTCTCTTATGAATTTGGGGAGATGTATAAGCTTAGAAGTTATCCATATGCACTTCAAAGAAACCTTGAGGATGAGCGCAGACAGGGCAAACTTCCGGAGCGCTGGGGCCGACTACAATATGACCACAGTTGCGGCATTCCCAAATGGTCAGGCCGCTGTCTTTGCTGAAAACCTTCATTTCTTCGATGTTTTGTAAGAGTTTACGATAGCGTTCTTCATGACGTTTTTCGATAGCTGCAACACCGCGCATTTTTGCTGCGATTTCAGGGAAACCTTCTTCCTCAGCTTCTTGTGCCATTTTTACATACATATCGGTCCATTCATGGTTTTCGCCTTCAGCTGCTGCTAAAAGGTTAGCTGCAGTATCGCCTAACTGGTCTAATTCCTTGAACCACATATAAGCGTGAGCTTTTTCATTATTAGCGGTTTTCTCAAATAATTCAGCGATTTGATCATAGCCTGCTTTGCGGGCTACAATACCAAACCAGGTGTATTTGTTGCGTGCCATGGATTCGCCAGCAAATGCCTCCAACAGGTTCTTTTCGGTTTTGGTGCCTTTTAATGATTTCATATTATTCCTCCTTACTTCTGGCAAACTTATTTTAGAGCGGTATAAAAATATTGTTTCTCTTTATATCTGCCTGTTTGTATTCTATCATATAGAGTCAGTGTTGACAATGTATATATAAAGAAAATATTAATCATGCTTAAAAATGTTTTGCTGACAACTGGTAGAATTATTACTCATTCAGAACGAGTATAATAAAAGAGCATCAGTTGCTACAATTATTGTAGCAACTGATGCTTTTAATTTGCAGGGTATTATACGATTGTGCCGCCGCCGACAACTACGTCACCGTCATACATAACAACGGACTGGCCTTTGGTGATAGCGCGCTGAGGATCGTCGAAAACGAGCTGCAGAGTATCTGCGTCAGGCTGGGTAACAGTTGCCCATTGCTCCTGCTGATGGTAACGGATGCGTGCTTTCACACGGCGCGGTTCGGTGATAGCGTCGCAGTCGATAAGGTTGATGTTCTTGGCTGTAACGTTTTTTGTAAACAGTCCCTCGTTTGTTGTGATGATAACAGCATTGTTCTTGGTGTCAATCTCTTTAACGTACATAGGCTGCGGCAGTGCCAAGCCCAGGCCTTTGCGCTGGCCTACGGTGTAATGGATAATACCCTTGTGTCTGCCGAGCACGTTGCCTGCTTCGTCTACAAAGTTACCGGGATAGAATTTCCTGCCCAGGCGTGCTTCGATGAAATCAGCGTAGGTGCCGGTCTGGATAAAGCAGATATCCTGACTGTCATGCTTTTGAGCGTTGACGAAGCCATGCTTTTCGGCAATTTCGCGTACCTGTGTCTTATACAGGCCTCCGAGAGGGAACATAGCGTGTGCCAACTGCTCCTGTGTGAGCGAATAAAGCACATAGCTCTGATCCTTCAAAGGATCAACTGCCTTGCGCAGCAGATAGCGGCCTTTGGCTTCATCATAGCTGATTTGCGCATAGTGGCCGGTGACAACATAGTCACAGCCAAGCTCCTGTGCGCGCACGAAAAGTTGGTCGAATTTCAGATAACGGTTGCAGTCAATGCAGGGGTTAGGTGTTCTGCCGTTAACGTAAGCGTCAACAAAACGGTCGATAACGTCGCGTTCAAAGCGGTCGGCAAAGTTGAAAACGTAGTAAAGCATGCCAAGGCTGGTTGCTACGCTGCGGGCATCTGCTACATCATCAATGGAGCAGCAGCTGTTGGCTTTGGAAACACCGATATCCTCGTTGGCAAAAAGCTTCATGGTTACACCGGTGCATTCGTAGTCCTGCTCCAGCATCATCAATGCGGAAACGCTGGAATCAACGCCGCCGCTCATAGCGATTAGTGCTTTCTTGTTCATAATTTTTCTCCTTCTGGTTTATCTAAAGTGCGGCGTACATCGCCTCTGTCGGTTACTATGTTATAGCCTGCTATTTTTACGCGTGCCTCCAGACAGCCACGGCATTGGGCTGCCTCCTCGCCGGTGCAGATTTTGTTGGCGTACAGCTCGTATTTTTTGCGTACTCCTATCGGAGAAAGGTTAGGCATCACGACGTTGCCACCGGCCTGCAGCCCCAGCTCGCGTCCTTGGGGATGGATGGTGCCGAGCGCTGTTGTCGAAGGCAGCAGCGCGTAAGGGAAGAGCAGTCGCAGGATAGACAGCAGGCGCAACGTCTGTTTCAATGTGCCGCTGGTCATATCCTTAAATGGTGTGTGTTCATGCGTAATGTAAGGACCTATGCCAATCATATCAGGCTGCAGCTTTTGCAGAAAGCGCAGGTCGCTGACAAGGTTTTGTGGCGTCTGGTAGGGGGAGCCTACCATGAAGCCGGAACCAACCTGATAACCGATTTCCTTGAGGTCAAACAGGCAGCGCTTGCGGTTTTCCAGGCGCATGCAGTCTGGATGCAGCTTGGCGTAATGCTCCGCATCCGCTGTTTCGTGGCGCAGCAGATAACGGTTGGCGCCTGCATCGAAGTATGCCTTATAGCCGGCACGGCTTTTTTCGCCAATGGACAGTGTAATGGCGCAGTCGGGATGCTGCTTGCGGATGGCGCTGACGATGGCGCAGATTTTGTCATCCGTATAATACGCATCCTCGCCACCCTGCAGCACGAAGGTGCGGAAGCCGAGCCTATAGCCTTCGGCGCAGCAGGCCAGTATTTCCTCCTGCGTCAGACGGTAGCGTTCCGCGAGGCTGTTGCCGGCGCGGATACCGCAGTAGTAGCAGTTGTTTTTGCAGTAGTTGGTGAATTCAATCAGACCACGGATATAGACCTTGTCGCCGTAATATTGACGGCGGAGTTTATCAGCTTCGCAGGCGAGCAGCTTGTTGATGTCAGGTTCAGTGCTTGTTATCAGCGTCAACAGCTCTGCGTCGCTTAGGTCATGCTCACAGGCGAGCTTATTTATTAAATTGGCAGCTGTTGACAGCATATTTTTACCTCCGTAAGCGGTTTACCGCTTCTGTAACCTTAGTTATAATTGTTTGAACTTCGTCCATAGTATTGTATTCGCACAGCGAAAAGCGCAGAGCGCTTTTCGCTGTTTCGTGGCTCAGGCCGAGGGCGAGCAGTACATGACTGGGCTCTAGCGAGCCTGCGGAGCAGGCAGAGCCGGACGAGCAGCAGATACCTTCGTTAGAAAGCAGCGAAAGCAGTGTTTCGCCGTTTACTCCCTGAAAGCTGTAGTTGACAGTACCGGGCAGGCAATGCTCACGGCTGCCGTTAAAACCGGCGCCGTCAATTTTATCTAAACCGTTGCGCAGAGCATCGCGCAGACCTGTGATATAAGCAGTATTTTGCTGCATATGCTCCTGTGCATCTTTAAGCGCTGTGGCAAGTCCGATGATGCTGGGAAGATTTTCGGTACCGGCACGCTTGCCGCGCTCCTGACCGCCGCCGCGGATAAGGCTTGTGAGCTGGATATTGCTCTTGGCAAATAAAAGGCCGATGCCCTTCGGCCCATGGAATTTGTGTGCGGAAAGCGAAAGCATATCGATGTTATCGCGCTGTACGTTAATAGTAAGATGTCCTGCGGCCTGCACGGCGTCGGTATGGAAAAGCACGCCGCGCTTGCGGCAGAGAGCACCGATTTCGCGTATAGGCTGGATGGCACCTGTTTCGTTGTTGGCGTACATGACGGAAATAAGACAGGTGGTATCTGTAATAGCTTCTGCTACCTGCGTAGCGGTGACGATGCCGTCAGCCTGCGGACGCAGCAGTGTTACGGTAAAGCCTTGTTCTTCCAACGCTTCAAGCGTATGCAAAATAGCATGATGCTCCATGGCAGTGGAAATGATATGGCATTTGCCCTGCTTTTTGCCGAGGGCCGCAGCGCTGATAAGCGCCTGGTTATCTGCTTCGCTGCCGCCGGAGGTAAAAAAAACTTCCTTCGGCGCACAGTTAAGTACCTGTGCCACCTGCTGCCGTGCGCTAAACAAAGCTGCTGCACTGCGCTGACCTAAAAGGTGCACGCTGGAAGCATTGGCATATATTTCCTGAAGATAGGGCAGCATTGCTCTAACGGCAACGTCGCTCATTTTTGTTGTAGCTGCATTATCTGCATAGATAAATTGCTTTTCCATAATAGTAAAATATTCTCCTTCAATAGCGGAAATCCTGCTTTTACTTTTATATTATACGCTTACCGGCGTGAGATTTACAGAGTCAGCGTCTTTTTGCGGCGTATTTTGAGTAAAATTCAATTCCTACTGTCTTAATATGTTTCATATGGTACATTACAGACGTTTTTTTGTCAAGCAAAGAAAATTGTAATTCTTTTTGTTGACAGTAAGAAAAAAAACAGTATAATAATACCTATAAATAAACTATGATTACTAGAGATTACAAAACAGAGAAAATGAGGGATTATACTAATGAAAAGCTTGCATTTTGATACACGATGTTGCCTCTGGTTACCTGTTAATATAAGAAAGAAAAACTATACAACGATAATATACTGATTAGATGAAGATAAAGGAGCGATTTATTATGGCAATTTATACTAGCATTACTGATTTGATTGGCGGCACTCCGCTGCTGGAGCTGAAAAACTACGAAGCTGAAAACAAGCTGGAAGCAAAGATTCTGGGCAAGCTGGAATACTTCAATCCCGCCGGCAGCGTCAAAGATAGAATTGCCAAAGCAATGATTGATGATGCAGAGGCTAAGGGTGTTCTTAAGCCGGGGGCTACTATTATTGAGCCCACCAGCGGCAACACCGGTATCGGTCTGGCATCCGTAGCTGCTGCCCGCGGTTACAAAATAATTTTGACTATGCCTGAAACCATGAGCGTTGAACGCCGCAATCTGCTGAAGGCTTATGGCGCACAGCTTGTGCTGACTGACGGTGCTAAGGGTATGAAAGGTGCGATTGCCAAAGCTCAGGAGCTGGCAGAAAGCACTCCGAACAGCTTTATCCCCAGCCAGTTCACCAATCCTGCTAACCCTGCAACTCACAGAGCATCTACCGGTCCGGAAATCTGGCAGGATACCGAAGGCAAGGTTGATATCTTTGTTGCCGGCGTAGGTACCGGCGGTACTCTTTCCGGTGTAGGCGGATATCTGAAATCCCAAAATCCCAATGTGAAGGTTGTTGCTGTAGAGCCTGCAGGTTCTCCGGTACTTTCCAAAGGTGTTGCCGGTCCGCATAAAATTCAGGGTATCGGCGCAGGCTTTGTACCTGACACTTTAGATACCAAGGTATATGATGAAATCATCGCTGTTGAAAACGAGGATGCCTTCAAAACCGGTCGTGCTATTGCCCATAAGGAGGGCGTGCTCATAGGCATTTCCTCCGGTGCTGCTGTATATGCGGCAACTGTGCTGGCAAAACGTCCGGAAAACAAGGGCAAGGTTATCGTAGCGCTGCTGCCTGATACCGGCGAGCGTTATCTCTCCACTCCGTTATTTGCTGAATAAGCAGATAAAATACATATCACATCCCATTTCCTAACCAAAAGAAAGCAGTCCGCGCGGACTGTTTTCTTTAATTTAGAGCGCAAAAAACCGCCGGCTTTATGTAACCGGCGGTTAAGCATTAAATTGAATAATTATCAATGCTGCGAGCTTTATAATTGTCGAGAATATCCTGCAGAGTGATATTGTCCAGATAGTCTGCAATAACCTTGTTCAGTCCCTGCCACAGCGGCAAGGTAATGCATTCGTTGCGGCGCTCGCAGCCTACAGGGTTAAAGTCCAGACACGCTACCGGTGTAAGGTTGCCTTCTGTAAGGCGCAGAATGCTGCCGACAGTATACTCACGCGGTGCATTAACCAAACGATAACCGCCCTGAAAGCCGCGGTTAGCCTGCAGAAAGTTGGATTTATTCAGAATAGGCACAATCTGCTCCAAGTATTTTTTGGAAATGTTTTGTCTTGCCGCAATGTCCTTGAGGGCAACAAAGCCGTCCTGCTGATGCTCTGCCAAATCCAGCATCATGCGCAAGGCATAGCGTCCTTTTGTTGATATTTTCATTGATTCTCCACCTTTGAGTTAAACTCGGTAATTATCTATAAACCTACTTAAATTATATGCTATTATGGATAATAAGTCAAATCTAAGAGGAAGAGCCGGTGAAATAATAAGCAACAGACGGAAGTATTTATGGATAGCGAGATTTTTATAAAGGTAATGCACAGCTTTTATCCACCAATCCACAAAAGTTATGCACATTGTGGATAACTTTTGTGAAAAACTGGGGATAAGTGGGAAATTATCGGGATAAATCCACCGGGAGAAGTGAATAACCTAATTTTAAAAAATCATTTTTACATAGTATTTGCAAGTTATCTCGAATAGTGCTATAATCACTAGCTAATACTTGAATAGGAGGAAATACTCTTGGAACATAAAAATATTTATCAACTTGTTCTCGCAGGCGTATTGTGCGCTATAGGTTTGGTTGTACCTATGGTTATGCCGAAGGTGATTATCGGACCGATGTCCTTTACTTTGGGTGCGCATGCGGCAATTTTTTTGGCAATGTTTATTTCGCCTAAGGTGGCAGCTGCTGTCTGCCTTGGTACAACGATGGGCTTTTTTGTAACCACACCCCTGATTATCGCTGCGCGTGCAGCAACCCATATCATTTTCGCTCTGGTCGGTGCATTAATTATTAGGCGCTATCCGAATATTATGGAGAGCTTCGTGGCCGGTATCGGTCTGAATCTGGGACTTGCCGTATTGCATGCTTTGGGAGAAGTGCTTGTGGTAGCCCCCTTCTTCTTCAGCGGTTATATGTTTACGCAAGAGCAGCTGTCCAATGGTTTTGTTATGAGTGTTATCGTGCTGGTGGGTGCGGGTACTGTGTTGCATTCGGTTATGGATTGCAGTATTTCCGTGCTGCTGTGGAAATTTGTCAGAGCAGCAGTACCTTCTATTAAACTGATTCGTGGCTAAGATGAGATTTTAAAATTTAAAACTAAAAGCGTGCAGGCTTACTGCTGACTGATGTCAGCTTGTGCAAGCCTGCACGCTTATTTTTTATAATGCTTTAGCTGTTATTTTCTTGCTTTGGCAACTTCAGCAAAGGCAATTTCCGCAGCATCAATAGTCTTTTGCAAATCCTCGGGATTGTGAGCAACGGAAACGAAGTTTGTTTCGAACTGGGAAGGAGGCAGATAGATACCCTGCTCCAGCATGGAATGGAAGTAGATTTTGAAGGCTTCCAGATCGCTAGCTGCTGCACTGTCAAAATCAGTTACCGGTTTATTGTTGAAGAAGACGGTGAACATGCTGCCGAGGCGATGAATCTGTACAGGTACACCGGCCTTAGCTGCTGCCTTTTCCAAGCCGCCGGTCAGAATAGCGCAAAGGCTTTCTGCGCGGTTGCAGACATCGTTCTGCTCCATATAGGTGAGTGCTGCAATACCTGCAGCCATAGCCAGCGGGTTACCGCTTAAGGTACCTGCCTGATACATCGGGCCAGCAGGAGAAACCATTTGCATGATTTCGCGCTTGCCGCCGTAAGCAGCAACAGGCAGACCGCCGCCGATTACCTTGCCGAGGCAGGTGATATCGGGATCGATGTCATAGAGGGACTGGCTGCCGCCCTGAGCGCTGCGGAAGCCGCTCATAACCTCATCGCAGATGAGGAGAGCGCCATATTTTTTAGTGATGGCACGTACACCTTCCAGGAAGCCTTCGTGCGGAAGAACCAGGCCCATGTTGCCCGGAGTAGGCTCCATGATAACGCAGGCGATTTCTTCGCCGCGTTCGGCAAAAACCTTTTCCAGAGCAGGCAGGTCGTTGAACGGTACGGTAATAGTGGTTGCTGCTACTGCCTTGGGTACGCCCGGGCTGTCGGGTACGCCGAAGGTAGCTCCGCCGCTGCCTGCTTTAACAAGCAGGCTGTCATGGTGACCATGGCAGCAGCCGATGAATTTGATGATGCAGTCACGGCCGGTGTAGGCGCGTGCTAAGCGCAGAGCGCTCATGGTTGCTTCGGTACCGCTGTTGACCATGCGGACCATATCCATGGACGGAACAAGGTAGCAGATTAATTTTGCCAGCTCGGTTTCGGCAACAGTCGGAGCGCCGTAGGAGGTGCCCTTTTCAGCCGCAGCCTTGATAGCGTCAGTTACGCAGTCGGGTACATGGCCCATGAGCAGCGGACCATAGGACATAACGTAGTCGATGTATTCGTTGCCGTCGATGTCATAGATTTTGCTGCCCTTGCCGCCGGAGATGAACGGCGGTACACCGCCGACACTGCGGAAGGAGCGTACGGGGCTGTTAACGCCGCCGGGGATATATTGGCGTGCTTCCTCAAAAACAGCCTGAGATTTTGTATGTTCCATTGTAATATCTCCTTATTTGCCTTGCAGCCATTTTGCTACATCAAGCGCATGGTAGGTAATAATCATTTTGGCACCGGCACGCTTGAAGCCAAGCATGGTTTCCATAACGATACGTTTTTCGTCAATCCAGCCTTTTTCAGCTGCAGCTTTAACCATAGCGTATTCGCCGCTGACATTATAAACACACAGCGGACGGTTGAAGGTTTCGTGTACACGTTGCACAATGTCGAGGAAGGCCAGAGCCGGTTTAACCATGACGATGTCTGCGCCTTCTTCAATATCCAGAGAAACCTCGCGCAGAGCCTCGTCGCTGTTGGCGGGGTCCATCTGGTAGCCTTTGCGGTCGCCTGCGGACGGAGCAGAGTCTGCTGCGGCGCGGAAGGGACCGTAATATGCGGAAGCAAATTTTGCGGAATAAGCCATGATAGGAATATGGTTGAAGCCTGCTGCATCCAGTGCTTCGCGGATAGCCTTAACATAACCGTCCATCATGTTGGAAGGAGCAATCATGTCAGCACCGGCCTGAGCATGGGAAACAGCAACCTTAGCCAGCAGCGGCAGAGTTTCATCGTTGTTTACGGTGCAGCCGTTTTGCAGTACGCCACAATGACCATGCTCGGTGTATTCGCACAGGCAGACGTCGGTAATGATAACCAGCTCGGGGTATTTTTCTTTAATCAGCTTGCAGGCCTGCTGTACAGGTTCGTTCATATCCCAGCCGCTGCTGCCGACAGCATCCTTGTAGGACGGTACGCCGAAGAGCAGGACAGCGGGAATACCCAGCTCAACAACCTCGTCAACACATTCCATAACGCGGTCGATGGACCAGTGGTAGTTGCCGGGCAGAGATTCTATTTCATGTTTAACGTTTTTGCCGGGAACGACGAAAAGCGGATAGATTAAGTCTTTTACGGAAACCTCGGTTTCACGGATCATTGCACGCAGATTTTCAGTAGCGCGTGTGCGGCGCGGACGGTATACAGGAAAACCGGTAATACTCATCTTGATACACTTCCTTATTTATTATAAAAATTTGTGATAGCGGTCATGAGGCCGTCGATTGTATATTCAGCGGCATTGATAGCCGGAGTATAGCCATGCTTTTTCAGGGTATCTGCGGTTACGGGGCCGATAGCAGCCAGAGCAGCCTTGTTCAGCAGTTCCTTCTTATCGCCGAGAACCTCCAGCAGGTTGGTTACGGTGCTGCTGCTGGTGAAGGTTACGATGCTTGCTTCGCCGCTTTCGAGAGCTTCGATAAGCTCATCCTTGTTTTCGCAGTCGGCAACGGTTTCGTAAGCAGTTACGACGTCAACGATGGCGCCGATTTTGCGCAGAGATTCGGGCAATACTTCGCGTGCAACCTTAGCACGTGCCAGCAGTATTTTGTCACCGGCGGTGATTTCGCCGGCAAGAGCTTCAGCCAGCTCTTCTGCTTTATAAGTGGAAGGAATGAGGTCGGCGGTGAGGCCGTGTTCTGCCAGAGCCTTGGCAGTGGCGCTGCCGATAGCGGCAAGCGTAACATTAGCCAGGGCGCGTGCGTCCTTCTTAGCAGCGCCCAGACGCTCGAAGAAGTAATCTACGCCGTTAGCGCTGGTGAAGACAAGCCATTTGTAGTCATTGATATTGGCAATAGCGTTGTCCAGCGGAGCGTAATCTGCTGCCGGAACGATTTTGATTGCCGGAGCTTCGATAACCTTGGCACCCTGTGCTTCCAGCTTTTTGGTGAGAGCGCTGGCCTGTGCACGTGCGCGGGTAACGATAACGGTTTTGCCGAAGAGGGGTTTGTTATCAAACCATTGCAGCTGCTCACGCAGGCGTACAACCTCACCGACGAGGAAGATAGCAGGCGGCTTCATGCCGGTTGCCTTAACGTCAGCGGCAGCTTTGCCGAGGGTGGTAATCAGAGTGCGCTGCTCGGGATGAGTGCCCCAACGGATAACAGCTGCCGGGCAGTCGGCGCTGCGGCCGTTAGCGATGAGCTCACGGCTGATTTTTTCGATGTTTTCTACACCCATGAGGAAAACGAGAGTGTCAACAGAGGTTGCCAGACCCTTCCAATGGATGGTGGATTCTCCTTTAGTAGGATCCTCGTGACCGGTAATAACGGCAAAGGAGGTTGCTACATGACGATGGGTAACAGGGATACCGGCATATTCGGCAACAGCAATAGCACTGGTTACGCCGGGAACGAACTCAAACGGCAGGCCTGCTTCACGCAGTTCGATGGCTTCTTCGCCACCGCGGCCGAATACAAAGGGGTCGCCGCCCTTCAAACGTGCTACAACCTTACCTTCGGCAGCCAGTTTTACCAGCAGCTTGTTGATATCGGGCTGGCGCATGGTGTGGTTGGCGCTGGCTTTGCCAACGTAAACCATTTCTGCGTCCTTGCGGGCGAAGGCCAGAATACGCGGATCTGCCAGACGGTCATAAACAACAGCGTCTGCAGTCTGCAGGCATTCCTTAGCCTTGAGTCCCAGAAGGCCCGGGTCGCCGGGGCCTGCACCGATTAAATATACTTTACCTTGTTTTGTCATGATGTCACTCTCCTTAAAGAATAGAGGCCAGAATTTCCTGACCGCCGGCAGCCAGCATTTTTTTGCCAAGCTGTTGACCGAGGCTGACAGCGTCATCAGCCTTGCCGTTTATTGTATCACGCAGAATAGTGCTGCCGTCCAAGGCAGCAATGATTGCTTCAATGCGAATGTTTTCACCTTCAACGTCGGCATGTACGCCGATAGGAACCTGACAGCCGCCTTCCAGTAAGCCCAAGAAGGCACGCTCGGCATCGGTAGCCTGTTTGGTGTTCAGGTCGTTTAAGAAGCTCAGCATATCGCGTACTTCTTTATCCGCGGTACGCGCTTCGATTGCCAATGCGCCCTGGCCTACAGCCGGCAGGCAGACATCAGCAGGAATCAGGCTGGAGATACGGTCGCCGTGCCCCAGACGCTCTAAGCCTGCAGCGGCCAGAATAATAGCATCGTACAGTCCTTCATCCAGCTTACGCAGGCGGGAATCAAAGTTGCCGCGCCGGTCGCGGATTTCCAAATCCGGACGCTTAGCTAACAGCTGTGCCTTGCGGCGCAGGCTGCTGGTGCCGACTACGGAACCGAGCGGCAGCTCTTCGAAGGTAGCATATTTGTTGCTGACAAAAGCATCACCTACGTTG
>ENA-OQID01001097-OQID01001097.1-human-gut-metagenome-genome-assembly--contig:-NODE-1097-length-11647-cov-5.006050_pt1 | contig 11647 bp, 10 predicted proteins | sample MGYA00242567_ERZ504727 | MGnify/ENA primary metagenome ERZ504727 (study PRJEB26092, sample SAMD00036215) | human gut metagenome | host: Homo sapiens | study: EMG produced TPA metagenomics assembly of...
AACCGGGAGAGACTACAGCGTTCATCGGAAGTACCGGAAGTGGAAAATCAACGTTGGTAAATCTGATTCCGAGATTTTATGATGTGACAGAAGGAAGTATCACAATCGATGGAGAGGATATCAGAAACATTACACAGCATGAATTGCGTGATCGTCTTGGATACGTGCCGCAAAAAGGTGTGCTGTTCTCCGGAACGATTGAATCCAATATTTTATATGGGAATCCGGATGGTTCTGAAACTGAGATGAAAGAGGCTGCAGCAATTGCACAGGCAAGTGATTTCATCGAAGAAAAGAACAAAAAATATGAAAGCAGAATCGCACAGGGTGGTGCAAATGTATCAGGTGGACAGAAACAGCGTCTGTCAATCGCGCGTGCCATTGCAAAACAGCCGGATGTGTTTATTTTCGATGACAGCTTTTCAGCATTGGATTATAAGACAGATGTGGCACTTCGAAAGGCTCTGAAGGAGCATACAACAGACAGTGTCGTCCTGATTGTAGCACAGCGAATCAGTACAATTTTGCATGCAGAGCAGATTATTGTATTAGATGAAGGAAAAGTAGTAGGAAGAGGAACGCATGAAGAACTTCTGAAAACTTGTGAAGTATATCAGCAGATCGCAATGTCTCAGCTATCAGAAGAAGAACTTGCAGGAAAACTCGGAAAGGAGGAGAAGAGTCATGAGTAAAAGGCAGGGAGGCCCTATGGGCGGAGGTCCACACGGAGGAATGGGAGCCGGAGAAAAGGCAAAAGATTTCAAAGGAACAATCAAGAAATTGATGAAATATCTTTCCGAATATAAAATTGGATTGATTTTTGTTCTCCTTTTTGCAATCGGAAGTACGATTTTTAATATCGCGGGACCGAAAATTTTGGGAAAAGCGACAACAGAGATTTTTACAGGACTTGTGGGAAAAGTATCCGGAAGCTCCGGAATTGATTTTGAAAAAATCGCACATATTTTGATTTTCCTGATGTGCCTGTATGTAACAAGTGCAATATTTTCATTCATTCAGGGATATATTATGACGGGTGTGTCACAGAAGCTGACGTATCGCCTTCGAAAAGAGATTTCAGAGAAAATCAATCGTATGCCGATGAACTATTTTGATACAAGGACACATGGAGAAGTATTGTCACGTGTGACAAACGATATTGATACACTAAGCCAGAGTTTGAACCAAAGTGCAACTCAGATCATTACTTCTTTTACAACAATTATCGGTGTTTTGATCATGATGCTGAGCATCAGTCCTCTGATGACCCTTGTGGCACTTTTGATCCTTCCGATTTCGCTTGGATTGATTTCGACAATCGTAAAGCGATCACAGAGACACTTTAAAAACCAGCAGGAATATCTGGGACATATCAACGGACAGGTGGAAGAGGTCTATGGCGGACATCTGGTGGTGCAGGCATATAATAAGCAGGAGAGCACCATCAAAAAATTTGAAGATACCAATCAGATTCTGTTTCAATCGGCATGGAAGTCCCAGTTTTTATCCGGACTGATGCAGCCGATCATGCAGTTTGTCGGAAACCTCGGTTATGTCGGAGTGGCAATTTCCGGAGGACTTCTGGCAATCCGCGGAACCATCGGGGTTGGTGAAATTCAGGCATTTATTCAGTATGTCCGGAATTTTACTCAGCCGATCCAGCAGATTGCGCAGGTGGCAAATATGCTGCAGTCGATGGCTGCAGCCTCCGAGCGCGTATTTGAATTTCTGGACGAAGAGGAAGAAGAACTGACGGTTGAACATGCTGTGCATCTCGACCATGTGGATGGTTACGTGGATTTTTCCCATGTAAGTTTCGGATACAATCCGGACCAGATCATTATCAGGGATTTTTCCGCTCATGTAACACCTGGACAGAAAATTGCAATTGTTGGACCAACGGGAGCAGGAAAAACCACAATGGTCAAACTGCTTATGCGTTTCTATGATGTGACAGGCGGAGCCATTCAGGTGGATGGGCATGATATCCGCGACTTTAACCGTCAGGAGCTTCGGGATGCATTTGGTATGGTATTGCAGGATACCTGGCTGTTTAAGGGATCTATCATGGAAAACATCCGGTATGGCCGTTTAGATGCCACGGATGAGGAAGTGATTGAGGCGGCAAAAGCCGCACATGCCCACCATTTTATCCAGACACTTCCGGGTGGCTACCAGATGGAGTTAAACGAGGATGCAAGTAATGTTTCCCAGGGACAGAAACAGCTTCTTACAATTGCACGTGCTATCCTTGCGGATAACCCGATTCTGATTCTGGATGAGGCAACCTCTTCGGTAGATACCCGTACCGAAGTGCGGATTCAGAAGGCATTGGATAATCTGATGCGTGGACGGACCAGCTTTATCATTGCGCATCGACTCTCTACGATAAGAAATGCGGATCTGATTCTGGTGATGAAAGATGGCGATATCATAGAGCAGGGGACACACGAACAGCTTCTGGTACAAAAGGGATTTTATGCAGATTTGTATAATTCCCAGTTCGAAGAGAATGCATAAGACATTGAAATAAATTGGCAGTTGTGCTATAGTTTAACTGTATTTATCGACAAATTTTGACAAAATCGGACAGTGCTTTCTGGTATGCTTATTTTTGACTGAATTTGACATTCTAGGAGGCCTACATGGGAAAACTAAATGTCGCAATTGCAGATGATAACGAGGTTATGCGTGACTTATTGGAAGAAATGGTAACCAGTGATGATGAACTGCACCTGATCGGGATGGCGAAGGATGGAGAAGAAGCCTGCCATCTGATCAAGGAAAAAGAACCGGATGTTGTATTATTGGATATTATTATGCCGAAACTGGACGGTTTGGCAGTCCTTGACAGGATCAGGGCAGATCATACACTAAAGAACCGGCCAACATTTCTGATGATCAGTGGGATCAGCAATGAAAAGATTACCGAAGACGCGTTTGAGCGGGGAGCGGATTATTACATTATGAAGCCGTTTGACCGGAATATTGTTTTGGACCGGATCAAGACACTCAACCGTCGAAAAAACAAAGTACGAAAAGAAATTGGCAGACCGGTTGAGATGGAAAAGAAACCGGAAAAGTACTCGTTACAGACACTGGAAGAGGATGTCACAGAGATAATTCATGAGGTTGGTGTTCCGGCACATATCAAGGGATACCAGTATTTGCGGGAGGCAATCATCATGTCTGTGACGAATATGGACATGTTAAATTCTATTACGAAAATTTTATATCCGGGGATTGCAAAGAAATTTGATACGACACCAAGCCGTGTCGAGCGTGCCATCCGTCATGCAATTGAAGTAGCATGGAGCCGTGGCAAGATGGATACGCTGGATGATCTGTTCGGATATACGATCAGCAATGGAAAAGGAAAACCGACCAACTCGGAATTTATCGCTCTTATTACGGACAAAATACGATTACAGATGAAGAGTAAGTAAAGGAGTGTTATGTATGAAGAAGATTCTGTTTGTTTCATCAGAGGCAGTGCCATATGTGAAAACCGGAGGTCTTGCCGATGTTGTCGGATCACTTCCGAAATATTTTGACAAAAAAGAGTATGATGTGCGGGTAGTTATTCCGAAATACGCCTGCATGGATCGCTCATTTCTTCCAAATTTAAAATTTTTGTGCCATTTTTATGTAAATCTGAACTGGCGCAGGCAGTATGTTGGAATTTTCGAGTCGGAATATCATGGTGTTCACTTTTATTTTGTGGATAATGAATTTTATTTTGCAGGAGAATCTCCATACAACAATATCTATGAAGATGTGGAAAAGTTTGCATATTTTTCCAAGGCAGTACTTGCTAGTCTGCCGTATATTGATTTTGCCCCGGATATTATCCATTGCAATGACTGGCAGACAGGACTTATTCCGGTGTTTCTGCATACGGTATTTGGAGATGATAATTTTTATGCGGGAATCAAAACCGTGTTTACGATTCATAACCTGCAGTTTCAGGGACGCTGGCGAATTCAGGAGATTATGGATATTACAGGACTCCCGGCACACATTTTCAATGCATATGAACTGGAATCTTATGGCGAAGCAAACTACTTAAAGGGTGGCGTGGTATATGCGGATTATATTACTACCGTCAGCCCGACGTATGCAAATGAGATTACGACCGTAGAAGGGGGAGAGGGCTTAAGTGGCCTGATGACTGCCCGAAAGGATCGCCTTTATGGTATTTTAAACGGAATTGATTATGAAGAATATAATCCACAGACAGATCCTTATATTTCGGTAAATTATTCGAAAAAAGATGCAGTGAGTGGGAAAAAAGAAAACAAAGTTGCATTACAGAAAGAACTTGGGCTTCCAGTCAGGGAGGATGCTTTCCTGATCGGAATCGTATCGCGTATGACCAGCCAGAAAGGATTTGACCTGATTGGCTGCGTATTGGATGAACTTTTAACCGAAATGGATATACAGCTGGTGGTTCTTGGTTCCGGAGAGAGCCAGTATGAAAATATGTTCCACCATTATCAGAGTAAGTATCCGGACAAGGTAAGCGTACATATCGGATTTACCGAGGAGCGTTCGCACCATATATATGCGGCAAGTGATGTGCTGCTGATGCCTTCCATGTTTGAACCATGCGGGCTGGCACAGATGATTGCCATGCGTTACGGAACACTTCCGATCGTACGTGAAACCGGAGGACTCCGGGATACGGTAGAACCATACAATGAATATGAAAATACAGGATGTGGTTTTTCATTTGCGAATTTTAATGCACAGGAAATGGCAGATATTGTCCGGTATGCGTATCGTGTGGAGCATGAACAAAAGGCCGCATGGAAAGAACTGATCTATCGTGCGATGGATCGCAATTTTTCCTGGAATGTTTCGGCACATGCATATGAGAAGCTATATGATAAACTGGTAGAAATGTAATAGATGTTCCCCGCAGAATTTTTTCTGCGGGGATTTTGTGTCTGGAAATATAATCTATGAAGTGCAGACCGGCTGCGGCATGGTCAGCAGATGGCTGTGCCGGCAGTAATAGTAGGCATGGTCGGACAGAATTTCTTCATCCTGAAGCTGTGAGGCATTCACTTCTTTTACCATTGCGGTGTAATGGTCGAGATTCTGCCTGTCGTTTTCATCGGTGGCAAGAATCAGTACTTCGTGAATACTGCTTGGCAGAATGATCAGATCCTTTTCAAACAAATCGGACAGTTCTTTTAAGATGTCATCGTAGAGGAGAACGGTTGCACCGTTGGTCCGGTACGTATTGGTCAGAACATACAGTGGCGGGGCTGCTTCCGGGAGTGGAGTTTCCGCGACGAGCTGCATTTCTTTGAGAAGACTGCTCATCGGGGTAAGCTGTGGGGGAAGAAGCTGTGGCGTGTTTTTCTTCGCAAGTCGGTAAAGCGTTTCTTTGTCGGTTTTCCAAAGGTTTAAGTGATGATTGTGGATCAGAATATTTGCCTGGTTTTCGGCACTTGCATGGAGCAGACAGTAAAAGATTACGGCCAGATCCTGGTAGCGGAAAAACGGAACCTCTTTTAACAGTTCCTGATTTTTTTCAAAGCTTACAAGACGCATGACGATGTGCTCGCTGGCACGGGAAAAATCGGTAAAGTAGGACGTGTCAAAATTTTCTTCCGGGGCATGCGCCTGATAGGTATGAAGAATATCTTCACAGATTTCTTCAAGGCATACCCCTTCTAGATAGCGATGATAGTATGGCATCAGATAGATCGCAGGTGACACGTTTTTCTTCGGATGGAGAAGTACCAGACCATCGTAATGTGTTCCGTTATTTTTGGTAAAGGAACGAATGTCTAAAGTGACACCTGTCTCGATACGCAGAGAAAGCTGTGTACGGATCGTTGTTAAAAATTCCTGATAGTTCATATGTAATTGAAAACAAATGTATATATGGGAAATTTCGGAATGACCGTTTCCGAAGATGAAAAATCCACGGTGTTAACCAGACACCGTGGATTTACTTTAGCATGTTTTGACTGAAATTGCAATCATTTTTCTCGGTTTTTTAATAAGAGAGAAGTTCCTGCCACAGCTTTGTGTACTTGGCGGAATCATCATCACTTAATGCTTTATAGATTTCACATCTTTTTATCGTGTCACTGGAAGGATTGATAGCTTCGTTATTTTTTACGTCAGCGTCCTGATTTTCTACCACAGATGTAATCGGAGAGGCATACTGCACATATTCGAAATTCTTTTCTGCGATATCATCCTTGCACAGGAAATTTAAGAATTTTAAAGCGTTGGTCTGGTTAGTGCAGGACTTTGGAATGAACCAGGAATCGATCCAGAGGTTTGATCCCTCTGTTGGAACTGAATAATCCAGATTGTCGTTCTCTGCCATGGCCAGTGCAGCCTCGCCGGAGTAGCACAGTGCGATGGAGGCTTCTTCTCCGATCATGGCATCGGCTGTCTCGTCTACATAGTAGGCATATACGATTTTATCATCTTTTTGCTTTTTTAATATGTCGAGGGCTTCCCGCAGATGATTTTCATCGGTATCGTTTAAGGAATACCCTTTGGAGATCAGTGCAGGGGCAAACGTATCACGGACGGAATTTTCCATGATGATTTCATCCTCATAGGTAGGATCCCACAGGCAGTTCCAGCTTGATACGGTTTTGGCATCAATGGTTGTTTTGTTGTAGAGAAGGCCAAGAGTCCCGTAAAAATATGGAACGGAATAAGTGTGATTCTTGTCATAGGAAGCAGACATATCAAGGATCGTTGGATCCAGATTTTTGTAGTTGTCCATGGCATCGTAATCTTCTTCGAGAACTTCGCCCTCGTTGATCAGACGCTCAACCATATATTCGGAAGAGCAGATTACATCATAGTTGATGGAACCGGCTTTGTATTTGGTATACATTTCTTCCGGACTTTCATATTCTTCGTATTTGACGGTGATACCGGTTTCTTTTTCAAACTGTTTGACTACGGACTCATCGATATATTTTCCGTAATTTAAAACGGTTAAGGTCTGTCCGCTTTTTTTCGCAGAGGAAGATCCCCCACAGGCAGTGAGTGCACTGACTGCCAGAGCAGAAATTAAGAGGGCAGAGAAAATTCTTTTTTTCATAATAGGACTCCTTTCGGCTGGAATAAAATTCCAATGGAAAATTTATTTGGCTGCAACACGCTTCTTCCCCGGATAAACATTTCCGGCAAGAAGAATGAGCAGAACGGCAAAGAACAGAATCGTGGAAAGTGCATACAATTCCGGTTTGATTCCTTTGCGAAGTTCTGTGTAGAGCATGGTGGAGAGGGTATTGACCCCGGCTCCTTTGGTAAAATAGGTGATGGAAAAATCATCCAGTGACATGGTGACTGCCATCATAAATCCGGAGAACACACCGGGACGGATTTCCGGCCAGGTGACTTTGTAAAATGCATACAGCGGCGTTGCTCCGAGATCAAGTGCCGCCTCATAGGTGCTGCGGTTTGTCTGTTTCATTTTCGGAAGCACATTTAAAATAACATAAGGAATACTAAAGGTAATGTGCGCTAAAAGAACCGTCACAAATCCGAGGTCGATAAATTTCACAAACAAAAGCATCATGGAGATACCGGTTACGATATCCGCATTCAGAAGCGGAATATTGGTCGCGCCGAGATAAATGGTCTGGTGCCGTTTTTTCATGGCGGCTATGCCGAGCGCGGCAAGTGTTCCGATCAGTGTGGAAATAATTGCGGACAGGAAAGTGACCTGCAAAGTTGTGACAAATGCAGTCATAATCTTTTCGTCCTGAAAACAGCCGGTATACCACCGGAGCGTGAAGCCACCCCATTTTACCTTGGAACGGGAATCGTTGAAAGACAAAGCAATCAACACAATAATCGGAAGGTAAAGGAAGGCAAAGATCAGGACCATATAGATCCGGGATGCACATTTTTTTAACATATGGATGTTCCCTCCCCTTCTTTATCAAATATATTTACAATTGTCATACTTGCAATCACAAAAATCATAAGAACAAAGGAAAGACCGCTTCCGGCATTCCATTGCATACCCTGCATAAAATCCTGTTCGATCACATTTCCGATTAAAAGAACATGACCACCGCCTAATACCTGCGAGATTGCAAACGAGGTAAGTGACGGGACAAATACCATGACGATTCCGCTGATGATTCCGGATACGGTAAGCGGAAGGATAATCTTTAAAAAGATGGTTACATTTCCGGCACCCAGATCACGGGCCGCCTCAATCCAGTCTTTACGGATTCGTGTCATGGAGTTGTAGATTGGCAGCAGCATAAATGGCAGGAAGTCGTATACCATGCCAAGGACAACTGCTGTTGGTGTATTTATGATATTGATGCGGGAAAGCCCGAAACCTGTGAGAATGGAGTTGATTACACCATTTTTGGAAAGCAGAAGTTTCCATGCCAGGATACGGAGCATAAAGTTCATCCACATCGGAAGCATAAAGATAAAAACAACCAGTCCCTGATTTTTGATTTTCATATTATTTAAAATCATTGCCAGCGGATAGGAAAGAACCAGGCACACGATGGTGCATATAATTCCAAGTCTCAGGGAAAGTCCCATGGCTTTGCGGTTGGTTTCATCTGCTATCGCTGTGATATAGGATAACGTAAAACTGCCATCGCCGTTTGTAAATGCATAGTAAAGAATCATGATAAGCGGCAGGAGGATAAAACCGATGATCCATATGAGGTATGGACCGGCAAGAAATTGCTGTTTGAATTTACGCATCGATCTCCACCGCCTTTTCATCGGAAGATTCCGGCTTATGCATAATCTGGATATTGAACGGGATTACTTTGATGCCGACTTTGGTGCCGACCGGAACAAATCTGGTGGTGTGAACCAGCCATTCATAGCCGCCGGCCATGACATCAAGTTCATAGTGAACGCCTTTAAAAATCAGGGAGGTTACTTCGCCCTGCAGCGTTCCCTCCGAAGGATCGACCAGTTCTACATCTTCCGGACGGATGACAACGTCGACCGGCTTGTTATTGCCGAATCCCTTGTCGACACATGCCCAACGGGCACCGAGAATCTCTACAAGTTCATCTTTTATCATGGTTCCGTCAATGATATTGCTGTGTCCGATAAAATCGGCAACAAATGCGTTTTCCGGTTCGTTGTAAATGTTTTCCGGAGTACCGATCTGCTGGATATATCCCTGATTCATGACAACAATGGTATCGGACATGGTCAGTGCTTCTTCCTGATCGTGGGTGACATATACAAAAGTAATTCCAAGTTCTTCTTTCAGACGGATGAGCTCATACTGCATGCTCTGGCGCAGTTTTAAATCAAGTGCACCGAGAGGTTCATCTAAAAGAAGGACTTTTGGCTCGTTTACAATCGCACGGGCGATGGCGATACGCTGCTGCTGACCACCGGAGAGAGAATCGACCGAACGGTTTTCAAATCCTTCCAGATTGACCAGTTTTAAGGCATATTTGATTTTATCCTGAATATATGCTTTGCTTTTCCTACTTATTTTAAGGCCGAATGCAATGTTTTCGGCGATGGACATATGCGGGAAAAGAGAATACTTCTGAAAAACGGTATTCAGTTTCCGTTCATTGGCTGCAAGAGCTGTGATATCCTGTCCGTCAAACAGAATCTGTCCCTTGTCCGGGCTTTCAAAGCCTCCCAGCAGACGTAGGGTTGTCGTTTTTCCGCATCCGGACGGACCTAAAAGGGTCAGAAATTCATTCTCCCGGATATACAGATTTAAATCATCCAACACAAGATTGGAATCGTAGGATTTGGAAATTCCAATAAAATCAATTAAATGTTTACTCATACGTTTGTCCTCTTAAAAATTTGGTGGGGTAGTAACCCAGATGATGACGGCATCTTTCGAACCGGTGTTTTCCAGATAATGCTTTTTTCCTGCTTTAAAATAGAAAGATTCCCCGGCATGTACCGTCTGGTTTTGTCCGGCATAGTGGATACGGACGTTTCCTGTGATTACATAACCGAAATCCTCCCCCTCATGGGGCTGATAAACTTCTGACCGTCCACCGGCGTGTAAAGTCAGACGAACCGGTTCCATCTGGTTTTTCTGTGCATTGGGAACGACCCATTCAATACAGCAGTGTTTTTCTTCGTCGGTTTTTTCAAAATAATCTTCCTGTTTGAAAACAATCTGTTCCGGCTCTTCATCTGTAAAAAATTCTGCTGGTGTCGTACCAAGGCACTGGATGATATCCAGAAGAGTTCCGATGGACGGAGAGTTCTGGTTTCGTTCCAACTGTGAGATAAAGCCCTTGGTCAGCTCGGCACGGTCCGCCAGCTCCTGTTGCGTCAGTCCGTACTGGATGCGCAGTTCTTTCATGCGGTGTCCAATGTCCATGGCATGCCTCCCGTAAATTTATGAAACATGATTGTTAGTTGATTTTTTGTTTACTGATTATAAACTCAACAGTTTCTATTCTACAGAATCCATGTGAAAAGTCAATCTTTTTTTAATATAAATTTTATGAAAAAACAGTTGATTTTCTGAATCGGTTTTGGTATTATATACAAGTACGTTTTGCCAATATGGCTCAGTTGGTAGAGCAACGCATTCGTAATGCGTGGGTCAGGGGTTCGAGTCCCCTTATTGGCTTTCTGAAACTCTAGTAAAATTAAGGCTTCCGAGATTTTAGGGGATCAATAGTAATCAGAACAAATGTTTGCACACAGGAAAGGAGATTCCTGTAAAAGTGCTACTAAGGATAAATCGACCATGAGTCGGTTTATTTTTTTGAAATTATGATACACAAAGATTACAAACAAATACACAAGAAGGTGCAAAATGACCAAAGAAATGTTGAAAGGTCTCATTGAATTGGTGTCGGAAGAAGATATAGAAACGCTTTACAATGTTGTTGTTAAGTTTATACCAGAAAATGTACCGCTTCCGGACGAAATAGAAGCTATAGAGAGGGCAGATAAGAGCATAGCAAAAAATGGAACAGTTCCCCATGATGCCGTTGACTGGGATTAAATGAATTTGAACTGCGATTTGAAACTCTCTTTTGGAGATTGCAAAACGGGAAAAGAATTTTGATGTTGTAAAAAGTTTTTTGATGTGTTATATTGAAAACAGAAAGGGAAGCCAAAGGAGCGGCTACCCTCTAAGCAATGAGTTACTAACCTTTATATGAGGTCAGCCGTCACTACTGGGAATAGTGGCGGCTATTTTCTTTTGTCCTTGAAAATCTTATAGCACAGACTCACAAGGGCGCAAATGAATATTCCTGTCTGAATCAAATCAGAGTATGTAATATACATTGGCAACGCCCTCCTTTCTTGCGTCTGGAGGGTTGACCCCTCCGAAGTAGGAGGGTAAGCCGCCCGGCTCTTTGGTTTCCCTGTCGATATTATAACAATGTGCGACAAGTTTCGCAATCTTAATTTTAAGTAGAAGAGGGACGACTTGTAAGATGGTCGTCCCTTTTCCTATAACATACAATGAGATATTCCACGTATTTACTTCCGTAAAACCTCATATGCACATTCTGCCATCGCCTGATAGGCTTTGCTGCTCGGGTGCAGGTGATCGCCGCTGTCGAAGCCTTCCCGGAATGCGGATGGATTCTCGCTTCCGCGCAGTGCCAGATCAAAGTCGATACATCCGTCGATTTCTTTCGCAGAACGGATCCACGCATTC
>ENA-OQID01001098-OQID01001098.1-human-gut-metagenome-genome-assembly--contig:-NODE-1098-length-11647-cov-3.690233_pt1 | contig 11647 bp, 9 predicted proteins | sample MGYA00242567_ERZ504727 | MGnify/ENA primary metagenome ERZ504727 (study PRJEB26092, sample SAMD00036215) | human gut metagenome | host: Homo sapiens | study: EMG produced TPA metagenomics assembly of...
CAACAGCACGAAGCCGCGTTCGATCGCCAGCATGCTGGCGGAGCCGGAAGGCGTTTCCCACGACCTTGCGGATTTCGGACAGACAACCGATGACGACGCAGATGATGCGGTGGAAACGACCGTGCTCGAGACCGAACCGGCGGAAACCACCACAATGCTTGAGACCGAAGCGACGAAGGTCATACCCGAATCCAGCTTCCCGGACGCGGGCGGTCCAGCCGAACCGGACGAATCCGGAGAACCGGACGAATCCGGGAAAACGGACGAATCCGGTGAACCGCATCAATCCTATGCGCAGATGCTGGTCAAACCCGACTATTTTCCCCGTGAAGGCGACGAGAACGACAAGCCGGTGACGGGCAACGCGGACGGCACGGACACGGACAGCACGGCCGTACCGCAGAATGCGAACGAATCGCACAGCGAATCGCAAGACGACGAAGAATCGGCACCGGAACAGGCATCTTCATCGCAATCGCAGGATCTGCCGAAACTGCCGCATCGTCCAAGCCCATCGGGCCTGTCGGTGTCGGGTACGGTGCGGTTCACTCCCCCACCGGAATCCAGCCCGACCTTCGACGGCAATCCACGTCTCATCCGTGGGTATATCGCCGTGGAAGGCTATGTGATGGGTGACGGCACGCTGGTATTGGACGAGGCGCCGTTCGCGGTCAAACATAGCTGAGCGAGACATGTGGGGAGCCGCTTTACGCAAGCCGCTCCCCACATGTCATTTCATGCGCGTCTTTTTTTGTACGCCACCTCACGCAGGACCGTGAAACATTCCGTGAAAACTTTTCCGCAGTCCAAAACAGACACCTGCTCCCGCAACCGACCATTCGCGCCTTGAAAATCAACGCATCCGATAGTATGGAGACGGTCTTAACCCCATATCGAAGGAGGATCATGGACAAGGCACAGCAGGACGCGCTGAAGAAGGCGGCCGGCATCGAGGCTGCAAAGCTGATTCAGAACGGCATGATCGCAGGTCTGGGCACCGGCTCGACCGTGCGTTTCCTGGTCGACGAGCTCGGTCGTCGCGTCAAGGAGGAAGGCCTCGAGTTCACGGGCGTCCCCCCCTCCCGCCGCACCCAGGAGCAGGCCGAAGGCTACGGCATCAAGATCGTCAACATCGATGACGTCGACCATATCGACGTGACCATCGACGGCGCCGACGAGGTGGACAAGAACTTCAACGGCATCAAGGGCGGCGGTGCGGCTCTCCTGTGGGAGAAGATCGTGGCCACCAACTCCAACAAGATCGTGTGGATCGTGGACGAGTCCAAGGTTGTGGACACCATCGGCAAGTTCCCGCTGCCGGTTGAGGTGATTCCGTTCGGCGCAGGCCAGGTCGTCAAGAAGTTCGAATCCCGCGGCTACAAGCCGGTGCTTCGCCTCGACGCCGAAGGCCAGCCGGTGCGCACCGACGAGAACAACTACGTGGTCGATCTGCACCTCGAATGCATCGAACACCCGGAGGCTCTGGCCGACGATCTCATCAACACCGTTGGCGTGGTGGAGCATGGCCTGTTCCTGCACATGGTGGACCAGGTCATCGTGGGCGATCCCAACGGTCCGCGCGTGCTCACCAACTCCAACAAGTGAGTTTGAAGTAGCGTAAGTTCCGCATTTTCCGCGGATTTTCGCGAACCTACACGAAACCATATGAGGCTGTGCGTTCAACTTCGAACGCACAGCCTTCTTTTTGCATCTATTGATTTCCGATTCTCGTACTTTTCGTTTATTTCTTTGCAATATGCAAAAATCCCGCATACCTCAAGAAGACATACGGGATTTTGTTTAAGCGACGCTTCAACCGCGCCTGAAGACTACTTGCGCTGGTGGCGAGTCTTACGAAGCAGTTTGCGGTGCTTCTTCTTGCTCATGCGCTTGCGGCGCTTCTTGATGACCGAGCCCATCTCAGCCTCCGTTCTTAAACTCAAAGGGTAAAAGTTTGCAACTTGCCCAATACTACACTGCTTCGGGGACTAACGCACACAACCGCATTCATATGGTGGAAGCACGCACCTCTTTATCGGAAGATCAGGCAAACGCAGTCCGCATGGTCCACGGCTGAATCTTACGTGAATCATGCATGAATCATAGGATCGCACAACCAGCCGTAGGCAGTATCACAGCGGGAACTGCTGGTAGAAGCGCTGCACCGAATCCTTGGCTCCCGTGGCTTGGAACACCACGGTATCGTTGCGCCAGACCGCGATGGCCTTGGTTTCGTCGTCCGGATCGGTTTTGGCGCTATAGGCGCCGGTCGCTTCACCGGAAACCTTCACATTGCCGCCGCCCAGCTCCTTGCCGGTCATGGCACCGGTCAGATTGTCATACTGACTTTGCGCATCATCAGACTGAGACCATTGCGCCACTTTCAAGGTGATACCCTGACCGTCCTTGCCCGTGGAATACGTCAACGTGTACTCCTCGACCGGGGAAGCGCCGCTCCACGAAGTGCTGGCATCGGCCTTGGTGCGCGCGAAATTCAACACGGAATCAGGCATGGCCTTCAACAGTTCGCTGGCGTCATCCGGCAACGCCACAGCGTCAATGGACGGCGTGGTCGGCTCAGAGGCATCCTGCGACGCGCCCTGCGAGGTGGTGGTGCCCTGAGTGGACGCTTCATCGCCCTTGTTCAGAGCCCAGCCGGGCCAGATGAAAGCGGACACCAAGGCGAGCACGACCACCAAAGCGGCGGCAATGACAGCCACAATCAGTTTGCCATGAGAAGAGGAAGTTTGCGTAGTAGACATGGCTGTTATTCTTTCATATCCGTGAGACGCTCGAATCCAGAAACCGTGATCTCGCCATCATCCCGCACCAGCACCCCCTTAATATCTCCGAAAACGATTGTCCCAAAATATCCGTATTGTCGGCGATATGGCAAAGACGTCCTCGCAATTTGTATGTTCCGAATGCGGCTGGAGCGGGCCGAAATGGCTGGGCCGCTGCCCTGAATGCGGCCAGTGGGGCACCATCGAGGAATTCCATGAAGCGCGCCCCTCCGCATCGTCACGCACCGCCGCTCCCGGACGCACATCGCGCACGCTATCGCATGCAGTGCCCGATTCCGCGGCGAAACCGATCACGGAAATCAGTACGGAAAACATTTCCAGAATCGACACTGGGTTCACGGAATTCAACCGCGTACTTGGCGGCGGCATCGTTCCCGGTTCCGTCACGCTTATCGCGGGCGAACCGGGTATCGGCAAATCAACGCTGCTGCTGGAGACCGCAGGCAATGTTGCCCGTCTTTCCGCAGCACAGCCCGAACGCAACACGGTGCTCTATATTTCCGGTGAGGAATCGCAGGCGCAAGTGCGCATGAGGGCCTCGCGCATCGGCGCGGTCGAACCGAATCTGCTTCTGGCCGCCACCACCGACCTGTCAACCGCGCTGGGGCTTATCGAACAATGCAAGCCTGCGCTGGCCATCGTCGATTCCGCGCAAACCATCGTCTCGCAGGAAGTCGATGGTATCTCCGGAGGCTCGACTCAGGTGCGCGAAGTGGCGAGCGCGCTGATCGACACCGCCAAAACGCTTGATATTCCGGTATTGTTGGTCGGCCATGTCACCAAAGACGGGTCGATTGCCGGCCCGCGCACGTTGGAACATTTGGTTGATGTGGTCTGCCAGTTCGAGGGCGACACCGAAACCGCATTGCGTATGCTGCGCGCGGTGAAAAACCGTTTCGGCCCTACTGATGAGGTCGGCTGTTTCGATATGAGCGGCGAAGGCATCGAAGAGGTGACGGACCCGTCCGGACTGTTTCTTTCCTCGTCCAATTCCGCAGATCCCTCTCCGGTGGAGGGCACGTGCGTGACCTTCACGTTGGACGGTCATCGCAGTCTTCCCATCGAAGTGCAGTCGCTGGTCACCAAATCCGTACTGCCAACGCCACGACGTGCCGCGAACGGCGTCGACGCCAACCGCATCGCCATGCTGGTGGCGGTGCTATACAGGCATGGCAACGTCAATCTTTTGGCGAACGATCTGTATATTTCCACCATCGCCGGAGGCCAGGCGCGCGAGCCCGGATGCGATCTGGCGATCGTCGGCGCATTGGCGAGCGCCTCGAAATCGAAGGCGATCAGCCGCACCACATGTGCGATTGGCGAGATTTCGTTGACCGGGCAGGTGCGTCCGGTGCCGCGATTGGAATACCGGTTGCGCGAAGCCGCCCGTCTTGGTTTCACCACCGCTGTAGTGCCGACATTACGTAGAGAAATCGCAATTCCCGGATTGTCGATCGTTCAGGTCGACACATTGCAGGATGCGCTTAGCGCCATGTTGCGATAATACACACCCTACATACCGTTTTCGCATGTATGCACGCGAAGCATATACATTATGTTATTTTTTTAACCTATACTAGTGGGGCTCTTACGTAAATGCTTACGTAAGAGCCCCACTATTTTTGAATACTGATACGTTTTTACTGGAAATATCAGCATTCACTAATCACTGTCATTATCGTGATTATTATCGCGATCATCGTTGTGATTAGCATCAGGCAGTAATTCGCTTGGTCTCCTCGACATTGCGCTTCAGCTCGTCGACCAGATCCTGTGCGGAATCGAATTTGATTTGAGGACGCAGGAATCCTACGAATTCCACACGTACCTGGTGATCGTATAAATCAAGCCAATCGTCGGTGACGGCATAGGCTTCGACCACGCGATCGTTCATTCCGGTCACCTCGTTGAAGGTCGGCTTGGTGCCGATGGAAATCGCAGCAGGCCAACGATACGGCGAATGATCGGCAAGTCGCGCGTCCACGGAAGAGGAATCGAACTGCTGCGAAACACCTTCGGAAGCGTCCTGCGCATCATCGTCCGCCGTCTTCGCGCCCAAGTCCACAAGCCAACCGGCGTATACGCCGTCGACCGGCAGATAGCCTGCCACATTCTCGCTCAGATTCGCCGTAGGGAAGCCGATGGTGCGTCCACGTTCCTCGCCATGCACCACGGCGCCTTCCACGGCATGCGGATGTCCCAGAATCGCGTCGGCGTCTTTGATGCGCCCCTGGCCCAGCAGGTAGCGCACATTCGTGGAGCTCCACACGCGCACGGCCTTCGCCTGGTTTTTCTTGCTCCATGCGCGACGTTCCGCCTTGGACGCGCCTTCCAGCGGATCGGCCGGCTCACCATGGTCGGTGGGCATAACCGGCTTCGCATTGGCTGGCACGCGGGTTTCGCCCGGTCCACGATCGTCGACCACGTCAAGCTGGAACACGCCGGTGGCGAGCGCCAGATTCTCGATGGCCTTCACATCGCCGGCACGGTTCGCACCCATGGCCGCATCGGATCCGAGCACTAGCGCGCGCATGCCCAGCTTGCCCACCATTTGTCCGAGGAAGAATCGGTACGATTTCGCCGCGAACGCCAGCGTGTAACGCACGATGAGCGTGTAATCCACGCCCAGCTTGTTGATGACGCGCAGACGCTCCTGCATGCTGGTGAGCGCCTGCGCGTCGATCATGCCCGCCGGCGGCTCCTGTCCACCGTTTTGCGCCGCGTAGCCGTGCACGAGCGCTGGGCGTGGATCGAACAGCACCACCACGGAGAAGGACTGTTCCTTCTTGGCGAGTTCCACCACGCGGCGAATCACCGCCTGATGGCCCTGATGCATGCCATCGAACGAACCGATGGTCACCACGGATTTCTTATCGTTGCTCAGCGTAGGCCAATCCACCATGCCGCTGGCATCAGGCGTGAGCGTGATTGTCTTCATCATGTCCTTCTTGTGTATGAATTCGTATCTGTAGTCTGATTGGATGGTTCAGTTGAATACCGCGACCGGTTTAGCCTCACCGCGTTTCGCACGTTCGAGGATGGCGACCAAATCGTTGGTTTCCTCAACGTACGCCGCCGTGGTCGTACGTATGTCATGCGCGATTCTGCGTCCGAAACGCAAGTCGGCCGCTTCCTGATCGCTAACGGCCAGCATATTCATGGAAGCCGCAGCGCTGGCCACGGGATCGAGCGCATGATCGAGCGCATGATCTGCATCGTCAAGCACTGCACGATTGCGCGTCACTTCCATGCCTTCACGATTGGTGAATGTTTTGGATTCAGCGTGGGCGCTCATGACGTTGGGCATATTCACTGAGAATCTGCCGACACGTGTGCGTCGCAGCATCGTCAGATGGCCTCCCAACCCGAGTTCCTCACCCAGATCGCGTGCGAGCGCGCGAATGTAGGTACCTGCGGAACAGGTCACGGTCACGTCGAGTTCCATAACGGGCTGCATGTCTTCATGCGGTGCAGTGTCGGCAATCCATCCATCTCCTGCCCTCTCGGCCACGACTGCGCCAGCAAGTTCCGTGCCGGCACGATCGCTATGCGTGTAGCCGTAACGCGCCTGCCGCACGTTGAACTCTTCGATGGTCACAGGACGTGCCTTAAGCTCCACATCCTTGCCTTCGCGCGCCAGATCATAGGCACGCTGGCCATTGACCTTAATGGCGGAGTAGACGTTCGGTACCTGTTCGATGCGCCCGGTGAACCGTTCTGTGATCAGCTGTTCCACGGCTTGACGCGAAGGAAAGCTCGCTGCCCGCTCCCCCGCCGGCAACAGCTCGCCTTCGGCATCGTCCGTAGTGGTGCGCTGTCCAAGGCGAATGGTGGCCTCGTACGTTTTGTTATGGTCGACAATGTAGTTGAGCAGTCGCGTGGCATTGCCGAAACCCACCACCAGCACGCCGGTGGCCATCGGGTCGAGCGTGCCAGCATGGCCGACACGCTTCATATGCAGGGCGCCACGCACGGCCGCGACCACGTCATGGCTGGTGACCCCCTGCGGCTTGTCGATGACCAGCAGGCCGGAATGTTCAGGCTTCTTCGTCATCATCCCAATCTTCGACTTCGACGTCATCATCGTCGAAATCATCGTCGTCATCCTCTTCCGGATGCTTGTACGGATCGGCTTCGCCCGCATACTGGGCGGTTTCACGAGCCTTGGCGAGTTCTTCGTCACGCTTGCGCGCGATGGCGAGAATGTCTTCGATCTCATGCGCCTCGCCCGGCACCTCGTCGAATACGAATTCGAGCTGCGGGGTCAAACGCAGACCGGCCTTGGTGCCCACGAGGGAACGCAGACGACCCTTGGCTTGGTTCAGTGCCTGCTGTGCACGGCGGCGTTCGCCCTGCTCATGGCCTTCACGGCCAAGCTGGGTCCAATAGACTTTGGCGATCTGCAGATCGTTGGTCACACGCACTTCGGTGATGGTCACGTTTGTGAGACGCTTATCGTGCAATTGCGCCTCCATGGAGGATGCGATCACACGTTGGATCAACGCCGCGATGCGTGCGGCGCGAGGATTGGTTCCTGCCATTGTTGTCCTTTAATCAGGTAAGTTCTGTTGTATTACGGAACGCCCGCAGCCGTATGTCAGCTGTGGGCGTTCCCTTCTTGTTATCGATTGCTGGTTCGAATCAATCGACTACTTGCGTTCGATTTCCTGCATTTCGAAGGTCTCGATGATATCGCCAAGCTCGATGTCGTTGAACGAACCGAGGTTGATACCCGCTTCGTAGCCTTCCTTGACGGAGTTGACATCGTCCTTGAAGCGACGCAGCGAGGAGATTTCGAGATCATTGACGGTGGCGATGCCGTTACGCAGAATACGGCACTTCGTACCGCGCTTGACTTCGCCGTCCTGCACCATAACACCTGCGATATTGCCGAACTTGGAAGAACGGAAGATCTCGCGGATCTCGGAGTGGGACGTGACGACCTCTTCGAATTCCGGCTTGAGCATGCCCTTGAGGGATGCTTCGATGTCTTCGATGGCCTTGTAGATGATCGAGTAGTACTTGATTTCCACGCCTTCGCGTTCGGCCATATCCGCCACCTGACGGTTCGGACGAACGTTGAAGCCGATGATGACGGCCTTGTCGACGGTAGCCAGGTTGACATCGTTCTGGGTGATGGCACCGACACCGCGGTGGATCACCTGGATGCCGACCTCGTCGGACACCTCGATCTTCATCAAGGAATCTTCCAGCGCCTCGACGGAACCGGAGGAATCGCCCTTGATGACGATGTTGAGCATGTCGACCTCAGCCTTGGCGAACTGCTCCTTGAGGCTTTCGAGCGACACGACCTTACGACGCTTGGCCAGCTGGGCCGCACGCTCGGTGGCCTGACGCTTTTCGGCGATCTGACGTGCGGTACGGTCATCGGAGGCCACCAGGAACAGATCGCCTGCTGTCGGCACGGAGGTCAAACCAAGCACCTGCACCGGAGTGGACGGCGTGGCTTCCTTCATATGGGTACCGTTTTCGTCGAGCATGGCGCGGACACGGCCATACGACGTTCCTGCGACGATGGAATCGCCGATGTGCAGAGTACCGGACTGAACGAGCACGGTTGCCACGGCACCGCGACCCTTGTCGAGTCGGGCTTCCACTGTGGCACCGCGAGCGTCCATATCCGGGTTGGCACGCAGATCAAGTTCGGCGTCCGCGGTCAGCAGCACGGCTTCCAGCAGCTTGTCGACATTGGTGCCCTGCTTGGCGGAAATGTCGACGAACATGGTGTTGCCACCGTACTCTTCCGGAACGAGGCCGTACTCGGTGAGCTGGCCACGGACCTTGTCTGGGTTCGCGCCCGGCTTATCAATCTTGTTGACGGCCACCACGATCGGCACGTTGGCCGCCTGAGCGTGGTTGATGGCTTCCACGGTCTGCGGCATCACGCCGTCATCGGCCGCGACCACAAGGATCGCAACGTCGGTGAGTTCGGCGCCACGGGCACGCATGGCGGTGAAGGCTTCGTGGCCTGGGGTATCGAGGAACGTGATCTTACGCGGTTCGCCTTCGAGATCGACGGTCACCTGGTATGCACCGATACGCTGGGTGATGCCGCCGGCCTCACGTGCGATGACGTTGGTACGACGGATGGTGTCAAGCAGTCGGGTCTTACCATGATCGACATGGCCCATCACGGTGACGACCGGCGGACGCGGCTTCAGATCTTCATCTTCCTGAAGTTCTTCTTCGTCCAGATCGATGTCGAACTGCTGCAGCAGTTCCTTGTCTTCCTCTTCGGCGGACACGATCTTGATGTCCCAGCCGATTTCCTCACCGAGGATCTGGAAGGTGGATTCGTCCAAGGACTGGGTTGCCGTGGCCATCTCACCAAGGTGGAACAGTACGGTGACCAGTGCCGCCGGATTGACGTTGATCTTCTCGGCCAGATCGGCAAGGGATGCGCCCTGACGCAGACGAACGGTCTGACCGTTGCCGGTAGGAATACGCACGCCGCCGATGACCGGGGCCTTCATCTCCTGGAATTCCTGACGCTTTGCCAGACGGTTCTTACGAGCCTTCGAGGACTTGCCGCCCTGACGACCGAACGCGCCTGCAGCACCGCCACGACCGCGGCCGCCGCCGCGTGCCGGACCGTTGCTCGGAGCGCTGTTGCCGCCCTGGAAGCCGCCACCATTGGTATTGGCGCCGCCACCGAAACGGTTGCCACCACCTGCCGGACGCTGACCGCCACCCTGACCCGGACGATGCTGGCCCCACTGACCCGGCTTCGCACCGGTGCCTTGGCCCGGACGACCACGGAAACCTCCACGCTGGCCGCCGCCCTGACCCGGACGGCCGCCGCGACGACCTTCGCCGTTGTTATTGTTGTTGGCGTTCGGACGGTTCATCGGATGCGGACGCGGAATGTCACCCGGAGTCGGGGTATGCATGCCCTGCTTGCGGCTGAACGGATTGTTACCCGGACGTGGGCCCGGAGTGTGCGGCTTCGCACCATTGGCGGCATTGCTGCCATTGCCGCCCTGCGGAGCATTGGTATTGTTATTGTTGCGCTGTGCGCGAGGTCCCGGAACCGGAGCCGGCTTGCCGCCCTGACGGCGTTCGCTCTGCGGACGCGGAGCGTTGCCGTTGGCACGATTGCCATGCTGGCGGGATTCGCCTGGACGCGGCGCGCGATGACCCGGCTTCGGGGCATCGGACTTGGAAGCGGCATGACGCGGCTTCGGCGCTGCGGGGGCAGCCGGCTTCAGCGCTGACGGAGCGGCCGGCTTTGGCATGGAATGAGATGCCGGTTCGGCAGGCTTCTTGGCCGTATGGCCCGGCTTCTTGGAATCAGATGCGTTGCCCTGTCCGCTGGACGCGAATGCGTTCCTCAGCTTGCGTGCAACGGGAGGTTCAACGGTAGACGATGCGGACTTCACGAATTCGCCCATCGCCTCAAGTTTGCTTAAAACGGTTTTGCTGTCAACGCCAAGTTCCTTGGCAAGTTCATATACGCGTGCTTTCGGCACTCAATTCTCCTATCTTGGGCCGCGCGCATACGGGCGCGACCGCTACTGATTCACGGCGAGCTTGTTCCTTCTCATCGTGCAACCATGTTCGTGATACCTCGTCTTTTCCCTGGGCATGACGGCACGTACCCCCACGCTTTGGATTATCGAGTCCAGCATACTCAAGCCCGTGGATTGAACGCCCACGGGCTTACCGTTGCTGAAAGTGTTGGTTATTCGGCGGTTTCCCCGCTGGTCGAAGCCTGCGCTTCGGCCATCTTCTTGGCGTGTGCCTCGGCGGATTCGATGCCGATCTTCCATCCGGTCAGCTTGGCGGCCAAACGTGCGTTCTGGCCTTCCTTGCCGATGGCCAGCGACAGCTGATCATCATGAATGAAGGCGATTGCGGTCTGGTTCTTCTCGCTGATCACCTGCACACCGGTGGCGACCGCCGGAGACAGTGCCGCCGCGACGAACTTCGCCGGATCGGCAGACCAGTCGACGATATCGATCTTCTCCGGCCCAAGGTTCTCCATCACCGCACGCACGCGAGCACCGCCGGGGCCGATCAGAGCGCCCTTCGGATTGACGCCCTCGGTGTTGGCGCGCACCGCGATCTTGGTACGGGCACCGGCCTCACGCGCGATGGCCATGATCGAGACGGCACCGGAAACCAGTTCCGGAACCTCACGTTCGAACAGACGGCGAACCAGCTCGGGATGGGAGCGGGACACCACGATTTCCGGGCCTTTGAGGCCACGTGCGACATTCACCACATACACGCGGATACGCTCACCATGGCGGTAACGCTCTCCCGGCACCTGTTCACGACGCGGCAGCAACGCTTCGACGTCGCCAACGGCCACGTGCACATTGGAGGTGTCCTTCACATCCTGCTGCACAATGCCGGTGATCAGCTTGCCCTTCTGCCCGGAGAACGCGCCGAACACCTTGTCGTCCTCGGCCTTGCGGAACAGCTGGCTGATGACCTGACGCGCGGTGGCGGCGGCCAGACGGCCGAAGTCACGCGGGGTGTCATCATATTCCTCGCCCAGAGTCGGCGCAGGGTGCGGATTATCCTCGGTCGGCTCGACGGGGATCTCATCCTGAGCCCAAACGGTAAAGCTTCCGGCACGCGGATCAAGCTCCACACGAGCATGCTTCGCCGCGTGCGGCGTTTTCAGATATGCCAGTCGCAATGCTTCCGAGAGTGCGGCATCCAGCGTCTCGGGATCGATTCCCTGCCCAGCTGCGAGCTGGTGCATTCCTGCCAGGTCCAGTTCCATACTTCCAAGACCTCCTATATGAAGTTATTCCGAGCGCTCGGCCCAATGGTCACAGTCGACTACTAGTCTAATGTTTCATGCAGACACG
>ENA-OQID01001103-OQID01001103.1-human-gut-metagenome-genome-assembly--contig:-NODE-1103-length-11611-cov-3.997052_pt1 | contig 11611 bp, 9 predicted proteins | sample MGYA00242567_ERZ504727 | MGnify/ENA primary metagenome ERZ504727 (study PRJEB26092, sample SAMD00036215) | human gut metagenome | host: Homo sapiens | study: EMG produced TPA metagenomics assembly of...
TAATCGGTTCGGCGCAGCACTGCGCAGCAATTGCCAGGCTCATAGCAATACGATGATCGTTCCAGGCATCTGCCTCTACACCACCGCGCAGACCCTCAGGCTTGCCGGTAATTGTCAGACCTTCCAGTTCTTCCGTAATTGCCGCACCCATTTTGTTTAATTCACTCGTCATAGCCGCCAGTCTGTCGCATTCCTTGATACGCAGGCGTCCCGCGTTGATAATCTTCGTCGTTCCCTCGCTGACTGCTGCCAGCACGGTAAGCACAGGAATAATATCGGGACAGTTAGAAGCGTCTATTACCGTTGCCTTCGTTGTACTGCTGTTTACGGTTACGCTGTCGGCATTTTGGGCAATATCAGCACCCATGCGCTGCATAATTTCTACCACAGCCTTATCACCCTGCAGAGAAGCAAAGTCAACACCGCTTGCCGTAATGCCTGCGCCCAAAGCACCGCCGACAGTCCAAAAGGCTGCCTGCGACCAGTCGCCCTCAACCTTGCTGTCCTGCGCTTTAAAACGCTGCTTGCCAGGTACGAGATAATGACGGTGTGCGCCATCTACATTTTCTATTTTAACACCGTACTTCGCCAGGCAGTTCAGCGTCATATCTACATAAGAAGCGGATTCCAACGGCGAAGTAATGATAATTTCGGAATCACCCTTTAATAACGGCAAAGCAAAAAGCAGACCGCTGACAAACTGACTGCTTACATCTCCCGGCAGTTCAAATTTACCCGGCATCAGATGACCGTTGACTGTCAACGGCAGATTGCCATTATCATTAAAATACTGCACAAACTGCTTATCAAGAATATCGTAATACGCCTGCAAAGGACGTGATACCAGCTTGCCGTGACCGATAAAGGTCAGCGGACAGCCAAGATTTGCTCCCAAAGGAATAAAAAAGCGTAAGGTGGAACCGGATTCACCGCAGTCAACATTATCTGCCGCTGCAATCGGATGACCTGTGCCTGTAATCTGCAAAGCCTTACGTCCCTCTATCATGCTGGGGATTTCGTCCACGCTCACATTCATAGCACGCAGAACGCGCATCGTTGCTTCAATATCCTGAGACATGCTGATATTATCGACAATGCTGGTGCCGCCTGCAAGACCTGCACAAATGATTTCTCTGTGTCCCATACTTTTAGATGACGGCACCTGCACCGTTCCTGCCAATTTTGCAGGATAAATTTTTACCTTTTCCATTTAGCCTCACCCCAAATACTTTGGCACTTCCTGCCAATCAACTTTCTGCAGTACGCCCTCGCCTATCTGCTGCAAAATAATGAGGGTAATGCTGTTGCCGTTCTTTTTCTTATCTCTTGCCATTATATCAAGCAGCTGCGCTTTTTCTACGCCCGCAGTCAACGGCAAATTATACTTTTCAAGTACGCTCTTAATACGCTCGGCGCTGCCTTTGGCTGTCATTCCCAGCTCTTCGGTGCGCTTAGTCAGCTGATACATGCCAATAGCCACACCCTCGCCGTGCGTAAAGCAGCTGTAGCCGAAGTGCTGCTCTACAGCATGTCCCAAGGTATGACCGAAATTCAGCAGCATCCGCAGGCCTGTATCAAATTCATCCTGCTCTACAATGCGTGCTTTTATTGCACAGCAGGTGGCAACAACACTGTCAATATCTGCCAAAAGCGCAGCATCATCAGCATAGCCGGCAATTTTTGCAAAAAGCGCTGCATCCTTAATGCAGCCGTATTTAATCGCTTCTGCCAAGCCATCGTGCAAAAAGCGGGTAGAAAGCGTTGCCAGTAAGTCTGTATCAATAAACACAGCCTTCGGCTGATAAAAGGCACCGGCAAGGTTTTTTCCGGCCTTTAAATCTACAGCTACCTTACCACCAACGCTGCTGTCAATCTGTGCCAGCAGTGATGTCGGTATCTGCACAAAGGCAATGCCACGCATAAAGCTGGCAGCGGCAAAGCCGCCCAAATCACCGACAACACCGCCGCCAAGCGTCAGCACAACGTCAGTGCGCGTAAGCCCTGCTGCAGCAAGCTGTTCCAATACATCGCTGAGCACCTGCATGTTCTTGCTTTGCTCACCGGCTTCAATTACCACCTTATGCACAACAAGGCCAGCCTCTTCGAGGCTAGCCTGTAATTTTGCTGCATATAACGGTGCAACATTTGTATCGCTGATAATTGCAGCCTTGCGCGCCTTCGGCAGCAACGCTGCAACCTTAGAGCCTACCTGCGGCAGCAGGCCGGCGGCTATTTCAATATCATAGGCATGAACGCCTAATGCAACATGAATTTTCTTCATTAAAAAAGCTCCCTTCTCCGTGCTCCCGCCTTGCGCATCAGCTCCTTCAGCTTTTCGCCGTCATCACTGCGCAGAGCGTCGCGCCACAGCACCAGCTGCTCCATATATTTGTCTATTTCATCCGCAACCTTTTCCCTGTTGGCCAGGAATAAATTGCACCATAATTCAGGATTGATATCTGCTACACGAGTGCCATCTCGGAAGCTGCCGGCAACGAAGTACTTGGTCTTATCATCAAAGGACGCGCTGTCCATAAGCGCTACCGCAGTAACATGCGGCAAATTGCTGGTATAGGCAATCGTTGCATCATGCTGCGCCGGTGTTACCTGCACCGTATGCTTGCAACCAAGAGCCAAAGCAAATTGCTCCAGCCAGCTGATAGCAGCCTGTGTGTTATGCTTTTCCGGCACGATGATGTAGTTCGCATTCTGAAAAATATGCGCATCGCTCATACCCAAGCCGCTGCCCTGGCGTCCGGCCATCGGATGGCCGGAAATAAATTCCATGCCACCCTTTAAAAGTTCCTGGCCTCTGCTGATCATATCGTTTTTAATGCCTGCAACATCAGTCAGCAAAACACTTTCGTTAAAGAAATCAACGTTTTCAGCTATAAAGCCCACGATTGCTTCAGGATAAATAGCGCAGATGATTACGTTGGCCTCCTTAAGTCGGTTATCAGGCTCAGTCATGCCAATATCAACCAACCCCTGCTGCTTTGCTTCCTGCAATGTTGCTGCATCTCGCTCTATACCGATAATCTGCTTAACGCCCAGTTTACGCAATGCTTTGGCATAGGAGCCGCCAATTAGCCCCAAGCCAACGATAGCAAAGCTGAGCTCCTGCCACCTTGTACTTCTATTTTCGCCACCAAAATCAGCTTCCAAAAAAATCACTCCTAATCTGCCATATTACTATTATAACTCTCTGCCGACAATGTTCGCAATGCCTCTGAGGTCACCCATCAGCTTAGCAAAACGGTCCGGTTTCAAGGATTGGGCACCATCACACCATGCTGCTTCCGGATCATTATGTACTTCAATCAAAAGGCCGTCTGCGCCGACTGCAACTGCTGCCTTAGCCAAAGGCTCTACCATCCACCACATGCCTGCTGCATGACTCGGGTCAACTACTACCGGCAGATGGCTGAGCTTTTTCACAGCGGGGATTGCGCTTACATCCAATGTATTGCGCGTATATGTTTCAAAAGTGCGGATACCGCGTTCGCAAAGGATAACGTTCTCGTTGCCCTCGCTCATGATATATTCCGCTGCCATCAGCCATTCCTCAATTGTTGCTGCCAAACCACGTTTCAAAAGAATCGGTTTATTGGTTTTGCCCAATTCCTTCAGCAGTTCAAAGTTCTGCATGTTGCGGGCGCCGACCTGAATCAAATCTACATCTTCTACAAAGCGCTCAATCATATACGGTGACATGATTTCTGTTACAATCGGCAGGCCTGTTTCTTTTTTTGCACCTTTTAAATATTCCAGGCCAACCTCCTTCAAGCCTTGGAAGGAATACGGCGATGTGCGGGGCTTGAAGGCGCCACCGCGAAGCATTGAGGCGCCGCCAAGCTTAATGGACTTGGCAATGTCCGTAACCTGCTCCTGCGTTTCTACGGAGCACGGACCTGCGATAACCTGAATCTTGCGTCCACCGATTTCAACACCGCCGACATTAATCACGGAATCCTGCGGATGGAACATGCGGTTAGCTCGCTTGAACGGCTCCTGCACACGCATTACCTTGTCTACCGCATCATCAATACGCAGCATATTGATATCAAGTGTGCTCGTATCGCCGATGATACCGAAAATGGTCATGTTGACACCATTAATTTCGTTAATTTGGAAGCCCTTGCTTTCCAAATTGCTGCGCATTTTCGCTTTATTTTCCTCCGGCGCTCCCGGCTTGAATACTATTACCATAAATTGTCTCCCCTTTGTTCTGACGCCCTTGTCATTTAATTTACCATACTGCTATAAGCTACCATGCTACAAAAAAAGCAGGCTCCCGTAAAAGAGCCTGCTGTAAAAGTCAAATCTTAATTGCAAGCACTGCGCTCGCAAATACTATTTATAGTCTCCAATACGATGATTACTGCTATATGATTTTTTCCATGCAAAATAACCGGTGCTAAAATAATAGTTAAATACCGGTGCGTAATAAAAACCATATTCAATTGCAGTGTTCATCATTTTAGATTCCATCATTTTCACCTGCAACAACTTCAGCATTTCCTTATGCTTCAAAATTTATCGCCATAATCAGCGATTGAGATTATTTTACTCCTCCTGCTCCGCAAACGTCAAGGAAAAAGCTAAATTTTATTTATTTTTTATCTTATCGCACTATTATTGTAAACTAGGTTACAGTAATAGTGCTATTTTTAAAGCATTAACACAAAATTTTACTGCTGATTTATAAGACAGCAATATTTTAAAGTTTACTTATAAATTCTGCCACCCGCTCCACAGCAGCATCAGCGCTCCTACAAGCACCACCGCCAATGCCAGCTTACGGAACAGATGCTGATTCAGGCGATAGAAAAATTTTTCTCCCAACCAGATAGCCAAAAGCATCACCGGTATAGTGTACAGCAACAAACTCCAATCAATGGTACCGCTGACATTACCGTAAAAATAATTCACCAACACCGTCAAAAAGCCGCTTAATCCAAAGAACCAGATCATGTTAGCCCGCATAACATCCTTCGGCAACTTTTCGTTAATAAAATACAAAACCAGCGGCGGTCCGCTGACACTGGTAGATGCGCCGAAAAAACCGCTCAAAATTCCTGCAGCAAAACGTCCGCAGGGTTTATTTTTAATCGGCAGCGTAAACTGCAGGCTAAGCAAAACCGTGGCGACCACAAGCACCGCTCCCAAAAACACCTCCAACTGTGCCGCAGGCAGCACCTTCAGCACCCAGCTTCCGGGAAGCATACCAACAACACTTCCCAAGGTCGTCAGGATAACCGTTGCTTTATCATAGCCTTCACGCACCCTGTACATAGTAATTGCCCGCAGAACCAAATTCAACAGCAACACAAAAATAACCGCCGCTTTAACCGACATCACCAAAGTAAGCACAGGCATGGCCACCAAAGCAAAGCCAAAGCCGGAAACAGTAGAAAAAAACGACGCTGCAAAAATAATACCTATTGTCAAAATAATCGCAGTATAATCCATTAGCTTCTCCCATACAGATTAGATATTATAAATTTAATTGTAACAAGTACAGGAAACGCCGTCAAATTAAATATCATATTAAGCAAAAAATCCGTGCAAACCAACGTCAAGCTTCTGTTTACACGGATTTTCAATTTCAGCTTTCTTCTAAAACACAGGGATTAGTCAACGCGCCTACAGCATCCGCACGACAGCGGTTGCAATGCTGCATCTGCGGCATCCACTGCCTGCAAACATTACGCAGCTGCATAATTTCTTCAGCTGCAGGCTCCGCAAGATGTGCAAAGCCAGTTCCCTCCACTGGCAGCATCGGTAAAATATTCTGCAGCTTCGCTCCCAGCAAAGCCATACGTCTGGCAATCGCCGGAATTTCCTGGATATTCACGCCGGAGATTGCTACCGTATTTATCTTCACCTTCACGCCATATTCGCCAAGCAGCTGCAATCCTTCTATCTGTCTTTCTAGCAGCAGCGCAGCAGCCTCTTCGCCGACATATTTTTTGCCGTCATCATTGATAAAGCTGTAAATATGCGCGCCGGTGTTGCTGGTAATCGCATTCACCGTCACCGTAACATAATCAACACCTAAAGCTGCTATCTCCTTGGCATACTTCGGCAGATAAAGGCCATTAGTCGAAAGGCAGAAGAAAACATCCTTATCAACCTCACGAATCATGCTCAGCGTTCTGCTGACCGTTGCCCAATTGGCCAGCGCATCGCCGGGGCCGGCAATGCCTGCTACCGTCAGCTTCGGCACCTTGTCCTTCATCTGCAGATACCAATCGACTGCATCCTCCGGTACCATAACCCTTGCCACGACGCCGGGACGGCTTTCATTTACACAACTGTATTTGCGCAGACAATAATTACACTGCATATTGCATTTAGGTGCCACAGGCAGATGAATACGGGCGTAATCGCTACATTTAGCTGTAAAACAGGGATGTGTTTCAAGCTCACTCATGATTTACCTCACAAATACTTTCACGCAAGCCGGCATATCGGCCATCTGTTTTATATTGCTGCTGCAAGGCACTGTTAACAATCTGCTCAATGAGCAAGGCAGCACCACGCGCTCCGACCAGCGTATTATCGGTAAAGCACAGCCGGTCAAAGGCAGGATAAGCACAGCGCACTAACGGCACCTGATATTTTTCAGCCAAATTCTTTAAAAATGAAGAACCGCAAAACAATACAGGCTTGTGCTTTGCTGCAGCCTCTGCCATTTTATCCAAGCAAAATTCCGCAGTGTCCTCTGCAATAACAACGTGCATGCCCAGTTCTTCGGCAAAAAAGCTCTGTAAGCCCGCTAAATGTGCCTTGTCCGTAGCCAAAGCCACCGGCATCTGATACAAATTCACCAGATAATCGGCACTGCGATAAACGAGCTTTTCAGCCGCAGCCTCCAGCTCAGACAATTCTTCAGCAAAATCAACCTTCAACGCTGCGCCTAATTGACGCAAAAACTTCTGCATGCCTGCCACACCATAGGGATAAGCGCATTTGATATACGGCACGCCAAGTTTTTCCTGCATCTTTTGTGCCAACAACTCACCATAGCCAAAGCAGATATTCAGCTCTGCCTGCGGCATTGCTGCAATATTGCGCAAGCTGCAATCCTGCAGTGCGCAGTTAACTCTAACCTTGGAACCCAAAAATTTCTTCAGCTCGGCTAAATCATTATCCGCATAAGGATCATCGTTCATTATGCCAAAAATATTTATCGTGGCAGCTTCTTTTTTCTCCGCATGTTGGAGCAAGGGCAACAACGCTAAATAAGCTGTTTCGACACCGCTGTCAATATTCCCTGCATATCCCGGCGCTTTTACATGCAATAATTTCTGCGAACCTTCGGTAGTAGCCAAAATACCGTCCACATCATCGCCAATCATATTCGGCACGCAGCCGCTGACTACAAATACCGCACCGCAATGCGCAAAAATACGCTCTGTCTCCTGCAAGGCTTTACGCAAAACCTTCTCACCGCCATTAACAACATCCTCATCATAAATAACATCAGAGGCCTGACGTACATCATAAGGCTTGCCGGCATATCGGAAAGTCAGGCTGCCCCACTCACAGCCGACAACGGAATGCTGCAGGATTAAGGCATCCTTAATACCGGCAAGAGCACGCACAGCACCAAATAAAGCACAGCTACTTAATGGTTTCATTATTTTCTCTGCCTCCATACTCTGCTATACAGTTCGCGTGATGCTTTACTGTCTTTATCAGCTTCGCGCATCGGATAAAATACCGGGTCATAGGCCAGTTTGCTCAGCAAAAGATTGCTGCCTGTTCGCTGCGGTTGTTGCAGCATCTGCCAAACCTCTTCCATAATATCCACAAAGCCCTGATAAGACCACACCGAGCGGTCAAACAAATTATAAAGCACGGGAACATCCAAAGCAGCATAGCGCGGATGACCGTTGCAGATAACAAAATCACAGCTCTGCGCAGCCTCACGCAAGGCATCCTCCGAAGGCTCTAGTAAAATTTCCGCATCACAGCCATACTCAGCCTTAGCAAGCTCTATCCTGTCCTTAAATCTCTGCATCATTGCATCATCCAGACCTGTTTCTGCCTGGTAGGAAGGATTCATGATAATACATATTTTCGTAATCGGCAGACCATAATCCTGCTGATAAACGCGCAGCGCATCCGGCAAATAGGCAATACCATGCGCAATCAGGCAAAACTTATACTTGGCAAAGTCTGCACCCAGCTCCTGATAACGGGCGGCAACCCGTTCATATTCTTCCTGCAGCACGCGTTCAACAGCATTCTCGCAACCAAGCATTTTGCCAATCTGTCTGTACAAATCACTGATTCCTTCAATACCATGCCACTCCTGCATATCGGCAACATGCAGAAACGGCGTACCAAAGCGCTGCTCCATTGCCAGCGCCCATTTTTTGCGACGTACTATATTCAGCGCTGCCCGCGGAGCCTTTTTGATTGTCTGCAAATCAGCGGCAGGCAGATAGGCATTGACGGTAATCCCCATTTTCTGCAGCATCTCACTCATGCCTTGCAACTTATCCTCACCGTTATAGCCCCAGGCAAAGGTTTCGATATTTACGCTCCGCGGCTGTACTCTTTGAGGCTCCATCACCTGCTCAACTAAAGCGTCCATCACCTCTACATAACCGCAGCCCGGATAGACAGCACTAGAAGAAAACTTTTGCTTCTGCTTTTGGCAAGCCTTTTCACGCAAAACCTTGCGGCCATTGCTCTTGTCCATATGCGAAAAAACCTGCGACGTAATCGGCACGAGCTTCGCTTTAAACTGCGGCTGCAGGCTGCAGGCCAGGCCTGCCAAATCATCATTAATAATATCCGATACTACGGAAGGCAACAGAAAAATAATCTCCGGCTTTTGCTCACGCTCCACCTTTTGCAGTAAAGCCGTAAGCTTTTTCTCACCGCCGAAAATTACATCATTGTTGCGCAAATCCGCACATTCCAGCTCATAAACCGGGCTTTGGCCGCTACGCACATGACAACGATAATGAAAGCCGCAGCCGCGCGGACTGTATAAGACAACGGCGGCATTTTTGATTTCGCTGATGCAGGCAAGATTTCCCGACACCTTGCCATTGACAGCATAACGATGCAGATAACTTGAAGGGTTCATGCCAAAAAGCATGTTATCCTGATAATATTGGTTCATACTCATCAACTCCAATATATGACTTACTTATTTTCAGCAGGCAAGAAATTAACATTGCTCAAACATAACATAGGAAATTTATCTTACACGTTTTTCCCGGCAAGAAAAAACGAAAAAATTCAAGGTAAAACCTTGAAGCCTCCGGTGTTATGTGTTTCCAGAACACATTCATCTAATCATGATTTGTATAATCTAGATTAGATAAATTATATACCATTCTGAAGAAATCCCTAATAGGGGATAAAATAAAACCTTTTATCGCTTCACTTAATCTCTATACCCGGATACATGCGCTCTGCCAAAAATCTCAGTCCATCCTCCGTACGGCAGCCTGTTCCGTAGGTAAAGCGCAGAGGAATACTGTAGGTACGTTTATTTTTGATGCAGGGCAAATTTTGCAAAGCAGGGTTTTTCGTAAGCTTGGTAATACACTCGCCGTAATCTGCATGACTGCACACAACAAACAATACATCAGGGTTTTCTTTGACAACATTCTCAAAGCCTATAACAGGCGGTGTTTCAGCAACCTTACCGCCGATTCTGCTTACCATGTCGCCAACTAATTTTGTATTGTCATAGCTGATCATCGAGCTTATAAATTCAACTATCATAACCTTAGGCTTAGTATAGGAAGCATTAGCCTTCTTAATATCAGCAATAGTTTTATATGTACTGTTCACAACCGCTTCAGCCTTAGCATCAACGCGCAAAGCAGCGCCCAAATCACGAACAAACTGCATTTCTTTATCTACAGTTTCCTTGATGATATGCTTGCTCGGAGTATTGGTATTCAAGGGCACAAGCGTTTTTACGCCTCGTTCGTTCCAATAATCGGTGTTATTCAAACGGTTGCGGATAAATACACATTGCTGGGCAATAATTAAATCAGGATGCATGCTTGTAACATATTCCATATTCAGATAACCGCTGGGACATTTTTTTATTTTTTGAAACTGCTCCCAATTTTCCGGACGCATAGCATATTGCCTGCTGTTTTGGGCAACAGCCATTAAAATATTCGGCGCCGCACCAAGCTCCAGCAAAGTTTCCGTTTCATTTTCTCCAATTACAAGCACGCGCTGCGGTGCCTTATCAAATACCTGCTTATTGGGCCCCTTGACATAATAGTTATCAACATTAATATTATTAACAACTACCGGTTTATCTTGCTGCTTTGCCTGCTGCTTATCGAGGCTTTGACAGCCCAAAATACTGCAGGCAAGCGCAATAATAAGACTACTGATAATATATTTTTTCATCGCTTACCATACCCATAATTCTTACTGATCAACAAATAAATAAAGATTGGCGCACCTATAACCGACACAACAACGCCTATAGGCACCTCAGAGCCTTCCATGATTGTTCTGCTGATAACATCGGCACAGACCATGAACAGCATACCAAGCACCGCACTCATAGGCAAAACCTTTTTATAGTTACCGCTGCAAAGCAAGCGTGCTATATGAGGTATTACCAGACCGACAAATCCGATAATACCGCAATTATAGACAATCAGGCCGACTATCAGCGCGCACAGCAAAATATAAATTCGGCGCATTTTAGATAAATCATAGCCTAAGGTTACGGATACCTCATCGCCCAACAGCATTAAATTAAGAATGCGTGAATTTTTGACAAAGTATAACGAGATAAAAAATACAACAGCCAATAAAATTCCTGTATTATGCCAATCTGCTGTCTGTAGGCTGCCCATCAGCCAAAAGGTTACGCTTTGAATACGTTCCGCATCGGCATAAATAGAAATCAGCAGACTTATTCCGGCCGCACACACTGCATTTAAAGCCATACCGGAAAGAAGAATTGCCGTTGTACCTGATTTACCGAATCTTAAGGAAAGTAAAACGATAAATATAGTCACGGCAAAGGCTCCCAAAAACGCAAAGCAGCCAATGGCATCAAAGCCGGCAACACTGGTGAAGCCCAAAATAATTGCGATAACGGCACCTAAGCCGGCACCGGAGGAAATACCCAGCAAATAAGGATCCGCCAGGGAATTGCGCATAACAGCCTGCATAACACAGCCTGTTATACTGAGTCCATAGCCTACAACCGCTGCCAAAACCAATCTTGGCAAGCGCAGATAATAGATAACATCAGCCAGAATATTACCATTTGCCGTACCCTGAAAAATTTGCCAAAGTATTTGCGCTGTCTGTTGAAAGCCTATATAGATAGTGCCTATGCCAACAGTAAAATTTAAAATGCCGCAGGCAAGAAGCAGCACACCTGTTATTGTACCTACTGTTTTTATTCGCTCCATATTGACCTCAATTTTTATAAGCAATCAAAAGCTTGCCGTCCGCTTTACGCAAAACATCAGCTTCTACTTCAAATAAATCACTGATAAATTGGCTGTTTAAAAGCTCCTCCGGCGTTCCCTGCCCCATTACCTGGCCATTTTTCATAGCGATTATTTCATCACAATACATGGCGGCAATATTC
>ENA-OQID01001109-OQID01001109.1-human-gut-metagenome-genome-assembly--contig:-NODE-1109-length-11552-cov-4.262135_pt1 | contig 11552 bp, 9 predicted proteins | sample MGYA00242567_ERZ504727 | MGnify/ENA primary metagenome ERZ504727 (study PRJEB26092, sample SAMD00036215) | human gut metagenome | host: Homo sapiens | study: EMG produced TPA metagenomics assembly of...
CAGTCCGTGATTCTTTCTGGCTTTCTCCAGGCACTCACGGCTCTTGCAGATGTAGGCTCCGCGACCGTTTTTCCTGCCTGTAGCATCCAGAATGATCTCATCCTCTGCGGTTTTCAACACCCTGATCATTTCTTTTTTATTCTTCATTTCTCTGCAGCCAGTACACTGGCGCATGGGAATTTTATTCTTCGTCTTCATTCTCTACCGCATCCTCAGTCTCTTCAGACTCTTCACCGGCAGCTGTTTCTTCGCTATCCTGAGAAATTTCTTCTGTAGCGGACTCCTCAGACTCTTCGTACTCGTCATCCTCATAGTACTCATCGTCATCCTCGTCATAATCATAGAAGTCGCCGGACTCTCTTGCCTGGGTTTCACTCTTGATATCAATCTTAAATCCAGTCAGACGTGCTGCAAGACGTGCATTCTGTCCTTCTTTACCGATTGCAAGGGAAAGCTGGTAATCCGGAACCACAACAAGTGCAGTCTTCTCATCCGGATCTGCCATAACAGCGATTACCTTCGCCGGGCTTAATGCATTCTCGATCAGGATTGCAGGATTCTCATCCCAGTTGATGATATCAATCTTCTCACCGCGAAGCTCATTTACAATCGCACTTACACGGGCACCATTTACACCAACACATGCTCCAACCGGATCTACATCAGGATCGTTGCTCCATACTGCCAGCTTGGTACGGGAACCTGCCTCACGGGCAATGCTCTTGATCTCAACAGTTCCGTCCTTCACCTCAGCAACCTCAGACTCAAAGAGGCGTTTTACAAGGCCAGGATGTGTTCTGGAAACAAGGATACGAGGTCCCTTCGGTGTATCCTTTACCTCAAGAATATACACTTTGATTCTCTCAGTAGGCTTGAAGGTCTCACCCTTCACCTGCTCATTCTCAGCAAGGATTGCATCTGCCTTGCCAAGATTTACGCTTACATTATGTCCTACCACACGCTGTACAATGCCGGTAACAACCTCTTTCTCATTGCCGTGATACTGGTCAAACAGAACTTTACGCTCTTCCTCACGGATTTTCTGAAGAATTACGTTCTTTGCATTCTGCGTTGCAATACGGCCGAATTCTTTAGAATGGATCTCAACTTTGATCATATCTCCCAGTTCTGCATTTGTATTGATTTTCTGTGCATCCACCAGGGAAATTTCCAGTGCCGGATCATCTACGAATTCCTTTACTTCACGTTCTGCGTAAACGCTGAAATCACATGTTTCCGGATTGATCGTCACATGCACATTATCTGCTTTACCAAAATGGTTTTTGCAAGCCTGGATCAGGGACTGCTCAATCGCACCCAGTAATGTATCCTTGCTGATGTTTTTTTCTTTTTCCAGGATATCCAGGGCTTCCATTAACTCTTTGTTCATTTTTGTTATTTCCTCCTATTTTATCAAAGCATATCTGAATCGTATTTAAAACTCAATTGCCAGACGGATCAGGGCAATATCCTTTTTGTCAAATGTGCGTAACTGCCCGTCCTCATCGATCGTCACACTGCTTTCATCATATGCATTTAAAATCCCACAGAATTCTTTCTGCTTTTCGATTGGACGATAGGTCCGGATCTCTACCAGTTTACCCATGCTTCTGGCAAAATCCTTCTCCTTTTTCAGTGGTCTGTCAAGACCCGGCGAACTGATTTCCATGATATAGCTGTCTTCAATAAAATCGTTCTCATCCAGTTTATCACTGAACGCTCTGCTGACTGCTTCACAATCGTTAACAGTAATTCCACCCGGCTTGTCGATATATCCACGAAGATACCAGTTTCCTGCTTCCTTCACATATTCTACATCTACCAGTTCGAATCCCTGGCCCTCAACGATCGGTGCCAGCAATGCTTCTGCTTTCTGTTCATATTCATCCCGTCTGCTCATATTTCCACCTGCCTTTCGCACATCCGGAGCATCTCGCAAAAAGAGTGGACCGAAGTCCACTCTCTTGTTGTCCGTTATCATGTTAAGTTCATTCTAGCACCTTACTTCCGGAAAAGCAAGGTTTTTTTTATATCCTCGGCTTTATGCCCTTCGTATCCCGCTTTGCAAGCCGCACTTTATTCAGTGCATATTCTTTATCATGATAGGAAATCGTATATTCCTGATGACCTGCCAGAAGGTATGCATGCTCCAGATAATCATCGTCTGCCAGTTTCATGCCCCGCACACCAAGTGCAGTTTTCTTCATTGTCGAAACTTCTTGTGCCAGGAATCGCAGGAAGCAGCCTCCATGGCTCTGGAGCACAATCTGCTCCATCTCGGAAGCACTGCCAATAAAGATCAGTTCATCTTCATCCGCCAGCTTTGTTGACGCGATCGTTCGTTTAGCCACATCAAATTCCGCACCTTCTACCAGTTTGCACATAGAAGTCTTTGTCACAAACAGCAACCTGTCTGAACGCAGTTGTCCTACCGGTGCCACATAAAGCATGCGTTCCTGGGAACTGTCATAATTACTGAGATTGTCCACCGGTGTTCCCTTGTCGCGGAAACGGCCAAGCGGTATATCAACGGCTTTGATCGTATGCATCTTGCCTGTATCTGTAAATATACAGATCTTGTCTGTATTCATACAGTTGAATACATATTTATTTTCATTATGAACAGCTTCTTTGTTTCGCTCATAAGCATTTTTATCTATAAGCTTCATATAACCAAAGCGATCCATCAGGAAGCAGACTTCCATCTCTTCCATCTTCTTCTCTTCATAGACAGCTTCTTCTGCATTTTCAATCGCTGTACGGCGTTTTCTTCCGTATTCTTTCTTGATGGCGTCCATGTCTTTGATGATCACGGCCGCCATGGAATCATAATTGTCCAGGATATCTTTATAAAGAGCAATGTTTTTCATTGTCTCTTCATGCTCAGCCTGCAGTGCTTCAATTTCCAGACCGATCAGTTTATACAGACGCATATCCAGAATGGCATTTGCCTGACGTTCTGTAAAAAGAAGTTTTGCAGCAGCCTTCTCACTGGCTTTTGACTTGAATTTAATTCCCTCTGTAATTCCTTCTACCAGACATTTCTTGACCTGTTCACGATTCTTACTGCCACGGAGGATCTCAATGATCAGGTCGATCACATCACACGCTTTGATCAGACCTTCCTGAACTTCCTGTTTTTCCAGTTCTTTGTCCAGCAGTGTGTGATATTTACGTGTTGTGATCTCAAACACAAAATCAACGTGATATTCAATAATCTGCTTCAGGCTTAATGTTTCCGGTCTGCCGTCAGCAACTGCCAGCATATTTACGCCAAACGTATCTTCCAGACGCGTTTTCTTATACAGCATATTGGTCAGATTTTCCACATCGGTATCTTTCTTAAGTTCCAGTACGATACGGATGCCTTCCTTGGAAGACTGATTGGAGATATCTACGATATCTGTTGTCTTCTTTGTTTCTATAAGAGATGCCACGTCATTCAGGAACTTGCCAATGTTTGCTCCCAGCATGGTATATGGAATCTCCGTAATGACAAGCTGTTTTCTTCCGCCTTTGAGTTTCTCTACTTCTACTTTTCCACGCAGGCGGATTTTGCCGCTCCCTGTCTCATAGATCTTATGGAGATCATCTTTATTGACCACAATACCTCCGGTCGGAAAATCCGGCCCTTTGATATATCGCATCAGTCCTTTGACACTGATCGTGTTATCTTTCATATATGCTTTGACAGCATCGATGACTTCCCCTAGATTGTGTGGTGGAATACTGGTTGCCATGCCGACCGCAATACCATCTGCACCATTTACCAGAATGTTCGGGATGCGCACCGGAAGTACCGATGGTTCTTTTTCCGTCTCATCGAAGTTCGGAACAAAGTCCACTACATTCTTATCAAGATCACTCAAAAATACATCCTGTGTCAGTTTTTCCAGTCGTGCCTCTGTATAACGCATGGCAGCTGCGCCATCACCCTCGATTGAACCGAAGTTACCATGTCCGTCTACAAGTGTTCTGCCTTTTTTGAAATCCTGTGCCATAACAACAAGTGCGTCATAAATGGAACTGTCACCATGTGGATGATATTTACCCATGGTATCACCGACAATACGTGCACATTTACGATACGGACGGTCATAGCGGATTCCCAGTTCATACATATCATACAACGTTCTTCTCTGTACTGGTTTCAGACCGTCACGCACATCCGGAAGAGCACGGGAAATGATAACACTCATTGCATAATCGATGTATGATTTCTGCATAATTTCCGAATAATCGGTACGAATTACATTTTCCTGTTTTGTTTCCATATCTTATCCCACCTTATACATCAAGTTCTGCATCGGCTGCATGCTCGTAAATAAATGCCTTACGCGGCGGAACTTCACTGCCCATCAGAACTTCTGTCACACTGGATGCAAGACGTGCATCTTCTATCTCCACGCGTTTCATTCTTCGAGTCTCAGGATTCAGCGTGGTCTCCCACAGCTGTTCTGCATCCATCTCTCCAAGACCTTTGTATCTCTGCAAAGTAAAGCTTCCCGGTTTATGTGTCTTACGATATTTTTCAAGTGCTTTATCATCATACAGATATTCTTCCGGTCCCTTTTTCGGCATTGCCTTATAGAGTGGCGGCATCGCAATATATACATGGCCTTCATAGATCAGTTCCGGCATAAAACGATAGAACAATGTCAGAAGCAGTGTGGAAATATGCGCACCGTCAACATCGGCATCCGCCATGATCACGATCTTGTCATAGCGAAGTTTGCTTATATCGAAATCATTTCCATATCCTTCAGAAAATCCGCATCCAAATGCATTGATCATAGTCTTGATCTCCGCATTGGCAAGCACTTTGTCAATGGTTGCTTTTTCAACATTCAGAATCTTGCCCCTGATTGGAAGGATTGCCTGATAATTACGGTTACGGGCTGTTTTTGCAGAACCGCCTGCGGAATCTCCCTCTACGATAAAGATCTCACACTGTGACGGATCCTTTTTCTCGCAGTTGGCAAGTTTTCCATTGGAATCAAATGAATATTTCTGTTTTGTAAGAAGATTCGTTTTGGCACGTTCCTCTGTCTTACGGATCTTCGCTGCCTTTTCCGCACAGGAAAGAATCATTTTCAATGTTTCAAGATTACGGTCAAAATACAGGACCAGCTGCTCTCCCAGTACTTTTCCTGTTGCCTTGGCTGCATCCTGGTTATCCAGCTTTGTCTTTGTCTGACCCTCAAAGCGAGGTGCCGGATGCTTGATTGATACGACTGCCGTCATTCCATTACGGATATCCGCACCGGTAAAATTCGGATCTTTATCTTTGAGAATACCGATTTCTCTGGCATACGTGTTCATAACTGTTGTAAATGTTGTCTTAAATCCGGTCAGGTGTGTACCACCTTCTGCATTGTAGATATTATTACAGAATCCAAGAACATTCTCACGGAATTCATTTGTATACTGAAAAGCAACTTCCACCTGAATCCCATCTGCTTCTCCTTTGAGATAAACAGGTTCATGAAGCGCCTCTGTACTGTGATTCATGTCACGGATATAGCCCACAATACCCTCCGGCTCATGGTACTCTTCTTTGACCGGCTCTGTTCCACGCAGATCTTCAAAAATGATCGTCAGCTCCGGATTCAGATAAGCAGTCTCATGAAGACGGCTCTTAACATCTGTAGCAGAAAAACGTGTTTTCTCAAAGATTTCCGGATCCGGCAGGAAATTGATGCAGGTTCCGGTCTCTTTTGTCCTGCCAAGTTTCGGAAGAAGTCCGTTCTCCAGTTCGATCGTAGGAATTCCACGTTCATAGTGGTCATGATGTACATATCCATCACGGCTTACCTTGATATCCAGATAAGTAGAAAGTGCATTCACAACGGAAGATCCGACTCCATGGAGCCCACCGCTTGTTTTATAAGCAGAATTGTCAAATTTACCACCTGCATGAAGTGTCGTAAATACCAGACGTTCCGCAGACATCCCTTTCTCATGCATATCCACCGGAATTCCCCGGCCATTATCTGTTACGGTACAGGAACCATCTTTTTCCAGCACCACATGGATCTGACTGCAGTATCCTGCCAGATGCTCATCCACTGCGTTATCAACAATCTCATAAATCAGATGATTCAGTCCTTTTCGAGAGACACTTCCGATATACATACCAGGACGTTTGCGGACTGCTTCCAGTCCTTCCAGAACAGATATGCTCCCCGCATCATAAGTTTCCTTTTTTGCCATGGCTCTTTTCCTTTCTTTCATATTTCCATCTTCAAACATTTGTTCTATATCATACATGATTTGTCCGTAAAAAGTCAAATACTATTCTTTTATGATTTTCGGGCAAAAAAATAACCCGAACCACCGTTCGAGTCATCTTATTGTATATTTAGAGCAGCCAGTACGGGAATCGAACCCGTGTTTTCGCCGTGAGAGGGCGACGTCTTAACCCCTTGACCAACTGGCCTTGCGTCAACCGACTTGCTTAGTATATATCAGCTTATCGGAAAATGCAAGCCTTTTTTTTAATTTTTTTTAAAAATTTCAAAAAAGCAGTTTTTTCGCTTATTTTAGCCCAGGTCTATCTTGAGATCACCCGGCTTGATAATTCCTCTGGCACGAAAAATCTTGCCGATCACCCATGTGATCAGAAGCGGAAGTACAAAGCAGATCAAAATCATGCCAATCCACTCAAACGCTCCTGTCTGGTATCCTTCCGGCATCTGTGTCCATCCGGTAACAACCCCGATTGGTCCTACCAGTCCGGAAGTACCCATTCCGGAAGAAATTGCCGGTCCGTTGTTTCTCATATGGAACACGCAGGTGGCAATCGGCCCTGTAATCGCAGAAGTGATCACCGGTGGCAGCCACAGGACAGGTTTCTTCATAAGGTTCGGAACCTGGAGCATGGAAGTTCCAAGTCCCTGTGCCACAAATCCGCCAACTCCATTATCCGGAAAGCTTAAGATTGCAAAGCCAAGCATATGTGCACAACATCCTGCTGTCGCAGCTCCACCTGCAAGTGCCAGACCATTCCAGACTTCCATTGTCACACTGCCGTCAGCAAGTCCTGCAAGCACTGCCCCTCCACTGATTCCTACCGCAGCGCAGATTGCCGCTGAGCTGATTGGAAGTGTCAGCACGATTCCAACGACCACAGAGATGATCATTCCCATCCAGAACGGACGAAGATCTGTTGCCCATCCGATAAATGCTCCAAGTGCATCACAGATATTTTTGCAGACCGGTGCAAGAAGCATCGCAAGAACCACTCCAACGATCACAGTCACTGCCGGCGTCACTATGATATCTATTTTTGTTTCCTTAGATACCAGTTTACCGATCTCACATGTGATCACTGCGACAAAAAACACCGCCAACGGACCACCAGAACCACCAATTGCATTACAGGCAGCTCCGACCGCACACAGCGAATACATAACCAATGGTGGTGCCTGAAGTGCATGCCCAATAGCAAGTGCCATTGCCGCACCGGTCACACTGGTCGCATAACCGCCAATCTCCAACAGCTTTTCTGACACAAAACTTCCCGGACACACATTCTGTCCGATTGTATTTATGATCGTACCGATCAGAAGTGACGCAAAAAGGCCCAATGCCATAGAGCCCATTGCATCAATGCCATACCTTTTGAAGGATATGATCACGTTCTTTCTTTTCAGAAAGCTTTCTTTTTCGTTATTCATTTTTTCTCTTTCCTCTCATTCATTTCTGATTCGAAAATCATTCTTCCGGATCAGCCACAGGTTCTGCCGGAATAAATACACGAGCATGTTTTTTCTCTTCATGCTTCTGTTTTTTGGCTTTTGCCTGTGCTTCCTTACAGAATTCCATCTGGGAATTCACAAGAACCTTTCCTCTCTTGTCCTGTTTTTCATAAGTGCCGTCCGGCTGCAGAATATGCGCCTTTACATTATCACGGAATTCCAGATCCAGTACATGCAGGATTTCTTTCTTAATACTTTCATCTTCTACCGGAAATACAATTTCCACACGGCGGTCAAGATTTCGTGGCATCCAGTCAGCGCTTCCCATATAGATTTCATCAATTCCATTATTTTTGAAATAGAAAATACGGCTGTGTTCCAGAAATTCTCCAACGATCGAACGTACGTGGATATTTTCACTGATACCTGGTATACCGGTTCTCAGGCAGCAGATACCCCGAACAAGCAGATTGATCTGTACTCCACAGGAAGATGCATAATAGAGTGCCGCAATGATTGCAGGATCACACAGAGAATTCATCTTCGCCGTGATCTCCGCTGGTTTACCCTGTTTTGCATGTTCTGCTTCCCGTTCAATCAGCTGCAGAAAACGGTTTTTCATCCAGATTGGTGCAACAATCAGACGATTCCATTTCTTCGGCTCCGAATATCCGGAAAGCATATTAAATACAGCCGTTGCATCTTCTCCAAAACGTTCATCACAGGTAAAAATACCACAGTCTGTATATAGTTTTGCTGTAGAATCATTATAGTTACCAGTTGCCAGATGGACATAACGGCGGATTCCGGTGTCCTCACGGCGAACCACCAAAGTAATCTTACTGTGTGTTTTCAGGCCAACCAGACCATAAATAACATGACAGCCTGCTTTTTCCAGCATTTTTGCCCACACAATATTGTGTTCCTCATCAAAACGTGCCTTCAGCTCTACCAGAACCGAAACCTGTTTGCCATTCTCCGCTGCCTGGGCAAGTGCTGCAATGATCGGGGAATTTCCGCTGACACGGTACAACGTCTGCTTAATCGCCAGCACATCCGGATCCTTTGCCGCCTGGCGTACAAAATTTACAACCGGGTCAAAGCTCATGTATGGATGGTGTAAGAACACATCACCCTCACGGATCACCTGGAAAATATCCTTACTGGTATCTGCAAATGCAGGCACCACAGCAGGGGTATATTTCGGCTCTTTGTACTGATCAAAGCCATCCTGTCCATAAACCTTCATCAGCATGGTAAGGTCCAGTGGTCCGTTAATATAGAAAATATCCTCTTCTTTAATGTCAAATTCCTTTTTCAGAATGCCAAGAAGTCTGGAGTCCGTTTTATCCTCCACTTCCAGGCGGATTACCTCACCCCACTGGCGCTTCTTCAGCTGCTTCTGGATTTCCACCAGTCCGGCGTATTGCAGTTCCCGCAGGGTGTTGACCGCTTTCTGCCGCCCGCAGTGGAGCAGCTCCACTACCTCGTTGATGGGATAGTAGAGGTAAATCCGCCCGTATTCATCTGCCCAGCCGTTTTTCCGGGACAGGTCTGTCCGGCGCAGGATAAAGGCATACAGTACCTTTGCTTCGTTGGACAGGGGTGTGAATGTGGGGGCTTCAAAAAGGAAATTGGGAAGCCGGGTAAAGCTGACCGCCTTTTCCGGCTGATGGATATAAATAGTGTTTGTCATATCGTGTTTTGTGGACGGTTAGAAGCCCGTTTCCGGGGGCAGACGGTAGTTTCTATTGCCTGCCCCTGTTCTGTGCTTGCAAAGCCTTGTAAATCAAGGACTTTTCAGCCCCTAACTGTCCACAGTAGACCTCCTTTTCCGTTCACTTTCTGTTTTCTGCCGCCTGTGAACTCTGGCGGCGCAGTCGGGACAGTATTTCGCCCGGTTGGACTTTGGGACGAACACTCTGCCGCAGACCGCACAGCGTTTTAGCTCCTTATCCCGGAAAATCTCCGCTTCCAGCGTTCCGTCCAGCGGCAAGACCGACCAGCGGAACCACTTACAGCAGACCGAGAAAGAAACCGTCTGCGGGCAGGTGCAGGTGTCCCCATCGTCAAGGACAATGCAGTTGCCGTCCTCACAGCAACAGCACTCCCGGCGTATCAGGCTGGCCGCCTGTTTCCTCTGCGCCGGTGTCATGCGGTAAAGGGAACCGTCCGGCCTGCGTTCCAGCGGCGGCAAGTCTTTATAGGGGTTATCTCTCATGCGTTCCCTCCATTTTGCTTTCCGTTGCCGTTCTCCCCGAAAAGGTTTCCTGCCCCATTCCTGCGGCGTGTTCCGGCGTTGGCACGCTCCTCGCAACTTCGGGACATTTTGTCCCGAAGTCCGACTCCTTGCGGTGCTTCCCCAGCCGGGGTATTCCTTTTCGGACGGTCATTCTGTTTTCAAGGTGCCGTCCATCGATGAACTACCCTAAGTCTACACGAAAAAAATGCAATTCCCGGAATATTGCGAGAATTGCATTTTGATGAAGTTTACACTTTGGATATTGCATTTTTGCAATCATTCTGTATAATGGAAGTATGCGGAGGAGGTGCGTATCTATGGCTTTACCCGGAACACCCGGACAGCGGATTTCCGATTTATGCAACGGGAACCACATCACACAAAAGGAACTTGCGGAGAAGATAGGGGTTTCCGCTTCCCAGTTGAGCCGCATTGTCAGCGGCGAAACAAGAACGGTAAGCAGTGATATTCTCATAGGTGTGGCAAAGGAATTTAAGGTATCGACAGACTACATACTGGGCTTGTCTACCGTGAGCGTCCGTAAAAGCTACGATATTTCTGAATTAGGCTTGTCCGAGGGAGCCGTGAGGGGGCTCGTGACGGGTGCTGTTGATGTGCAAATCCTCAACCGCCTGTTGGAACACAGGAATTTTCCTAAGCTGATAGATTTGATACGGATTTATTTTCAGGACACAGCGGCAAAAGGCATAACAGCAAGAAACCAGCTTATCGAGATAGCAACGGCTTCCCTGTCCGACCTGATGAAAGAACACCCGGAACACCGGGCGGAAGCAAAGCAGGATTTACAGCTTTTGAACGCCCAAAAGATGGGGGAACATGAAGCAGAGATTGAAAAAATCAAGAATGTATTCCTTGCTATCCTGCGAGATATTAAGAAAGATATGGAAAGTGGGGAACAGCCGGGGAAGCTGTGACCGCTGCTATGTTCCAGACCATGCAAGACGCACTTGCAGAACAAAAACAGGAACCGCTTTCTATGGACGATGTAACTGCTATGATTGCCGGACAGATTGGGCAGCTTCTTCCGATGGACGAGGAAACCATCAAGCAGTTTCAAACACTTGCAAAAAAGATGATGGAACAAGCGGAGGAATCAAATGTTGATTAGAAAATATTTACCGCCGTTTGTTATGTGGCTCGTTTTTGAAGTGATTGCGGTGACATTATGGTTTGCGTTAGATAATATATTCTATCTTTTCAATTTCTCGTATATTGGCACTGCGATTGCTGTTGGATTGATATTATATGGGAAGAAGAAAAAATATGCCCGGAATGTAGTACAATTTGCTGTTGGTCTGTATATGATTGTGTATCTGGGGTTTCTTTGTCGAGAAAATATGCAGATAGAGGGCTTCTGGTATTATCTTTTCCTCGGTGTATTTGAAGCCGCTACAATTCATTATGTTGTTGCAAAAATATTTGGTCCTTTGCTATTTGGGCGTGGGTGGTGTGGTTATGCTTGTTGGACAGCAATGGTTTTAGATTTGCTTCCGTTCAAGGAACCTTCCAGTCCACGCAAGCAATGGGGAATGATCCGCTATTTTGTTTTCGGAGCTTCTCTCGTATTTGTGAGTCTGCTCTTTATTCTT
>ENA-OQID01001114-OQID01001114.1-human-gut-metagenome-genome-assembly--contig:-NODE-1114-length-11532-cov-5.724051_pt1 | contig 11532 bp, 8 predicted proteins | sample MGYA00242567_ERZ504727 | MGnify/ENA primary metagenome ERZ504727 (study PRJEB26092, sample SAMD00036215) | human gut metagenome | host: Homo sapiens | study: EMG produced TPA metagenomics assembly of...
GGCGATAAGATACTCATCAGCGAGGGCTGCACACACCACCGCCAATGTCAGGACATCGGCACAGTAAAGCTTCCCGGCTGGATTCGCAGCTTCACCAAAGCGGAGCCTGAATTCTGCTTCAGCAGCGGCACGGAATTCCCTGAGGATTTGTCACAATATAAACTTGTAGTGCATTGCGGTGGCTGCATGCTCAACGAACGCGAAATGCAAAGCCGCAGCGAATGTGCTGCAGCGCAGAACGTCCCCATGACCAACTACGGCATTGCTATTGCCTATATGCACGGCATTTTAAAGCGCAGCGTCGCTCCCCTGCCGGATATCGCCAAGCTGCTGGAGTAAAGCTTCAGCTGAACAGGAGAAAGTGAGGGTATGAACCATGCACAGTTTTTTATATTATTACCTGATCTTCATCAACTGCACCGCCTTTGTCGTCTACGGTGCAGATAAAGCCTTCGCCAAGCTGCACAGCTGGCGTGTGCCGGAAATAGTGCTGCTGTTTTTGGCAGCGCAGGCGCATTTATCGCCATGCAGCTTTTCCGCCATAAGACACAGCATTTGAAGTTTATCTTCGGCGTACCGCTCATTTTCTTTCTGCAGGTAGCAGTCATCAGCTATTTTTTCTATAAGGGCTGAGCGCTCACTAAAAACCGTACAAACCGTACAAAACCGTACAACCCCTTGCTGCATAAGGCTTTGGGGCTGTACGGTTTTTGTGTTGCACTTATAACTCCGCAACCTTCGGCGGATACTTTGCTTCAAAAGCGCGCAATACACCAAGCAGTCTTTCGTCCAGATAGCTCATACCCTGCTCCCGTAGTTTTTGTGGTATGCCGTAGTAGCATTCTGCTACCGCACCGGTGATTGCTGCCAGTGTGTCGCTGTCACCGCCGATAGAAATAGCATTACGGATAGCATCTTCATAGCTTGTCGACTCAAAGAAGGCCATCAATGCCTGCGGTACGGTATTCTGGCAGGTTTCGTTGAACATATAGGAATCGCGGATACCGTCGAGCGTGAAGTCCATAGGATAATAGTTGGCATTAATATAATCCCTGATAGCTTGCATAGTTGCGCCCTGCTTGGCCATAAATGCTGCCACAGCAGTTGCCTCCGCTCCCTTGATGCCTTCCGGATGATTGTGCGTCACGTCCGTCACCATCAGCGAAAGCTGTTTTACCTGCTCTAGGGTATTCGTAGCATAAACAACACCGCTCACGCGCATTGCCGAACCATTGCCATAGCTGTTATAAGGCTGCGGGTCGTCAAAATAAAGCCAGCAGGAAAAGGTTCTGCCATAACCGGCATCAGGATATGCCTCACCAAAAGCACGCATTTTTGCTACAGCCTGCTCGCGCAAATCGCTGAAATCAGGCTTGCTCTCCAAAAGCGCCTCACATAACGCCAAAGACATTACGCTGTCATCTGTGAAAAAGCAGTCATTAGTATAAAACTCAAAATTCTTCGCTTTGTAATTATCCCATTCAAAACGTGAACCGACAATATCGCCAATAATTGCACCTAGCATTGTATACGCCTCCACTCATTTGTTATGTGTATATTATAGCATAATCGTCTAAACCGTACATCATAACAAAAACCGTACACGCGCAAAGGCTTGCCCGGCCTGCGTTTGTACGGTTTTCTGCGACAGCAATAATATACATATAAACATATACAGAAACGCTCTGCCAACCTTGCGGTCAGCAGAGCGTTTTATTGTGTCAGTTTTAAGCCTCAGCTTATTTGAAGTAGCTTACGCCGGACAGGAAAATCTTCTGATCCTTGTCGCCCGCAATGTTGCGGAACAGGCCCGGAGCAAAACGCTCGCTGTGGCCCATCTTGCCGAGGATACGTCCGTCGGGGCTGGTGATGCCTTCGATAGCATACAGGCTGCCGTTCGGGTTGAACGGAGTGTTCATGGTCGGTACGCCCTGAGCATTTACATACTGGGTAGCAACCTGGCCGTTAGCGAACAGCTCTTTGATAGTGCTTTCCGGAGCGTAGAAGCGGCCTTCGCCGTGGGATACGGCAACAGCATGCTCTTCGCCTGGTTCGCACAGGCTGAACCACGGAGATTTGTTGGAAACAACTCTGGTGGTAACAATCTGGGAAATATGACGGCCGATGTTGTTGAAGGTCAGTGTCGGTGCATCGCTGGTCATATCGCGGATATCGCCGTACGGAACGAGGCCGAGCTTAATCAATGCCTGGAAGCCGTTGCAGATACCAAGCATCAGGCCATCGCGGTTTTCCAAGAGGTCGCTGATTGCTTCCTTGATGCGCGGGTTGCGGAACATGGTAGCGATGAACTTGCCGCTGCCGTCAGGCTCGTCACCGGCGCTGAAGCCACCTGGGATCATCACAATCTGGGAGTTGTTGATATATTTAACCATTGCTTCTACGGATTCTTCGATAGCAGCAGCGGTAAGGTTGCGCACGATGAAGGTGTTAGCTTCGGCACCTGCAGCTTCAAAAGCACGGGCGCTGTCGTATTCGCAGTTGTTGCCGGGGAATACGGGGATGAATACGCGCGGTTTGGCGATATTCACCGGAGCGGTCAAAGTCAGCTCGCTCTTGTACAGCGGCATAGCGATGTCAGCAGGCTCTTCTGCCTTCGGAGTGCCGTCCGGGAAGATGCCCAGCAGCGGCTCGCGGTATGCGGCAAAGGCTTTCTCAGCGTCAATCTTGGTGTCGTTGATGGTGATGCCTGCTTCGGCAGTAGTGTGGCCGAGCAGCATGTAATCCAGACCTTCGAACAGCTCTTCCGGTTCTACGCCGGCTGCCAGCTCGAGGACCATGCCGCCTGGCTGCAGAGTGAAGAGGCTGTCGGTATCGTGGAACGGTTTGATAAATTCAAAGCCAAGCTCGTTGCCCAGGCTCATGGTGGTTACCAGTGCAGCTACGCCGCCCTCTTTAACAGCGGCAGCAGCAGCAATCTTGCCTGCTTCCATAGCCTTGTGTACAGCGGTCAGGTTTTCCTTCAGCACTGCAAAGTCCAGTACTTCTGCACTATTGCGCGGGCAGGACAGGAAGATTACCTTGTCGCCTGCTGCCTTGAAGTCGGCAGATACAGCCTTGTTGCCGTCGATTACGCCTACTGCGAAGGAAACGAGTGTCGGCGGAACGGTTTTATCCATGAAGGTACCGCTCATGCTGTCCTTGCCGCCGATTGCCGGCAGGTCCAGAGCATCAAGTGTGGTGAAGGCGCCCAGCAGTGCGCTGAACGGCTGGCCCCAGCTGTTGGCATCATGCAGTTTCGGGAAGTACTCCTGCAGAGTCAGGCGCAGCTTAGCGGGGTCAGCACCCAGAGCTACGGCACGAACTACGGATTCGGTTACAGCGTACATAGCGCCATGGAACGGGCTCCAGCAAGCAACGTTCGGGTTGTAGCCGCAGGCCATTACGCTTGCTGCGGTGGTGTTGCCGTGCAGTACGGGGATGCGGCCTACCATACCCTCGCTCGGAGTGAGCTGGGTTTTGCCGCCGAACGGCATCATTACGGTGCCACGGCCGATGGTGCTGTCAAAACGCTCGGACAGGCCCTTTTCGCTGCAGACATTCAGACGGCCTAGGTTAGCCAGCCATGCAGCTTCAAGGTCAGCAGCGGAGGTTACTTCGGCAGGAACCTGCTCGAATACGTTGTCCTCTTTTTCTTCGCTTACTACGATATTGGTGTGTTGTGCAACGCCGTTGGTATCGAGGAAAGCGCGGGACAGGTCAACAATTTTATCGCCACGCCAGAACATAACCAGGCGCGGTTCTTCGGTAACGTCGGCAACAACAGTTGCTTCCAGGTTTTCTTCGTCAGCATATTTGATGAAAGCGTCGCGGTCAGCGGCAGCGATAACAACAGCCATACGCTCCTGAGATTCGGAGATAGCCAGCTCGGTGCCGTCCAGGCCTTCATATTTCTTGGGAACCTTATCTAGGTCAATAACAAGACCGTCGGTCAGCTCGCCGATAGCAACGGATACACCGCCTGCACCGAAGTCGTTGCAGCGTTTGATCATTGCGGTTACGGCAGGGTTGCGGAACAAACGTTGTATTTTGCGTTCGGTTGGAGGATTACCCTTCTGTACCTCTGCGCCACAGCTCATGAGGGAGTCAACGGTGTGCTCCTTAGAGGAACCAGTTGCACCGCCGCAGCCGTCACGACCGGTTTTGCCGCCCAGCAGCACTACGATATCGCCGGCAACGGGACGCTCACGGCGAACTGCGCTACGGGGAGCAGCGCCGATTACGCCGCCGATTTCCATACGCTTCGCAACAAATTTATCATGATAGTATTCCTGTACATGGCCGGTTGCCAGACCGATCTGGTTGCCGTAGGAGCTGTAGCCTGCAGCTGCGCCGATGGTAATCTTGCGCTGAGGCAGCTTGCCGGGCAGGGTTTCGCTGATTGGGGTGCGCGGGTCAGCACTGCCGGTTACACGCATAGCCTGATATACATAGGAACGGCCGGACAGCGGGTCGCGGATTGCACCGCCGAGGCAGGTTGCAGCGCCGCCGAACGGTTCGATTTCGGTCGGATGGTTATGGGTTTCGTTTTTGAACATTCCCAGCCACTCTTCAGTCTTGCCGTCGATTTCGATAGGCACAACGATAGAGCATGCATTGATTTCTTCTGACTGGTCAAGGTCAGCTAGCTTGCCTTCCTTGCGCAGCTTCTTCATGCCGATTACGGCAATGTCCATCAGGGTTACCGGACGCTCGGTGTCTTCACCGTAAACCTCGTCACGGGCAGCCATGTATTTGTCATAAGCCTCTTGTACAGGCTGGGTAAAGGTGCCGGGAACGATATCTACATCTTCAATCTGAGTCATGAAGGTGGTATGACGGCAGTGGTCGGACCAGTAGGTATCCAGCACACGGATTTCGGTAATAGTAGGCTCGCGGTGTTCTTCGTTGAAGTATTTCTGGCACCACAGCAGGTCGTCCAGGCTCATAGCCAGGCCCATGGATTGGCGCAGTGCTTCCGCTTCTTCTTTGGACATGGTCAGGAAACCGGTAACGGATTTAACCTTTTCCGGCTCCTCGCAGGTGCTGATGAGGGTTTCGGGTTTAGCCTGCTCAGCCTCACGCGCTTCAATCGGGTTGATGCAGTAAGCCTTGATTTTTTCGACTTCTTCCGCAGTCAGCTTGCCTTCCAGCACATATACCTTAGCAGCAGCAACCATCGGGCGCTCCTTTTGGGTAATCAGCTGGATACATTGTTCGGCAAAATCCTCACGCTGGTCGTATTGACCGGGCAGCAGCTCTACGGCGAAGGCAGCCTCGCCTGCAGCCAGCGGCAGCTCCTCTTCTACGACATTGTCGACAGGCGGCTCGGACAGCACCAGCTGTTTAGCCATAGCGAATTCCTCATCGCTCAGGCCCATCACGTCATAGCGGTTAACGATACGCATACCGGTAAGATTGCTCATACCAAGGTTGTTGCGCAGATCTGCAAGCAAGCCATGTGCTTCGACAGCAAAGGCATCCTTCTTTTCTACAAAAAGTCTTCTAATGTTACTCATATACACGGCCTCCAATGTAATTTTTTCGAGGTGAATACTTGCTATTTATGTTTCTATTTTAACACACTTCGGCGTTTTATCCAATATGGATAGCGATAAATATAGGCATATTAGTGAACATTTTTCAGTTTTAACTAAAAATAATTCGGAAAATCGGCCATAATGCAAAAATGGCCACCATGAAAGATGACCATAATTTTATTGAACAGGATGTTTGTGATAACGCTTGTTATTTGGCAAACTCTTGGCTTACCTTAGCAATCGCTTTTACCGTAGCGCGGATATCTGACTGCGCCAGTATGCCGCTGACTATGGCTGCGCCGTCAGCGCCTGCCGCGCGCACCTCGCGGTAATTGTCCGCAGTTACGCCGCCGATGCCGACAACAGGCAGTCCCTTCTCCCTGCAGATAGCAGCTAAACCATCAGTACCAAGCTTTTGCACGTCTGCCTTGGTAGCAGTGCCGAAGACAGCGCCGCAGCCAAGGTAATCCGCACCGTTTTGCAGCGCCGCTTTAGCCTCCGCCGGATTGTGCGCCGAAACGCCGATGAGATAATCCTCGCCCAGAATCTTGCGCGCCGCAGCGCAGGGAAGGTCGTCCTGCCCCAGGTGTACACCTGCTGCCCCCACCGCCATGGCGATATCCAGACGGTCGTTGATAATCAGCGGCACATTAAAGCTGTCGCACAGTGCTTTCAGCTGCAGCGCTTCGGCGTACATTTCCGCGCTGGATGCTGTCTTGGCACGGTACTGCACCAGCGTCACGCCGCCTTCAAGCGCCTCACGCACGCAGTCAATAAGCGTCCTTCCCTGCAGGCAGCCATCGTCCGTAACCAGATAAATACTGTAATCAGGCTGTGCTTTCATCAGGACACCTTTTCCTCCGGCTTAAGATTTACTAGATTCCACTTCGTAGTTACATGGTAAATGGCGTCAATCAGGCGTACCTTGAACATGCCGGGGCCGTCCTTCTTCTCGAGGAAGTTGGCAGCCAGCTCGGCGCTCTGGCCCATGATTACTACGCCCAGTGCTGCCGCAACGAGCATATCCTTGGTAATAGCGGCGCAGCAGGCAACTAAGGTAGTAGTTATGCAGCCGCTGCCGGTGATATCCTGCAGTAGCGGGTGACCGTTGTTCAGTACAACAGCCTGCTTGCCGTTGCTGATGTTGTCTATCGGGCCGGTGACAGCAAACACGCAGCCGAATTTGGCAGCAGCATCCTTAGCGGTGCGCAGTGCTTCGCCCTCTTCGGTGCCCTGCTCCATATTGTCCACGCCACGGCCGCCGGTTGCACCCAGCAGCAGCGCCTGGCATTCGCTGTGGTTGCCGCGCACGATGTCAATATAGCCTGCGTTCAGCAGCTTTAGCGCGAAGTTCAGACGTACGGTAGAAGCCATTACGCCCACGGGGTCCAGCACTACGGGGATACCCTTGGTTTTGGCCGCCTGCGCCGCACGCTCCATAGCAATTTGCTTATTGAAGCTCAGCGTACCAAGATTCAGCACCAGTGCGTCGGCACCGGCAGTAATTTCGATAACTTCCTCCGGCTCATCAGCCATTACAGGAGAAGCACCTGCTGCCAGTGCAGCATCTGCACAGCTTTCCGCCGTAACGTAATTAGTAATTTCGTGGATGACAGGTCTTGCCTTACGCAGCTTGTCAACCAGCTCGCCAAAAGTATTTTTTAAGTCCATTAGTCTAAGATACCAGCCTTTCTGTATAAATCAACAAAATGATGCGTCGGTCCGCAGCCGCTACCTAGTTCAATGCCATGCTCGATGGCTTCGGTAACGTAGGCCTTGGAGGTGCGTACTGCCTCAGGCAGCACCAACCCCTTGGCCAGATTTGCCGCCAGACTGCTCGAAAGCGTGCAGCCTGTGCCATGAGTATTTTTCGTAGGGATGCGCTTGCCGGGGAACCACGTTTCCGTGCTGCCGTCAAAGAGCAAATCATCCGCTGTATCGCTCAAATGACCGCCTTTTACGAGCACAGCCTTCGCTCCCAAAGTAATAATTTTTTCCGCTACGGCGCGCATCTGCGCCTTTTCCGTAACCTGCATGCCGGTAATTGCCTCTGCTTCCGGCAGGTTGGGCGTAACCAGCGTAGCCAACGGCAGCAGCTCCTTAATCAGCGTTTCGCAGGCCTCCGGTGCCAGCAGCGGATAACCGCTTTTGGAAATCATTACCGGGTCCACCACGATAATGCGTGGCTGATAACGGCGCAGGCAGGCGGCAATCGTGCGGATAATCTCCGGCTGCGATACCATGCCTATTTTTACTGCGTCCACATGGATATCATCAAAAATGGCAGCAATCTGCGCTTCTACGATATCACAGTCAATATTTTGTACTGCGGTAACACCACAGGTGTTTTGTGCCGTAACGGCGGTAATGACGCCCATACCGAATGTACCGTGAGGGGCAAAGGGCTTTAAATCGGCCTGAATTCCCGCGCCACCGCTGGAATCACTGCCGGCAATCGTCAGCAAATTCTTCATCTGCTTTCTGCCTCCTTTAATGAGCACTCAACGCGCGCATGTATTTTCTTTGTTTTGGCCGGAGTAATCGAACAGACCGTCGTTCTTTTCCTCCAACGCTTTGATAATATGATAGGTATATTCGTTGTAGGGTGTGGGAATCCCCAGCTCCTTGCCCATCGCCATCAGAGCACCGGAGAACATATCAATCTCAGTGTGTCTGCCTGCGTCCAGATCCTGCAGCGTAGAATAGCGCACGGATGGCGGAACGGCGCTGCCACGACCGGAGCTTGCGGGACATTTGCTCATATCAATGCCCTTGGCGGCGGCGATGTCCTCCAGTTCACGGCGCAGTCCTTCCTTAATCGCACGCATATGCTCACTGTCCCGGTAGCAGCCAAGACCTGCCCCAATAACAGCCTGCGGCAGATTGTTGCAGACGTTCAGGCGGAACTTGCACCAGATTTCTTCATTAATGCAATCCGTATGGCGGATATGGATATCGGCGCTGCGCATAAGCGCTTCAATCGCCAGCACACGCTCACTCTCAAACGGTGCCTGCGCTTCGCCGAAAACAATACCGATAGTCTTTTCCGGGTTGAAGCGCACACCGTTGCCATCGTGGCGCGATGCAATCTTGATCAGTGCAGGCAGAATCTGCTTGCTGTCGATAGCGCCGGCAATAATTTTCTCACTGTCCACGCCGTTCATCAGGCTCATGACAGTGGTATTAGGGCCAACTGCCTCGCGGATGCTTGCCAGTGCGCCGGGCAGAGCGCCGTATTTCAAAGCGACAATCAACAGATCTACGCCCTTGGCTTCCTGCGGGCTCCACACCTGCGGATGGTAGGTTACGTTGTTGATGCTGCAGCCCTCGTCACGCAAACGCGCAGCACGGCTGCCTTCGGCGATAATGCCGAATCTGATATCGGGGAGCTTGCTCAGTCCCCAGATTATATAAGAGCCTACGGCTCCTGCTCCTAAAAGTGCGACAGATTTTATCTCCATGCTTATCACTCCTTATTGCTTGCGAAGAAGCGCTGCAGGCCGAGGCGGAATTTATTCCGCTGAGGCTGTAACGCTCATTGCAGTAAAGCTAATTATACACTATATATTATAGCATATCGGGGCGCATAAAAAAACAGCAGCGAAGTGCAAGGCACAAGCTGCTGTGAAGAACGGATGAAATTTATAATATTTATAATATTATGGAAGAAGTTTTTATGCGGTCAGCTTGGAGGCAAGCTTTTTATATCTCTCATTCAAGCAACCATTTTATCAGGTTTTTCTTTTGTATTCCATTATAATTAGCTTCGCCAAAAAGCTCGTCAAGTGTCAAAAGATATTTTGGATAATTATCCTGTACGCTTTGTAGCGGTGCCAACTCTCTTGCTAATGTATCAGGGTTTAACGTAGTAGCGGATATCTGGTAATATTCTGTCTGGTTGTTTTTAATGGCTACAAAGTCAACCTCACCTTTATCAATATCCCCCACGTATACATCATAACCGCGTCGCATCAGCTCCAGATAGGCAAGATTTTCTATGATATGACCTATATCGCTTTCTTTATTACGTATCAGGATATTGCGCATACCAATATCAACAATATAATATTTAGGCAGATTGGTAAGTAGTTGCTTTCCTTTGATGTTAAAGCGCGGAGCTTTATATAAAAACAAAGCATCTACCAACCCCTGCAAATACTTCTCAACAGTCTTGTTGTCTATACTCTTGCCACCGGATTTTAAGGTATTCGCAATTTTGTTTATAGAAACAATATTACCGATATTATCAGCGATAAATTGTGTTACCTTATCTAATGCGTTCACATCAGTAATCTTCAGACGTTTTACTATATCATTGAGAATAATTGTATTATATACATCACGCAGATAATTATAAGCATCACTGTCAAAGCTATTGTAACGTGCCAGAAAAGGAAAGGAACCATAATTCAGGTATAAATTAAACTTTTCCTGTATGCTTATGTCAACATTTTCCGGAGCAAAAGAAGATACAAATTCTTTAAATGACAGCGGCAGCATCTTTAGTTCAACGTATCTGCCGGAAAGAACGGTTGCCAGCTCTCCGGACATAAAATAAGCGTTGGAACCTGTAAGATATATATCGCAATTATCTTTAATGAACAGGCTGTCGACAGCTTTTTGATATTCCGTGCAATGCTGTACCTCATCTAAAAAAATATAGTTTTTGCATTCCTGCTGCAGGTGGTCATTTATATATTGATACAAAGTATGATAATCCCGTAAGGCTTCAAATTCCATTGCTTCAAAGTTGATGCTGATAATTTGTTTTTCATCTACCCCCCGCTTAAGCAAGTTCTGTTTAAACAGCGTAAACATGGTTGATTTTCCGCAACGGCGTACACCGGATACTACTTTTATGATTTGTTTATCCTGCCAGCGACATAACCAGTCAAGATATTCTTTTCTTGGAATAAGCTGCATAGTTATCACCTCTTACTTATATTGTAAAGCAAACCTGTTATAAACGCAAGAAAACTTGGAACGCATTCCAAGTTTTCTCTATTTTCCCTAAAAGTTTGGAATGGAATCCAAACTTTAGCATTTTTTATATAAAATTAGGATTTTATTCCTGATTTTAAACATAGAAAAAACGGTATACCTTCGCATGCCGGAAAATAAAAAGCACCCACGTTAGTGAGTGCTCGGTTTTAGTGTTTTACTCCTCATAGTCTTCATCTTCTTCGTAAGCAGCCTGCTCTCTGCAATCTGCGTAAATAGTATCTTTGTTAGCGTTCACCAAATCCATTATTTTTTTCTTTTCGGCTCATTGTATAATGAAATTGCACACCTGAAAAATTGAATAAAAAATAGTCCATTGTGATACCTTTGTGTTAAGATTAAGTTGCTACACAAAAACTAACTAAGGAGTAATCACAATGGACTACACCAAAGATATCACAAATCATCAAAAAGGTAAACACTTTTCTTTAGGAGACCGCAGGGAATTACAAGGAATTCTGTCTGACAGCTCTAAACAGTATTCTCTTCGTCAGCTGGCAAAGTATTTTAACTGTGCTCCAAATACTATCAGGAATGAACTCAAGCGTGGTGCTCATCCTCATACCGGTAGATATGGAGCTGCTCGTGCTCAACGTGCCTATATTGCTAGCCATAGCAACAGTATTTGCAAGTCTAAAAGATTTCTTACAAGTAATTTTGTTACTTGGACTGTTCGAAAAGTATTGCAAGAACACTGGTCTTTGGATGCCTGCCATGGCTATGCCCTAGACAATCATCTATTTCCTCTCAAAGAAATTGTGTGCGTAAAGACTCTCTATAACTATGTAGATTCCATGCTGCTTAGATTGCGCAACATTGACCTTCCATTAAAGGTAAGAAGACGTAGAACAACCCGCAGCATAAAGAAAAATCTGAAGCATATGGGTCGCAGCATAGACGAGAGGGATTCTAATGTGGATGAACGCAATGAATTCGGTCATTGGGAAATAGATACTGTTATAGGAAGTAAAAGCAAGAGTGACAACGTGGTGTT
>ENA-OQID01001121-OQID01001121.1-human-gut-metagenome-genome-assembly--contig:-NODE-1121-length-11473-cov-3.369252_pt1 | contig 11473 bp, 9 predicted proteins | sample MGYA00242567_ERZ504727 | MGnify/ENA primary metagenome ERZ504727 (study PRJEB26092, sample SAMD00036215) | human gut metagenome | host: Homo sapiens | study: EMG produced TPA metagenomics assembly of...
GAGATGAAAGGCAGAATGCGAATTCATCTTCTGCAAAACAGAATGACTTATGAGCAGGCAGATATTTTGCTGTATTTTTTAACCAACATGAAAACGGTTTCATCAGCGAAAGTGTATGAGCGCACGCAGGATGCTGTCATTCGCTATACCGGTGACCGAGAGGTCATTATAGAAGAAATGAAGAGATTTTCTTATGAAAAGACGGAGGTGCCGGCGGGACTTTTAGAAAATTCCGGTAGGGCGTTAAACGCTGCTTATCAGGAAAAGTTAATCAATAAAGTTTTGTTCCGGTATGCAAGAAAATGGTTTCTTCCATATCCGGTAAATGCCCTTTATACGGCGGCAATATCGTTAAAGTATATTTATAAGGGTTTAAAGGTGTTGTGTAAAGGAAAGATTGAAGTTCCGGTTCTTGACGCAACAGCGATTGGGGTTTCCATTTTACGAAATGATATTGATACGGCAGGTTCGGTCATGTTCCTGCTGGGAATCGGAGAAATTTTAGAAGAATGGACACATAAAAAATCAGTGGATGATCTTGCGAGAACAATGTCGTTGAATGTGGGGAAAGTATGGCTTAAACAGGGGGAACAAGACATTCTTGTTCCGGTGTCTGATATTCAGGCAGGAGATCAGGTTGTTGTACATATGGGAAATGTCATTCCGTTTGACGGCACAGTGGCAGATGGTGAGGCGATGGTCAATCAGGCGTCTCTTACCGGAGAATCTCTACCGGTAAGAAAAGTACAAGGAAGTTCTGCGTATGCAGGAACCGTGGTGGAAGAAGGCGAAGTGACGATTACGGTCAAAGCAGTGGGCGGCTCCAGCCGATTTGAAAAAATAGTCACAATGATCGAGGAGTCGGAGAAGCTGAAATCTGCATTGGAAGGCAAGGCGGAGCATCTGGCGGATAAACTTGTGCCGTATACACTTGCGGGCACAGCGCTGACCTATCTTTTGACACGTAATATCACGAAAGCACTGTCCATATTGATGGTCGATTTTTCCTGTGCATTAAAGCTTGCGATGCCGATTTCTGTCCTTTCAGCGATTCGAGAAGCAGGCGTGCATAATATTACAGTAAAAGGCGGTAAGTTTTTAGAGGCAGCAGCAGAGGCGGATACGATTGTGTTCGACAAGACAGGAACACTCACAAAAGCAAAGCCTACTGTAGTGGATGTCGTTTCGTTCAATGGAGAAGATCCGGATGAACTACTTCGGATTGCAGCATGCATGGAAGAACATTTTCCGCATTCTATGGCAAAAGCAGTCGTGAACGCTGCCAAGAAGAAAAAATTGGATCATGAGGAAATGCATTCGAAAGTGGAATACATGGTTGCACACGGAATTTCCACGATGATCAATGAGAAAAAGGCAATTATCGGAAGCTATCATTTTGTCTTTGAGGATGAAAAATGTATGATCCCAGAGGGGAAAGAAGCGCTTTTTGCATCACTTCCGGTGGAATACTCTCATCTGTATCTTGCGATTGAAAAAGAATTGGCAGCAGTCATCTGCATTGAAGACCCTCTCCGAGAGGAGGCGGCAGATGTCATTGAAATACTGCGAGAATCAGGCATTTCAAAGATCGTGATGATGACAGGGGACAGCGAGCACACTGCGGCAGCGATTGCAAGAAGAGTCGGTGTAGATGAATATTATTCAGAAGTACTTCCGGAAGATAAGGCTGATTTTGTGGAAAAAGAAAAGGCAAAAGGCAGAAAAGTCATCATGATCGGAGATGGCATCAACGACTCACCGGCGCTTTCGGCTGCTGATGTAGGAGTCGCAATCAGTGACGGAGCAGAGCTTGCAAGAGAAATTGCGGACATTATGATTGGTGCAGAAAACTTATATGAACTTGTAATATTAAAGCAGTTGAGCGATGGACTGATGAAACGAATCAAAAGAAATTACCGATTTATTGTTACTTTTAATGCAGGACTGATTTTACTTGGGGTGAGTGGAATCTTACAGCCGACTACGTCAGCATTGTTCCATAATATGTCAACACTTGGAATCAGCCTGAAGAGTATGCAGGATTTGCTGTAGTCACATACCAGGAGGCGAAAAGATATGAAAAAACATAGATTTTGGGCATGGGCAATGATAGGATGCCTTTTTATGACACTGTACACAGGATATAAACACAAATAGTGGTGCAAGGGGGCTGTCGGTTAATCAATGTCAATAAGTTAAGATAATCTTGAAAGAGTGGGTAATACAAAAATGTATGCTCACTCTTTTTTTTGTAATAAAATAGAAAAAACGCTTGACAAATCTTCAAAAATTTGCGGCGAAGCCACTTGAATATATTTTTTATTTAAGGAGGTTCCCGTATGTTTTATGACTCACCTACTATGTTAAAACAGAATCTGCTTCGCACAATCTCGAATATGCAGGAAGTATCTCAACTGTTTGTAAAGCAGCCCGAAAAAGACTTTTCTAGGAAACGGAAGATTTCTTTTGCAGACACGATCCGTTTTCTTTTGTCTATGAATGGAAACACGGTTCCAAAAGAATGGATGGATTATTGGGATTTTTATCCTGATATGCCCTCTGTTTCTGCCTTTTCACAGCAACGACAAAAGCTGCTCCCTGATGCAATGGATTTTCTATTCCATACTTTTACGGATTCCTTCTCAACTCTGAGTACTTACCGGGGATTTCGTTTAATTGCCTGTGACGGTTCAGACCTTGCCATCGCCTGCAATCCGAAAGACAAAGAGACCCATAGACGGCATAATTCTATCGAGCGAGGTGAAAAGGGGTATAACCAACTTCATTTAAATGCACTGTATGATCTGAAAAACCGCATTTATATAGATGCTGTCATACAACCCGGCCGTCATCCAAACGAGGCACAGGCGCTTATTGAAATGCTGAAACGCTCTAAGGTGCAGGAGCCGGTTCTGCTGATTGCAGACAGAGGATATGAAAGTTATAACATCATGGCTAACGCACAGGAAAAAGGGTGGAAATTTCTGATCCGTGCAAAAGATCTGGGAAGCCGCGGTATTCTTACACATTTACCGATACCGGAAGATGGAACTTTTGATTGTACTTTGTCCTTAATCCTTACCAGGAAGCAAACAAAAGAAATAAAAAGCCAGCCCCATAAATATCGCTTCCTCACAAACAAAACTGTATGTGATTTTCTGGATCCAATCGAAAATCCCTTTTATACACTTCATTTTCGTGTCTTACGGTTTCCGATTACAGAAAGTACGATGGAATGTATCATTACGAATCTAGAGGAAGAAGATTTTCCAATGAAAGAAATCAAAAAACTGTATGAATGGAGATGGGGAATTGAGCGTTCTTTTCGAGAATTGAAATATACGATTGGATTAACGAATTTCCATGCAAAAAAGGTGGAGTATATCTTGCAGGAAATTTTTGCCCGACTGATCATCTACAACTTTTGTGAAAGGATTATCACAAAGATCGTAATCCAACAGAAAAACAGGAAGTATATTTATCAGGCCAACTTCACTGTTGCGGTGCTGATATGCCGGGAATTTTTTTCGGGCAGGGTTCCTCCACCAAATTTAGAAGCACTTATTCAAAAGAATATCCTGCCTGTAAGAGAAGGGCGTAAGGCTCCTCGGAAAATCCGTCCTAACTCAGCAGTGAGCTTCTTATATAGAATAGCATAGAAAGAATAAAAAAATATATATAATCTTACAGCCCATGGGACTGTTTTATTTGCTATGCGCAAAAATAGCCAAAAGCAGAAATATCTGCTCTTAGCTATTTGATCATTCATAATGAAGTTGTTGGGACAATCCTTAACTTATTGACATTGATTTCCCGACAGCCCCTTCTACTCATTTACTCGTTACAAGTATCGTTTTTCATGCTACCAGCATTCATCGAAATAACCCTGTTAAAGCTACGGTTTTCAGAATAATCACCATGAGAAGCTACTATAATGTAAGCGCAAAATAGTATTCTTTTCATAGGCAGTGGTCTCTTTCTGTATTGGCTTGCCTAAGTCGTATAACTTCAAAAGCCTATATCTTGGAATTTATTGGAAATGATAGACGAATTGAAAAACAGTAACTTATCAGTTAGCCACTACAAATTGGAAGATTTTGCAAATTATCAAATAGTAAATAAACTTATTCCTTATTTTTCTTGTATTCTCAATCGGTTCGCGCAATATTGTCCAACTTTTTTGTATTTATCATTATTTATTCATTTATAATATACTATTCTGTTAAATATATAGTTTTTTTAACATTTATACCAAAAATTGTCCATCAATACATTGATATTTTAGGAATAAAATTATATACTATTTATAAATAAGAATTGCAATTCTATCTGTAAAACATGAAAATAATAATATTTAAGCCTACAAATAAAAAGTCATGGCTAAATTGATGAACATTGAAAACTTTATACAGGTTGAAAATCAGGCAGCAAAATAAAACTTTCACACTTATGCCGGTTAAGGAAACTGCTATACAGCTGTTCAAATTCTAGAAATAATAAAAAGATATCCTTTTACACAATACCATATAATCTGCAAAATTACGGTTATGTAAACGTAAAAAGGCATATTTTAGACTCGTTTCCCATCGAAAAACTGTTAAATAGGATTATCCTGAGGCATTGTTTCACTCAAAACATCCATTTTTTCATAAAATCTAGATTCATCTATATCAATATATTATAATCATAGCTTTTATGGATGAAACGCTCCCCCCCCTAATCGCAGCCATTAATTGCTAATCAAACAAAGGAATCTTTCATCATATAACAATAGGGTGTGGGGAAAGTTTTAAAGCAGTTTTATTCATGAGTGCGTGTACTGACAGACTCCACGATTGCAGAATATTTATTGAGTTTGATTACAGCTTAATTGGTAATGGGTGTTTACTGCTATCCTTTTGAAATACGAAAATTTGATTAATGGATATGTACTAGATTTATTCATTGCCTATTCAAGCTCCTGTGGTGTGATAAGAATACGCTTACGACAATTCAACCTGCATAAAACGAACGCTGCAAATGAAGAGTTGGTTATTAGTCTTTTTTTACAGGCATGAAGTTCAAGAAAGAAAGCCGACATACCTATTACTCTATCATTATACAGCTCAAGCAACAAGATGGGAATTTTCTTATTGGCTGCAAGAAATATTAACCATCAATATATTGTAGAAAGGAGCATTTATGAGGGAAAAAACAAAAAAATTATCAAGCATTCTTTTATGTTTAGTATTTTGCTTTTCTTTTTCTACAGCTGTATATGCCGCATCATATATATATTATGATGGAGGTTTGAAAAGTGCAACTGTAGATGTAGAAAATCGACTTTCAAATTCTAGTGTTTACAAGAATAGTGTAAGTGCTTGGAATAGCACAAATACACCAGTAAATATTAAAACTGTACCTGGATCTGGCCATAGTTATGTTATTGATGGTGTCTACAATGATACTTGGTATGGTCTATATACTCCCAAAAATCGTCAATGGATTATTTCAGGACGTGCTGGTAAGTTTACTATTGAATTAAATCGAAAAGAATTAGTAAGCGAATCAGATAATTTTTGGCAAAGTGTTTTGGTTCATGAATTAGGTCATGCTTTCTGTTTAGATGATAATCCATCTAGTGGTAATTCTTCAATCATGAATTATGATAGGAATAGAAACACTCTGATTAAACCTACAAGTAATGATATTGCGGGTGTCAATAGTGCTTATTAATGGATTTAAGGAGGTGAGTTTATGAAAAAAATATATAATAAAAAAATCATAATCTGTTGTACTATATTTTGTTTAGCACTTACCTTTGGAATTGTAGGGCATTTTGCATCGTCCCCAAAAGTTCTTGAAGCAGACTATCCATATTATCCAGAAGTTAGTAATATCACAGAAGCTGCTGATGTAATTGTTGTAGGCAAAGTTCTTGAAGCAGAAGATGTACAAAACCTTAATATAAATACTGATCCTCAAACTCGAAATAGTACAGATTCTATACCATATACCATTTCTAAAATTGAGGTAACTAATGTAATTAAGGGAAATGTTGAAATTGGTGATATTTTAGAAGTGAAACAATTAGGAGACTTCGAAAACATGCCAGAAGCATTTTTAGCCGAAACCGATGGGTATTTTAACACAAATGATTCCGAATTGCTATTTTTAGCATCATTTGAAGGTACTCCATACTCTCCACTAAACCCAACGCAAGGAGCTGTGAAAGTTTTGGAGGATCAAACATTATACTCTGCAAGTAAATATTCTTTATTTGGATATGAAGCAAAAACTCGTTCTACTCCTCAAACTTTGGATGATGCAATAGCTGAAATTTCTAAATACGTTCAATAATAAAAAAATCAGGCGGCTGTCGGGAAATAGATAGTTCCAAACAGGGGCAGCTTTGACTCGCATGAGTCAAAGCTGCCCCTGAAATTTTTCCGTAAAAAGAGAAAAAGATGGCTAACGACAACCATCTCTTCTCCGTTACATGTTATAATGTAACTATGCAAAAACAAGATTATTATAACGAATTTTTTGAATTAGGGCAACAGAAAATTAACTTTAGTTTCTTTGAATTGAGTTTACCTGATGACGATCCAGTCTATACCCTGAAAAAAGTGATGGAGGAGTTAGATTTTTCTGGCTTGTTAGCCAATTGTTCAGATAAGGGAAGAATCGGGTACAATCCAATTATGATGTATGCTGTAGTTACTTACGCAAATATGCGTGGGGTAAGAGCTGTTGACCGTATCGTAGAATTATGTGAAAGAGACCTTGCTTTTATCTGGCTTACCAAAGGCCAAAAACCGAAAAGGGATGCTTTTTATGAATTTAAAAACAAAAAACTAACTGCTGATGTATTGGATGAACTGAACTATCAGTTTCTTCGTCGTCTGCAAAAAGAAGGATTCATCACGTTAAAATCTCTATTTATTGATGGAACAAAAATTGAAGCCAATGCAAACCGCTATACGTTTGTATGGAGAGGAACACTGAACTACCACCTTGCAGGATTATTAGATACCGTTGATTCGGTATATCAAAAGTATAATGCTCTGATTGACGAAAATGAATATGGCATCAAATATGACCTTCCCCATGCTCATATGTTTGTGATAGAAGGAATGGAAAAAGTAAGAGATGTCATTGAAAAGAACCGGACAAGGAAACTGACAAAACATAAAAAGTTATCAAATAATACAATCATCGAAATTGACAACTGTTCTCCGCTGGAGATTCTGAAACTTCAGAAAAATCTAATGCAGATCGCAGAGCAGGAACACATTACGTTTGTTTATGGAAAAGGAAAGAGAAAATCGGAAATCCAGCAGCTATATGAGGAACTGGAAAGCTGCGGTGAACGTCTCATGGGATATAAAGAGTGTTTTGAAATCATGGGAAAGGATCGGAACAGTTATTCCAAAACAGATTTAGAGGCCACCTTTATGCGGATGAAAGAGGACCATATGAAGAACGGACAGTTAAAGGCCGCATATAATGTCCAGATTGCAGTAGAGAATTATTTCATTGTCCAGACTTATGTAAGCAATGACCGGACAGATTATAATACATTGATTCCTGTGTTAGAAAAGCACAAAAATGCGTTTGGAGAAATTTTGGAGGAAGTAACTGCCGACAGCGGTTATTGTAGTGAAAAGAATCTTCTGTACTTAAAGAAACATAAAATCTCCAGTTATATCAAGCTGCAGGATCATGAAAAACGGAAAACACGTGCATACACGGAAGAGATTGGAAAGTATTACAACATGAAAACGCAGATATTTGAGGATGAACTTTATTATATCTGCCATGATGGAAGAGAACTTCATCATATCAGGACAGAGAAAAAAGAACAGGCTGGTTATACACAAAACCTTTGAGGTGTATGGATGTTCCGATTGCAGCGGCTGCAGACATAAAGAAAAATGTCTCTATAAATATGATGCTGAAAAAGATGCAGAGAAAAATAAGGTCATGAAGATCAATGAACAATGGGAAGCTTTAAAGGAAGAATCCCATGCGAACATCCAGAGTGAGAAGGGAATATTAAACCGTCAGATCCGTTCTATTCAGACAGAAGGACATTTCGGAGATATCAAAGAAAATGATAACTTTCGAAGATTCAACTGCCGAACAGCAGAGAAGGTTTATAAAGAATTCATGCTGTATGCGATTGGAAGAAATATCAATAAATATCATCGTTTTCTTCATGAAGAGATCAAAAAATTTGAAGGAAAAACTAAGGAAAAGACTGCTTAGAAAAAGAGTGTTTTCGAAAATGCAGTTGAGGGGTTTTTGCGTGTATTTGCAGAGAAACTCCCGGATAAATGGAATAGCCAGATTGGAGAAAATGGATGTGAGCTATCAGGCGGAGAATGCCAGTGAATGAGAATTTGATTCACCTGCATTGTTACGTTTGATTCAAGATAAAACGGTTCTTGTAATTGTTCAAGAGTATTCATGTTTTTACGTTCTGCCGATAGTGGTTTAAAGCATAGAACAGCCACCATTGCGGAAGGCTGTTCTCTTTGTATTTATGAGTTACAGAATCGATTAAAGTGTTCGATAGAATATTTACAACACTTCATCTAAATCTTTTTGCATTCGCAATCCTTCATGAATCAAACAACCGAAAATGATAATTAGAATTCCCAGTGTTAGATTTATACCATCGATCAGAACAAAACTTCCATAGCTAAAAATCTCAATTCCAGAAGAATGATAACCTGGAAGACGCGGAAACAAAACGGAAGATGCCAGGAACAGCCAACCAATCATCTGAACACAGAGGCCCAACGATTTGTATAATGCCGACTGTGGAAATAAGTCCGGTCATGAATAGCGCAAGGAATAAAAGAATACGCATGCGTGTTGAAAATGTTTTCGAATGTTTATAAGAAATATTTGTATCAAAATCATTTGGTTTCATCTTTCGGTTCTCCTCCCTGTGTTTTGTCATCTTTTATAAATTCCAATATGCCACCGGGCTGGCAGTCTAATACGTCACAAATCGCATTGAGTGTAGAGAAGCGTATTGCACTGATCTTCCCGGTTTTTATTTTTGAAAGATTTAAAATTCTTGACATGAAATAAAAGTTAGCATATACTAATCCATGTATTTTAAATGAAAATGCTTATCAATATCAAAAATGGAGAACGAAATGGTGGACATAAATAAGAAGAGAGAAAAGGAAAAGAAAACGCTACGTGTGATGATTGGGGTGTATTGTCGCGGAAAACACAAGCACAAGGGAGAACTCTGTCCGGAATGTCAGAAACTGTTGGACTATGCGTTGCTCCGAACGGAAAAATGTCCGTTCATGGAGACAAAGACATTTTGCAGTGCCTGCAAAGTGCATTGTTATTCAAAAGAGATGCAGGAAAAGATCAAAGAAGTTATGAAGTATGCAGGACCGAGAATGTTGTTTTATCATCCGCTTCAGGCGCTGGATCATATGTGGGTGACAATGAAAGGAAAAATGAAAAAGAGATAGGAGAAGAAAAATGAATAAGAAGAAAATTATTGATAAGTTGTTGATTGTTTCGATTGTAGTGATGGCGGTCAGCGGTTTTTTGATAAGACCGACAGGAGAGATGATGGCAGTCATTGTTATGCATAAGCTTTCGGCGGTTATTTTTTTCGGATTTGGGGTAACCCATGCTGTGGAATATAAGAATAAGAAAAGGAGGGGAAAGCAATATGTTTCATAAGAGGTTGATCAAAGAATTTAGAGAAAATCAGAAAAACATTTGGGGGATGGTTCTTACACAGTGGGTCATGCTCATTGCAAATGTTGTGCTGATGCTCCAGACAGCTACATTTATAGCTGGAATGGTTCGTGGAGAAAATCTGCAAAACCAAAGTATCAGGCTGCTTGTGACGTTGGCAGTTGTTGTGGTTGTACGAAGCTTGATGTCGCCGCTCAACAGCAAGCTGTCATTTGAGGCATCGAAGCAGGTGAAAGCGAGACTTCGAACGATGGTGTATGAGAAAATGATGCGGCTTGGGAGCAGTTATAAAGAATATTTTCAGACATCTGAGGTGGTGCAGATCACTACGGAAGGTGTGGAACAGTTGGAAATTTATTTTGGAAAATACATGCCACAGTTTTTCTACAGCATGCTTGCACCGGTCACACTATTTGTCATTGTGGGAACGATGAGCCTGAAAGTGGCGGTTGTGCTTTTAATCTGTGTTCCGTTGATTCCGCTTTCAATTGTAGCAGTTCAGAAATTTGCGAAAAAGATGCTTGCAAAATATTGGGGAACATACACGGAGATGGGAGATTCCTTTTTGGAGTGCCTTCAGGGACTTACGACATTGAAAATTTATCAGGCAGATGAGCGTTATGCAAAAAGAATGGATGAGGAAGCGGAAAAATTTCGTAAAGTAACGATGCGCGTGCTCATCATGCAGTTAAATTCCATCAGTATTATGGATCTGGTAGCCTACGGTGGGGCAGCAGTCGGTATCATCTTGAGTATTTTAGAGTATCAAAAAGGTGTAATCGGACTGGCGCAATGTTTCTTCATTATTATGATCTCAGCCGAGTTTTTTCTGCCGCTTCGTTTGCTTGGTTCCTTCTTCCACATTGCGATGAATGGAAATGCTGCAGCGGATAAGATTTTCCGGTTGGTAGATTTAGAAGAAGATCAAGGAGAAAAATCTGCCGAAATGGAAGGGGAATCTGATGAGATTGCGTTTTCAAATGTAAGTTTTTCCTATGAGGCAAAGAAAAAGGTGCTGGAAGGTATCAGTTTCCGGGCAGGTCATGGATTGACTGCATTGGTCGGGGAATCCGGTTGCGGAAAGAGTACAACTACGCTGCTTTTAATGGGAGACAGAAGGGCAGATGAGGGACAGATTTTTATCGGAGATATGCCAATTGACAAAATGGACTTGAAAGCACTTCGAAGAAAGATTACCCGTATCCGACATGACAGTTATCTGTTTGCAGGAACAATTCTGGAAAATATCCGGTATGGCAAACCGGATGCCAGCCGGGAAGAGGTTATCCGGGCGGCAAAAGAAGCCAATGCCCATGAATTTATTATGAATTTTCCGGATGGATATGACACAGATATCGGCCAGCGAGGCGTGAAGTTGTCCGGTGGGCAGAAGCAGCGTCTGTCCATTGCCCGTGTGTTTTTGAAAAATCCGCCGATCCTGATTTTTGATGAGGCCACGTCCGCGCTGGATAACGAGAGTGAGAAGGTGGTACAGGAATCTCTGGAAATTCTTGCAAAAGGGCGGACAACGTTTGTCATTGCCCATCGTCTGTCCACCATCCGTAATGCCCAGCGTATTCTGGTACTGACAGAAAATGGCATTGAGGAGAGCGGTACCCATGCAGAATTGCTTGCAAAAGGTGGTATTTATCAGAAACTCTGTGAAATGTCAAACCTGTCTTGAGAAAAGCCGGATGTGAGCAGACAGGCGTGTGACACACCTTGACAATTCCTGCATTCAGACTTAAAATAA
>ENA-OQID01001130-OQID01001130.1-human-gut-metagenome-genome-assembly--contig:-NODE-1130-length-11406-cov-5.181040_pt1 | contig 11406 bp, 8 predicted proteins | sample MGYA00242567_ERZ504727 | MGnify/ENA primary metagenome ERZ504727 (study PRJEB26092, sample SAMD00036215) | human gut metagenome | host: Homo sapiens | study: EMG produced TPA metagenomics assembly of...
GACCTGCAGCTGGTCATCAAGGGCCAGACCTTCCAGGAGATCGCCCTGTTCGTGGCAAAGCGCCTGAGCCCGCTGGACGATGTGCTGTCCACTGCCACCCATTTTGTCCTGCGCACCTATAAAAAAGAGGGCCGCCTGTATCAGGACGAAGAGATCGATGAAAGAGAGTGCACGGTTCTGTGATGGATTACGATAAACTGATCGCGCCTGCCGCACGGGAGATGCGCCCCTCCGGCATCCGCAAATTCTTCGATCTGGCCGCTGATATGCCCGAGTGCATCAGTCTGGGCGTGGGCGAGCCGGATTTCAAAACACCGTGGGCTGTGCGGGAAGCAGGCATCGAGAGCCTGGAGCATGGCCGCACCCGCTACACCTCCAACGCAGGCCTGAAGGAGCTGCGCGCCGAGGTGGCAAAGTATCTGGAGCGCCGCATGGGCCTGCACTACGACCCGCTGCACGAGGTGCTCATCACGGTGGGCGGCAGCGAAGCCATTGATATGTGCATCCGCGCCATTGTGCAGCCCGGGGATGAGGTGATCATCCCGGAGCCCTGCTTTGTCTGCTATGAGCCCATCACCACCCTGTCCGGCGGTGTGCCGGTGCATGTGCCCTGCCGCCAGGAGGATGAGTTCCGCCTCAGGCCCGAGGCCCTGAAAGCTGCCATCACCCCCAAGACCAAGCTCCTTATCATGCCGTTCCCCAACAACCCCACCGGTGCGGTGATGGAGCGGGAGGATCTGGAAGCCATTGCGGAGGTCCTGCGGGATACCAACGTCATGGTGCTTTCGGATGAGATCTACGCCGAGCTGAACTACGGCCTGCGGCCCCATGTCTCCATTGCCACCCTGCCCGGCATGGCCGAGCGGACCATTGTGGTGAATGGTTTTTCCAAGAGCTATGCCATGACCGGCTGGCGCTTGGGCTATGCCTGCGGCCCGGCTCCCATCATCAAAATTATGACCAAGATCCACCAGAGCGCCATTATGAGCGCCCCCACCACCAGCCAGTATGCGGCCATCACCGCCCTGCGGGAGTGCGACGGTGAGATCGACAAGATGCGGGATGAGTACAACATGCGCCGCCGCCTGGTGGTGCACGGCTTTAACTCTATGGGCCTGACCTGCTTTGAGCCGCGGGGCGCGTTCTACGCCTTCCCCTGCATCAAGAGCACCGGTATGACCAGCCAGGAGTTCTGCACAAAGCTGCTGGAGCAGAAGCATGTCGCGCTGGTGCCCGGCGATGCCTTTGGCGCATCCGGCGAGGGCTACTGCCGTGTTTCCTATGCTTACAGCGTGGAGCACCTGACCGAGGCCATGAAGCGCATCCGGGAGTTCCTGAAAGAAAACGGCATCAACAGCGGAGAGCAGTGAGGAGGAAGAACGATGGCAAAACTGAACTGCGTGACCGTTCTGGCCCCGGCCAAGCTGAATCTGGCGCTGGATGTAGTGGGCCTGCTGCCCAACGGCTACCATAACCTGGATATGACGATGCAGGCCATCACCCTGTACGAGCGGGTGATGCTGCGCCGCAGCCAGAACCTGAGCCTGACCCTGCCGGGCAGCCCGGTGGCCGCCAACGATTCCAACACGGCCATCAAGGCGGCGCTGGCCTTCTTCCACTATACCGGCCTGCTGGCGGGTGTAGAGATCACCATTTACAAGAATGTGCCGGTGCGTGCCGGTATGGCGGGCGGCAGCGCCGATGCCGCCGGTGTGCTGGTGGGCCTGAACGTCCTTTACGGCGCAAAGCTCTCCATGAGTGAGCTCTGCGCGCTGGGGGCAAAGATCGGCGCGGATGTGCCCTTTGCCCTGATGGGCGGCACCTGCCGGGTGCAGGGCGTGGGCGATGTGATGAAAGCTCTGCCGCCCTGCCCGGACTGCTGGTTCACGGTGGTCATGCCCGATTACGGCGTTTCCACCCCGGAAGCCTTTGCCGCTTATGACAAAGTGGGCAGCAGCACCCACCCCGACTGCGAAGCCCAGGAAAAGGCGATCCGCGCCGAGGATCTGGCGGGTGTGTGTGCCGCCGCAGGCAACGCGCTGGAGGAATGCAGCGGTGCCAGAGACAACGAGGCCATCAAGACCGCGCTGAAAGAGAACGGCGCTGTCACTGCCCTGATGACCGGCAGCGGCGCGGCAGTGTTTGGCATCTTTGAGAGCGAAGAAGCTGCCCGAAGCGCCGCCGAGGCTGTCAGGGCGCAGTGGCCGCAGGTGTATGTGGCCCGGCCCGATCGGGGCGGCGCGCGGATCATCAGCCCGAAGTGGATGCTGTAACATGCATAACCTCCTTTCCAATGGGGAAAACTGCCCAAAGGAAAGGAGGTCTTTTTGTGCAGACCTTTTATAAAGTGTGCCTGATCCTGATGATCATTGGCGGCATCAACTGGGGGCTTGTGGGCCTGTTCCAGTTTGACTTTGTGGGCTGGCTGCTGGGCGGCAGCAGCTCCATCTGGTCGCGCATCGTGTTTACGGTGGTGGGCGTGGCCGCTGTCTGCGGCATCCCGGGGCTGTTTGCAGAAGAACCGGAAGAATAAAAAACGGCTGCTGCACGGAAAAAATGTGCAGCAGCCGTTTTTTGTGGATCATTCAGTTATCCCAACCCACCAGATCGGGCAGGGTAAGGGTCTCGTCCGAGCAGTGGGGGTCTGCGGGGCCGTCGGTGGGGGCGGTGGCCTTTTCCACAGCCCGCACGATCTCGCTGATGGCGGCGCAGTCCTCGGGCAGGTCGGTCTGGCTGCGGCCCGAGTGGGTGAACAGGATCTTGCCCAGATGGCCCACCACCAGCGTCAGCGGCAGCAGCTGAGGGGCTTTGGTGTCGTAGTGGTAACCGGCATCTCTGGCGGCCTTGTAGATCTTCTGGGCCGCAAAGCTCCAGCTCAACAGGCCGCGGGTCTGCTCTACGCCCAGGTAGCCGTACAGCACGCCGGGGCCGTCGCAGATGACAGGAAAGGGGAAATCTGAGCCGTGGGTGGCCTTTGCCACCGCCTGCGCCGAGGAACGCACCACACAGACAAGCCGTGCCCCTTTGAGCTGGGGCAGCGTTTTCAGGTAACGGGTGATATATTCGCGGCTGACAGGGTGGTCGAACCCGGGCAGGAAGATCATGCACAGCGGATGCTCCCCCTCGCACAGGGCGTAAAAATCATTGCCCGGCACCGTGGGGGTGTCGTAGGTGAAACGGGGGATGCTCGTCCCCAACAGATGTTCGCTTTTCATACCGCAATGCACATCCTTTCCGCAAGAACCTCTCCGGCATCGCTGCACAATGCCGCCTTCCCTGCTGGGGTGCGGGGGCATCAGCGCCTGAGAGGTCATCCTATAAAAAAATCCACACACTGGCCTTGTGGCAGGCCAGCGGTGGATGCAATGCTATAAAAAGATCCCGCCCGGTCGTCTGCGGCAATCAAACCTACCCTTACGGACAGGTGGGTGCCCTGTCGCCGGATTCACGCTTCCTCATCGAACCTCCATGGTCGACCCATGGCGGGGAGGTCTGCAATCCGCCGGAGAACTCCGGGCTCCCGTTGAATGATTAGTAGGATCATATAAACCGCAACAAATCGCGCCGGGCAGGAAGTCTTGCCTGGGAATCTGTCTGTGCAGGGGAATTACTCGATCTCGAACTGGTCGCTCAGGCGCTGCTCAAACAGCTTGCTGACTTCCATCAGAGTCTCGTCATCCTCCACAACGTCCAGATATTCGCCCTCGCTGTCCTCGCCCACGCTCAGGATGACCAGCTGTGCGTCCTCGTTGACATCCTCTTCATCCTCTGCGTATTCGACAACTGCAAGGTAATGCACGCCCTTATGGTCCAGTGCATCGATCACTTCAAATGTGACCTCATTGCCGTCCTCATCCTCAAGAGTCATCAGATCGGGCTGATATTCCTCTTCGGTGTTCGGGTTCTTGATCTCTTCTGCCATAAGATACGTTCTCCTGTCTATCCAAACCCAATCAAAGGGATGGTACTCAAATAAAATTACGCACACAGCCCGGGATCTGCTGCGTTCCCGCCGTCCCTTGCTGTGCTTATAGTGTAGCGTTTTTTTGCCTGCTCGTCAAGATGTTTTTCGCACAGAAAATGCGCGACAAATTTTCACGCATTTCCCTCTCGCTTCCCGGGCAGAAATATGCTATACTGAATTCTGCGTATCTCCCGCGTGCGGGGGAACTGCTATCAGAATATGAACGGAGGAATCTGTTTATGAATAAGACCCGTGTCCGGCTGGCGGCGCTGCTGCTGGCCGTGAGTTTTGCACTGTCCGGCTGCAGCCTTGTGAAAAACATCGGCGGCAGCAGCGGAGCCGGAACAAAGACCATCACCCGCCCGGCGGTGGAATCGGCCGAGCTGCAGTTCACCCACCCGGCAGCGGGGGAACCCGTGGCGGTGTTCGATACCACGGCGGGTGTGTTCAAGGCCGTGCTCTTCCCGGAGCAGGCCCCGCAGGCCTACGATAATTTTGTGGGTCTGGTGCAGGCGGGCTACTATAACGGCCTGACCGTGACCCGTGTGGAGCAGGATTTTGTGGTGGAGGCCGGGCAGGGAACTGACGGCAAGGGCACCACCATCTGGAACGGCAGCCGCTACCCGGCTGAGGCCACCGACAAGCTCCACCATTATTCCGGTGCCCTCTGCATGGCGGCGGACTCCTCCGGCCAGTGCGCCAGCGTCTTTTATATCATGTCCACTCTGCCCGGCGGGGATTCCGTCACCCAGGAACTCACTGACCAGATGAACAGTGCAGGTTACCGCGCTGAGGTTGTTTCGGCCTACCAGACCGTTGGCGGCGCGCCCTACCTCGACTACACCGATACCGTGCTGGGCCAGGTGTACGAGGGGATGGACGTGGTGGACACCATCGCTCAGGCCGCCGTGGATGAGAACCAGAAGCCCACGGAAACGATCACCATCAACAGCGTCAGCATTGAGACATATCAGGCGCAGTAACAACTGAAAATGACAAAACCGGCTTTCCCGTGACATTACCCATATAAACGAAAAAGAGGCGCTGAAAAGCGTCTCTTTTTGCTTCCGGTTCAAATTTCGCCGGGGTGCTCCTTGCGCCAGGCGAGGTAATCCTCCAGAATGACCGTGGCGCTGACGGAATCCAGAATGGCCTTGCGGTGGGCACCAAAAGTCCCCACCTCGTCCAGGATATCAGCGGCTTCACAGGTGGACTGCCGCTCGTCCCACATCCGCACGGGCAGGCCGCTCCAGATCTGCAAAGTCTTGCCCAGCTTGCGGCTCTTCTCGGCGCGCTCGCCCTCGGTGCCGTCCATGTTGAGCGGCAGGCCCACCACAATGAGCTCTGCCTTCTGCTCCTGGGCAATGCGGCAGACCTCGGCGGCCACCTTGGGCCGGGCCTTCAGGGTGATCTGGGGGGTGATGGGCGTGGTCAGGAACTCGGTGGGGTCGCAGACCGCAAGCCCCGTGCGGCTGGCACCGTAATCAACTGCTAGAATCTTCATGGGGAAGTGCCCCTCCTGTTTTGCTGTTTTTCCTCAGTTTACCACAGAATAGATTTTTCTTCAATTTTGCGGTACAATAAACTCAATTATTATCCATTGCGCAGGGCTGACCCGATATGCCAAAGGCTCTCCCTTCGGGAGAGCTGGCAAAGCCGCAGGCTTTGACTGAGAGGGTGAGCTCGTTATAGAAAGTGAGAAAACAATGTTACAGCTACTTCTGGGCGGCTCCGGCAGCGGAAAAACAACGCTGCTGTACCAGCGCATCCGCGCCCGGGCCGAAAAAGGGGAAAAAAGCATTCTGCTGGTGCCGGAACAATTCACTTCCAGCACCGAGGGCCGCATCTACCGTGAGCTGGGGGATGCCCTGTCCGGCATGGTGGAGAGTTTTTCTTTTACCAGTCTGGCAGAAAAGATCCTTTCCACCGAGGGCGGCGCGGCGGTGCAGACCCTCTCTGACGCAGGCCGTGCCGTGCTGGTGCGCCGGGCGCTGGAGGAGCTGCAGGACAATGTCCACTATTATCACCGCCACCGGCGCAGTGCGGCTTTTTGCCAGATGGCGGCTCAGACCATCGACGAGCTGAAGAGCGCGGGCCTTTCCGGCCAGCAGCTGGCACAGCTGGCCGGTGCCTGCGGAGCCGAGAGCGGTAAGCTCAGTGAGCTGGCCCTCATCTTTCAGGGCTACGAGACCCTGCTGGCCCGCAGCGGCATGGATCCCTCTGACCGGCTGGAGCTGGCCGGAGCCCGGCTGGAGGAAGCACTGGCCCGGCACAGCCTGCCGGAGTTTCTGCGGGACCGGGCGGTGTTCATTGATGAATTCGATACCTTCAACGCCCCCAAAAAGCGGCTGCTGGGGGTCATGCTGGCGGCGCTGCCCAGCGTGACGGTGGCCCTCTGCGATGATGGTGCCCCCCTGCTGCCCGGTGACCTGAGTCTGTTCTCCGGGGCCAAGCAGGTGGCGGCGCAGCTGCGCCAGCTGGCCCGGAAAAACGGGGCAGAGGTGGCCGTTCCGCAGCTGTTGCGCAAGGACCTGCGCCACCGGAACGCCCCGGGCCTTGCCGCAGTGGCAGAGCTGCTGGAAACCGGCAGCTGCACCGCGGATGCCCCGGCGGGCGAGGTGCGGCTCTTTGCCGCGCCCAGCCGGGAGGAGGAGGCCCGTGCCGCTGCCGGTGCCATCCGGCGGCTGATGCGGCAGGGCGTGCGGTGCGGAAAGATCGCTGTGGTCTGCCGCGACATCGCCAAGTATCGTGCCGCAGTCAGGTATGAATTTCGGATGGCGGAGATCCCCCTGTACTGCGATGAACCCACCACCCCGGAATTCAGCGCCCCGGCCACGGCGGTGCGGGCCCTGCTGGAGATCGCCCGGGGAGCCGACCTGACCGAGAACCTGACCACCCTTGCCAAGACCGGCCTGTGTGCTCTGAGCGAGGAGCAGGTCTGCGCGCTGGAAAACTATGCCTACACCTGGGCCCCTACGGCAGCGGCCTGGCGGGAGAAGTTCGAGCGCAGCCCCAAGGGCTTTGGAGAACAGGAGCTGACCGAAGAGGACCTCCGCAACCGGGAGCGGGCAGAACATGCCCGTGCCCTGCTCGTGGGGGCAGTGGATGCATTCCGGGCCAAGGTGCGCGGGGTCAACGCCGAGGCCATCAGCCGGGCGGTGTATTTCTGCCTGAAAACGCTGGGGGCTGAGGAACAGCAGGCTGCTCAGGTAAAGGCCATCCGCGCGGGCCGGGGCATCCCGGCGGCAGAAGAAGCCGCCCGGGAGTGGAACGTGGTCATGGGGCTGCTGAACGAGATGGCCCATCTGCTGGGGGAGCAGACCGTGACTGTGGCCGAATACGAGGACCTGTTCGGGCTGCTGCTCCGCTCGTCCGACCTGGGGCACATCCCCCAGACCCTGGACGCGGTGGTGCTGGCCAGCGCAGGCAAGATGCGTCTGGACGCGCCGGACTATGTGTTTGTGCTGGGGCTGGCCGAGGGGGAATTCCCGGCCGCGCCCGGCGAGGTGGGTCTGCTGACCCACGCCGACCGCGATGCCCTGATGGCGCAGGAGATCGACCTGCCCGACTGCTTTGAAAACCGTGTGGTGCGTGAGCAGGTCTGCTTCTATAAGGCCCTGACCGCCCCTGCAAAGGGGCTGTGGCTCAGCTGGCCCAAGGGGCAGGGGCAGACCCTCTGCGCTGCGCTGGAACCCCTCGTGGAAGCGCTGGCCCCCGCTGCCCCGGAGCTGGAACTGACGGACCTTGCGGCCACCCCTGCAGATGGGCTGGACTGTTTGGGCGGCGGCTGGCCCCTGACGGAGACCGAGCGCGCCAGCCTGACAGAGGCTCTGCACACCCCCGGCGAGACCGAGCCGCAGGGCCTTGCCCTGCTGCGCCGGATGGCCGACACGGCCCCCCGGCAGGTGCATGACCTGCCTGCGCTGGAAGCGCTGCTGGGGCGGAAGCTGCGCATTTCGCCCAGCCAGCTGGAAAAATATTATACCTGCCGCTACGGCTACTTTTTGCAGTATGTGCTGGGGCTCAGGCCCCGCCGCCGGGCCGAGCTTTCCGCCGACCAGAGCGGCACCCTGATGCACTGGGTGCTGCAGATGGCGCTGGACCCTCACCCCGGCCCGGACAACCCCATGGCGGCGCTGCAGCCCTTTATGGAGCTGGACGATGAGGCCATGGCGAGCCTTGCCGCGCTGCTGGTGGACGAGTACGCCAAGCGCTATCTGCCTGAGGATACCGCCCGCTTTGCCTATCTGCTCTCCCGCCTGAAAAAGAGCATGACGAGCCTGCTGCTCTACCTGCGGGATGAGCAGCGGCAGTCCAGCTTCAAGCCCGTGGCCTGTGAGCTGAAGATCGGCCGGGGCGAGGATGCCGTGCCTGCCCAGGTGTATCACCTGTCGGACGGGCGCACCGTCCAGCTGGTGGGCACCGTGGACCGTGCCGACGAGTGGGTGGAGGAGGACGGCACCCGCTGGGTGCGGGTGGTGGACTACAAGACCGGCACCAAAAAGCTGGACCTGAAGGAAGTCTACTGCGGTCTGGACTGCCAGATGCTGCTCTACCTGTTCAGCCTGACCCGGGATAAAAGCGGCCGCTTTACAGGGGCGGAACCGGCGGGTGTGCTCTACCTGCTGGCCGACCCGGCCCCTGAGACCACCACCCGCGAAAAGGCGGCCCACAGTGTGGAATACAAGCTGGACGGTCTGGTGCGGGACGAGCAGAAGTTGTTTGATGCCATGGATGCCGACGAGACCGGCAGATACCTGCCCTTCTCCTATTACAAAGGCGCGCCCAGCCCCTACCAGAAGGACAAGCGGGCAGACATCGCCAAGCTGAACCGCATCCAGCTGCATCTGGATGATCTTGTGACCCGGATGGGGCAGCAGCTCTACGAGGGTCAGATCGCCGCCGAGCCGCTGGTCACGGGCCGGAGCCCCTGCCAGTGGTGTGATTACGGCTTTGTCTGCTGCCACGAGACCGGCATCGGGGAGCGGGCGCTGGAGGCCCCCGCAAAGCCCTTTGAGGCTCCCGGGCAGCCCGAAGAGGGAGAGGAGGAACAGGCATGAGTGAACCCAAGTGGACCCCCGCCCAGCGGGCTGCCATCGAGGACCGGGGCGGCGCGCTGCTGGTGAGCGCGGCGGCGGGCAGCGGCAAAACGGCTGTTCTGACCGAGCGGGCTGTCCGGCTCATCACCGACCCGGAGCATCCCGTGGATGCGGACCGTCTGCTCATCGTCACCTTTACCAATGCGGCGGCGGCAGAGCTGCGGGCCCGCATCGGGCAGGCGCTTCTGAAGCGCAGCCAGGCGGAACCCGGCAATGGCGCGCTGCGCCGCCAGCGGATGCTGCTGCAGCGCGCGCCCATCTGCACCATCGATGCCTTCTGTCTGGACCTGCTGCGCAAGCATTTTCAGGCGCTGGATATCCCGCCGGATTTTTCCCCCGCAGACCCCGGCAGTGTGGAGCTCCTGCGGGCCTCTGCCCTGAGCGAGACGCTGGAAAATGCCTACCGCGACCCGGATTTCTGCGCCTTTGCCGACCTCTACGGCAAGGGCCGCACCGACCGTGCGGCGGGGGAGACGATCCTGCATGTCTACGATTTCCTGCGCGCCCTGCCCGATTACGACAAAAAGCTGGACGAATTTCTGGCTCCGTGGCAGAAGGAAAATGGCTTTGCCGCCACCTGTTGGCATGATCTGCTGCTGGCCGAAGCTGCCCGCAGTGCCCGGGCGGCAGGGGAGCTGTTCCGCGCCGCGCTGGCCGACTGCCCGGGCGACCGGGAGCAGGAGCTGGCCGATGCCGAGGAAAAGAAAACGCCCTCTGCCCGGGAAAAGGCAAAAAATGCCGTGCTGGAAAAATATACCGATGCACAGGAACGGCTGGACAAGGCTGCCGCCCTGCTGGGCAGGGTGGAACAGCTGGCCGTGGCGGGGGAGTGGCCCCCGCTTTACGATCTGCTGACCCCCTATGTGCTGGGCATGGAGGAGCTGCCCGGCCTGAAAGGGATGAAAAAGCGGCTGAACGGCGAACACAAAAAAGTCATCCGCACCCGCGCCGATGAGGGCGCGGCCCTGTTTGCGCAGATCCTTGAGCTGATCCCCTGCAGTGAAGAGGAGGCTGAGGCAGACCGCAGGGCCGCAGAGCCCCGCCTGCGGGCGCTGTTTGAGGCGGTGCGGGATTTTGATGCCCGGTTTTCGGCCAAAAAGCGGGACCGGAAGCTGCTGGAGTTCAGTGACTTTGAGCATCAGGCCCTCCGCTTACTCCGTGACCCGGACGGCACCCCCACTGCGCTGTGCGGGGTCATCCGGCAGAACTACGCCGCCGTGATGGTGGATGAATATCAGGACACCAACGCCCTGCAGGATGCCTTGTACCGGTGCCTTGCATCCCCGGCGGGGGACGACCTCTTTCTGGTGGGAGATCTGAAGCAGAGCATCTACCGCTTCCGGCAGGCAGACCCCAGCATCTTCCGGGAAAAGCTGGACAGCTGGCCCGCCCTGCCGGGCGGCACGGCGCGGCCCCGCCCGGCAGAGGGAGCCCCCGGCACCGATGCCATGCTGGCGCTGGATGCCAACTTCCGCTCGGCTCCGCAGGTGGTGGAAGGGATCAATTTCCTGTTTGAGCGGCTCATGTCCCCGGAACTCGGTGACACGGCCTACGGTGACGGCCAGCGGCTGGTTTGCGGGGCACCCGGGGAATACACGGGCAGCGTGGAGGCGCATTTCCTGCCCGATGACACCGCCGAAACGGACGCGGGCTGGATCGCCCGGCGCATCGAGGAGATGGTGCAGAGCGGCGAGCCGGTGCGGGACGGCAGTGCCACCCGCCCGGTGCAGTACGAGGACTGCTGCATCCTGCTGGCGGCGCGCATTGATTTTCCGGCCTATGTGGAAGCATTGACCGACCGGGGTATCCCGGTGTATGCGGATGCCCGCGAAAACCTGCTGGATGCCCCCCACATCCGGCCCCTCATCGCCCTGCTGAAGGTCATTGACAACCCGGCGCAGGATATCTATCTTGCTGCCGCCATGCTGGGCCCGCTGTTTGACTTTACCGATGACGACCTTGTCCGCCTGCGGGCCAGAGCCGAAGAGATCCAGAAGCAGCAGGGGGAAAACGCCCCCCAGCGCATCAGCCTCTACGGCGCGCTGCTGCTCACCGTGAACAGCGGGGAAGACACCCCTTTTACGGGAAAAGTCCGGGCGTTCTATGCCCGGCTGACCGAGCTGCGCCGGATGGCCCGCAGTGCCCCGGCAGAACAGCTGCTGGAGGAGATCTTTGCTTCCACCGGCTACCTTGCTGCACTGGGCGTGATGGAAAACGGTGCCCGCCGCCGGGAGGATGCCCGACGGTTTGCCTCCTTCTGCGCCGGGGCCGGTTCCGGCGGCATCTCGGCGCTGGTGCGGGCCATTGATGCTGCGGCGCTGGCAGGCTCCACGGGGCAGGATA
>ENA-OQID01001137-OQID01001137.1-human-gut-metagenome-genome-assembly--contig:-NODE-1137-length-11350-cov-49.731748_pt1 | contig 11350 bp, 9 predicted proteins | sample MGYA00242567_ERZ504727 | MGnify/ENA primary metagenome ERZ504727 (study PRJEB26092, sample SAMD00036215) | human gut metagenome | host: Homo sapiens | study: EMG produced TPA metagenomics assembly of...
AAGTTTTCATAAGCATTTCTTAATATAAGTTATTGATTTACAGACGATTAAATATTAATTTAACGCAGTATTGTTATAATAAACAACAACATAATTACCAATGATACTATTGATAACTCAGTAGACTCAGACTTCAAATGCGAAAAAGCCTCATAACGAACACAAAAGCCTTTTTCTTCATTACCTTTCTCTATGTCCCTATTCGCCTTATCTGTATTTATAGCAATTTGCTCTCTAATTTCCTTCAATTCTACCGCATGAGTTGTTTCCCATGTTTGCAACTCCTTTTCAATTGCGGACAAATTACGTTCCTTATCTTTATAAATCAAGCCATGACCAGCTTTTCCACTCAACGCTGAGCCTTCTCCTTCCTTTTTCAATTCTTCATTCGCAACAGCCAATCTTTGTTCTATTGCCTTATGTTCACTTTCTAGTTTGTCTCGTCGTTGAATCAACGAAGTATTACCTTTAGTCACTTCTTGACGAGTTGCATTTGTTCGCATAATATTATCCTTTACCAGTTGAGAATCGATTCTATCCTCAAAAATTTTCATCTCAAGAGGTGTTGATATTACAATACCCAAAAAAATTGCCATAATAATTCTTGGCAAACCAGAAGTAAGCTCCCGCCAACTAATGGTAACCTTACCATCAGAATACATCGTATTAACAATGAACCTATCTAAATTGAAAATTAACGCTCCCCAAAATATTCCGAAGGCTATAGCCGTAGCCTTACTCTCAAACACCGTATACAAAGCATAACTTCCCGACAAACAAGCCATTAATGCCGTAAACAAGATTGTTCCTCCCATACCTGCATATTTAGCATAGTCTGTAGGACATTGGCGCAAAACTTTTCGGTTTACGCCACAACATATCCAAAGAAACTCATTAAGAAAGCCTCCCCATTTTATATTTTCCAACTCCTCGTTATTACTTTTCATCGCTTTCAAATTTTAAATGTTCAACTTTATTCATAATTATATCTATTGCTGTCTTAATACGAGAGCGCAAACTACTTCCTATTTTTATTGATAATGGATGCAAAGAATGTAATTTAGCAAATTTGATTGCTGCTGGATTCAAATTCACATTTACTCCTTGCATATCAACTGATAATTCTTGCATTTGTACATTTAGCTCTACTTTAGGAGCAGGTATGTTGTGCTGCACTTGTACTGTTTTCTCAAGTTTTGGCAAAGGAAGCAAGACCGTCTTAATCTGAGGCAAAGGTATAGTCTTTATTGTCAAAGGAACTTGTTTTGTCCCAAATTCATCCTCCACCTCCAATACATAACATTTTTCCTTATCCGTTGTTACAACTTTCTTTCCAACAAGGGGAACAGTTTCGTTTTCCAAGCTTACAGACTTTGCATTTTTTACATTCCAACTCAAAGTAACTGGCACTTCCTTAAACGTAAATGTCTTATCTGCCTTAAATAACACTTCACTTTCAGCAAAAACACCAATAGAAACGGACTTAGAAACTTCCGTTATGCCATCAAGAGCCATTGCCTTTATTGTGTAAGTCGTAGAAACATTTGGTGAACACTTTTTCTCACCATTCAAGGGGATAAGTTCTGAATCACCATCTGTTGTTTCTAAAGTGACTTTCTTTGCATTTTGAACATCCCATTGCAATAAAGACGCTTGCATTTTCCTCTTTCTGAGTTTTTTCAAACTCAATCCGACTTCTATCCTCACGTTCTCCACAACATTTACTGAGAGCTGAACTACTGCCGTTTTCAATCCATTTTCGACTTTTAACTCATAGCTTTCATTTCCTATATTCAATGGATGTACTTTATATTCACGCATCGTTGCAGGAACTTTCTTTCCATTCAAATATATATTAGAAGCATCATCAACTTCCCAAATCAACATATAAGATTGTCCTATAACAAAACAATCTGATGGAGCCCTAAAAGATTTTATCTTTGGCTCTTTTGTATATTTGTCAACCAGTGTCGTAAATGGTTCCAAATTACAGATGTCATCTTCATTAAGATAATCCGACAATATCTTGAGCAGAATAGAAAACAAACCTCCCAACTGCATTAAGTCTATATAAACTTGACTATTCTCTAAGTCCTTGAAATCCTCAAAAGAAAACAACAATTGCTCAGAATCTTCAACTTGATATTTTTCAACTAAAGACGATTTTTCCGCAATTGCCAATATAGAAAGATAGATTATCAGTTCAGAAAAATAATCAACTTTTTCATTTGCCAACAAATTGTCACCACGTTTAGGATGTTGATACCCTTTCAAACCTTTAATAATATCAGCCTCACCTTGCAATTCTGGAACATAAACAGAATCATAGTCAATCAAAAATAAGTTATCATTATCATCGATCAAGATATTACCATGCTGTAAATCCCCATGAGATATATGATATTTATGTAACGTAGTTATCATCTTGACAAAATTATTTGCCAAGTTCTTTATTTTTTTCTTATCATTTCTATTAGCACAAATATATTGTTTTAAGTTTTTCCCTTCAATCCATCTCATACGGGTCGTCGGATATTTCTTACCCCCAACAACGATTCCGTCATCTATATAAGCAAAGTCACAAAAATATGGCAAACGCAATTTAGAAAAGACTCCCGAGAGAGTCTGGAAATGACTTCTCATGTTACCTAAATCTACATACCAACAACGAAATGCCCATTTTTCTCCATTTACTTTAACAGGGAATACTAAAGTAAAGCCACCTGTATACATTTCCACATCACCTGTTGGAAGTTCATGGAAAGTACCATTCTTAATAAAAGTATCAAGAATCAGCGCTGGTGTCGTTACAGATGTTACGATATCATCGATATTTATTTTTGACATATGCTATTACCATTTATTCGTTATATTTTTTGTTTCAACATTATAATCTCGTGGCTCAGCAACATACCCATTGTCGTACCATTTATCTTTTATCGAACCAGTAGTCTTTGTATAATCCACACATTTGGATTCATAGCCATTATCTTTCCATTTACCTCTAACAGAAGTTGATATTTTTTGCTCATAAGAAACTAAGGCATCTTCTAAAGGGATTAGCTCATCAATGCTGTTTTTTCTCAAAGCAACCTTCAACGCCGTTGAACAATGTACCAATTTGGGATTTGTGTCCAAAACTGTAAATATAGGACTACTTCCACCTGATTTTATGTCTTCTGGAGAAAACAGCATCGTTTCAGTATCCTCGATATGCTTATCAACCCACAACTCAGGAATCTCAGAGAAAGCTAAAATGCTTGTAAAAATAACCAATTCAGAAAAATAATCTGCCTTTTTGGACATTTTCTTATTAGCCCATCTTGCAGGATGCTGATACCCTTCCAGTCCTTTAATTTCATCGTCATAATCTTCTAAGCCTGGCACAAACATAGAATCATAATCAACAAGAACCAATCTGCCATCTGGATAAACAAGAATATTTCCATGCTGCAAATCTCCATGTGAAATTCCCATACGATGCAAGTCTGCCACCATATCCTTAAACTTATGAGCTAGCTGAATCAAGATAGAGGAGTCATTAATATGTTCAGCTATATAAGTTTTTATCGGAATGGCCTCTACCCAATCCATCAATACTATAGGCAGTATTCCCTCATTGGTAGCCAATCCCTGCTCTATATACTTGAAACCAACAAAATATGGAAGATTGATTTTCTGGAGTTTCTCTGCTATAATTCGTGTTCGATCTTTTGCATTAGAAACATTTGCAAACCAACACCTTACCGCAACTTTTTCTATTGTGGTATAATATGGGAAAACGACACAAAAACCTCCAACATAGCGAACCAACTCACCATCCTGCTTATCGGGTCTTCCCCCCTTTAACTCTTTTGCCTTAATCAATTGCTGAGTATCAATGGCAATCTCATAATCTTCCAAACTTGGTAGTTTCATATTCTTTTTATTTATATCCGTTAAACAAATTTCTCACCCAATTCACCACCCCATTTTTATGTTTACATCTTTGGCAACATTTTGGTAAGTTTTTGGCTTTAAATTTGCCTTTACGATTCATACACTCAACATTATTTGTTTGTCTTTTCATCAGCAAAGTCTGTTCTTTTTCATTTTCGAGAAGATGCTCCAATGTTTTTTCTTCAACTTCAAATGACGGCAGCCCATCATTCTCAACAATCACTAGAGTACTATCGTCATTATGCATTTTTTCTGTAGTTCGCAATCCATCTACAAGAGCTAAGAACTCTTCGTAAGAATTCAAACTCAATAACTTGCTTATATATGACGACTCTGTGTTGTCATTTTTTTTATTAAAAAGTAGCTCCCCAAAAGGATCTGTAACCATCAATAATTTCTGCCCTTCAGATAACTTTCCTGAAATTTTACATAGTTTACCCTTTCCTTCTGTAAAACTATCAAAGTAATCTGGACTATTACCAAATTCTTTTTTTACAGAAGGATAAAAGTTCAAGATTCTATTATCTTCAGAGATTTCAAGTAAGCAAGAATCACCTAAGGCATAACCTATCCATTTGCCATCATCTGCAATTTTAATACCACAAAAAGTAGCAGCTGCACCCTGTTTCTCTGCTAAGCAATTCTCTAACATCCAAGTAGATTCTCCTTCCTTTTCTAATCTTTCCAATTCAGACTGAGCAAAATCTTGCCATTGTTTTTGCAAGTTTAACAATTGGGTAGAAATGTCCTCACAATCAGAGTCTGTATACTCTTTCACTAACATTTGTGCCCATTTTGCAGAAAAAATAGACTGCGATACTCCATCAGATATCGCAATCTTTTTCCTACTAGAATCTATACGAAAATAATCTTGGCAATCAGAATTATTCTCTTCCAACTTATGTGTTATATAAGCTCTAATTTTCATTCTTACTTATCTCCAAGTCCCTTACTTGAACCAAAATCAATTAACTTAATCAAACTTACAGCATCTGCACTGAATACACAACCACGAGACTCAGGTTTAACTGGAAGTTCATTCTTGCGAGCCGCATCAATATAGCCTTCAGGAATTACACTGGAAATTTCATACAAAAACTCAGCACCAGCTCCACCTTTTTTAACTTCAGAATCATCATTTGGTGTTATTATTTCCTGAGAAGTATCACCAATTTCCGCATTAAAGATTAACACATTGCCGTCTGCATTTGAAATTTGCATAATTTCATTAGCAACGGCCTTAGTCTCTTCCATACACTCATCGCTATTCTTATGGTCGTAATATGGAACCCCATCAGATATGTTTATGACAACAGGAGCTGGATTATCAGGCTTATCGGCAATCCAATCTTCTACCAACTTTTTCGCCATAATGAAAGCACCTCTCATATCTGTCCAAGTATCAGTATTTGTAGGCTCTACCCAAATCGGCATTTTTACCTGCGTATCAACCAATCCACCTGCGCCATCAGTTACCTTTTTAGTCACAGTTTCTACTCTTTTAGGTGCTTTATAGAGGTCTTTCAAATATCCAGAGCATTCTTCTTTAACCTCAGCGCAATAGCTAATCACAGAAATGAAACAACGATTTTTAGGTTCTGTTCCATTGAAGTTTTTCTTAATAATATCATTAATTACACGATTAATTGCACGAGTTGCAAACTCGGTTCTAGAAACAGGCTCATTCTTATATTTAAGCATCATTGAGCCCGATTTATCTACTAAGATAATTAATAAGCCAGGAGTAGCAGAACTCCACTGTTTGTCATTTTTAGCCATAGTTTTCTCTATCAATTTGCAAATCCAATCCCAAAGATGAGCATTGTTTGTTGTCAAGTTTTAATGAAAAAGCGTGGGACTATTGTCTTTATGCCAGAATAGGGGTTATGGAAGGACCTATCTGCTAGCATCAAACAATAATCCACGCCAAAAGGGTATATTATTTCTTTTAGTATCAGAAAAGGATACAATAATCCTAAAGGCGTGAGAATACTGTTCACTATCCAAGCAGATTTCGAAACTTCCACATTTCTATTCTAGGATAACGTTCAATACGCTCATTCATTTGAGTCTTCATCGCAGCCGTTCTTTTCCGTCTGCTCCAACTCTGACCGCAAAAGTAAGCAATATTCTTGATACTGCAAAACTTTTAGCCACTTTTTTTCTAAAATGCTCTATTTTTCTTAAAAGGATAAGAAAAAGGCACCGGATGCCGCCACTGCCGAAAAGATAACACTTCCACATTCCTATTCCATGACAACTCCGATGCCTATATACCTCTAACTCTTCAATCTTCCTTATTCTATTTCAAAATTCTAGTTCTTCACCACCGTCCCCTTTCTGGCATTCACCATAAAATTACAAAGGGATGTCTTGACTTTATAAATGCCATTCTTTGATGATACCAGCTTTGCCGACATTCCCATAAAGCAGATGCCGCCATTTTTCTTCTCAATGGTGTACTTTCCGTAAGGAGTAGCTACGATGATGTGATGCTTGGTATTCTCAACCACACCATACACTGTGCCGGATGGAGCCTGCTTCACCTGCTCGGCTACACTCTTTACGGCATTTGCCACATCGGTGTTGTTACTCTTTGCAAAACTGGTTGTGGTGGCAGCTACTACCATCATCAACGAAATCATAATCTTCTTCATACCTTATTATATATTAAAAGGGTTATACTTCATGTTCCTCGTTCCACGATTTTTTCTTTTCTATCGCTTCCCGATTACGAGCGCAAAAGTAAGAAGATTATTTCTATCAGCCAAATATCTAAACCTACCTTGTATGAAATGCCGGACTGAATGTACCAAATGACAAAACGGATGCTTGACATTACTCATCAAGCATCCGTTTTAAAAATTCTATCATTTCTAGAATTGCCTTTCTCAAAGGTTGCAACTCATTTTCTATAATCCACCAAATCTGATCGGCATCAACCTCAAAATAATGATGAGCTATGATATCACGTAACCCTTTCACATTTTTCCAATCAATTTCAGGATGAGTTGTAAGAAGTTCTCCATTAGTTAAGTATATCCAATGCTACATATTTAATCTTCATCTCTGATAATCAACTTATTAAGTGTGAAAGGAGAATATCAACACAGGATACAGCTTCCACTCCTTATCCAGCTTGTCGATAGCAAGCCCCTTGAACGATACAAGCAAAGGAATTGCTCCGTCTTTGCAATCCGTCGTAATAATAAGCCACTTTCAAAAACACTCTTCACTCTTCACAAATATGGTATAAGTATTTGTATATAAGGAATTTGTACGGGTGAAGAGTAGTGCGCTACTCTTCACCTCTCTTCACCCCCAAAAAATCTGCATCATCTGCGAAATCTGCGTGACTTTCTTCTAAGACCGAACAGGGCGAGCTTCCATTTCAATTTCGTGCGTAACCCTAAGGTGAAGAGTGGTGAAGAGTGATGCGTAACTCTTCACCTCTCGCAACCCCAGTGTTTATCGGGGTTTCAGCCGATTTGGTGAAGAGTGAAGAGTAAAAAGCGAGTGGTTGTTTTACCAGCTCCCGACGTATCGTTTTGTGCCTGGCAATGGCAGGTTATTGCCCTGGTAAAGGGCAATGTTATGCCATAGTGAGGCAATAAGCGCTACAAGCCGTTTTACGCATCGTCAGTACTATCATAATAACCTCTCAGTAACGTCTTTGCGCCTTGTAAATACTATCGTTGTTGCTTGTAAGTACTATCATTGTTGCATCGGTTTTACGTAAAAAGTCTTCGGAGTAACCTTAACTTGTTACCGGAAGAATTAATGTTATAAGCCGGAGAAGCCTATATCTTCAGCCGCACAACAGCTGTTGTGCGCTTGCATAACAGCTGATATGCGCTCGCCCACCACCTGTTGTGCAAGCGGATATCAGCTGGTGGGCGATGAGTTATTGGATATAACGGATGCTTGACATCATTCATCAAGCATCCGTTTAGCAAATCACCTACTTCATTTTCCACCCATCAATGGTTCCCGTCTTCGACGAGAAGTTGCAGCCTATCTGATAAATCTTTCTGCCATCTGCCGCATATTCCCTGGCGTAACCCATATCCTCTATCTGCTTCAGGGCTTCCTCTGCCGAACCATCACGCTTAAACTCGAAGATGTAGATATAATTCTGGGTCTCAACCACACAATCTACCCTACCTTCGCTTTGCTGCTTTGACCAGCGTCAGGAAACCGCTTCTCACTTCATCATTCGGGAAATCCAGGAGATAGGAATCGGTATCCATATTCCAATCTTTAATGGTGAGATAGCCGCTCTGATAAATCATAGGCAATGGTGCTTCCACATCCGCCTTGTAATCGATGAAACTACTCGTAGGATAAAACCTGTTCACCATCTCATTGATGTTCTCATCAAAATGAGACAACAAGCGAACAAGATAGGTTGGCGAACCGGTGCGGAACCAATAATCTGCCAGGAATAGCCAGAAAAAATAGCGAGACTGAAAAAGTTCAGCTGAGAAAAAACGAAAAGGCAGCTGCTGGCATCCTTCTAATGCCAACAACTGCCTTTCCTTTATTTATCTATGCAACTACTGTTTAAATTCTCTCAAATTGAAAGAAGAACGGCTGTTAAGCGAAGTTCTTCATATTAGTTCTTGCGCCATACTCAGCGCATCCGGCAACGATCATTGCCAAAATCATACCTAATACCATCATAACTTTTATCCTTTCTCTATATTTATCTGTTATCCTAATCTTTACCTTATTTCGAATCAACTTCCTGGAAGCATCCGGAGATGCCTCTCAAGGTTTGATTACTTGCCGAGGCTAATCTTCTTGTTGACATTTACAACCTCTGCAAAAAGGGCAGCTACAACTGCCAGTGTCATTACTAATACCATCATAATAGTTATCCTTTCTTTACTTTAATTATTCGTTATCTATCTTTTCGAGTGCAAAGGTAATGCCTTTTTGTGTACGCACACAATGTTTTTGGAAAAAACTTCAAAAAAGGGCCGTTTTCTTGATTTTCATCAAATTCTGTCATAGGAAACAGGGCAAAATGACATGTATCATTCATATCTACGATGAAACACCAGGAGACAGAAGGCTCCAGCCAATGCCATCGGTACACCGATGAGCGCAGGGTAATTATATCCCAATCCTATCGCCACGGGGATTCCGCCCAAGAAGGCACCCAGGGCATTGCCCAGATTGAAGGCTGCCTGAATGCAGCAACCGCCCAGCATTTCACCACCCTCGCTGTGCTTCACAATGAGAAACTGCTCTGGCGAACCTATACCGAAAAGGCAGGCACAACTGATAAACATCATCGCTGCCGATACCCAACCGATATGCGACAGAAAGAAGGTAGCCAGCAAGGCTGCGGCAGCCAGAAACTGCAGATAGCAGGTAAAGCGGCCCGGCTTGAATCTATCTGCCAGCAAGGCACTCACCTGATTTCCAACCACCATTCCCAAACCGGCAAGAATCATCAATACCGAAATTGATGCCGCATGGAATCCGCCATCTATCTGCAAAAGCGGAGAAATGTAACTGAACCAACAGAGAATACCGCCGTTGCCCAGGAAAGTAGCAGCGATGATAAGCCAGGGAGCCAGATGTCGCATAAACCGGAACTGCGCCTTCATACCCTTGTTAGGCAGAGCCTCTACATCAGGAACCCACCTGTAAATCATATAGAGCGTGATGACGCCCAACGTCACCGACATGAGAAAAGGCACTCGCCAGGAGATGGTATGACTCAGGAAGGTGCCCAGCGGAACACCCAGCAGATTGGCAAACGGCATACCGGCACACATCATCGCCACCGCCTTGGTACCCTTCCCCTCCTTTGCCATCTTCACCGCCACGATGGTAGCCGTACCGAAATAGGCACCATGAGGAAGTCCCTGGATGAAGCGGGCACAAAGCAGAAGGCCGTAACTAGGGGCTATCGTAGCGATGATGGCTCCCAGAATCACTAATGAAGTAAGAAACAAGAGTATATTCTTGGGGCGATACTTATGCATCAATATCAGCGAGAAAGCACCGACGCATACACCCAGTGCATAGATAGAGATGAGATGACCAGCCTGAGGGATGGACACATTCATGTTGTGCGCCACATCGGTGAGAATTCCCTCAATAATAAATTCTGCGATGCCCAGGGTAAATGTACCCAAGGCGAGTGCAAACAATCCTTTTTTCATACGTTAATTATCCTTATCTTTTTATCCTAAGTTTGTTTTCAGGGTGCAAAATTACAAAAATCTCTACACATATAAATGATAAGGGGGCAAAAACTTTGCCCTTTCAAGATTTATTAGTAATTTTGCACTCAAAAATAAAAAGAAGAGGGATGAAGCGGATGCTGAATCCCTCTTTCATCATCAACAATAAGTAGAATGCCTATGCTGAATATTGCAGAATATTTTCCAATTACCGACCCTACGCTGATCTTCTTCGTAGTGCTCCTCATCATCCTCTTTGCCCCTATCATCATGGGTAAGCTCCGAATCCCCCATATCATCGGAATGGTGCTGGCGGGTATCCTCGTGGGCAAATACGGACTGAACATTCTGGAACGAGATGCATCTTTCGAGCTGTTCGGCAAGGTGGGACTCTACTACATTATGTTCCTCGCCGCCCTGGAGATGGACATGGAGGGTATGAAGAAAAACAAATCGCGGCTCATCATCTATGGTCTGCTCACCTGCTTTGTTCCCTTCTTCCTCACCTTCGGCATGAGCATCTGGCTGCTGCACTATTCCACCAGGGCATCGTTTCTGCTGAGCTGCATCATGGCTTCCAATACCCTGATTGCCTATCCTATTGTTTCCAGATATGGTCTTCAGCAGAAGCCGAGCGTCACCCTGAGTGTGGGTTCCAGTATGCTTTCGCTCCTGATAGCGCTCATTATGCTGGCAGGTCTCGTCGCCTCATTCTCCAGTCATGATGGTCTGCTGTTCTGGGTACTCTTCACCGCCAAGTTTGCCGCATACTGCGGAGTGATGATATTCCTGATACCGCGACTCACGAGATGGTTCCTGCGCCGGTACAGCGATTCGGTGATGCAGTTTATCTTCGTGATGGCGATGCTCTTCATGAGTGCCACCCTATCTCAGATAGTAGGCATCGAGGGCGTGTTCGGCGCCTTCTTTGCGGGTCTTATATTAAATAGGTATATCCCTCACGTATCTCCGCTGATGAACCGACTGGAGTTTACGGGCAATGCCCTCTTCATCCCTTACTTTTTGATAGGTGTGGGCATGCTCATCAACGTGGGACTGCTTTTTCAGGGCAGTCATATCCTTTGGGTCATCTTCTGCATCGTGTTCTTCGGAACCTTGGGAAAAGCCATCGCAGCCTATGCCGCCTGCTTCGGATTCCGGTTGCCGCTGTCATCGGGTCACATGATGTTCGGTTTGACTTCTGCCCATGC
>ENA-OQID01001138-OQID01001138.1-human-gut-metagenome-genome-assembly--contig:-NODE-1138-length-11332-cov-3.709907_pt1 | contig 11332 bp, 8 predicted proteins | sample MGYA00242567_ERZ504727 | MGnify/ENA primary metagenome ERZ504727 (study PRJEB26092, sample SAMD00036215) | human gut metagenome | host: Homo sapiens | study: EMG produced TPA metagenomics assembly of...
CGGAATGGGGACTGATGCTGAACGAGGGAAGAACTTACATGGCAAAAGCACCATGGCTGATGATCTACCCAGGTATCGCGATTGTAATCTGCGTAGTTATCTTCAACATGCTTGGTGACAGCATCCGTGACGTTCTTGACCCAAGACAGGAGTAAGAAAATATAAAATAAGAAAATAAAAACAAAGAGTTCTGCGGCTTCCGTACTGAACCGTGGACTTCACCACTTACCTAAATATTTCAGGAGGAATATATGAAGAATACATTATTTAAAAAAGTTTTAGCAGTAGCACTTGCATGTACAATGACATTTTCCATGGCAACCGTAACTCACGCAGCAGATGCAAAAGAGATCACAATCGGTGTAACAAGCTTTGCTGATACTCTGGAGCCTACAGAGCAGTACTTCAGCTGGGTTGTTTCCCGTTATGCTATCGGTGAGTGCCTTACCAAATTCGATGAAGAAGGTGAGATCGTTCCTTGTCTGGCAGAAAGCTGGGAGAACAGCGAAGACGGAAAAACATGGACATTCAAGATTCGTGAAGGCGTTAAATTCTCCAATGGTGATGATATGACACCGGAGATGGTAATGGCATCTATTCAGCGTACAGTTGACAAGAGTGACCGAGTACCGGAGTTCTTTGATCTGGACAGCATGGAAGTAGACGGACAGAACCTGATCTTCCACTTAAACAGAGCAAACGCAAACATGGCAGGAAGCCTTGCAGACCCATTATTCCTGATCGTAGATACAAACGTAGATGATTCTACATTTGCAATGGAAGGACCGATCTGTACAGGACCATATAAGGTAGAATCTTTCAGCCCTACAGATTCCTGTGTAGTTACAAAAAATGAGAATTACTGGGATGGAGAGGTGCCGCTGGATAAGGTTACACTGAAATGTGTAGATGATCAGACAACACGTTCCATGGCTCTTCAGACAGGCGAGATCGATATTGCTTATAACTTAAAGACAGAGAACCTTATTGAGTTTGAAGGAAATGACAATTATGAGATCCAGGAGCTTCAGTCCCTGCGTTCCACATATGCATTCATGAACCAGAGTGAAGGCCGTGCACTCAGCGATAAAGCGCTTCGTCAGGCACTTCTGCGCGGACTTGACAAACAGACATACTGTGACGTTCTTCTTGAGGGTGGAGCTACAGCAGGTAAAGCGCCGGTACCTCCCACACTTGACTTCGGATTTGATGATCTGAACGATGAGAACAGCTATGATCCGGAAGGTGCGAAAGCAATCCTTGAGGAAGCAGGATACAAAGATACAGACGGTGACGGATTCGTGGAAACACCGGACGGAGATCCTCTGACACTTGATTTCGTTATCTATACAAGCCGTGCAGAGCTTGGTGTTTACGCACAGGCAGCACAGGCCAGCCTGAAAGAGATTGGTATCAATGTAAACCTGAATACAGTAAGCTATGAAACACTTCTCGACATGAGAGATTCCGGTCAGTATGACCTTCTTATCTGGAACGTACTTGTAGCTAATACAGGAGATCCGGAGAACTATTTAAGAGAGAACTGGTACAGCAAATCTGCAAACAACACAGCAGGATACAACAATCCGGAAGTAGATGAACTTCTTGATGAGCTTGCAGGAACATTTGACGAAGAAGAAAGAAAAGACCTGATCATCAAGATCCAGCAGGATATCATGGATGATGCAGCAACTGTATTCTTCGGATATGAGACAACTTATCTGTTCTCCAACAAGAGAGTCACAGGCGTGAAGATGTATCCGATGGATTACTACTGGCTGACAAAAGACATCACACTTGCTGAGTAATTATATTCAGAGATATTAATTTCTGAATGAGACTGCACGGATTATGTCTGTTCATCGGGATATCAGAAAAGATGGACACAGATATAATCCAAAAAACACAGCAACAAGTAAGAAGGAGCGTTATTTATGCTTGAAATAAAGGATCTCTCAGTCCGGTATGGAAAGCAGGCACCTACTATCGAGCATTTCAACCTGAACATGAAGAAGGGCGAGATCATCAGTGTTGTAGGTGAGAGTGGAAGTGGAAAAACCACTGTTATCAGAGCTGTCCTCGGCGCACTTGCCGGGGGCGGTAAGGTAACACAGGGAGATATCCTCTTTAACGGAAAATCCCTGCTGACCAATACCAAGGATGAATGGAGACAGTTAAGAGGAACACGTATATCCATGATCTTCCAGGACTGCGGCGGAACCCTGAATCCGATCCGTAAGATTGGAAGCCAGTTCGTGGAATACATCTGTACTCATTCAAAAGTGTCAAAAGATGAAGCGTGGAAAAAAGGAGTAAGCATGCTGGAGAAAATGCGTCTCCCGGAAGCAGAGAATATTATGAACAGTTATCCTCATCAGCTTTCCGGTGGTATGCGTCAGCGTGTGGGTATTGCCATGGCAATGACCTTTAATCCTGAACTGCTTCTGGCAGACGAACCAACCAGTGCACTGGATGTGACCACACAGGCGCAGATCGTCCGTCAGATGATGGAACTGCGTGACGATTTCCACACAGGCATCATCATCGTAACCCATAACATTGGTGTAGCTGCTTACATGGCAGACCAGCTGATCGTTATGCAGAACGGCAAAGTGGTGGATCAGGGAACAAGGGATGAGGTCATGAATCATCCGACCAGTGATTATACAAAGAAGCTTCTGGCAGCAGTACCGGAAATGGAGGGACGCCGTTTTGTTTAAGGAATCAGATATCGTACTCAGTGCAAAGCACATTGTAAAACAGTTTCCGGCCTCTCATGGACGGACACTGACAGCCTGCAATGACATTAACCTGAATGTCTATAAGGGCAAGACATTAGGAATTGTAGGAGAGAGCGGATGTGGTAAATCCACATTTGTAAGGATGGTTATTTCCCTTGACAAGCCTACCAGCGGTGAGATTCTGTATCATGGCAAAAACCTTGCTGACCTTTCCAAAAAGGAAACATGGTTAAACCGCCAGAATATGCAGATGGTTTTCCAGGATCCGCTGGCATCCTTTGATCCGAAGATGAAGATTGTGGATATCCTTACAGAGCCGCTGATCAACTTCGGAAAATTAAAGAAAAGCGAGAAAGAAGCCAAAGCAAGAGAACTGCTGGAAATGGTAGAGCTGCCGGGAGATTTCGTAGATCGTTATCCTCACAACATGAGTGGCGGACAGAGACAGAGAATCAGTATTGCAAGAGCGCTTTCACTGGAACCGGAGATCCTGGTTTGCGATGAGGCGACTTCTGCGCTGGATGTTTCTGTGCAGGAGTCTGTGATCGAGCTTCTGGTACGCCTTCAGAAAGAAAAAAATATCAGCATGCTTTTCATCTGCCATGACCTGGCGCTGATCCGCTCTTTTGCCCATCAGATTGCTGTCATGTATCTGGGAAATATCGTAGAGGTTATTCCCGGTGAAGATGTTACAGAGCATGCAGTGCATCCGTATACACAGGCACTCCTGGGTGCGCAATTCTCTATCCACATGGATCCCAGCCAGAAGATCCAAAGTATCGAGAGTGAAGCACCAAGTCCTCTGGATGTACCCAAGGGTTGTCCTTTCCAGAACCGCTGTGAGCATTGCACAGACAGATGTAAGGCAGAGATGCCGAAGCTGAAAGAGATTGCTCCCGGACATGCAGTGGCATGCTTTTATGTGGAAGAACAAAAGATATAAAAATGAAAAAGAGGCTGTCACATCAGGAATTTTCCGGTGCGACAGTCTCTTTTGCGTAATGCTCAGTCTTTATGAAACAGGATTTGTGTAAAGAATCTCACATCTGAATCATCTGCCCAGCAGACCATACCTACTGCATCAGCCATTTTCTGTGCATCTACACTGTAGGCGGACATACAGGAACAATTCTTATACGGTCCTGCGCTCATGATCAGGATATCTTCTTTTCCTGCTTCCTGCATCTGTCTGGCAAGCTGTTCCGTAAGAATATTCTGTGCATGTTTCGCCTGCTTGAAAAGAGCCGGATCCATAATTGGATCTTTCAGAACAGTCTGGAGAACCAGTGCCTTTTCATATTTCAATGCTTTTGCCTGCATTTCTTCTACAGTACCGCAGGCAGGCGGACATGCAGGAACCAGGTTGTAATTTCCACAGAGATTGTCCTCGCAGAACTGTCTGTATTCCGGCACAAATACCAGATCCTTTGTATCCATGATCGCCGCATCTGCGAAACCCATGGAAAGTGCTTCTTTTATTAAATCCATAAGAATGTCTCCCTTCTTAAAGCGGATTATTTACTTTTTATCTTTTACGATTATAACATTTTGAAGTAAATAAAAACAGAAAAATCAAAATAAAATATATTACTGTTCACTCCGTTCACAGTAACGTAGCCAAAATTCATTCCAGATTGCCTGCGGCAATGGAATTTTGGCTTGTATGTCTCGGGATTTTGGCATATTCATGCCAAAACACCTCGCGGAATAGTGGTGTGTGAACAATAACTAAAATATGCTCCTTAAAATACGAATTTCAGGAAGAAACTATCTGGAAATACAAGGAAGAAATTGATATAATGAACACACGAAGTTTTATCTGTGAGAGGAATTTGTATGGATATGATAAATGAAGCAGGTAAGGGTGAGAAAACGAAATACCGTCTTGCGCGGTCAATGAAGGAATGTATGAAAACGATGTCTGTAGATAACATCACAGTAAAACAGATTACAGAGAATTGTGGTGTTACGAGGCAGACTTTCTATCGGAATTTTATGGACAAATTTGACCTGATCAACTGGTATTTTGATAAGCTTCTGGCGAAATCCTTTGAGCATATGGGAATGGGGAAAACTGTTTATGATGCTCTGGTAAAGAAGTTTACCTATATTCAGGAAGAGCATGTTTTCTTTGCAGCAGCATTTAAATATGACAGTCAGAACAGTCTGCGCCAGCATGATTTTGAACTGATTCTGGACTTCTATGAGAATCTGATCCGTGAGAAAACAGGAAGAATCCCGGATGAGACTATACATTGTATTCTGGAAATGTACTGCCAGAGTTCTATTTATATGACTGTAAAATGGGTACTGGGAGAGTTGGAATGTGCACCGGAGGGACTGGCGAAAATTTTAGTTGACGGGATGCCGGGAAAACTCTCGGAATTGTTTGAAAAGCTGGAAATATTGTCATAAATATAACAGCCTTTATTACTGGTATCAGATGGCCTATATCCTTTCTGCGCCATATTTGCTTTGACTTGTGCAGGTGTTGATACACCTAATGTGCAACCAAGGAATTTACGCTGAATCTGTGCTGACATGGTGTGTGTCAGGAGAGATAGAAATAAGGTGAAAAGTAGTTTCTTCATAATGATGAGTTTTATAGTTTAAATGCAAAGATATATAAAATATGTTGATATGTTGATAAGTTTGTAAAAAAATAGGTGCTTTCATGAAAATGTTTATATGGTATGTGATATTAATAAAATGATTTTTTTAGATTGTTATATGTGAATTATTGATGATGATGGGGCAATGTAGTGCTTATCATTGAAGACTTCATTTATTTAGGGAGTGAAGGCGGATACTTTTTGTGTCATGTATGGTGCAACGGATGTTGGGACGTATAGAAAAATCGCTCATATCTTGTTTGGGGACAAAGATGTGAGCGATGGGTGGTAGGGGAAAAGACGAGAAAATTAATTCCGCCAACAGGTTCGCTATGAATTTTGTTTATCATCAAAAATCTGTCATAGTATCATTTTTCTCCTTGATGACGCTACTAAACCGCTATAGACTAATGACTTGACTCAATGATGCTTTTCTGAATGTTTTACAGAAAAGTATCATTAAAGTATCATTAAAGTATCATGGAAAGTAAGCGTAACACTATCATCGCGGATGCGCTTTCAATTATCAGATGACATCAACTTATTGGGCAACCGCCTGGCATAAATTCTGCCCAACAGGGGCAAGCACCTTGCCCCTGTTGAGAAAGCACCTTGCCCCACATGGGCAAGCACCGTGCCCATTTTAGAGCATAAAGCTGTTGAAGCTCAAGTATCTCGTTCTGTATTGGAGATAGGTAAAAGCATGGAGGGTCTGCCGGTTTAAAACAAAATGATCATTAGGACTTGCTTGTATTTTGTTTTTTCTAATTTGGGTAGACCGATTTAAGTTTATGATAGTTGCAGTCTATTATGATATAGATATGCTCATTTGTTTGTCTATAAAAGAAGCCGTATCTTTGCATCGTCAAAATCAATGACAGACCAAATGATGAACACCCAAGTATTAACCAATAAATATAAAAGATATGGAAAAGCTTTCAGATATAATAAAGAGCGGTCAACTGACCCTTGTTGACTTCTTTGCCACATGGTGTGGTCCGTGCAAGACAATGCATCCCGTTTTGGAACAACTGAAGGAAGAACTCGGCGACAGCATACGCATAGTGAAAGTTGACGTAGACAAAAACGAAGCCATAGCCATGCAGATGCGCATCCAGTCCGTTCCCACCCTGATGGTTTTCAACGGAGGAGAGATGAAATGGCGACAGAGCGGTGCCATGTCGGCAAACGAACTGAAGCAAGTGATAGAGAGCGTGAAGTAGAAAAGACAGCAAACAGTAATAAAATACCCAATTGAGTAAAGGTAAAACAATAACTTGACCAATAAAAATACAGGTCAAAATTTGATCAAGTTATTCTTTCACCATTACTGAACGTCTTAGTGACCGTTTGGGGAGTAAATATTTATCGGCCATGACAGCAAACAAGAAAAAATTCCTCATAGTGGGTGGAGTGGCAGGTGGAGCTACTGCAGCCGCACGCATCAGACGAATGACAGAAGATGCAGAAATCATACTCTTTGAAAAAGGAGAACATATCTCATACGCCAACTGCGGATTGCCATATTATATCGGTGGAGTGATAGAAGACCGCGACCGTCTGTTTGTGCAGACTCCAGAAGCTTTCGGCAGACGTTTCAATATCGACGTGCGCACAAGGAGCGAAGTGACGGCGATAGATGCGACAGCCAGAAAAGTGACCGTGCGCACCGCCAACGGCAAGGAATATAGCGAATGCTACGACAAACTGTTGCTCTCACCGGGAGCGTCGCCAGTGGTGCCGCCTCTCGATGGCATCGACAGCGAAGGAATATTCACGCTGAGAAACGTGAGCGACACCGACCGCATCAAGCGTTACATGAGCAACCACAAGGTGAGGCGAGCTGTCATTGTGGGAGGCGGATTCATCGGTCTGGAGATGGCAGAGAATCTGAAGCACGCCGGCGCACAGGTGGCTGTGGTGGAGATGGCAAACCAGGTGATGGCGCCTATCGACTATTCGATGGCGGCTCTCGTTCACGACCATCTGCAGCAGCAGGGCGTGAAACTGTATCTGGAGCAGGCTGTGGAAGGCTTCTCTCAGGAGGGAGAAGAACTGGAAGTGCATTTCAAATCAGGCATCAGTCTCAAGGCAGACCTGGTGTTGCTGAGCATCGGTGTGAGAGCGGAAACGCGACTGGCACAGGCAGCAGGACTGAAACTTGGCGACATGCGCGGCATCTGGGTGAACGAGTATCTGCAGACATCAGACGAGAACATTTATGCCGTAGGCGACGCCATCGAATATCCACATCCTATCACCGGAAAACCATGGCTTAACTTCCTGGCAGGACCCGCCAACCGTCAGGCACGCATCGTGGCAGACAATATGGTGATGGGCAACAACGAGAGATACGAAGGGGCAATCGGCACGGCAATAGCCAAAGTGTTCGACATTACCGTGGCATCTACCGGTCTGCCGGCAAAGCGACTCAAGCAGATGGACATCCCTTATCTCTCAGCCACTATACATAATGGCGCCCACGCCGGATACTATCCCGGCAGTATGCAGATGGACATCAAGATAACCTTCTCGCCTGAAGACGGCAGACTCTATGGCGCTCAGATCGTGGGCTACGACGGGGTGGACAAGCGCATCGATGAATATGCCATGGCGATAAAGAACGGAGCCACAGTAGACGACCTCACCCGTCTGGAGCATGCCTATGCGCCGCCATTCTCTTCAGCCAAAGATCCCGTGGCGATATCAGGCTATGTGGCAGGCAATATACTGAGCGGAAAGATGACTCCACTATATTGGCGCGAGTTGAAAGATATTGATACTACGAAGGTGACGCTCATCGATGTGCGCACAGCCGATGAATATGCTCTGGGAACTATCTCTGGAGCCATAAACATCCCGTTGGACGATATGCGCGACAGACTCTCCGAAATACCGAGAGACAAGCAGATATGGCTGTTCTGCGGAGTGGGACTCCGTGGCTATCTGGCTTCCAATATCCTGAAAGCCAACGGATATGAAGATGTGCGCAATCTGATAGGAGGATACAAGACATACAAGGCTGCCACTGTAAAGATAAACACGCCGGAAGGATTCGGCGAAGCAGCAGAAAATAGTCAGACGAACGCTTCAGAAACGTCAGGATGCAGCGCTGATGCTCCGTCGTGTTCCGCAGACAAAGAGGTGATAAAGGTAGATGCGTGTGGCATCCAGTGTCCCGGACCAATCATGAAGATGAAACAGGCGATGGACGCATTGAGTGCAGGCCAGCAGTTGGAAATCCGTGCCACAGACGCTGCCTTCCCAAGAGATGCAGAGGCATGGTGTAATACAACGGGAAACAAGTTCCTTGGCAAACGGTCGGAGGCTGGCATACACATAGCTCTCATAGAGAAAGCCACACCATGCGCCATAGAAGCAGCCAAGCCTCAGACCAACGATTTGGGAAAGACGTTGATACTCTTCAGCGACGATCTCGACAAGACGCTCGCCACATTCGTTCTCGCCAACGGGGCGGCAGCAACAGGAAAGAAAGTCAGCATATTCTTCACGTTCTGGGGACTGAATGCAATAAAGAAAAGTCACAAGCCAAAGGTGAAGAAAGACATTTTCGGACGGATGTTCAGTTGGATGCTCCCTTCAGACTCTTCCAGACTGGCACTTTCGAAGATGAACATGATGGGTATGGGCGCCAAGATGATGCGCTATCTGATGAACAAGAAGGGAGTGGACTCTCTGGAGTCGCTTCGCCAGCAGGCAATCGACAATGGAGTGGAGTTCATAGCCTGCCAGATGTCGATGGATGTGATGGGAGTGAAGCGCGAGGAACTGCTCGACAATGTCACCGTCGGAGGTGTGGCAAGCTATATGGAGCGTGCAGACAGGGCAAACGTGAATCTCTTTATATAAGAAGAAACAGTCAACAATGTATATGCCCATTCACTAACACCGCATTATGAATCTACAACAACTCAGATACATAATCGCCGTCAACCGCTTCCGCAATTTTGCGAAAGCGGCTGACTCGTGTAATGTATCGCAGCCAACGCTCAGCGCCATGCTGCAGAAACTGGAAGAAGAACTCGACATCAGAATCTTTGACCGCACCAACAGATCGGTGACGCCTACCACAGCCGGCGAAAAGATAATCCGTCAGGCAGAGAATGCGCTGATGGAGATTGAACGCATCGGCGAGATAGTTTCTGAAGACAAAGGATATGTCGGCGGAAGGTTCGCCCTGTCGGTAGGTCCCACGATAGCGCCATATATACTGCCGAAGTTCATCAGACACTATAGGGAGATGTATCCCACAGTGGAATTGTCGATACAGGAAATGAAAGTGAACTTCATGATAGAGGCGCTGCAGCGAGGCGAACTGGATGCCGGAATGGCGATATCGGGCAATGTGTGCGATGGGGTGCTTGAGATTCCGCTCTATGCAGAGAAATTCATGGTATATCTTGCCGAGAGCTGCTGGCGCAAGTTGCCCGTGTTCAAACCGGAGAATCTGGAACACGAGAACATGTGGATAATGAAGGATGCCCAGTGTCTGAGAGACAGCGCTTTCTCTTTCTGTAAAGCACGGAGCAAGGGAACCCATATCTATGAGGCTGGCAGCATCACCACCCTTGTGCATATCGTCGACGAGAATGGCGGTTTTACCATCATTCCGGAGATGCACCTTCCGTTTCTCAACGACAGGCAGCGGGAGAACGTGCGCCCGATAGAAGGCGACTATCTCTCGCAAAGGCGAGTGTCGCTGTATGTCAAGGAGGATTACGTAAGAGAGCGTATGCTCAACACCATTACCGACACCATGAAGACATTCATGCCCGCAGGGATGATAGGCGAGGGGATAATGAAATACGGCATCAGACTATGACCGTTTTGAAAAATATAGTTGCCAAAAAACAAAATCCAAGCAGCCCTGATGGCTTTTAAAGATGACAAAATCCCGTGCTGAAAAGATATTCTCTATCATAGGATAGATATTTACAATTGTTCACATGTAGAAGGAATAGTATCTTTGCCAAAACTATTATATTATAACAACAACTCCCAACGGTCAATAGCCCGTTGGGGAGGATAAAGCAAAGATATGGAGAAATTGCGTAAAATATACCTCTTCTATTATGAAGGCTTCAGGGGGATGACGGTCGGCAAGACGCTGTGGACCATCATCCTCATAAAGCTCTTCATAATGTTTGCCGTTCTCCGCATATTCTTTTTCCAGCCCGCCCTTTTGGGCACCGACGAGGAGAAAGCAGACAAAGTGAGGGAAAATCTGATAACAACGAAACCTTAATAAAAAAGCGTATGGATATAATCAACGTAGTAGAATGGTCAAGGGCACAGTTTGCCCTTACCGCATGTTACCATTGGCTCTTCGTGCCGCTGACATTGGGATTGGGAATAATAGTAGCCGTGATGGAGACAGTGTATTACCGCACCCGCAAGCAGGAATGGCTCAGTCTCACCAAGTTCTGGATGACGCTCTTTGGCGTAAACTTCGCCATCGGAGTGGCTACGGGTATTATACTGGAATTCGAATTCGGTACCAATTTCTCCAACTATTCATGGTTTGTAGGCGACATCTTCGGTGCTCCATTAGCCATCGAGGGCATCTTTGCCTTCTTCTGTGAAAGCACTTTCTTCGCCGTGATGTTCTTTGGATGGAAGAAGTTTTCTGCCGGCCAGCACCTTGCTGCCACCTGGCTCACTGCCTTTGGCGCGAGTCTGAGCGCATGGTGGATTCTCGTTGCCAACTCATGGATGCAGTATCCTGTGGGCATGGAGTTCTCTGCCGACCAGATGCGCAATGTGATGGTCAGCTTCCGGGATGTGGCTCTGTCGCCGGTAGCGGTAAACAAGTTCATCCATGCCGTCACCAGCGGATGGTGTCTCGCCGGTGCCTTTGTCGTATGCGTCAGCGGATGGTTCCTGATGAAGAAGCGCAACGTAGACTTTGCCGTCAAATCCATCAAGGTAGGCGGCGCAGTAGGTCTTGCAGGCATCCTG
>ENA-OQID01001142-OQID01001142.1-human-gut-metagenome-genome-assembly--contig:-NODE-1142-length-11288-cov-51.651592_pt1 | contig 11288 bp, 7 predicted proteins | sample MGYA00242567_ERZ504727 | MGnify/ENA primary metagenome ERZ504727 (study PRJEB26092, sample SAMD00036215) | human gut metagenome | host: Homo sapiens | study: EMG produced TPA metagenomics assembly of...
TCTATCTTTACTATTTAGAAACTCCTGACGGTTTGCCTTCATGCCAGCTACCATCGTAATAACCGAATATCTGGTATTGTTTGGTAGCTGCATCGTAGATGCATGGGTAGCTGTCACCACCGAAGAGCATCTGATCATTGTTTCCACTAATGCTAACCATTATTGCTTTTTCGTATTCGCCCTTAGGTGCTTTGAAACTGAGAATTGTACGTTTCCAACCATTCCCAACATCTTCGCTTTTTTGCTTGAACTTATCAGAGTTACATTCCAAAGTATACGATTCGAATTTATTATTCTTCTTTCCAAAATCGATTTTCCATTTAGTAATATCACTTTTAGTATATATCACATAGTCAACATTTATAATAGTCGGCTTGTCATCATATACTCGATAATATGGAATGCAGGTAGGGTCATAGAGATACCAGCCTTCACGATCTTCGTAGTTGAACAAAGGAATACCTGGGTCCATGGTATGAGGAAAACGGTGTGGAGTACAACCAGTCTTACCATTGCCATGATTCTCGCCAGTACCAAATATAACTAGCGTTTGACCTGGTTTAATTTGCTTTGTTGTACCTTCCGCTTTATTTTGTGCATACTTGCTATTTGCATTAAATGGCATATCTTTATAATACCATCCAGCATTATTTATGTCACCTGTCATTTGGTCACCAGGGAATTCTTCTGAAAATATCCATACATATGCTTCTGCATCAACGGTAGTACTATTATCTTTATTATCACCACGCTGTGTATACATATACATATGATGTCTACCATTTTGAATATGTTTATTATCTTCTTTATTTTCGTCTTTACTTACATCATTAGCTGTCCAACCATCATACCAATTGAAATTATAGTTATCATTATAACTGCCGTAAGGACCAGTATATTCTGGTTTTTGTTCTGTAAAAATGACACCTAGATTAGCGGTATTGTCTTCATTACCATCCCAGTTACATATATTATTGATAGCTCGCATGTAGATACGATAAGGACCGAACTCCGGTTTTACAGTAACAGTAACTTCTTGCGAAGCAACCTTGTCACCAGAAATCTGATTCAGCGGAGAAAGTGTGAAGTTATAAACGGTGGTCGTCACAGGATTTTTGGTTTCCGTTACCTTCATCAGATATTTTCCATCTGCATCAGGAGTATTATCATAACTTATCTGCAGACGAGAAGGTGCATCACCAACTTGTGCTGTAGAACCGTTAGCTTTTTCTGTTAGCGTACCATTGATGTTCTGATATGCTTTCAATCCACCCAAATTGGTTTCTACCACAAAGTGTTTCTCTAGAGCCGGCTGTCCGTCAGGATCCTTACCCCAATAGATAACTACGTCTTTAGGGCTCACCTTAAAATAAGGAGTAACATCATAGTGTACATTAATATACTTCTTGATGTTGTTTGCCTGTAAGTAAACTCTAGCAGTTCCTTCTCTCTTTCCTGTTGTCGGATCCTTTTCGAACTGATTTATTGGTATTTCTGGATTGATACCAAAGATAATATTTTTGTCATCTTTTTTTGTTACGACGATAATATCTTGATTTGTTTCACCAACAGTCTTGGTGTCAATGCAGCCAAAGTCTACAACAGTTTCGCTGGATTCATACGAGATAGTATCACTCTTTGTAGAAGAGACTTCTGCCTTGGTCTTGTTAACCCATAAAGTAGTATGGTAGAAATCGGCATTGATTTCTACTGGCTTCCAATCGTCCACTTTCACATCGCAGTCAAGATCCATATCGCCATAGCTCTTCAGCTTACCTGTAATTTCATAATAGGTTCCACGAGGGAATGTAGGCAGAGCATCTGATGCGTTCTGCTTATGTCCCAGATTGATGGTATATTGATTCTTGTTGCTGTTGTTAACTATACCGGAAATCTTCAATACAGACTGTTCCTCTGCCTTTGAGATATAACGCTCTGGCAGATAGTAGGTACCTTGAAAGAGCCATTGCTTATAGTTCTTAGGGTTCTGTGTACCCTTATCCTTATAAGCATCAACGATTTTCACAACATCTTCGTTAGCTACATTTTTGTTATCTTCATTTATGGTATATTCTCCGTTCTGATAATAGCGTCCTGTGCTAGCTTCGCCAGTAGATAAACTAGGGTAAATGGTGTTCTCAATACCTGTAGCATATACTGAAGTAACATCTGACTCTTTCTGGGTAAACTTACCATCCCATAATAAATGGGTAGAAGGAGTAAGCTTCTGTGCAACAATATCTGTTATGCTATAGCTCTTGTCATAAAGATTATCGCTCGCAGTTGGGTCCATAATGAGGTTGAGCTTAACCTTTACGCATGTAAACTTCAGGTTAGCTGCTACCTCTGTATATTTATCACCACTTTTTTCTATTTTTGTATTGATGATATTACCGTTTACATCCTTTGGTTCGTAAATCATCGGGATGTTTGTAGAAACCGGCATTCCCGGTTCTGTTCCAACGCCATAACTCAGTACTATATTTTTGAGATCATCTTCTGTTTTGATAGTTTGACCACTCAATACCTTGTTCATGTTGGCAACCACATAGATATGGTAAGTGCCCGGCTCGATATTGAGCTGATAGTTAGCTACATGCTGCTCTACCATCATTGTAGCCAGTGGGGCAGGGAGCGTCTCTACCAGGAGCTTGCCTTCATTTCCTGTAGGAAAAGCATAGAGGGTCAGGTCGTTGATCTGGCATTCATCTACCGTAGCATTATAGGTAGGAAGGCCGGAAGCATCGTCGGTACGGGTGCCGTTCGCACTGAGCACGGTTGGTACCAGCACGTGCAGGTTGCTTGACGAGTTGGGGGTATATCCGTTACCCTCCAACTCGTCGGTACAACTAACTGCAAATAAACTAGTCAACAACCAAACTATGAAACCTATATAGATATGAAATCTTCTCATGATAACTTTGTCTTTTACTTTACTAATATCAATGGTTTAATTTCGACAAAGTGGAATCAGATTATAAGTCGGCTCGCTGTATGCGCTTGCTCCAATCGAGGATGGAGATGCCCAACTTAACGTATTGCCACTTGTCGCCTTTCAGGAAAAAGTCCAGCTTATAGTCGTATTCTCTGTCCAGGAACTCCTGTGCCGAATAGTTCATTGCTTCGAATGCTCCACGGCCCTGTGCCAGAAAATCGGCTAGGTTGATGCGGACCACTTCTTCGCCCGTCTTCTTGTTCCAGATGCTCAGTATCGCATTCTTGTCGTTCTCGGTTACGGGATGCAACACGAGGCGGGAGAACATCATGGCGGCGTGAGCGGTACGCTCCTGTACGGTACCCTCCGGAGTGGTGAACTCGGTGGTCCAGGTCTTGTATGGGGTGTATGTCAACTCCTCGTCTGGGAGGAGAGAATTGTCGTAATTGATGTAGCCATTGGCATCAGTTATCTGATAACTGAAGTCTTCGGCGTGGATGTCGGCTGGTTCGTCCAGCTGATGCAGACTGATGGTGAGCTGCTTGGTGTCTCTGACGAGACTGATGGTATGGCGGGTAACCTGAAGATCCTTCACCTCTACCGTTTCGTTGCTCAATCCCTGCCAAAGGGTATCAAGCGGAAGTGCCTGGTTTTCTACCTTTCCGGCATTTCTGTCGAGTCGGGTACGGAGTTTTTCGATGTTTTCTCCTGCTGCTGGAGCTTCGATATGGAATTTGGCACCAGCCTGTGACAGCGCCTCTTCGTATTTCTTCTGGAAGGCGAAGGTGGCGAAGCGGTATTTGCCAGGTTGCAAGTCTATGCGCATGGCATAGTTAGGGTCTTTGAGGGGTTGGGATTTTCCCTCGTTGGCTGCATCCTGGCGAGCCACTAGGTTGCCCTGCTCATCGAAGACGAACACGCAGACGCCGCCTACATGATCGTTGAACATATCAGCGCGCTGGACGTTGTAGTCGTACTTGAACTGCAAGTCAACTCCCATATCGCAAGGAGGGAGGTCGTCGTGCATCAAGTCGTTGCAGCTGCTGAGCATGCTGCCGAGAGCGGTGATGGTTCCGAAAGCAGCGGTTCGGCTGATAGCTGCCAAGCTGTCGAATCCCCATTCCATGCGTATATTCTTGATCCAACTATGTAACTTATTGTTTGCCATGATGCTTTTTGGTTATTATCAATATAATATTTCAGAATATCAGGTTGTGTTTCTAGCTTCCACTATGGTGAAGCTGAAAACACAACTCGTATGTTTTAACGAAGGCGGGAGCCTAAGCTCCGCCTTTCGTTGTTATACTTGATTACAAATCAACGCTCTGTGAACGCTTAGCCCAGTCGAGAATCTTCACGCTGACGTTGATGTACTTGGTATCTTCATCGTCTGGGGTATCAGGCTTAACTTCTGGAACGTCTGGATAACCAGGACCGCTAATTTTGTTGATTGTGAGGTCGTACCAGTTGTTGCGGAGCACACCGTAACGGCCGAGCCAATTCAGGTTATTATGGTCATATGTTTTATCGCCTTCTGTCCAAGGAGTCAAGTCGTCACCGAAGTGCTTGATACGGGCAATATAATAGCTCTCGCCATTTTCATAAGTCTTGATACCTACCTTATTTGTCGCGTCAAGACCGAGCTTTGTATTGAGCTTACCTACTAATTCTTCTGTAACCTTTTCTGTTTCTCCGTCCTTAATTGACACATTATCTGTAGTTAAGAAATGTGTGCCTCCTTTCAACAAATCTCCCTTAAGTTCTACTGTTAAGGTATTTGTTGTCTTCAGAGCCTCATTAGCTTTACTTGTAATCTGTTTAATAAGGTTGTCCTTTGTCCAAATGTCAGAACTGTTACCAATCATAAAGAAGGTCTTTTCTGTCGCAGAAGCCAAAGCATTTGGAGTATAAGTTGCCTTAAGAAGAACACGGGTGGTCTGTCCTTGAAGCATATTATTAATGTCGAAGGTGTTCTCCATGCAGTACAATGGGTTATCAGAACCAGAACCGTCGTTCCATGTAACTCCAGTTCCATCGGCTTCAGCTAAAGTAAATTGTGTCTTACATTTTGTTAAGTCCGATAATTCCATGCTGTAGTTAGGGTCGATACCCCAATATACACGCTTGAAAGCACCTGTAGCAGAAAGTTGACTAACGAAGCGGGATGTCGCTGGCGCTGTACTTGTAGTAGCAGCTTCATTCTTCCAAATATCTGCATAAGCAGGAATTCCCGCTGATGTTACACCACTCTTCAAACCTGAAGTAACATGTACTGGGAATGAACTCTTATTGGTCACATCCAAAGCCCAATTTGTGATTTTTACGTCATCGTTACTATATTTAGATCCTGAAGCCTTGGCACCTGTAAAGTAATCATTTCCTGTACCTTTACCTACAGTAACTTTAGCCAAGCCACGCTCTACATGAACAGTTGTACCTGGTTTACTATGAGCCTCTTCCTTAGTTCTATAGATACCCGTTATTGGAACGAGGGTTGTTGGCTCTTGATCAGCAGCTTTGAATTCTGGAGCATTAGCCATGTAGAAACCTTTAGTATTATCTACAAGTTTTGTCTCAGTTGCATGTGCTGCAACATTCCACTCTCCGTATGTGGTGGTACCTGAAGGAAGGGTAACCTTATCAGCATCGTCCTTATCTTTATTGTTAAGGATAACCAAAGCATAGTAATTATTATTACCAACTGTAGCTTTGTTGAGCTGTGCTGTGATAGTGGCCTCAGTAGTGATACCATTAGCATCATTGTCCTTCTTCCAAGGCTCCAAGTTTCCGAGTGATGCCTGCTCTACAAACTTGTATTCATTTTCAGATGATCCATCCTTCTCGAAAATAAGGAGTGTAGCATCGTTTACAGCATACTCAGAAGCTGTACCTTCATTAAAGTCGTCATTTGCGGCACGTGTACCACTTGTTGTAGGCAAGTCGATAGTGATAGATGCATAGCTTGCACCTGATTCATTCTCACCAGAGCCATTGCCCCCCCCATTTACTAAATCGTTGTTGCTAGAGCAACTGGCAGTCATAGCAGCCAAAACTGCCAATCCAAAGAAATGTTTAATTCTCATAATTGATGTGATTTTATTGTTAGTTATTACTTTTATTGTTCCGCCTTCATTTCCCCGTAAATCTTTCTGATGCGTTCAGCTTCCTTCGAGTTTCCTGCCTTGGCAAGATGTTTCTCGGCAGTTACGAGGTCGCCCTTCTGCAAATCTGTGCAGGCGGCATTGAGATTGGCTGTCTCATCATCCGGGAAGAGACGGACGGCAATATCAAATACCTCGTTGAATTCTGGAGAACCTGGTTCATAGGTCTGTGCCACCAGATACATCTCCTGTAATGACAACTGCTGAGGCTTAGTCTTCAGGATTACCTTTGCCTCCTCAATGTCGAAAGGACGAACGGTATAGGTTACCGTATAGTCGCTGTGGCGCAAACGAGGATAAATCTCATTCATGATGTAGCGATAGCTAGCCGGATAAAGCTTCTTGATTTTCTGGTCCTTTGCATCGGGTGCCAATGATGAGTTGGCAACGGCAAGGATGGCTGACTTATCGGCTAAGTGGCTTGCTTCCACCTTCTTCTTGAATCCTTCCCAGTCTTCCGGGGTGGCGTGATAGGTGAAGAGCTTTTTATCGATAGTGTAGAGATTGCATACATAATTGCGCAGGGCAGCCGCACGGTTGTTGGCGAGTCGCACGTTGTTGTCGTAAGGACCATCCGGCGACGCATAGCCATGAATATCGATATTGGTGATGCTCACATCCTTGTCGTTCTTCACGAGGTCGATGGTGGATGTAATCTTTCTCAGCTCAGTTGCATTCTCACGGAAGTCGGCGAGGATATCGCTCTTGTTGAGCTTGAAGCTCAGGTAAGCTTCACCCTTTTTGGCTCTCACCTTGATGGCTTCAGCCTTTGGCTTCACGTAATGGTCGCGACCAATCTTGGGTATTGGGTTGATGACCGCCATCTGGGTGGTATCCTGATCCATCAGGTTGCCGCATCCGCAGAGGTCTTCCGTCATGGAGAGGTTGAAAGCCTTCATCCACTTCCTGTAGGGAAGGGTCTGTGAGAAGAGCACCTGCTGCTCGGTATCATTCCTGCGTCTCACTACCACTGCCTGGCTGTTTTTCAGTTTGCTGCTTTTGCGCAGGTATCTGATGTTCTGGTTTTTGCCATTGATGACAATGGGATTCAGGGCGATGGTATCTTCTCCGGCAATAAGCGGAGTGAAAACCAGCTGTTGCTCTGATTTGAGCTGCAGACTATCGAGATGGAGTCGGAAAGCAACCTTGAGACTGTCGCTCTTCTTCTGTGTCAAGACGCTGTCTATCAGAATCTTGCCTCCAGCCAACCGTAGCTGCGAATCATCTATCTTCTGGGCTTGGACAGTCAAAGCGCTCTGTGCAAACAGAATGCAAAGGGGCGAAATGACCGCATAAAGCTTCATTTTCTTCATATTCTTCATCTTGTAAAAGAGGGTTTGATTTTGGTTTTTGCTATCTCGGTGATATCGTTCCTAGAATGCGTATATCAGGGAGAGGGCAGCTTTAGTAGGACCTACATAGTTACGATGGTCCTTGTTAAGACATTTGTCACATCTTCCGTAAAGCTTGTATGGGCTGTAGATGTATCCTAATCCGATGGATCCTTCGAGATTGAGATGCTCAGACAGCAGCCATTGGTATCCGTAGGTGAGGCCACCACCGACATACCAGCCTTCGTAATGTCTTCCTTTCTCTGTCTTTGGCAAGATGCCAAAAGGCAGGTCCACATTTTTGATGTTGTATTCACCTCCAAGGGCATGGATGCCGAAGAAGTGGCCTCCAAATTTCTGGCAGGTGTACCAGCGGTATTCTGGCATTACGTTCCAGTAGCGCAATTTCTTGTCGCCTGAGAACTTCCAGGGATTCAGGGCTCCGAAAAGCTGAAAAGTGCTCTTCCTGCCCGTGCCTATTTCTAGACCAGCATTGAGCGAGGTGGTTGCCAGACCAAGCAGGTTGGTCTTCAGCGCTACCTCCTGCGCTCGGGTTACTACTGTTGAGAGAATCAGCAGCAATAACATCGGTGTTCGTTTGAACAATCTCTGCTTCATCATCATATTTTTACTCTGTTATTTTCTTTCTTAAGGATACTGTTAGTTGTCCTATTCTTTATTGTCATTTACTTATAATCACAGGCTTACCCTTGTGACAAGATGAATGTCACCGGGTTTCCTTTTCGGTTGCAAAGATAGAATGATTTTCTCAAAGATGCTTCAAAAAATTGATGGAAATCAAGGAAAATGAAATGCAAACGTTTGCATTGCCGTGCAAGTTGTGTGGGAACACAAAATTCGTGAATATGGTATAAGTGGCTGATATATAGAAAATAAAAGCGAGGGTGTAAATTGCACACCCTCGCTTATTTCAGAACTTCCATCGCCTTCTTCAGTCCTCTATCCACTGCGGATGGATTGTTCTGGTAGAGCTTCTCCTTTTCCTCTCCGGTCATCTCGTCAAGCAGATAATCGGGGGTGATTCCCACACTTTCCAGCAGGTTGCCCTGTGCATCCTTGGTAAGCGAGAACGGCATGTAGAAGTAGAGGTAGCTCGTTACATTTCCTATCCATCCGCCATTGCTGGCTTCGTTGTCGGAAGTGAGCATCGCCTGCGCTCCGTAACTGTTTCTGCCTATCGTCTTCACGTGGTCGCCCTGACTCTTCAGGATGAGGGTTGTCACCTCCGACATGCTGGCACTGTAGTTGTCGAGCAGGATGGCGGTAGGGATGTTTCTGCCCAGGCTCTTCGGCGTTACCGTAATCTTCTGCGGAATCCAAGGGGTATAGCTGTATGGATTGTTGTCCTCTTTCTTGCGCACGTAGGCATAGACGGCTGTCTGGGTGATGAGATAGTCGGTAAGCAGACGGGTATCTATCACGCTGCCGCCACCATTGCCACGGAAGTCGAGAATCAGTTTCTTGATCTCGCCCTTAGCCAGCGGCTCCAGGAACAGGCGGCGGTAACCTTCTACGCAGAGATGATTGTAGGTAAATTTCAGGTCGCTCCAGTAAGCGTAGAGTTCACGCTCGTGCCAGAGGTAATCGGCAAGTGCCTGGCAATACCAGCTGGCAAAACCGGAGGCTGAAAGCATCTGCTGGTAACGGGCATCGCCCTGCAGCTTCTGTCGGATCTGCTCGCCCATGCCGCTTGCATCAGCAGTAATAGGCAACAGCTTGAGGAGATTCGGTGACTTCTCGTAGGCCTCGCTGGCGAGAGCATAGAGACCGGAATAATCGCCCTGGTTGCTGTAAGCAGTCATCTTCTCGCAGGCTTTGGCTGCATCATCCGAAGCCAGATAGCTATCCATATCGGCAAGCAACTGCGCTGCCTGCTGCTCAGCCTTCTCTCGCTTTTCTGCATCTGTAATCAGTTCCTTCGCCTTGTCTGTTATCTTGGAAGCATCCAGATGATAGGTGCTGGCGGCATTGTCAGGGAGATAGGACTTCTGATACTCGTGGAAACAGTTTTCGTAGAGGGCAAACTTGTTGAAGCCGAGGTAATAGGTGCCAGACTGCTCCTTCAGGTAACCGCCCATGATGCAGAAACCATCCGAGGTAATCTCGCCGAAGGCTGTACCATCCAGGTTGAGCTGGTCGCGGGTATGGTTCCAGTGAGCATTCAGCGGGAAATACTCGGTCTTGTTGCGGAGCGTGCTGTTGAATCTCACCGTTTCCGTAGAAGAGTGGGAGACGGGTAGGGTAATCTTGACATAGAAATGCTGGTCGATGATCTTGTCGATGATTTCCTGGAAATACTGCTTCGCCTTGGCGTTGTCTTCCTGAATCTCCTGTTGGGTAAAAGTTGGGGTATGCTGAAAGGTCTTCAGGGCATCAAACTTGGGTTTGTATTCCTTGTACACCTGGTCCCAGGTCTGCGAAGATACGGCAGACTGCTCATTGAGGGTGCAGTAGCGCTGGTTCATCACGCTCCAGAAGACCTGGAACAGGTCGCCATACGACTTGACATCGGTATCGGAATAATCGGAAATCGATTTCTCGTTGGCATCATTGTCTGCCACACAACTGGTAAGCGACATTCCTGTGGTGGTGGTCGCCAGGAGGAAGGCGAAGAGGCATCGCATTCCACCTTTTATATATATAGGGGTTCTCATAAATTATATGTTTTAAAAGCTTTTGCCCTTACAGGGCGTATTGCTGTCTGCTATTATACCCAGGGTGTTGCCCTGGGCTAGGAGCTTTTGCCCTTTCAGGGCGTATGGGGCTAGAACTTATAGGCAGCCGAGGCTGTGATGACGCTGGAGTTGCGTCGGGCAGTCTTGCTGGTGCTGGCTTTCTCCTCGTAGATATGCGAGAAGCCGTACTGGAACTGATAGCCCACGCTGGCATCTATCTTGCCGAAGGAATAACCTATCTTGATACCAGCTTCGCCGCCAAAGAGACTGCGGCGGAGATGGTTCTCATTCTTCCTGAAATCGTAGGTGGTGTTATAGCGGATGTAGGTGCCATCGCCCTTGTACCCCTCCATGATGTTCATCGGATACATACCCTTGGTATGCATGGAGGTGAAGTATTCGTAATAGACGCCCACCTGCGGCTTGATCCACAATCCCTTCTCGTGGTATGGATTATGAATCAGATAATATCCCACATGGAGGGGGATGCTGATGAAATTGTTGTTGTATCGGGTGTTCCAGGAGTCACCGCCGAGGTTCTGGTACAGGTAGTCGCGCTGAACGAAGCGGATGCCCGCTCCTACCGCCAGCTGATCTACGATATTGTATTCGGCACCGATGGCAGCCGTGAAACCCGGTCGCACCTTATAATAAGTCTCCGACAAGCCCGACACATCCGTATCAAGCACACTGCAACTGACACCAGCTTCTGCCTCCACCTTCCAGCGGTAGGAGCTCTGCTGTGCCAGAATGCCTTGGCAGCAGAAGCCAAGGGCTATGGATAAATATACCTTTCTCATAAAAATGGAATAGTTGGTTGCTATAATCTATTATTACTCTTTTCTTCAAAAATCTTGCAAGCCTTATTTCCTGCGATATAAGCTACGTATGCTTTTATTTGATAGTGAGGATAGGCTTTCTGCATATCTGCGGCATAAGCCTTTACTTGTTGACAATCTTCTAAGCGTGCCTCTTCCAATTGATCAACGATGCCTGCGTCTTTAGACTTGTAATATTTAAACTCAATGATGCGGCAGTCGTTGTGGAATGATGTGCCAGGAATGCCAGTCAGCACTAAGTCAGCACGACCTGATGGCAAGTTCTGTTCGATGGCGAATGTATAGCAATTGCTCAAGTAGCGGCTCAGTAACTCGAAAAATGAACA
>ENA-OQID01001151-OQID01001151.1-human-gut-metagenome-genome-assembly--contig:-NODE-1151-length-11176-cov-4.868096_pt1 | contig 11176 bp, 9 predicted proteins | sample MGYA00242567_ERZ504727 | MGnify/ENA primary metagenome ERZ504727 (study PRJEB26092, sample SAMD00036215) | human gut metagenome | host: Homo sapiens | study: EMG produced TPA metagenomics assembly of...
GCACTTTCATTATACAACACATGGAATCGAGGTGTCTTTCTTTTATGCAAAATCACGAACTTGCTCATTTATAGTATCATACTTATTAAACGGTCGTTTTGTTTTTTCCATATTTGTTTCCATTTTTATGATTACCTCCTTCGCAAGATCATCCATGTGGACTCCAAAAAGAAAGCAGATTTTTTTCAACGTATTTATATCGGGTTCATTGACATCCCTCTCCCAATTCGATAGCGCCTGCCGGGTAACATTTAATTCCCCGGCTAATTCCTCTTGTGTCATTCCCGATTGTGTCCGCAGATGACGTATTTGCTTTCCTGTTGTAATATCTGTCTGTTCCTTGTTCAAAATAGTTCCTCCTCTCTGCTACTGATTCTATCAATGATATTCCGCAATAGCCAGCAATGAACGCTAGCATTGCGCAAGACCTTACATGATCTTCTGAAACATATGACGAACCTTATCCAGCCGGCTATTGGGGCGGCGGGGCTGTACTGCAGGTTCCCCTGAAGTTTCCTGATACCCTTTCAATTCCGTCAGGCAAACACTTCTTCCATTTGTGTAGAAATTCAGATCGCTTTTGTATTCCCCAATCCGTCTTGCCGGTATTTCTCCAGTTAAGATCGCTTCATTATTTTTTATTGAAGTTGTTTCAATTACCGCATCGTATTTCACAGCATCATGATAAGCCCGTGAAAGATATTCCTGCGGTGCAAACAGGGTAAAAGAAAGATAGGGTTCTAAAACCTGTGTTCCTGCTTTTTTTAATGCCAGTTCCAGCACAATGGGCGCAAGAAAGCGGAAATCTGACGGAGTACTGACTGGGCTGTAATAAATTCCGTATTCAAAACAGATCCTGCAATCTGTCACCTCCCATCCATACACTCCCTGCTCCAATCCATACTGAATCCCTTCCATAACTGCGTTTTGAAAACTTTGGTTTAAATAACCAAGTGACACCTTGCTTTCATATTCTGTTCCGCTCCCAGCAGGAAGGGGAGTGACTGCCAGACCAATCGACGCCCAAAAGGGATTTGGCGGCACTTCAATATGAATTGTATAATGCGCCTCTTTTCGTGGTCTTTCCATATAAATGACCGTAGGCTCTTTTACCTCTGCCTCGATGCAATATTTTTCATTCAATAAAGAACAAACAACTTCTAACTGTACTTTCCCCAAAAAGGAAAGAATGATTTCATGAGTGACAGGATCAATCACAAAGCGCAGAAGCGGATCAGTATCCGCAATCTCTGTAAGGGCATCCAGCAACACTTCCCTTTGCTCTGCTTTGGCTGGCTCTATCGTTGTCCTAAGAAGCGGCAGGGGATTATCCGTCCATGCCTTGCGTGGCAACAGTTTTTCGTCTCCCAGAATATCATTTAACTTTAATGTGTTGTCAGACAAAATAACAATCTCCCCGGAATCAGCAGTATCTGTCTGGACAATTTCTCCCTTAAATGGAATTGACATCTCTGTAATCTTAATCTTTTCCTTTTTTTGCAAAAAAATCGTTTCCCGTAAGCAAAGCGTACCACTATACAGCCTTACATAGCACCGTCGTTTTTTCTGCTCGGTATATTCAATTTTAAAAACGTACCCGCACAGTTCCGATTGACAGTTATCCGTTTTCGATGAAAAAATATCTGTGATTACATCAAGCAATTCTTTTGTCCCGATATTCTCTTTTGCGCTTCCATGATATACCGGAAAAAAAGTTCCCTGCTGTACCCTTCGCTTTATTTCTTCCTGAAGTTCCCGCAATGTCAAAGGCGCTCCTGAAAGATATTTTTCTAAAAGATCATCATTCCCGGCAATCACAGCATCCCACTTTTCAAAATCCGCAACGTCGGAAAGTGTTAGTTCTGAAAATAAATGAACTTCCTGCATAACCATCATATCTTCTGTCAATTTTTCTCTGATATTTTGATAAGTCTGTGCAGGAACAAAGCCTTCCTGATCGATTTTATTGATAAAAATAATGGTTGGTATCTTCATCTTCCTCAGCGCATGGAACAGCACTCTGGTCTGTGCCTGTACGCCATCTTTTGCAGACACTACTAAAATCGCTCCGTCCAGAACTGATAAAGAACGGTACACTTCTGTCAAAAAATCCATGTGTCCCGGTGTATCTACAAGATTCACTTTGTACTCTTTCCAGTTAAAAGACGTAACGGCAGCCTGAATGGTAATTCCCCTTTGACGTTCCAAAGCCATAGAATCCGTTCTTGTTGTGCCTTTATCTACACTGCCCGGTTCTATGATTGCCCCGCTTGTATACAGCAGGCTTTCTGTCAGTGTTGTTTTTCCTGCATCAACATGGGCCAACAGACCAGCACATATATGTTTTTTCGTTTTTTCAGGCTTCTGTTCGCCCATAAAAACGCCTCCCTTCTGATGGCATAATATTGAATTATACCACAAAAGGAGGCGTTGGTCGAGATGCTGTTGCACTCGGTTCAATATAAACTTATCGCATAGGAAGTTTAGGATAGATGTGAATGCTAACTTCTCCACCTGGTGTACGGTAAGCAGTGATCCGTTCCATAACAATCTTCCATAAACGATTCTTTTCTTCAACAGAAAGCTGTGGATAGCTGTCGAGAATGTGCTGTGTTGTCGGAATTATTTCTTTCTCTACATCATGAATATCTTTTTGAGCCCCCTGTTTTTTCAGCAACTCATTTTCAGCTGCCTGAACTTTATGTATTTCTCTGGTTAAGGTATCATTTCGCTTTGTAAACATTTCTATTGTATAAATACCCTTCTCCAGATATTCACATATCTTATCCTGCTGTAACTGAAGCTCTGTAAGTTGCTCTCTTACAATACTCAATGCCGTCTCCGTAGAGTCCGTTTGTGCTACCTTATCTTCCTTTATTTTAATAGTGTACTCACCCCACCATTGAGACATGGCTTTCACCACTTCTGCTTCAAGAAAATCACATTTTATAGTCCGACAATTACATCCACGAGTTGGACATCTGTACCATGGAGAAGTGTTTTGGGTCTTCGCCGGAACATTCCGCTTCATTACTGCTCCACACTTTTCACAAAAAAGAATTGTTGCAAATGGATTCATAAGTTTTTTATCCTTATGAACTGATGCGTGATTACGACTGCTCTGAACTGCTTTTACTCGATCCCACTGTTCCTGATCTATAATTGGCTCATGTAATCCTTCATACAACTCATAGTCTTTACTGGTAACTCTTTTCTTAGTAAGCATCCCGTCTTTAACTACTCGCTTTGTAGGTTCATGTTTCCAGCGGATCATTCCCAAATAAACTTCATTATTTAAGATATTTGTGATGGATGTTTGCCCCCATGTACCAGTTAGAGATGGAATGTTCATTTGATTCAGTTCATGGGCAATCGTATTGTAGCCAATTCCTTGTTTCCCATACATATCAAAAATCATCCGCACCACTTTTGCTTCTTTCGGTTCAATTCGCAGGCTATTCCCTTTCATACCAACCAGTTTATAGGCACGGTATCCATACGGAGCTACTGAACCAAGAAATTTGCCCTCAGAAGCTGATTGATTTCTTCCGCGAACCAAGCGCTTTGTGATGGTTTTCAATTCGTACCGGCTGAACATAAACTTCATATCAGTAAACTGTTCATCCGATTCATTCTGAAGATCATAGATCTTGGACGGTGTGATAATTTTACAATTATTCGTTTGAAGTACCTGCATGATATAACCGGATTCCAAGGATGACCCTCTGGAAAGACGCTCAATATCAATACAAATAACTCCTGCATACATTCCAGTATTGACCAGTTCCAGCAAACGAAGCATCTTAGGTCTGGACGACAAGGATTCTCCCGAAACTACTTCTTCCAAGACATCAACAACATTTAATCGTCTTTCCTTACAAAAAGACTCTAAAATGCGTCGATGTCTGTTCAAAGTTTCTTCAACAGAAATTTCGTCAAAATCTGTATCCATTCTGGATTTCCTCAAATACATCAAATACCGTTCCATTATCACACCTCCTTCCCGCGGGTTATTCTGTTACCATTTTACTCAACACTTTTCCTTTTCGCAAAGATACGGATTAATGTTTCCACATCCTTGCTTATGAGAAAGAAGCTTGCTATGCTTTAAGATTCACTTAATTTCTCTGCCTTCGTACTGCGATAGGAATTAGAAATAAGCTCACCTATCTTCAATAAAATTTGTGAGATTTCTGCTGCTTCAATATCAATACAATAATCGTCATGGATACAGATAACAGCATCTTTCTCACTTACAGCTGTCATAATCATATATCCTCCATATATATCCAAAAAACAGCCATACTGGTTATTGATGAGGTGCTATCTATACACGCTCTCTCCCAATATGGCTGTTGACTAATTTACTTATTACTTATTTTACTCGTCACATTTGCCACGCAACCCTGACGATGGGAACATAACAGGTCTCCGCTGGCGCGGTTGTCATAACTCCGCAGCGTCGTTTTACTCGTGCGCCGCAGGGTTCCCCCCAAGTCTTTAGGAGGCCGTGAGGAAGTATCTTTAAGCCCCCGTGCAGTCCTCGCGGCGGATCTGCCACCATCCGCTTTGTGGAATCGTAGATTGCTCCGAAACAGCTCTGTTCATCACCTCCCTGGCTGCTCCATCTTCGCGGCGTCCCACACTCGCTCATACACGGGTTATGTACCTGTTATGCTGTCTATGAAATTGTCAAAGTGCTGTTGAAGGGGGAAAACTTGTCCTTCTAATAGTAATGAAAAAAAGAGCAAGATTTTCGCTATGCTAATCAAACTTTTTCAAATTTTTAGCCAGCCATTTCAAACCGCGTTGGATGCTGTCATACACTCTACTGAGATCAACGCCTTCTGTCTTGGCAATTTCTTTAACTGTCATACCCAGATAAAACCGAGCATAAATCCTCTTTGCCTGCTTCTCCGGTAAGGCCATCACCGCAGAATAGAGCTGTTCTCGAAGCTGCTTTTCCTCCATGAGCATTTCTGGCGTCGGCGGCTGATACACTACCTGTTTCTCTATACCATTATCACAGTCCAGAGAATAGTACGCTTTGTAGTTATACATCTGGCGCTGGCGTGCAGCTTCTGCTCGCTTATCTGTCAGGAATACTTCTTGTACTTCACTGCTTACTTCTATAAAAACATCCGTTTTGTATATATCAGGATACAACTCCCTAAGATTGACTTTCTTCATTATGTACCTCCATTTCGATTCATGGGCGATTAGCGAGTGAATCGAATGGAGGTGGTGATCGGCAGCGACATACTTCGGGGGCTTTCCCGAAAAACCGATACCAAAAAGCGCCAGCTCCCCACAATTGGAAACTGGCGCAACAAAAATACCTACTATTTTGCTGATTTAGATGGAATGATAATACTGATTGATAGTCATACCTCCCCGGAGGAGGAACAAGACTTTTTTTAATTGATGAAGCTCATGGGTGCTATGAATGACGATAATTGCCATGGCGGTATCCTCCTGTGTACCGCCCTCTTAATCGCATGAGCATCGTTGGAAAAACAAAAAGAAACGGCGGCTCTGATTTCTCAAAGCCGCCACTTCATAGGTGCATAGAAATATGTCTGCTGTACGACGGCTTTTTTTCTTTTGCCGTCGTTCGGCAGATTTAATCACATTTTCTATCTTACTTTTAATTCTATGATAAAAACCAAATGTTGCAGAAATCTCCTAATCGCTTTCTTTTTCAGCAAGAAAACAGGCTGAATTGCTTCATTTTTGTAGCAATTCAAGTTTTATCTCGTTTCAGTCAGAGAAAAGCTATTCAAGAACCAACATCCAATCAAAAAATCTATTCAACCGTTTCAATGGAATCTACAATACTCATTTTTGAAATTTTCCGCAGCGGAATTGCTGTCGCCATCAAGCAGGCTCCTACTGCCAAGAGGGTTGCTTCAAGAATGGGTATGACAGGAATTGCAACAAGCTGGAGGGTGTCGCTCGTGGCCGCCTCAATGAAAATCGTACAAACATATCCCAGCACGCTTCCAATCACAGAGGCAATAATCCCGTAATATGCACCTTCCCAAAGAAAAGTTTTATAGAGGCTACCGGCGCTCATTCCAATGGCCCGTTGCATACCGATTTCTGTTACTCTGGTGTGAATATTTGTGTAAACGGTATTGATGATGTTAAGAATGCCGATTAGGCCAACAAAAAGAATCAGTCCCCATGCCAGCATTTGAATCTGTGCAAAACTCTCTTTTAGTTGCTGGTCGGTTTCTTCATATGACAAGAATGTTGTCCCCGGTATTCTGTTACAAAACGCCTCGATAAATGTATCAAAGTTTTCCCTGTCAGCACCCTCGTTCAGTGTAGGCAAAAACTCTGAATAGGTATCTTTTCCCGTCAGGCGTTCATAGATAGCATCATCAACGATCACTTGAACACCATTTGTGAAACCGCCATTTCCAATACCAAGATAACCGTCATAGCCATCCAAGGTTTTCAAAACATTCAGCTCCATTCCCGCAACACAGATGTTTTCTCCGGCCTCTATATTTGTAAATTCAAGAACATCTTCGCCGTAGCTCATGGGAATAGGATTCCTTACTATACAGGCGTTCCCTGATTTCAGTTGTCCAAGCTGTTCTTCTGGTAATTGATCCCCCATAAAATAATCCCAATATTCATCGTTCAATCCGACAACCTGAAAAGTTTCACCGGGTTTCAGTTGAAATTCAAGACTGATTTCATCGAGCAGCCCATTTTCATTTTGTTCGTAAAGCGAAAATTGTATGGCGGCTACACTTTGCACAGCTTCATTTTTCCGCAAAGTGTTCAGATCATCTGTGGTAAATCCAATACTTTCATTTGTGATCTGATAATCTCCTACATGGTTATCTTGCAGGGCGCTTGCAGCGTTCAGGAGAGAGGAAAACCCTTGCAGGGCAATAAAAACCGTGATACTCATAACAAGGGACAAAATTGTAATTGCAGTACGGCCTTTATTTCTCTTTAAGTTCAGGCGGGCATAATATGCTTCAAAATTATGGATTTTCTTTGTTTTACGCTTTCTGCGCCGAATTTTTAGATTTGTTCCAGACATCGCCATAATGGGAGATACCCTTGCGGCTGATCTGGCTGCTGGTAATGCTGCAAACAACGCAAACGCCAAAGTGATTGCTCCGCTTAATATCAGTAAGGTTCCATTCAAAGAACTGTTTTCTGCTATTAGGGTTTTCAATTCGGAAGAATCCTGAACCAAGAACAATTCAGGAGAAACCAGGCCGGTAGCTGTCTCTAAAATCCCTCTGGCACTCAAAAAGCCAAGAAGCATACCAATAGGAATCCCAATCAGACACAATAGGGTTACTTCAATTACAATGATCTGATAAAGTTGTCCTTTTTCGCTTCCAATAGCCCGAAGTGTTCCATATCCCTTTATTCGTTTTGAGACAGATATTTTCAGAATGTTGTAAATCACAAGGCCAGCAGCCAGCAAAATTAAACTGCCCACTAATATCCCTGCGACTGTCATAAAAGAGAATCCCTTATCATTGGCATCCTCGGAATTTGCAGTATAGGAAATTCCCAAAGCGTTCAAATATACAATATTGTAGCTGGTATCAAGCTCATGGATGTTCAATTCCATGTTGATGTCATTGACGACTGCTTGAAAACTCTTTTTATCGGCAGTCCGAATATCTACATTGTAATAAACATAAGATTCTGGCAAAAGTTGTTCGGCAGTTCCTTCTCCTACAACTCCCGTAACAGTGCCGCTTGTATATCCTAAGTAGTTATTTTTCAATATCCCTGTAAGGACAAATTCCGCTGTGTAGGAATAGCTGTCCGCAATGTTGTGGCGAAGATTTTTTTGCAGTGAAAGTGTAATCTTATCTCCAATATCACCCTCAAAGCCAAGGTATTTCAGAATATCTTCAGAAAGCGCTATTTCCATCGAGGCTTCCGGCAGGCGACCTTCCTCTATACTGGTACTTGATGGGTAGATAGTGGCAGTATCATCCAAATACTCCATCAAACCAAGGGTAAGAGATGGGGAGAGTTCTAAACTTCCCATATAAATAGATTTGCCTACATAGGAAAGACGCTCATCCTGTTCCAGTGCATGAAGCTGCTCTGCATTCATCTGCAAAAAAGTGGCATATCGGTTTCCTCCGACAGCGATGGCCTGCTGTTCCCGCATTGCACTAAGTACGCCAATGGATTGTCCCACAATAGTTGTCATCATAGTAGACAGCACAACGGCAATCAAAATAAGAATAGAAGTGACTTTTTGGGATAGCAGTTCTTTTAATGCTAATGTACGATAAGATTTCATTTCGCTGTCACCTCCGCAAGCAAACCATCTACGATCTGAAACTGGCGGTCTGCCATTCGCGCAATACGGCTGTCATGGGTAATGACAACGAGAGCTTTACCCATCTTTTTCCATACATTTTGAAGCAGTTCCATGACTTCGCCGCCGCTTTTGCTGTCCAGATTTCCCGTAGGCTCATCAGCAAAAATCACATCTGGTTTTGCAATCAAAGCGCGGGCAATGGCTACACGCTGCTGCTGGCCACCGGATAACTCATGGGGCAGATGTTCCAAGCGCCCCTGAATGCCAAGCAGTTCTGTAAGCTGCTTCAGGTATGCTTCATCCGGTTTTTGTTTATCCAGCAAAAGAGGCATGATAATATTTTCTTTCGCCGTCAGAACCGGAAGCAGATTAAATTGTTGAAAAATAAATCCGATCCGTTTCCGGCGGAATGCCGACAACTCCTTATCGCTGTAACTGTAAATATCTTTACCATCGTAGGTCAGCGAACCGGAAGATGGCTTATCCAAGCCGGAAAGCAAATGAAGCAGGGTACTTTTTCCGCTTCCAGATGGTCCCATAATAGAAATAAAATCGCTGGATACAATTTCGAGATTCGCATGATCCAAAGCCACCACTCGGTTTTCACCATCACCATAAATCTTTGATAAATTCTTTGCCTCAATATTCATAAAAAACACTCTCCTTATTTGTGGTATAAGGAGAGTGTAAATGATAAATCTCAAAAATCGCTCAAGGATTACACGAAATGAAAAATGGCAGTTGCGGATGCACCGCCCCCGGCCTGATTTCCCAAAATCAATCGTCCACCATGTTTTTCACATAAAATTCTGCTGCTGTAAAGTCCCATTCCGAAATGTGAGGAATTGCTACTTGTCGTTTCAAAGGGATTTGGCCCATTCTGCACGAGAGACAGCGGATACCCCGCACCGTCATCCTCTACTTTCAAGACCAAAGAATCATTTTGCAGCGTTATTTGAATAGAGATTGCTTTTTCTGCAAATCGCGCTGCATTTCCAATCAGATTTTCCGCTACGGTAAGAAATAGCCCGTGATCTATACAAACTGTTCCATCTGATGGTACTAAAACAGAAACTTTTTTGGATAGTGCTAACAACCGTGCTGTTTCCTGCAATTCACTCTGTAAAACTGATAGTCTGATTTCTTTTGGCTTAACAGAGAGTTGTTCCAATTTTTGAACACTGCTCATAGCTTCTACATACTGCTCGATCCGTAAAGTGTAACTTTCCAGCCGGTCTATGGTCTGTTCATCCTGAATACCTTGCCGCAAAAGTTTTACACTTCCTTTTAAGACCGTAATCGGGTTACGCAGATCATGGGAAAATGCGGCATTGAGCCGTTTGCGTTCCTCGGCCTGTTGCCACAACAGCCGATTCGATTTCAAAAGTTCACTCCGCATTTCTTCAAAGGCAGCACATAGCTGTCCCATTTCATCGTTAGACAAAATCGGTAGCGAAAAATCCAGATCATTATTCTGAATCCGCATAATGCCATTTTGCAGGCAGGAAATAGGCCACTTCAATTTGAGATAATAAAAAAGAAAGACTGAAACAATCAATCCACCTACCGGGAAAAGAATACAGGAAAGCGTCTGCACAATATTTAGGATAGCCAAAATGCGCTGTTGTGACGCCGTAGGAGATGGCAGGGGTACGATTGAACCATCCGATAGGATTTCTACACCGCCTAAAGGATAATAGCTTTCAATGCCACGGCAAAGAAAGATAACCGCACCAAGCAGGAGAAATGCCACCGCTAAACAGGAGAGGGATAATAACAGGAAAGATTTCTTTAGTCCCATATTTTTTAGGCGTTCCACCGATACCCACACCCCCAAACTGTTTCAATGTAATTGTGCAATGTATGTGCTGCAAATTTAGCGCGTATTTTCCGGATATGCTCCATAATTGTATCGCTGTTTCCGTCCCCATCTAATCCCCACACACGCTCATAAATCCGCTCACGATCAAAAACCTGTCCTGCATTGAGGGATAAAAGTTCTACAATCTCAAACTCCCTCTTAGATAGCGGGATGTTCAGATTATTGATTGTAACTGTTCGGGCGGAATAATCCAGTATCAATTCACCAAAGAAGCGTACTGCCGAATTATTTTGGCGTCGCTGCTCACGGCGCAAATGTGCAGCAATACGCGCCCCCAATTCATCCAAATCAAAGGGCTTGACGATATAATCATCCGCCCCGGCCTGAAATCCAATGATCTTATCGCTGGATTCAATACGAGCAGTCAAAAAAAGAATGGGACAGGCAATGTGTTCCCGTATCTGCTGGCATACAGTCAGACCATCCATTCCCGGCATATTGATGTCCAATAAAATTAAATCTGGTTTGCAAGCTACTTTTTTGAGCGCTTCTTGTCCGCTATAAGCAGTCAGAATATCATATTGTGTTTGAAAATAACTCTGTATCATATCAACAATACCGCGTTCATCATCAACGACCAGTAATTTAGGATTCAAAATCATGCACCTCCATTCTTTATATGATATATCAAAAATCTCAAAAATCCCTCAACTTTCTATGAAACCACAGCCGCTAACATTATAGGCACTCCATCAAAACCAATTCGCTTTTTCTGCTTTGAATTGAGGGGTATCGCCTTCCTGGTATGGATTATAGGTATTGCGATTACACCCAAATTCTTTTAATGCCTTTATTTTATTATCCTCTGTCCACTCAACCAGCGAGATTCCATCAAATTCCTCTATATCCCCATTATTCATTTCATTTTTGAAATACCACTCTACAACCGTTTGATCCCCCTTATGAAAAAATTGCTTGATTTCCCAAATAACCACCTTGCCACGGGTATTCCATTCCTGAAACCAATGCTTTAC
>ENA-OQID01001152-OQID01001152.1-human-gut-metagenome-genome-assembly--contig:-NODE-1152-length-11172-cov-3.494187_pt1 | contig 11172 bp, 8 predicted proteins | sample MGYA00242567_ERZ504727 | MGnify/ENA primary metagenome ERZ504727 (study PRJEB26092, sample SAMD00036215) | human gut metagenome | host: Homo sapiens | study: EMG produced TPA metagenomics assembly of...
GGCCCACCGCATTTCAGGACGTAAACGTAGCCTTGGGTGGGCGCTGATACACAGGACTGTATATCTTTAGGTAATTGAACATGCCGTACATGAACAGAAGTATGTAATCAAGATGTTGGTGCGTGAGAGTGCGCGAACGCGTTTTGACGGATTACTAACGTGGATGCAGATTCTATCCGGTGGAAACCCATCGCGCTCGCGGAGAAAACATGGCCCATGATGAATGCGGATTGCCCGCATGTTATCCATCGAGCAAACAAAGGAGCGAATACCATGGGCGTTAAGCACAATGCGTCTTATCGGAGTGGAGAGAACATGGCTAAGAAAACCGACGAAGAGCTTTACGATGTGGCGATAAATATGATCGGAAGCGTTGCGAAGCTTCCGGTTATTAGGGTTGATAGGGAAGCGTTTCTGCGACAGCAATTCGCCGATTTGGAATATCTCGATGAGATTCTGGAGCATGGCCCGCAACACGTATATACGGTGGAGTCGTTGCGCAGGAAAGCGGATGGGGTGATTAAGAAGTCGACGAATCAGACCACTCTCGCCGCCTTTGTGGCAGGAATTCCCGGTGGCCCTGCCGCCGTTGCCGCTGGAGGTGCCGATGTGGCTCAATACTTTGGTTTTTTGCGATCAACCTGGCACAGAAAATCGCCTATCTCTTCGGAGAGGATGATTTGTTCACCGACGAGTCGGAATTGAACGAAGGAGCCAAAGTCCGAGTCCTTGCGTATTTGGGTGTGATGTTCGGGGCGTCAGGTGCGGCGATGCTGGTAGGAAAGCTTGCCAAGGAAGTCGGTAAGAACATGGGCAAGAAGGTCGCGCAACAGGCTCTTATGAAAACGACCTGGTACCCGCTGGTCAAAAAGGTCGGCGTGCTGGTCGGCAAACAGGTAGTGAAGGAGTCGGTCGGGAAAACCGTTACCAAGGTCGTGCCCGTTGTCGGTGGTGCCATTTCCGGGGCGATAACCTATGCGACATTCAGGCCTATGGGTGGTCGATTGGCCAATGTGCTGGTACGCAATCTGAATGGCGAATTCGATGAGGACGGCATGGAGCTTCGCCCGGAATTCAAGAAATCCAATGCCTCGGAAGACGAAGAGGTAACGGTACATGCGATCGAGATAGACGACTGAAAGTGATGGGTTGGGTGGCTGTCAGACAAACTGTCTGACAGCCACCCAACCCATCGTCATCGTTGGTGGAAAGTGACTCAGCTATTCTCCGAATGTCTCATCCACGAACTCGGCGAGTTTGCCTTCCTTTGCGAGTTGGGCGGAGTCGGCCATCGCGAAATGCGTGTGCAGGCCCTTGCCTAATTCGTTGTTGTATCCGAGTATGTAGTGAGTTGCGATTTGATAGATGATCTCGGTCGGAGCAATGCCGTACACCTGATGTTCGAGGATATGAGCCAGACGAATGTGATTGTCCGGGAAGTATCTACGCATTGCCTCACTGTTGTACAAGCGTTTGATGATTTCGGTGATGTACATGCCCGATTTCATATACAGATCAGCGAACGTGTAGGTCGGATCGTCGAAGCAGCCGGGATTCTCCTGCTCGAGCATATTGACCATCTCCACCACGACTTTGCGCGGAGTGAAGATCTGATTGGTCTTTTGAGGTGGCACGTAGTCGAAGATGTCCTCCTTGTGGGACTCGTCAAAATAGTTGGCAAGCCTTCCACGCAGGTGAATGAACTCGAGCACGGAATCGTTGAACACGACCGGATCAAACAGATGACCGTCGAAATGTTCTTTCGCGCCGGTCACACGGTTCGTCACATCTCCACCGTCACGCAGAAGCCGGAACTGGTCCACGGTGATGCTGGTCACGTCCTTGAACACGTAGTCCGGGATAATACTGTCGAACGAGTCGAGCGTGGTGTTCTCATCTCCGTAGGCCATCAGGAACGATGGAATCGTGCGGGAGAAGCCACGCAGATGGTCGCGGATGCTATCCTCGATGCTGTTCTTCTGGGCTTCCTTCTTCGCGGTCTCGATTTCGCGCACCACGGTCTCGCCAGCGGATTGGACCATTTCGCTACGTGACTGCTTGAGATTATCAATAAGATTCAGGCGAGCAGCCTCGATTCGTTCGTCATGCGCCTGGTTGATCTTCTCTTCTTCGGCCGAGGTCTCGGCATTTTTGAGTGCCTGCGCGCGGTCACGTTCGATACGATTCTTCTCGATGTTGTAATCGCCGTACTCGCGGTTGATACGTATGTTCACATCCGATTTGATCTTGCGTTCGATCTTCCTCTGCTGTGAAGCCCTCATGTCGGAGCCATAGTTCCGCTTCGCGGTCTCGACCAATGGTTCGGCGACGCTGGCGCCAACAGCTTTCTGAAGATCGGCGAGGAAATCCTCATCGGGGTCTTTCGGTTTCTCGGAGACGATGGAGCCGATTACTGAATCGAGCTCATCGTCAATATCGCCGTACACCTTGTCCCCGAACAGGTCCGTGGACCTGCCGATGACTTGCTCGTCCGGGATGGACACCTCGCCGTTATCGTCGATGTCGAGTTCGTCGGCGGTGTCCTCCTTGACCCCAAGATCTTCCTTTGGGGTCTTGTACGGTTCCAGCTGTTGCAAGGTCTCGATCACTTCGGCAGGAGCACGGAAGATGTTGCTGATGTTCTGGAACAGGAAATCGCACATGAAACCACGACGCACGACCTCGCGCGAATGGATTCTGCGTGGGATGGACAGCACCTGTTCAGCGTCCAGCGCCACCATCTCGCCATCTTCATCCTCGCCGATTACGGGGAAGAAGTTCAGTAGCCGGCGCACGTTCTGCTTGCGTGAGTCAGTGTCACCGCCGCCACATGCGGTACCGGAATACAGGTCGTTCGCGTATTCTTCGAACACGGTCAGCGAACGTGCCGGATCGAAGTCGAACACGTACGCATTTTCCTTGCGTAGGTACTTGCCGTTCCTGTTGAACAGGCATGGGTTCTGCGCGCGGAACGCGGCCTGTACGTACAATGCCGGGCTCTTCATGTTCGACAGCATGAGCACGCCAGTCCATTCGGGGACCGTCACGCCCGTGGTCAGCTGTCCGACCGACAGGGTGATGGTCTTCGTCTTGACGCCTTCCCCGCCCTTCTCCGCCTTGGCGATGGCGTTGCGGACCTTGTCGAACGATTTCTCGTTCTCCTCGTCATCATCGATCTTGCCGTCACCGGCCGCGAGGATGATCTCGTAGTCCTTGAACACCTCATGCTGTCGAAGCATTCTGGCGAGAGCCCGGGCGGAATCCACGCGGTTGAGCATCCAGAACGTGTGGCGCAGCTCGTCGCGCAGTTCTGGCGTGGAGAACGGGTACTTCTTCTGCGTGGTCAGAGCATCGAGGAAACGCTTCACGTCGTCGTGATGGACGAACCGTCCGTCCTTCGTCTCGAAGAACTCGTTCAGATCGAACGCGTATTCGGTCTGAACGCCGTCGATCTGCATGCCCTGCGCCACCTCGTCCTCGATGATGTCGGACATCTGGTAGGTGAACATGTTAAGTTTCGGCAGATTCTCGTACGGGTTGCGGCGTTCCGGATCTTTCCAGTCTCTTTTGGCCTGCTGCTCGTCCGCGTACGTCCAGTTGTAGATCGCGTCCTCAGGGAACTTATCGTTCGCGATGGCCTTAAACGGCGTTCCGGACAGATGCAGTGTGTTCCTGCGTTTGATATGGTCGAACGCCACGTCCGTCTTGTATGTGTCTACACCCTCGTGCGCCTCGTCGATGACAAGCAAGTCATAGTCGTATTCCGCCACGTACTTCAGCTTGTCGTAATGGCCGCCTAACTCGATAGAGCCCTTCAGGTCTTGCAGGCTGATGAATTCGATGGAGTTCGGCAGCCTGCCCTTGCTTGCAAGTTGCAGGTATTCATCGTGGCTGATGCAATATGGTCTGCCCGCCAAGGCGTCCACGCTGCTGATGAACCGCCAGCCGGAATCGGTGCCGACGAATTTCACGTAGTCGTCATACCAGGAATTCGCAATCGCGGGACGGTTCGTCACGACAAGAATACGCTTTGCCATGCCATCTTTCTCCGGCGCGGGAAGACGCTTGCATAGATCGTAGGTGGCGAGGGTCTTACCGAAACGAGGCTTCGCGTTCCATAGGAACTCGCCCCTCTCATGCAACTGAAAATAGTCCAAGGTTTTGCTGACCGCGGCCTCCTGCTCGGCGCGCAGCTCATAGTCGGAGGCTCCAAGACCGTTGAGAATCCCGTGGTTCTTACGGAACTCATGGAACCGGTCCTTCGCTTTCGAGGGATTGATCTCGAACCATTCGGTGCTGGGCTGGTCCTTGACGCCGAGTTTGCGCAGATATGCATGGAAATCGGTATCGTGGAACACTTTGCCGTTGTCTTCGTAGGTGGCGTTCCCATGCCATTCGAGTTTCGCGATAACGTCCGCCGTATGGGTTTGTTGCGCGATACGGGTTTCCACGTCCTGCTCGGTGTAGCCGATTTTCGTCCAACCGTCATGACGACGGATTTCCGGAGTGGTGTACGCGTAAATCTGGGGGAGTGCCGGACGTGAGCTCTTGACCTTGCCGGTGATGTCGAAAAACGCCATCAGTTCATCTCCTTCACATGCGATTCGATGAACTCGGTCTCGTCATCGTCAAGCCCATACTTCTTGTACAGCTGCTGGTCAATTTCCGAAATGGATTTCGACCAATCAATGTCGGACTTGTCGGTGAAATCCTGAAGAGGAATCATCCGCCAAACTTCTCGGTTATTATCTTGCGTAATTTTCAAAACACCAAGCAAAACTCTGAGGAACTTAGTTTTTATATATTTAAGCGCATTCTCAGCTTGCTCCTTTTCTCTGAAAGAACCCAAACCAATGAAGGTCTGTGTGTAAGCTTCACCGGGACCAGCTATGACGGGTGTGCTTAATGTTTCTCCTAATGATCCTGTGCCGTTGACACGTACAACGAGGACCTTCCAGGTATTAAGATTTTCATGATTCTGATCGACATATTTGCTTGGTATATATTCCAGCATCTTTTCTTATTTTGCAATCCGAGAACTTTAATGTCTTCTTTTGAAGTAGGTGAATCAGTGAAAATAGAAACTTTATAAAAAATATTATTTCGAAAGCGTTTATCTTTTCCTTCGCTGCCGATTATTTTTTTAAAATCAGGAAAATCTGAATATAGTTCATCGAGGTCAAATTTGTTTTGTAGGAAAATTTCATCTGTAAGATTTCCTTTTTCAAGAAAAGGCCTAACTTTGTGAAGAATCGTGTTAAGAGGCTTGAAGGCGGTGAAAGTATCAATTATTCCAAAATCATGATTATCATCATGATAAGTGATGGCAACACCTCCTTTGATGTCTGTATTGGGGAAGACTGTAGAGGCATCTGCCTTGTAGTCCAGAACTTTGAGATGAGGATCGTTGAGCATTTTATGGTTCCATGCTTTGGGCGTGGAACCAGCGTCAAAAAGGAACCTGGCAGGAGTGATGAGTTCCGTTCTATCGGAGATCTCGAACGCGGCATCCATAAAAGCATGGTAAATAGGTGGAGCATAGGTCTTGTTCCCTGATTCAGAATCCCCATAGGAAAGCTGATATGGCGGATTGCCGATTACGTAATCAAACTTCATTGTTTCCGTCCTTTTTCTAATTGCTTATATAATAACGATTCTTTCGCTCGCCAGTCGCGTATATGCACTTTTACGGGTGTGTCTTTCGGGGTTGCTCCATCCATTTCGTCGAGAGCATCGAAAAGATCAAAGCACGTGTCTTTCTCGGATGCTTCCTGGAAAGGCAATGCTCCGGTCAATCCGTCCATCTGCCATAGATTCCAGGCGATCACGTTCGCGATTTGTTTCACTTGCTTCATCGACGGCTCATCGTCGAATCGGTTGCGGTAGTAGTCAAAGAAGGTGAGCAGCAGGTTCGCCCGCGCAATCAGCAGACTGTCGCCTTGGAACTCATACCCATACACGCTTTGGAACGCCCGGAGCGTCCATTTCCACCATAGCCAATCGTCCTCGCCGGCATTCTCGTTGACGACCCTCAATTTGCGGTCCAGCAGCCCGATCCGACATTCAATCGGCAGGATTTCCCCTGTCGCCGCGTCATAGCGTGACGCAAGGAAAGGTGCTTCGCCGCAAGTGATCTCCATACGACGGCTGTCGACGTAATCATGCCAACCGTGTTTTTCCTCGTCGGAAAAATCAATAGGACTGTCAGACGGTGTCCACGTATTGTACTCATTCTCATGGTTGAACACGTCTTTGCGTCCGAACCATTCCTCATCCAGATTGTTGTTCATCTGGTTGACCATCCATGACGGCGTGAACACCTCGGCTTTCGCCTTGGTGCGCCCAGCCTGCTCATTCAGACTTTTCTGAACTCGCGGAACGATGTGGACAGTGGGGGCTTCACCTGAAATCTGCTGGGCAAGTATGGGTGCTGTTTCCATGGCGGCTGGTTCGGCATTCACGTACGCGTCGGTCGCATAGATGATGTTCTGTTTTGTACTTTTGTCTTGCAGAAGGATACCCAGTACATTCTTCACCGGGTATGCATTGAAGTCAATGAGCTGAGCGTATTGGGCTTTGTCGTTGTCTGTCATGTCATCCTAGGGGGTAGATCACTCATTGCTTGTTCAAGTATATATATGAGCATTCCAAAGTGGTGTGTTATTAGAGGCATGAGTGTTAGCCTTAGCTTCAAAGAGTGGCTTTAGAGGAGACGACATGCCTTTATCCGAAAAAGAAATTATAGAGCGTCTGCCCGATTGGATTGCCGAGAAAAAGACAAGCTTTCTTTTCGGCTCGGGGACATCTTCTCCCGGAATGCCTTTGATGAGCAAGTTTCAAGACAAAGAAGATGGCCTCATAGATATAAATGGTCTAATGTACGAAATAATCAAGAGGAACAAGTTTCTGATAGGCGCTGAAATGAAGGAGAAACTCTCTGAAGAAGAATCAGAAGCTATTCTTGGCACGTTATCTACATATAAAAAATTTGTTGAAATTCTTCTTGACATGCTCGGTAATGTCAATTCGAGAGAGCGTCATAAAAATATCAATATTTTTACAACTAATTATGACTTATTCATCGAAAAAGCAGTTGATGATATTTATGAGAGTGGGTCAACTGCTCCTTTCATTTTTAATGATGGCGCGCGAGGCTACTTTAAGCGCTTATTAGATAATTCGAATTTTGATACTACTACTGCTTATAAAGGAAGATTTGATAATTATATAAATGAATTACCATCAATAAATCTTGCAAAGATTCATGGGTCGGTGAATTGGAAGAAACAATCCGAAGATGTGATTCAGGTTTGTGATCACGTTGTTAGGGATAACCCTCGGAAAAGAGAGACGGTTGAGCCTAACGGTCGCGAGCCAGAGTACACAACTCTTAAGAAGCATTATTATGAAATGCTGCGTTTTTTTGAATATGAAATGTCGGAAAACACGGGAAACGTTGGTAATGGTTCGTTGCTTTTAGTACATGGTTTTTCCTTCGGGGATAATCATATTGCTCATGCTTTAAAAAGGGCGCTGGAGAATAGAGAACTACTTGTCGTCATTGTGGCTTACGCAGACAGTGATGTCAAAATAATCAAAACGAATCTCGGAAATTTATCTAAGAGTACAAATTTATATTTTTTGCATCCAGGGAATTTTTCTTTTAGAGGAGAAGGATATAGTCGATTAGATTTCAATAACTTTAATAAAATTATTACTGGAAAACTGAAGTGCGCCTAAAAGGTGGGGAAGTTCATGAAGTTAGGTGAAAAAGAGCTCGGTGTTGTTGTGTCAGTTGATTCCGATGAAGCAACTGTGGGTATGTACAACGTGACCAATGGCGCTTCATATTTTATGGATGGTGAAGAGGTTAACGGTATAAAAGTTGGCGCTTATGCAATCCTTAAGCAGGGACGGAATCGTATTGTAGTAACGGTTTTATCGGAAAAGGTGCGTGATCAATTAAATACCATTAATTCAAAGGAATTCGATAATCGCTTTCATGCCCAGTCGATTCAGAGGATAGTGAAAGTCAAATCTCAAGGTGTGATAAAAGAAGGACATTTTTCCGTCACAAGTTCTACTGTTCCTATGGTAGGTAATGTTCTTGTTTCTGCATCTTCTGAGGATATTGCAGCTATTTTTTCGCGCGGTGTTGAGAAGGAGAAGTCTGTAACTATTGGCCGTTCGCTCATGGAAAATCAGCCGATTAGAATTCCGATTAACGATTTTTTTGCTTCACATATCGGTATTTTCGTCAATACGGGAAGCGGTAAATCAAATACTTTGCACAAACTTTATCTTGAACTATTCAATTCTCCGTATGGTAAGGCTGCTTTAAGGGAAAGTAGTTTTGCAGTTATTGATTTTAACGGTGAGTATGGAAGCAGAAAAGTATTTGGAAAGTGTCAGGTAAATGTTTTTGATGGTGCGGAACAAAAAATTTTGATTGACGAAAATATTTTCTTTAATATTAACGTATTAAAAATACTTGCTAAAGCTACCGAAAATACACAATCTCCATTTCTGTCCAGAACTTTGAAACAATGGGAGAAGTATAAGAAGAATATATGCTCTGATATGCAAATAGGACTTTTAAAAAAATGTTTGCAGCGTTGTGACATCGCGCTTGTGGAGGAGTGGCGTAGCGTAGCAAGAGACGTGCTGCAAGAAAATTCCGACGATAAAATTGATTGCATGAATGTACTTGAGACAGTTTCCTTATTCAAAGGAGATAGCTTGTCTTATTTAACTAATGATGGGACTGGATTTATTAATCAGGGGCGTTCTTTAGATGAGAAATCTTCTCTTAAAAAAAACGATAACTCTGGAAATTATGTGTCATGTATTCCATCTAGTGATTTGAAACTTGAAACTATAGGACAAAAATTAAAAGAAAAAGGCGAATCTCTTGATTTATTTGATTCTTTTTTGGTTTTCATAAAATTTCAAAAAATATATGATGCAATGTATAAGGGAATGCAGCTTGAATGGTTAAAACCCGTAGTGGGAAGGTTAGAGAGTCTTTTCTCTTCTGTTAAGAAATACGCTGTGATAAAAAACGCCACTGAATGTTATGCAAAAGGAATAAGCGTCTTTAATCTAAAAAATGTTGACATGGAATGCAAAGGAACATTTGCCTTATTGCTTTCGAAAATGTTTTATGAAAAGAAAAAATATGATCCAACCTGTGTTTCCTTTCATCTGATAATTGATGAAGCTCATAATATTCTCAATTCTTTCAAATCAACTCATTCCGATGTGTGGGAAGACTATCGTCTAACTACCTTTGAATCAATGATTAAAGAGGGAAGGAAGTATGGTTTTTTCCTTACGATTGCATCCCAACGTCCTGCAGATATTTCTCCGACAATTATGTCTCAGATTCATAATTACATTATTCATAAATTGGTAAACGACAAGGATTTGCAGATGTTGGAAAATACTATGCCAACTTTGGATGCTTTCTCTAAATCACGAATTCCCACTTTAGGAAAGGGCGAGGCAGTATTGACTGGACGTGCATTTGGAATGCCGTCGTTGATTAAAGTTGATTATGAGGAATATTCACGTCCTGATTCCGATGATGTTGATTTAGTCAAAGCGTGGAGTAATAGCTCTGAAGCGTCTGAGTGATGTTGATAGGTGGAACAGTTGCTGTGATACTTGCTTAATTTGCCGTATGGCGGAGCAAATTCACTGTGTAGTAAGTTTGTCTAGTGAATCAGATTTTTAGTGTGATCATTAGCTGTACTTTGGTTCGAAGGTGAAGAGGAAAGAAGTGCACCATGGACGCTGGCAAGAAAATCCTGCTGGACTTATTCACCGGTTCGCTTCGGTTCGTTGTACCGGTGTATCAGCGCAGATACTCATGGGGCGAGACGCAGTGCCGGCAATTGTGGGCCGACATTGTAACGGCTGGCAGGCATCCTGAGAGAACGCATTTCACCGGGTCGGTCGTATGGATGCAGGAGGGCGGCATCGGCCCGGATGGTGTCAGCCGGTGTCTGCTCATCGACGGCCAGCAGCGCCTCACCTCGGTGACCCTGCTGCTTATCGCACTGGCCGAATATGCTCGCGAACATCCTGAGAACCTGCGATTCTCCGCAGACATGCTCATCGACCGTGGCTATCTTGTCGACAAGTATGCAACCGGCGAAGGCCGCTACAAGCTGACGCTTTCCGGTGATGATAGGGAAGTGCTGCGCAGCATGTGCGACCATGTGGTCGCCCCAGATCGGCCGAACCATGCCGATACGGGTTCCCGGCTGGAAACGAATCTTGATTTATTCCGTTCACTGGTCGCCGCAATCGATGATGCGAACGTGGTATGGAACGGTCTGCAACGCCTTGAAGTCGTGTCCGTCACCCTGGATCAGGGGCGTGATGAACCTCAATTGGTGTTCGAATCGATGAATTCCACTGGGCTTGATCTTGAGACTTCAGACCTGGTGCGCAACTACATGCTCATGGGGTGCCCCATGGTCGAGCAGAACACCCTGTATGCCGATTACTGGCTGCCTATGGAGCGTACTCTCGGCAGTCTCTCATTCGACGCGTTCCTGCACGACTGGATGGTCGTCACGCTGCAGAAGCCCGTGCCCAAAGGCCGCGCCATGTATTCGGAGTTCAAACGTTTCGCAGCTAGCAGCTCCCTGCCGCGCATGGAACGCACGCGCGATCTTCTCGAGAACATGCTGGAATATGCCAGGTATTACGCCGCTATCAAGGGTATTGCGGCTGCCGGCAGCGGCGACATGAACGTGGATCGTCGGCTCGAATCGATCCAAAACCTGGACAGCACGGTTACGGATTCATTGGTTATGTACATGTTCGCTGCGTGGAAGCACCATCGCACAAACCGCGACGGACTGCTGCGCATGCTCACGGATCTTGAATCGTATCTGTTCCGCAGAATGATCTGCTCGGTGTCCAGCAACGGATTGAACAAACTCGTCCCATCTCTGATTGCCAAACTCGAATCAGCCGAACATGATTTGGCCGAAACCTTCGCCGCGCTGCTGCTCACCGAAACCGCCAAAGCCACGCGCATGCCCACAGACGAACAATTCAGGCAGGCGCTGCTCGGCGAGGATCTGTACCGCCCGGCTCCGCGCTGCAAACATCTGCTCGCCGGATTGGAGAACCACAACCATCCCAAGGATCCGCGAT
>ENA-OQID01001155-OQID01001155.1-human-gut-metagenome-genome-assembly--contig:-NODE-1155-length-11161-cov-4.484572_pt1 | contig 11161 bp, 8 predicted proteins | sample MGYA00242567_ERZ504727 | MGnify/ENA primary metagenome ERZ504727 (study PRJEB26092, sample SAMD00036215) | human gut metagenome | host: Homo sapiens | study: EMG produced TPA metagenomics assembly of...
TTCTTCCTTTATCAGACTTCCTACACTTGAAAAGTGCGAACATAAAAATAATTTCATCAATATTCTCCTTTATAAATCCCGATTTGTTTTACCCATTATAACACAAAACTCAACCAAGTTAAAACTCCTATTCTCAATCATCCCTCTCCCTCTGACACCAAGTGCCACAAAAGTGCCCAACTCACCCAAAAACATTCCAGTGTTTATGCGTTTTCTCAAAAGCACAATAATTACCACAGGGAAATAATAAAGAATGAATTTCTTCACAAGACACCTGTTCTCCCCCTAGTCACCAGACACAAAAAGAAAAAAGGGAATGGCTTTTCAACCATTCCCTTTGCAATGAGCCCACCGGGGTTCGAACCCGGGACACCTAGATTAAAAGTCTAGTGCTCTACCAACTGAGCTATGAGCCCTTATGCTATTAACTGATGATTGGGAGTTCTATCAACCAACCCAGCTGGGCTAGCTGGATTCGAACCAGCGTAATGCAGGGATCAAAACCCTGTGCCTTACCGCTTGGCGATAGCCCATTAATTAAAGGGTGGATACAGGGATTCGAACCCTGGACCTTCAGAGCCACAATCTGACGCGCTAACCAGCTGTGCTATACCCACCATAACATAAAATAAGAGTTCTCTTAGAACTCTCTTACAAGTTAATTAACAACTTGCATCACACTTTTTAAGTGCTTAACCAATATGGTTAAAAAAAAGTGTGCCCGGGGGGATTCGAACCCTCGACCCACGGCTTAGAAGGCCGTTGCTCTATCCAGCTGAGCTACGGACACACAAAGCGGGTGATGGGAATCGAACCCACGTATCTAGCTTGGAAGGCTAGTGTTCTACCATTGAACTACACCCGCATAATATATTAAATTGTAAGTCGGGGTGACAGGATTCGAACCTGCGACCTCTTGATCCCAAATCAAGCGCTCTAGCCAAGCTGAGCCACACCCCGATTGGTGTTAGTACTTCGCGTCTTCGTTGCTGTTTTGTTCTGTGTTTTTCAGCAGCAACATGATGTATTATATATTATGTATTTCAACTTGTCAACAACTTTTTAAAACTTTTTTTATTTTTTTAATCACTTATTTTTCAAAGTAATTTAGATTGTAAAAAACTTCCCCATTGTCAAGTAATTCCATCAAAATATAACTTGGTTTATGGTTCATCTGTCGCGGTCTTGAAATACTTCCGGGATTTATAACCGTAATGTCATCTCCCTGAATAATTTCCGGAACATGTGTATGTCCATACATCGCAATATCACAACCTTCTTCTAAAGCTGCATATGACAATCTTTCTATTCCCCATTCAACGCCGTAGGCATGTCCATGGGTCGCGAATATCTTATGACATTCTAGCTCAATTGTCAAGTATAATTTATTATTTGTTTCAAAGTCACAATTTCCACGTACAATTTCAACTGGGAAATTGCACATAGAACGTAGTAATTCATCTTCTCCCTGTATATCTCCAAGATGAATTAACATATCAATATCTTTAGATCTTTTTATTACTTCACTTAAATTTCCCATATTTCCATGCGAATCACTTACAACTAATACTCTCTTCATATTAACACCACTTTCAAACACTAACTTTATTCGTTTATCAATTACTGCAATTCTTCCTCAAGTATCTTTTTTACCTGTTCTAAAGCTTTTCCTCTATGACTAATACTATTTTTTAGTTCAGGCTCCATTTCACCTGTTGTCAACCCATATTCAGGCACATAAACTATTGGATCATATCCAAATCCATTTGTTCCTTTTTCCTTATAATCTATTACTCCCTCAATAGTTCCTCGACATGTCCTTATTCTTCCATCAGGAAATGCTACAGCCATTGCACACACAAATCTGGCACTTCTGTCACTTCCCTCTACTCCTTCAAGTCTTCTAATAATGTCGGCATTTTTTTCTGAATAAGGTGTATCTTCCCCTAAATATCTCGCTGAATAAATTCCTGGTTCTCCATTTAAATAATCAACCTCGAGACCTGAGTCATCTGCTAAAGCTATTTTTCCTGTCATTTCCATAATTGTTTTTGCTTTAATTATTGCATTTTCTTCAAATGTACTTCCATCTTCTACAATATCTACATCTAAGCCAATATCCTTTAAAGTTAACAATTTCAAATCAGGATTATTGCACATCATTCCTACTTCTCTTACTTTATTTTGATTTGTTGTTGCAAAAATTATTTCTTTCATTTTTATCTCTCTCCTATCTTTTTTCAAACAAATATTAAAGCATTCCGCCATTTATCGCAAATTTTCCTTCTTTTTAGGCGGTTTTGGTCCCATAAACTGATAAAAATATGTTTTAATCATTCCATTGTATATTTTTCTATTTTTAGTTGCTTTTAACCCCATATATTTTTCAGTATCTTCATATGACGTTATTACAAATGCAGACCAACTGTCAAGTGCCTTGTACTGTCTCCCTAATGCCTGATATATTGGAGGCAATTGTTCTTTTTCTTCTAATCTTTCTCCATAAGGTGGATTTGTTATAATAAACCCATATTTTTTGCTGTGTCTTAATTCACTAACCGGTCTTCTTTGGAAATGAATCAAATGGTCTACACCTGCTAGTTCAGCATTTTTTCGGGCAAATTCTACCACTTCTCCATCTATATCATAGCCTTGAATATCTACTTCTATATCATCATTTATCATATCATTTGCTTCATTTATTGCGTCATACCATAATTTCTTTTCAATAAGATTATCCCAGTTTTCTGCAGTAAATTCTCTATTCATTCCTGGTGCAATATTTGCTGCTATTAACGCTGCCTCTATTGGAAATGTTCCACTTCCACAAAATGGATCAACTAAAATTCTGTCTTTGTTCCAAGGTGTAAGCATTATTAATGCTGCTGCCAAAGTCTCTGAAATAGGTGCTTTTGCCGTATTTTTACGATATCCTCTTTTATGTAAAGAATCACCTGAAGTATCAAGCGCTATAATAGCTTCATCCTTGTAAAAAACAACTCTTAAAGGATACTCATTTCCTGTTTCTGCAAATCTGTTTACTCTATACTTTAATTTCAATTTCTCTACCATAGCCTTTTTTACAATTCTTTGTATATCAGAAGGACTAAATAACTTACTTTTTATAGAGCTTGCCTTTTTCACCCAGAATTTTCCATCCTCAGGTATATACTCTTCCCAATCCATAGCTTTTACGGCTTCAAACAATTCGTCATAAGTTGTCGCCTTAACTCGTCCTACCTGAAGTAACACTCTCTCTGCAGTTCTCAAAAAAACATTTGCCCTACATACAGCTGAAATATCTCCCTCAAATGTGACTCTTCCATCTTCAACTTTAACGATATCATATCCTAAATCCTGAATTTCTCTTTTAAGTACCGCTTCAATTCCAAAATGGCACGGTGCAACAAAATTATATTTTTTCATATGCTATTCCTTTTCTTTTTTATAAATATTAAACATTTTTATATTAATATGGGCTTTCTGCACAAACAATAAATAATATAAAACTACAAATACTTGTGACTATAACGCACAGATTAAACAAAACAGTGGTTATACTCTTTTTTTTGTTATTAGCTTTCATACATTGCTTATTATTTTCCATTAATCCAAGCATCATCATTCCTGATACCAGGGTTATTACTATATATCTAAAGTTCATCGTGCAAATATAAGGATATTTAAAGCAAAATATTATGTAACTTATAAATACACTCCAAAAACTGATTATAAACAAAATCCTTCTATTTATGTTGATTTTTTTATCTACTATTCCTTTCACAGTAGAAACTAATCCCATAATATAAAGAATTGTAGAGCTCCACATCATAAGTATTCCCATTACCCATTCAGGAATTGATTTAATACTTAGAATTCCTTCATCAAACACCATTGTCATCATTGTTTGTCCCCAGATATTATAATATTTATCAGTTTGTGAAATGTCAATTCTATACCCAAATAGTTCATAAATACTTGGCAAACCAATCCTATCAATTAAAGTATGATATCCTAAATACATTTCATCACTTTTTGGATCAAATACATAATTAAACGGTATTCCGTAAAGTACATTATTTCTTATAGCCCAGAACATTCCTAAAGGAACACATATAATCCCGAATAATACAAATTGTATTATCAGTTTTTTTCTCATATTTTTATTTACTATTAATTCGTGTAAAAATACAAAACCTATAGCTGGTGCAATGATACCTGCAGAAGTTTTAGTCATCATTGCAAGTCCCATAGATATTGCAATGCCTATTATATTTTTAAGGGAATGATTTTCACACCAACACAATGTAAAATACATTGCTAAAACACTTAGCATTATCATCAGCATATCATTATTAAGAGTTACCCCTAATATGTAAAAAATAGGACAAAACGAAAAAAATGTTGCTAAAAATACTAAGTTTCTTCCCTTAATTCCAATCTTTTTTGCCATCACAAACAAGAGCATTGTTGTATATATTGCAATCAAAGTAACAAATACTTGTATTACGTCAAATGCAAATATAACGTTTGTTTCGAACATCATTGTAATCCCCATTAAAATTGCCGAAACAATATAAAAAAATGGTGGATGGTAGAATTGAACCATTCCTTCAGGTGAAAAATCCGGCAAATGTTTGTATTGATAAATATATTGTATATATCCTAAGTGTCCATTTTCTATTGTTTTCCAATCAGAAATAAACCCTAAGTCATGTCTAGAAATATTACATGGAACTATAAGGCTATAAATCAATTTTGCAATACTTCCAATCAACAATATTCGCATACATATTTTCTCTATTTCTATTTCTGAAAGTTCATTTAAATTTGTAGTGTATAATTTTTCAAATTTATTTGTTAGTCCATTGCTTTTTGCTATGTTTGTTTTACTTTGTTTCTTCATGATACTCCTGCTCTGTATTAACATTCCAAATATTTGATTTATCTTTGTTTCCATTTAAAATGTTCTTTACTGCTTCAAAAGACGTTACCATAGAATGATCTATATTATTATATCTATGTTGCCCATTTCTACCTACACAATAAAGATTATCTATATTATTAATATACGAAATTAGCGTATCTATTTCGTTATATGTATCAAAATATGCCGGATATGCTTTCTTCACTCTTTCCATATGTGTATCTATAACTTCTTTTTTATCATTTATCAGTCCCATTTTTAACATTTCCGAAACGCCAAAATCCGAGAACTCCTTTTCTGTCATATTCCAAAACTCGTCTCCCTCTGTAACAAAATATTCTAATCCAATCCATACTGTATTCTTTAAATCTTTAACCATATAAGGAGACCAGTTATTGTAAATCTGAAATCTTCCCATCTTTACTCTTCTATCCTGCACATATACCCAACAATCAGGAACTATATTTGAAACTGTTTTTATCTTTGTTCTATTATTCAAATTTAGTTTTGATACCAATACTCCTAATGTCATATAATCACGATATGGCAACCCCTTTGCAATTCTTTTTTCATTGTCCGGAACATCATTCATTCCCAAAATTAAATCTTTAACAGGCATAGATGATACGAAGTAATGTCCATACATTTCTTTTTCGATTCCTTTTTCCTCATATGAAATTTTTATTATTCTATTTTCTTCATCTTTCCATATTTTTGTTACCTTAGCATTCTTTATAATAATGCCACCTAACTCCTGTACCTTTTGTGCCGTAACATCCCATAATTCGCCAGGTCCCAACTTAGGATACTTAAATTCTTCGATTAAGGATGTTTCAACCCTCCTACCTTTTTTGTTGATTACTTTTCCAAATATATCTTTTATTATTGCAACTACTGATAACCCTTTAACTCGTTGACTTCCCCAAGATGCATCAATTTCTCTTGGATGTCTTCCCCAAAGGTTTTCTGTATAATATTCAAAAAACATTGAATATAATTTTTTTCCAAATCTATTAATATAAAAATTTTCTAAATTATCTTCCGGTCTTTTATGGATTAATGCTGCTAAATAGCTAATTCCCACCTGCATAGTTGTAAGAAATCCCATATTCTTTAATGTTTCCATTTTTAACGATACCGGATAATCATAAAATTTATCATCGAAAAATATTCTAGATACTCTACTTCTTGATAACATTACCTTATCTTCTTTTTCCGGATCCGGTCCATTTTCATCAAGTGTTACATCTCTATCTAAAATCTTGTCATCCATAGCTGGTTTTCCCTGCATTGGCAGCATTTTTTCCCACCATTCATTGACTTCCGATATTTTTGAAAAAAATCTATGTCCTCCCATATCCATTCTGTTTCCATTATGTTCTACTGTTCTTGAAATTCCGCCAAAGCAGTCGCTTTCTTCAAATACAATTACCTGTATATCCTTTGATTTAATAAGTAATTCATATGCTGCTGTTAATCCTGCTGGCCCTGCCCCTATAATAACTGCTTTTTTCACTTTATACATTTTCTCCTTCTCTTATAACAATATTATTTATTGTAACATATTCTGAACACCATATGTAAAATTGTTTTTATAATTCTTATATGCCTTATATTGCTCATTTAAAGATTCCAGCTAACTAAATTTGTATACTTTTTTAATAAACATCTTACTTTTATTCAACTAACAAAAAATAGAGGTATTTTGCACTAAATTGCAAAATGCCTCTACAAAAAGCAAGTTTTCTAAAAAAATATCTTAATATTTATCTGAACAATCTTCTTCTTTGTTCTTTGAAGTTGAATTTTTTGATGTCGAATTCTTTGATGTTGAATTTTTTGAAGCTGCATTTTTTGATGTTGAATTATTTACAGCTTTATTTTCTTCATTTGAAGCACTATTTTTTGAATTTGAAAATTCGTTTGAATATTTTTTTGACATAATGTCCTCCTAAATTCATTTTTGTTACATAAGTATTATGTCTCAAATATTTTCATTTATTCATAAAAATAGTAAAAAAAATTATAGTTATAAAATTTATTGATTCTTTGAACCCACTTTTTATTTTCAGCTAGTACTTAAAACAATTTTGGCATTTACTATATCCTTGTCCCTCTACCTCTTCTAATGTGCCATCAAAGTATACTTTATTATTCTCGTTCATTTGTTTTACGCTCTTACAATCAGCTTTATGAATTTTTTTAGTATTTTTATTCAATACATATTTTTCACTATTATCTGATTTATTTGAAATTATATTTTCGTTCTCCTGATTATTATCTTCGTTTTGAGTTTCAAATTTATTATCTTGTTTATTATAATCCGAACTTTCATTTAATTTTTTTCCCGACTCTAATTTATTATATGAATCTTTATTAAATCTTATTTCTTTTTCTGAAAATGAGAATTCAATCTCACCTTCTATATCCGTTCTGTATATTTTTGCTCCTATCTTATTAAGTTTTTCCAATGTTTTATATGCTGGATGTCCATATGAATTGCCTTTTCCAGCGCTTATTACTGCATATTTCGGATTGACTTTATTCAAAAATTCATCTGAAGTCGAACCACTGCTTCCATGATGATTCACTATATAAACATCAGATTTTATATCCATTCCATTTTTTACAATCTCTTCTTCTGAAACATTAGTTGCATCCCCTGCAACCAAAAAGCTTTTATCGTTATAACTAAATCGTATTCCTACAGAATAGTCATTTACATTGCTATATCCTGTAGAATTAGGTGCTATTATAGTAAATTTACCTTTTCCTAATGAATATGTTTCTCCCACAACAGGTTTTATTTGTTTTATTTTTTTATTCTCAATAATGTTAATAAACGAATTATATACTCTTGTTGTAGTTGTATATTCAGGACAAATAACATTTTTTACATCAAAAACATTTAACGCCCCTACCACTCCGTTTAAATGATCTGCATCATAATGCGTCGCAATTACATATTTAAAATTTGTAATTTTCTTTTTTTTCAAATAACTTACCACATATGATGACTTATCTGAGTCTCCTCCATCAATAAGCATATATTCACCATCTGCTTCAACTAAAGTGCTACTTCCCTGACCTACATCCAGCACCCATATATTGCATTCTTCCTCATTAACTGAAGCATTTACAAACTCTTCTGTACTAGTTTCAATTTCATTTTCATCCAACAAATTATTGGAAGTCGTTTCTATATCATAATTAACACTTTGACTTTCATCATTATAATTTATATTCTCTATATCTTCACATCCAACTGATAATATTAATATCATTGCTACATATGTAAATAATTTAATTAATTTTTTCATTTCTATTTTCAAATACAAACTCTTTTGTATTTGAAACTCTCCTTTCTAAGATTATATATAATAGGCGTTTGCAAAACGCCACAAGCCGCATAAATACGGTGTTTTTTACTTTAGCAAAATGCTTTAATCTTATATTATATGTTTAATTACAATCATAATATATTTCAAAATATATATTATATTTTTTAAAACAAAAAATCCTCTAGATAAATCTAGAGGATTTTAATGTACGTGACAGGATTCGAACCCACGACCTTCTGGTCCGTAGCCAGACGCTCTATCCAGCTGAGCTACACGTACATACAATATCGTTTTACGCGACATTGCATATTCTACATTAAAATTAGTAAAATGTCAATATTATTTTATTATTTGTACATAATTTAATTATTTATATGTAAATTTATTATTATCTGTAATTTTATTATTTTTACATATAAAGCTAACATTTAGATCTAAAGGATAATTACATCCTTTCATTCTTCCTTTATCTGAATATTGCCAAATAAATACATTTTCTAAATCATAATCTCTAAAATCATTCTTATCATATGTCCATCTTGCAACCCAAAGCCCATATTTTGCCAATTTATTTGTATATAAGAAATCTCTAAAATAGTTTGCATCGGAATATATTACTGTATTATATCCTGCATCTTCTACTGTCTTGCAAAATGCATCAATAATTTTTGTGTTTTTCTTTTTTAATTTTCGCTTTCTTCTGTAATCATTTTCAAAATCATATGCTATTGGATAATCAATATTATATTTTTTCATTTTCTTAATTACATATTTTGCTTCCTTCTTTGCTTCACGTATGTTATCAGCATAACTATAAAAATATACGCCAATCTCTACTCCATTAGCTTTTGCATTTTTCATATTATATTTAAATTTTTTATCCTTTATTCCACCCTTTTTAGAATCTCCATACCCTATACGAATCATTGCAAAATCAACGCCTGATTTTTTTATTTTTTTCCAATCAATTTTTCCATTGTGATGTGATACATCAATTCCTTTTTCCTGAATAGCCATTCCATAACTATTAGATATTTTACTTGTATATGTTATTCCATCTATATTTTCAAATGCCTTTACTTTGTATTTATATACTAACTTTGCATTTAATTTAGTACTATTATTTAATATGTTATATTCTGTATTTTTATCAATATATTTTCCTTCATTTTCATATACTGTTCCTATTTTATCCCAATTTTTATTATCTGAACTTTTATATACATAATATCCTGACGCATATGGATTAATATCCCAAGTGATACAAATTTCATCACCCTTTCCTGTTTTTGCAGTAACGTTTGTTACTGTCTTTGGATCTCCAACTATTTTCTCCGATTCATCACTTTCTGCAATTTTTTTTGAATACCTATATGAATATATAACGTATCTATATTCTTCACCTGTTTCAACATTTTCATCTAAATATTTATTTCCATAATTTACTGTATCATATTCTTCAAACTTTCCATCCTGATTAGTTCTATAAACTACATACTTTGTCGCATTTCTAACTACATCCCATTTTATTGCTATTCCATTTTCATTATTTTTAGCATAAACAATTTTGTTATTGATTACTTTTGCCTCTGTATTCACATTATTACAAAATATAATTCCCGTCATCAAACATATGCTTGTAACTGCATATAATAATTTTTTCATTATTTTTCCCTCATACCTTCTTTAATTTTTCAGATGTATCTTATACTAATACTAATTATAAACTATTCAACATTAAGCAATATTTTAAGACAATACCTTAAAATATAAACTAATGCATAAAAAAACAAGCAACCTAAGTTGCTTGTCTATGCCGGCGACCGGAATCGAACCGGTACGATATTGCTACCACAGGATTTTAAGTCCTGCGCGTCTGCCAGTTCCGCCACGCCGGCTTCCTCAGGCTTTTCGCCTTGATGGGACCTACAGGGCTCGAACCTGTGACCCCCTGCTTGTAAGGCAGGTGCTCTCCCAGCTGAGCTAAGATCCCTTGCTGTTTTCTTCTTTTCTTTTGAGTTCAATGGACCTGCGGGGACTCGAACCCAGGACCGACCGGTTATGAGCCGGTTGCTCTAACCAACTGAGCTACAGGTCCAAAAAAGCCGATGAACGGACTCGAACCGTTAACCTGCTGATTACAAATCAGCTGCTCTGCCAATTGAGCCACATCGGCATATTCTGTTTTATCAACAAGCTTTCCTGCTTATTTTCTTTTTACCTCTCGGTAGTGGGACCTACAGGGCTCGAACCTGTGACCCCCTGCTTGTAAGGCAGGTGCTCTCCCAGCTGAGCTAAGATCCCATGTTTCATTATACAAAAATAGAGGTCGAGAAAGCCGGCTTTTGCTTTCAACCTCCTCTTTCTCTTCTTTTATTGACGACCCGGATGGGGTTCGAACCCACGACCTCCGCCGTGACAGGGCGGCGCTCTAACCAGCTGAGCCACCGGGCCATTGTACATTCAAAACTGCACACCAACTAATCTTCCAATCTCTTTCCTTCCTTGGATAACTTTTCCTCAAATTCCTTCCTTATGGTTAAGCCCTCGACCTATTAGTATCAGTCAGCTGCACGTGTTACCACGCTTCCACCTCTGACCTATCAACCTTGTAGTCTTCAAGGGGTCTTACTACTTTCGTATGGGATATCTCATCTTGAGGGGGGCTTCACGCTTAGATGCCTTCAGCGTTTATCCCTTCCAAACTTGGCTACTCTGCCATGCATTTGGTAATGCAACAGATACACCAGAGGTTCGTCCATCCCGGTCCTCTCGTACTAAGGACAGCTCCTCTCAAATATCCTACGCCCACGCCGGATAGGGACCGAACTGTCTCACGACGTTCTGAACCCAGCTCGCGTACCGCTTTAATGGGCGAACAGCCCAACCCTTG
>ENA-OQID01001165-OQID01001165.1-human-gut-metagenome-genome-assembly--contig:-NODE-1165-length-11037-cov-6.558303_pt1 | contig 11037 bp, 10 predicted proteins | sample MGYA00242567_ERZ504727 | MGnify/ENA primary metagenome ERZ504727 (study PRJEB26092, sample SAMD00036215) | human gut metagenome | host: Homo sapiens | study: EMG produced TPA metagenomics assembly of...
AGGCCTGATCCAGCGCCACGGGGTCAAAGGAGGCGAACATGCCGATATCCGGCAGGATGGGAGCATCGTTCTCGCAGTGGCAGTCGCAGTTGGGGCTGATATCCTGCACCAGGCTGATGTGGAAGCAGGGGCGGTCTGCACAGACGGCGGCGGCGTACTCTGCCATCTTGCGGTCCAGCTCCTCGTTGGCGCTGCTGTCGATGGAATAGATGGCATCGAAGTTGCAGGCACCGATACAGCGGCCGCATCCCTTGCACTTTTCGTAATCAATGACCGCTTTGTTGTTCTCGTTGTAGCGGATGGCATCGGAGCCGCACTCCTTGGCGCAGCGGTGGCAGCCGCGGCAGAGCTCCTCCTGCACGGCGGGCTTACCGGAGGAGTGCTGCTCCATCTTACCCGCACGGGAGCCGCAGCCCATGCCGATGTTCTTGATTGCTCCGCCGAAGCCGGTCGCTTCGTGGCCCTTGAAGTGGGTCAGGCTGATGAAGATGTCGGCATCCATAATGGCGCGGCCGATCTTTGCGGTCTTGCAGTATTCGCCGTTGGGCACGGGCACCTCAAGCTCATCGGTACCGCGCAGGCCATCGCCAATGATGATCTGGCAACCGGTGGTCATGGGCCAGAAGCCGTTTTCCTGCGCACAGCTCAGGTGCTCCAGCGCGTTCTTGCGGCTGCCCGGGTACAGCGTGTTGCAGTCGGTCAGGAAGGGCTGGCCCCCCTGCTCCTTGCACAGGTCCGCCACCACCTTGGCGTAGTTCGGGCGCAGGAAGGCCAGGTTGCCCAGCTCGCCAAAGTGCATCTTGATGGCCACGAACTTGCCGTCCATATCAATGCTCTTGATGCCCGCCGCAATGCACAGGCGGCGCAGTTTTTCGGTCAGGCTGGTGCCCACAGGACACCGGAAGTCGGTGTAATAAACAGTCGATGCTTCCATAGGGATCTCCTCCGTTTTTGACAATTTCAGGCGCGGCACTTTCCCGCCGCCGGGTTCTCTCTTTATGGCTCCAGTATAACACAAGGCCGGGGCCGGTGCAATTGCCCCAGGGCGCAAAAAAGCCGCCCGGGCGGGCGGCTGGGAAGCTTCAGGCATTACACGATTGCCGTGATGGCGGCCACGGCCAGGACGATCAGGCCCAGCACGATGCGGTAAAGGCCGAAGAACTTGAAGTTATGGCGCTTGACGTAATCCATCAGGAAGCGGATGGCGGCAAGGCTGACCACAAAGGCGACCACGCAGCCCACAACGAGGACAGCGATCTCGGTGCCGGTCATCGCAGCGCCGGAGAGGACGAACTTGACCACCTTGAGCAGGGACGCGCCCGCCATAACGGGGATGGCGAGGAAGAAGGTAAACTCAGCCACACAGGCACGGGACAGGCCCAGCAGCAGGCCGCCCACGATGGTGGCACCGGAGCGGGAGGTGCCGGGGATGATGGCCAGCATCTGCCACACGCCGATGATGAAGGCTTCGCGGTAGGTGATCTGTTCCAGCCGGTTGACATGCGGGGCGGTGCGGCGGTTCTCCACAAGGATGAAGAGGACACCATACAGGATCAGCATGGCGGCGACTGTAATGTAATTGTAGAAGCGGGCCTCAAACCAGTCGTCCAGCGGGCTGATGATGAGCACCGGAATGGTGGCGGCCACCACCTTGAACCAGAGCTGCCAGACGGCAGGTTTGGAGCAGACGCGGCCATGGCGCAGGCCGAAGGGCCAGAGCTTGTTCCAGAACAGCACCACCACCGCCAGAATGGCACCCAGCTGGATGACCACGCGGAACATGGACATGAATTCCTCGCTGGCGTTGAACTTGACCACCTGCTCCACCAGGATCATGTGGCCGGTGGACGAGATGGGCAGCCACTCGGTAATGCCCTCCACAATGCCCATCAGGATGGCTTTCAGTATTTCAAGAAACATGGGTTCTCCTCCCTGCAAAGCGGCACAGGCGCTCTGCACACATTCAGATTGGGTTCGCTCTCCAGTATATCATATTCTGAGAGCCTGCGCACGAAAAATCACAAATTTTATACAGGAGCACTGTCTGCTTTTTCTGTATTTATCTGCCGCCGGAAATATGCTATACTGGACACAACGTTTTTCCCTGTGTTTCCTTCTGACACGGACTGCCGGGCCAGACAACAACAGATTTTGAACAATGAGGTGACATCCATGAATATTCTGGTGATCGGCTGCGACCAGGTGGGCGCGGCACTGGTGCGGGATCTGGAACGCATCGGCCATGATATTTCCCTGGTCGAAAAGGACCCTGAACAGCTCAAGCGGCTGGACAGCTTTGATGATTACTCCTTTGGTGGCACGGCCCTTGTGGGCGACCCCACCGACCCCGACATCCTCAAGCAGGGCGGCGTGGAGAACTGCGACGCTGTGGCCGCCGTGAGCGAGGATGACTCCGTGAACCTGATGGCTGCACAGATCGCAAAGAACATCTTCCGGCGCGAAAAGGTCATCTGCCGCGTCTCTGACCCGCATTTGCAGGTGCTCTACCACAAGACCTACGAGCTGGACACGATCTGCCCCACCATCCTGACAGAACAGGCAGTGTTCCGTGCGCTGGCGAAATAATGGAAACTGGCTCACCCTCTCAGTCAAAGCCTGACGGCTTTGCCAGCTCCCCCAAAGGGGGAGCCAAGAGCTGGTTCAGGCAAAGTTTCTATATACTTTAAGTATTATGAGGTTTTTATATGAAAGTTTGTATTGCAGGCGGCGGGCGTGTTGGGCGGTATCTGGCCCAGAGCCTGCTGACGAACCACCATTCGGTGGTCATCATTGAACCCATTGAGGCCCAGTGCCGGATGCTGGCAGATTCGCTGGACATCCCCGTGATCTGCGGCGATTCCATCAGCGTGGACACCCTGCGCACCGCCGATGTTGGCAGCTGCAACGCCTTTGTGGCCGTGACCGGCTCGGACGAGGACAACCTCGTGGCCTGTCAGATTGCCAAGCGGGAGTTCGGCGTGGACCGCACCGTGGCCCGGGCCTCCAACCCCAAGAACCGGGAGCTGCTGCACACCTTAGGCGTGGACACCGTGGTCTGCGGCACCGACAACCTGAGCCACATTCTGGAGCGGGAGATCGAGACGGATACCATCCGCCAGCTGCTCAGCCTGGGCGGCGGCACAGCCAGCCTGAACGAGATCCTGCTGCCCGAGAACTTCAAGTTTGCGGGCAAGGCCATCATGGATGTGCCCATTCCCGGTGATGCCATTCTGGTCAGCATCACCCGCGACACCGAGTTCATCATCCCCCACGGCAACACCGTTCTGCTGCCCTGGGACCGCATCCTGGTGCTGACGCAGGACGATACCCTGCACCTGCTGACCGATGCCTGGGAGCTGAACAGCAAGTGACGGAGCGGGAGCTGCGCCGCACGGCGCTCATCATCCCGCCCCGGGGCCGGGCTGTGCTCTGCTGCTGGGCCGCCATCCCGGGCCTGTTGGCGGCTCCCTTTGTGTTCTGGCAGAGCCTGCCCGCCGGGGTGGTGTTCTGCCTGCTCTGGGCCGCACTGGTGGCGGTGGTGTACCAGCGCGCCTGCAGCTATGCCGCCGCGCTGGGCGCGGAGACCCTGACGGTGTACTCCGGCATCGCCTTCCCGCTGCGGCGGGCGGTCCGCCGCAGGGCCGTAACAGGGCTGTTCCGGCTGCGCACGCCGCTGCTCCGGCTGGCAGGGGTATCGGTGGTCGTTATCACGGCACCGGGCACACGGCTTATTTTACCGGCGGTTCCGGCAGAGCAGGCCGCTGCCCTCACCCATGTCCTTGCGGAGGAGATCCGATGAACGAACGCCGCCTGCACCCCTTTACCGTCCTGCGGTTTCTGCGCAAAACGCTGGTGGTCTATCTGCTGCCGCTGGTCCAGGTGCTGTTTGAGCGGAACTGGACAGCCCTGCACACGGCTCTGCGGCAGGATGCGCTGCTGTTCCTTTTACTCTGCACCGTGAGCTGGGGCATCCTGCGTGTGAGCAGCTGGAGCCTGGATGACACCGGAGTTTTTCATCTGCACTGGCGGCTGGGCATCCGGCTGGATCGTGCCCTGCGGGGCGAGATGCTGGCGGCACTGACCATCGACCGGCCCCTGCTCTACCGGATGACCGGGGCAAGCCGCCTGACCCTTTACCCGGTGGGCGCGGCGCAAAAGCACACCCTTTCGGTCTGCCTGCCCAAAGCCGATGCCGAGGCGGTGGCAGACCAGCTGATGCCTCTGGTAAAGCCTGCCCTGCACCGGCCCGCCGGAGGAGAACGGGCGGCGCTGGGTTTTCTGGGGGCCAACGGCCTCTCCACGCTGGCCCTGTTTGTGCTGGCCGTGCGCCAGACCCGGGATGTTCCGGACTGGAACCCTGCCGTTTTTGCCCAGATCCAGGTGAGCTTTCTGGCCCGATTCGCGGCGCGGTGGCTCCCTGCAGGCGCGGCGTGGCTGCTGGCGGCTGCTGGCTTTCTGCTGGGGGCCAGCCTGATGCGCAGCTTTGCCCAGACCGTGCACTACACTGTCTGGCACACGGCCGACCAGATCGGCAGCCGGGGCGGCTGGCTGGGGCACTTCGAGTGCCGGGTGCGGACAAGCGAGATCAGCTTTGCAGATGTCCGCATCTCCCCCGCTGCCCGGCTGATGAAACGCTGGCCGGTCTTTGTAACGGCGGGCGGCTGCTCCCCCGAGCTGCCGCTGTTCGTCTACCGCAGCGGCGAGGAAGCATTGTTCCGGGAGCTGCTGCCGGAGTTCCGGATGCCGCCCGACCTGCTGGCCCGCACCGAGCAGCGCAGTCTCATCTTTTTTGCACCGGCAGGCATTCCCTTTGCCCTCTGCCTGCTGCTGACGCTGGTCTCGGCCACAGTGTTGCCCCAGCTGACCGTTACCCTGCTCATCCCCACCTTCTTCTTTGGGGCACTGCTGGCCGGGGCCGCGGCAGGCTATCGGCGGGAGGGCCTCTGGCTGCGGGAGGGCCGCATGACCCTGCGGCGGCAGCAGGGGCTCTACCTGCACTGCATCTGTGTGTTTCACCCGGATGTCTGCCTGACCGCAGCACAAAGCCCCTGGGCTGCCAGCGTTGGCCGCACCAACCTGACCCTGACCTTTCCCGGCTGGGTAAAACTCAAGGTGAGGAGCGTGCCGCTGCGGGATGTGGAGAATTTTTTCAGCTTTATGGAAACGAATTAAACCTCTCAGCCGCCGATCGGCGACAGCTCCCCCAATAAGGGGAGCCCTTGGCATAAAGATAACGTTATTGTTTTTAGGGGAAGTAAAATTGTTATGATTCATACAGTATTATTTGATTTGGACGGCACTTTGCTGAACACCATCGACGACCTGGCCGATGCAGGCAACTGGGTGTGCGCACAACACGGGTGGCCGGAGTTTACGGTGGAGCAGTTCAAGCACATGGTGGGCAACGGCATCCCGAAGCTCGTGGAGCGGTTTTCGCCCGCCGATGCCCGCACACCGGAGCAGCTGGCCGCTACGCTGGCGGAGTTTACCGCCCGGTACGATGCTCACAAGGAGGACAAGACCGCGCCTTACCCGGGCATTGCTGCCCTCATTGACGCGCTGAACGCCGCAGGCGTGCAGTGCGCGGTGTTCTCCAACAAGGCTGACCCGCTGTGCGGCAAGATCATCGAGCATTATTTCGGGGCAGGTCGGTTTGTTCTGGTGCGGGGCAGCCGCCCGGGCGTACCCACCAAGCCCGACCCCACCGGTGTTTACAGCCTGATGCAGGACCTGCACGCAGACCCTGCCAGCACCCTGTTTGTGGGCGACAGCGACGTAGATATCCTGACCGGGCACAATGCCGGTCTGCCTGCCATGGGGGCGCTGTGGGGCTTCCGGGGCCGCGCAGAGCTGACTGCCGCCGGAGCCGATGCACTGGCCGGCGTGCCTGAGGATATTTTAGAATACGTTAGAACACATTAAAGGAACGACCCTCTCCGGTGCTGTGAAGCACTGACGGAGAGGGTCGATTTTTATTTGCAGACTGTTCACAGGATGTTTCTTGCATAAACTCCCCTGTTTTCCTATAATATAGTTCCTATTTGAAACAATTGAGAAACGGAGGACTTGCCCATGGCAGCTGAAAAGAAAACTTCCCCCAACGTAGAAAGCCGCCTGCGCCACAACATCCTGAAAATGCCCCAGGAGGTGTATGCCGCCAGCGGCATCGTCATCAACGGGCGGCGGCTGAAAAGCTTTGTATTCACCACCGACCTTGCCATCATCCGCAACTGCGACGCGGATGCGGTGTTCGCTGTCTATCCTTTCACGCCCCAGCAGGCCATCAGCGATGCCATCATCAAGGCATCCTACATCCCGGTGTTCTGCGGTGTGGGCGGCGGCACCACCCACGGCGTGCGCACCCTGAACCTTGCCCGCGACGTGGAGAGCCAGGGTGCCATGGGCGTGGTGCTCAATTCCCCCATCTCTGACCTGAACTTGCTGGCGGTCTCGCGGGTGGTGGACATCCCGGTCATCATCACAGTGACAAAAGAGGACACCAACATCCAGAGCCGCATTGATTCCGGGGCATCCATCCTGAATGTGGCCTGCAGCACCGACACGCCCCGGGTGGTGGCAAAGATCCGGGAGCGGTTCCCGGATGTGCCCATCATCGCCAGCGGCGGCAAAACCGGCGAGAGCATTTCCGCCACCATTGCGGCGGGTGCCAACGCCATTACCTACACGCCGCCCTCTCCGGCTGTGCTGTTCAAGGAAATGATGGAGAAATACCGGGAATGATTTACGCAAGACGCTGTAACTTTTTTCTGTTACAGCGTCTTTTTTACGCCATGAAAGGAGATATTTCAGAAATTTTTGAATTTTTGCGAAATAATTGTTGACAAATCGCGGTCGATTGGATATAATAATAAAGCACTGTTCAAGTGCACAAAATAAATATGGCGGTATAGCTCAGTTGGCTAGAGCATTCGGTTCATACCCGAAGTGTCACCGGTTCAAATCCAGTTACCGCTACCACGTTACAGAGTTTCGCTAAGATAAGGGGGACGGTCGTCCGCAGTAGTGGATGATGGATGTCGGAGGTTTTAGCGAAGCTCTGTGTTTTTGAGGCCCGTTGGTCAAGCGGTTAAGACACGGCCCTTTCACGGCTGTAACATGGGTTCGATTCCCGTACGGGTCACCAAAAAGCTTCTGATTGAAAAATCAGGAGCTTTTTTCTTTTTGTTTTTTCTACACAACAAACCCCCGCCGTCTGCATCACGCGGACGGCGGGGGTTTCAACATTTTATGAGTGCTTTGTGGAAAAGCTCAGGCTCAGCCCTTCTTGTGGGTGGGCACCATAACTTCCAGGCCGCCCATGTAGGGCTGCAGCACCTTGGGGATGGTCACGGAGCCATCGGCCTGCAGATGGTTCTCCAGGAAGGCGATCAGCATACGCGGAGGAGCCACGCAGGTGTTGTTCAGGGTGTGGGCCAGATAGGTCTTGCCGTCCTTGCCCTTGACGCGGATGTGCAGGCGGCGTGCCTGTGCATCGCCCAGGTTGGAGCAGGAGCAGACCTCAAAGTACTTCTGCTGGCGGGGGCTCCAGGCCTCGATATCGCAGCTCTTGACCTTCAGGTCAGCCAGATCGCCGGAGCAGCAGTTCAGCTGGCGCACGGGGATCTCCATGCTGCGGAACAGCTCCACGGAGTTCTTCCAGAGCTTCTCGTACCAGTCGGCGCTCTCCTCGGGGCGGCAGACCACGATCATCTCCTGCTTCTCGAACTGGTGGATGCGGTAGATGCCGCGCTCCTCAATGCCGTGTGCGCCCTTCTCCTTGCGGAAGCAGGGGCTGTAGGAGGTCAGGGTCAGGGGCAGAGTGGCCTCGTCCAGGGTCTGGTCGATGAAGCGGCCGATCATGGTGTGCTCACTGGTACCGATCAGGTACAGATCCTCGCCCTCGATCTTGTACATCATGGCATCCATTTCGGGGAAGGACATCACGCCCTGCACCACGTTGCCGTGCATCATAAAGGGAGGAATGACATAGGTGAAGCCCTTGTCGATCATAAAGTCGCGGGCATAAGCCAGCACAGCCTCGTGCAGGCGGGCAATGTTGCCCAGCAGGTAGTAGAAGCCATTGCCGGCAACGCGGCCTGCAGCGTCCATATCGATGCCGTCAAAGCTCTCCATGATCTCGGTGTGGTACGGGATGGGGAAATCGGGCACCACAGGCTCACCAAAGCGCTGAGCCTCCACGTTGTAGGTGTCATCGGGGCCGATGGGCACACTGGGGTCGATCATCTGGGGGATGGTGTACATGATCTCCTGGATGCGGTCAGCCAGCTTGGCTTCCTCGGCCTCCAGCTCTGCCATCTTGTCTGCGTCGGCCTTGACGGCGGCGTTGTTGGCATCGATCTGTGCCTGCAGCTGGGCCTTCTGGGCCTCGTCGGTGCACTTCTTCAGCTGACCGAACAGGGGGCCGTTGGCCTTGCTCAGCTTGTTGCGGGCAGCCTTCAGGCTCTCAACTTCCTTCAGGCACTCGCGGTACTTTGCGTCCTTCTCGATGACTTCATCCACCAGAGGGAGCTTGGCATCCTGGAACTTCTTCTTGATGTTTTCCTTGACAGCATCCGGGTTGTCACGGACAAATTTGATATCAAGCATGATTTACTCTCCTTACTCTATTTCGGTTCGCACGGGCAGGTAAGCCCTTTCCCATGCCGTTCAAAGGCGGCGTGCCGCCTTGGATCGCTATGTTTTTCTTCTCGGTCAGGCTTGCCTTCGTACAACCTCTCAGTCGGGCTGGCGGCGTATACGAAAAGCTTCCATCGGCTGCCAAGGCCTCTCCTACCAGGCAACAACAATGACGGAGAGGTTTAATCCTCAACCTGATATTGCCCTAATAAGTTTGCAAAAGCCTTCAGCTGTTCATCCGAGTAGAAGTGGACGGTCAGCTTGCCCTTGCCGTCGTGGTAGGCCACATTGACCTCACTGCCCAGCGCCTGCTTCAGGCTCTCTTCCACCTCCACAGGCAGGGTGCCGCGCGGGGCGGGCTCCACAGGCTCTTTTGGGGGCTTGGCCAGCTTCTTGCACAGGGTCTCTGCCTGCCGGACATTCAGCTCATGGTCGGCAATGATCTGTGCCGCCTGCTCCTGCAGCTCCGGGGTGGGCAGGCCCAGCACCACCTTTGCGTGGCCCGTGGTGAGAAAACCACTTTTCAGCAGCTCCAACACCGTTTCGGGCAGGTTGAGCAGACGCAGGCTGTTGGCCAGTGCGCTGCGGCTCTTGCCCAGCTTGCGGGCAGCCTGCTCCTGGGTCAGGTCACAGCGGGTCATCAGCTCCCGGATGCCCAGTGCTTCTTCCACCGGGTCCAGATCCTCGCGCTGAAGGTTTTCCACCAGCGCCAGCTCCATGGCCTGCTCATCCGTGACATCCTTCACGACGACGGGTGCCTCGGTCAGGCCTGCCATCCGGCAGGCACGCCAACGGCGCTCACCGGCCACGATGAGATAGCGGTCCACCCCGTGGGGCCGCACCGCGATGGGCTGCAGCAAACCGTGCTCTGAGATGCTGGCCGCCAGCTCTGCCAGCGTTTCCTCATCAAAGGTCTTGCGGGGCTGGGCCGGGTCCGGCTCGATCTCCCGCAGAGGCAGCGTCTCGATCCGGTTATCGGACTCAAAACTGGGAGCTGTGTCCTCAAACAGACTTTCCAGGCCCCGGCCCAGTCCTCCTCTTTTTTTTGCCATAGGTTACGCTTCCCCCTGCTTCACTTGTTCCAGTGCGCTTTTCTGCTCGGCGGGGGCACTGTTCCCTTTTGTGCGGCGGCGTGCCGGCTCATGCGGGCGGTTGTTCTTTACGAACTCAATGGCGAGATCCATATAGGCCTCGCTGCCCTTGCCCTTGGGCTCATAGAAATTGATGGGCTGGCCGTAGCTGGGCGCTTCCGAGATACGGATGGTGCGCGGGATGGTGGTCTTGTACACCTTGGAGCCGAAATACTTCTGCACCTGCTCCACCACCTGCACGGTCAGGTTATACCGCAGCGAGAACATGGTGAACACCACGCCCTCGATATCCAGATACGGATTGTACTTTTTGCGAATGGTCTTTAAGGTGCTGATCAGCTCCGAAAGACCCTCCAGCGCGTAATACTCACACTGCACCGGAATGAGAACGCTGTCGCAGGCACTCAGGCCGTTCAGGGTGAGCAGGTCCAGACTGGGCGGACAATCGATAAAGATGAAGTCATAGTCCTTCTGCACCTCGGCCAGCGCCTTGCGCAGGCGGCTCTCACGAGCGGGCAGGTCGATCATTTCCAGACTGGCACCGGCCAGACGGGTGTTGGAGCCGATGACATCGGTGCGGTACTCGGTCTTACGGATGGCCTCGGATGCTCGTGCTTCACCGATCAGGATCTCGTAGGTTCCCTTTTCCACGCTGCGCTTCGGGATGCCGTAGCCGGTGGTGGTATTGCCCTGCGGATCAAGGTCTACGATGAGCACCCGCTTGCCCAGCGCCGCAACGCAGGACGACAGGTTGACGGCGGTTGTGGTTTTGCCAACGCCGCCCTTCTGGTTCGCAATTGCTACAATTTTTGCCACGCACAATTCTTCCTTCCGGGAAAATTTAATTGTTCCATGTGGAACATTCGCAGTCATGCCCGCCGGTTTCCCGTCCATACAGGCACCTTAACACCTAGTATAGCACATCCAAATCGGTTTTTGAACCATCTGAAGCTTTTTTCCGCTGGATTTTTAACTTTTAGAAGTGGAAAAATCAAAAACAGCACGGTTTTGGGAGCCGAATCAACGATTTGGAATGCGCGGCGGGAAGCTGGCTAGCCCTCTCAGTCAAGCCCTGTCGGGCTTGCCACCTCCCTCATAAGGGAGGCTTTGGCAGTACGGTAAAGTTTCTGGGCAGACCACAAAGCTTGCGGTTTCGCCAGAGGCTCCCTCTTTGAGGGAACTGTCGCGCAGCGACTGAGGGGCTTCCAATCGGCGGAACACAAAAAATCCTTTAGCGAAGCGACTTGGATTTTTTGTATGGAGCCCAACAGCTTTGGGGTTACTAGGGGCGAGCAGCCCCTAGTTCGTG
>ENA-OQID01001184-OQID01001184.1-human-gut-metagenome-genome-assembly--contig:-NODE-1184-length-10899-cov-3.532526_pt1 | contig 10899 bp, 10 predicted proteins | sample MGYA00242567_ERZ504727 | MGnify/ENA primary metagenome ERZ504727 (study PRJEB26092, sample SAMD00036215) | human gut metagenome | host: Homo sapiens | study: EMG produced TPA metagenomics assembly of...
ATAACTTGAAATCTTTATACCACAGATATAACCAACACCTGATAAAGCCGGGAGTACATCCATACCTATGCCACATGTGTAACTTCCCTGCATTGAAAAATCAACTTCACTTGGGAATAATTTTAACCCATCAGCTACAAATTTGTATAATGCTGCAATTCCAAGTCCTGAAAATACTACTTTTGACTTCCTTCCACCTTCTTCTCCTGCTAAAAGAACCTCTGCACAAGCTGTTCCTTCAGGATATGGGAGAACTCCATGTTCTTCAACTATTAAGGCTGTACGAAGCGGAACCATAAATAACACACCGAGTATACCTCCGCAAAGTGCTATTAGGGCTATTGTAATAAATGATGGTTCACTTATTCCACTTCCTTCTTCTGATGCCCAGATAAAAATTGCCGGAATAGTAAAAATTGCTCCGGCTGCTAACGATTCACCTGCTGAACCTATTGTCTGAACAATATTATTTTCAAGGATAGAGTCTTTTCTCATGATAACTCTTATAACACCCATTGAAATAACGGCTGCAGGAATCGAAGCTGATACTGTCATACCTACTCTGAGTCCTAAGTAGGCATTTGCTCCACCAAAGATTACTGCTAAAATAACACCAAGAATAACAGATGTCACTGTAAATTCAGGCACAATTTTGTCTGCAGGAATAAATGGTTTAAACTCATTCTTTTTTTCCATGTTTTATCTCCTGTTCTTATTTTTTATAGCAAAGCTATAATATCAGATGATGATACTAATATCATGCATCTTTTTATATATTACTCGAAACTATAGTATACTAAAAATTCATTAAACAAGCCACCTTTTTTATTGTTTTTTATTACTTTTATTTACATTTTTTTTACTTTTTAGTGCGTTTTTTATTTTTTTTGGTGATTTTCTACTGTTTTGTAATGATTTTTTATTACTTTTATCTAATTTCTTTATTTTATCCCTATTAGTATTTTTACCATTTGAGCTGTTATTATTTTGTTTTTCACCTTTTTTGTTTCTTAAATTTCTGCTATTTGTACCCTTATCATTCTTTCCACTATTTTGTCTTTTATTTTTATTTGCACCATTCTTACCATACATCTGTTTTTCCTTAGAAAATTGTCTTGGTCTGATAAGACATTCTGGTCCAAATCCAATTAAATCTTCTCTGCCTGCTATTTGCAATGCTTCCTTTACCAATTCATAGTTAGCAGGATTTCTATATTGCATTAATGCTCTTTGCATTGCTTTTTCATGTGGATTTTTAGGCACATACACCGGTTCCATTGTTCTAGGGTCAACTCCTGTGTAATACATTACTGTTGACATTGTTGACGGTGTTGGATAAAAATCCTGAACCTGTTGTGGATTATAATTTATATCTCTTAAATATTCTGCAAGTTTTACTGCCTCTTTCATATCTGAACCGGGATGAGAGCTCATAAGATAAGGGACTACGAACTGATCTTTCCCTGCAGCTTTATTTAATTTCTTATATTTATCTATAAATTTTTCATACACAGCATTCTTTGGCTTACCCATTTTCTGTAATACTTTATCTGAAATATGCTCAGGTGCAACCTTTAACTGTCCGCTAATATGATAATCTACCAATTCCTTAAAAAACGTATCATCCTTATCTGCAATAAGATAGTCAAATCTTATTCCTGAACGTACAAATACTTTCTTTACTTTTGGCAGACTTCTTAATTTTCTAAGAAGTGACAAATAATCTTTATGGTCTACATTTAAATTCTTACAAGGTTCCGGGAAAAGACACTGCTTATTTTTACATACGCCACATTTTAACTGTTTTTTACATGACGGATGTCTGAAATTCGCTGTAGGTCCTCCTACATCATGTATATATCCTTTAAAGTTTGGCATCTCAATTATTTTTTGTGCTTCATTTATAATTGATTCATGACTTCTTGTCTGTATAATTCTTCCCTGATGAAATGTAAGTGCGCAAAAGCTACATCCGCCAAAACATCCTCTACAACTTATAAGCGAAAACTGTATTTCCTGAATTGCCGGAATTCCACCCATTCCTTCATACATCGGATGATAAGTTCTCATATAAGGCAAATCATACACATCATCCATTTCCTGCTGAGTTAGTGGTTCCTGTGGTGGGTTCTGAACTACAAAATTTCCATTCGGATATTCTTCTACTAAAGTTTTACCATTAAATGGATCTGTATTCTCTGACTGAATTTTAAAACTCTTAGCATATTCTAATTTGTCATTTTTCATATCTTCATAAGTTGGAAGAATAATCGGTTCATATACTGAATCTAAAGTCTTTGTCTTATATACTGTTCCCGGTATAAACGTAATGTCATTTACGTCTAAGCCACTATCTAAGGAATCAGCTATCTGAACAATAGATTTTTCACCCATTCCATAAGATATGAGATTTGCCTGACTGTCTAATAAAATAGACCTCTTAAAACTATTACTCCAATAATCATAATGAGCCATTCTTCTTAAAGATGCTTCAATTCCGCCTATTATAATTGGCTTATTTTTATATGTGTGACGTATAAGATTACAATATACTACCGTTGCATGGTCCGGTCTTTTTCCGATTTCACCACCCGGCGTATATGCATCCATTGTTCTATGCTTTTTAGATACATAATAATGATTAACCATAGAATCCATATTTCCGCCCATTACTAAAAATCCCAGTCTTGGTTCTCCTAATATGTTAATACTATTGTCGTCTTTCCAGTCCGGTTGTGAAATAATTCCAACTGTATATCCGTGAGATTCTAAAACTCTGCTTATTATTGCGTGTCCAAATGAAGGATGGTCAACATACGCATCCCCTATTACATAGACAAAGTCTAACTGCTCTATTCCTCTGTCTATCATATCCTGTTTTGATACCGGTAAAAAACTCATACTTTTATTCCTTATACTAATTGTTTTTCTCTGCTTCATCTAACGATTTATAGCCTGACAGTAAGGCTGTATTTTTTATTGTCATTTCCGCAAGATTTTTGCCTTCTTTTGCAAGATTAATTACAAACTGCCCATACAATTTTAATAATTTTTCTGAATATGTCAACAACTCACCTTTTAAATATGTTTCATAAGATGTGTTATATAAATTATCAGAATCGCTGGTTATGTCTCTTGCATTGTTTGCAAGTTTTGGATATTCTTTTGAAAACTCTTCCATCCAATCAACCTGAATCTTTGCAATTTCATCCACAATTTTTCTTGTCTGCTCTGTTTTTTCAGGAAGCTTATCTGCAAATTCAGCATATTCATCAGGTGAAGTGCTTTCCATCATCCTTGCATATTTTTCCGTAATCATATTCAGTCCTTTTTCCCTGTTTTCCGTCCACAGTTCAAGTATGCATGAAAGCATTTCATCTGTCCATGTCAAATACTGGCTTTTACGCATAATGTAAAACATTGGAAAATTGTTTTGACATTCCGCTCTTCCACCTACATTTTGTACTTTATCAAATGCTTCAAACTCCAAATCTATAATTTTATCTATTACTTTTTCCCTGTCAAATGCGTTTTCTTTATTTTTCAAAGTCAGATTCTCCATAATTATTCTTGAATAATCATTTAAAAATGTTGTTGTGCAACTGCCTTCTTCGATAATATTTTGTTTAATTAGCTGTTCTATTATCATCTTGCTGATTATTTCAATTGCTGCAACTTTCATATCATTTTCGTTCTTATCACGACTTGAATATGAATAATCTTCCCAGTTTTCTCTTTGGTCAGGCAAGTCAGCTAAAGCCTTTAATACCGCAGATACCTCCGGCAAAATTTCCAGTTCTTTCATTCCCTTAAGCATCCATTTGTAATATGGAGCATATTTTCTGTTAAGCAAATAAACAATTTTCATTGTATGTTGCATAAATTCTGAAATACAAATATTCGCAGTAGCAAAATCTTTTCTTGCCATTGCCCTTTCGTAATTGCTCTGACCCGTCTGCGCCATTGCAGCCAGTTCTCTTGAAATTTTAACTCTTCTTACTGTTTCCGGAATGTTTGCGAACTCACTTCTTATTGTTGAGAACTTATCTTCATTATCCTTAAATATAGCTCCATTAGTTACTGTCGCTAATTTGTAATCATCAATTTCTATCCATTCTCCTACAGTCTTTGGTGGTAACTTATATCCCGTATATTTTTCATAAAAATCACCTATTTTTGATACGCCACATCTTCCATCAGCTGTTGGTGTTTTATATAATTTTTCATTTTCACTTAAGAACCCATATTTTTTCATAAATTCTTCTTCGTGTTCAGAAATTATTTTTTCATATTCTTCTTCTAATTCTTTGCCTATTGCATCATATGTAGATGTGCTAACCCACATACAAAAACCTGCACCAAAATCATGGTCTCTTGAATATTTGTCATCGAATCCAAACCTCTCCGAGCCCTCACCAACAAGACCTACTGTGATTTTATTTTCGTAGTCAGAAAATTTTTCGTGAATCATCGGTTCTCCATATGTCTCATAAAATTTTCTGCTTAATTCAATTCCATTTTCTATTTTATCTGAATCTAAATTTGTATGAACTCCTAAAATACTGTAAATCTGTCGTAAATTATCTTCTGTTATTTTATATGCAGTTCCTTTGCCCATATTAATTCTTATCTCATCTAAGGCTTCCTCATACAATTTGGCTGCTGTTTCATATTCTCCTATCTGAGCTTTTAATGATGCCATCGCTGATAAAGCAGCACTGTAATGAAAATCTTTTACCTCATCCTGCCTAAAAAGTGCTAATGCTTTATTCAAATGTTTTACAGCTTCATCAATTCTTCCTAACTGAACCAAAGATGCTCCAAGATTAGAATGTGTAACTGCCACCTCTATTCTGGAATCGCTTAGTTGTTCAATAATACACAATGCCATTTTCAAATGCGCTACTGCATTTACATAATCTCCCATTTCCTGATATAGAAGGGCTATATTGTTATTTATGCTTGCCATTCTAAAATCATTTGGTTCAATATTTTTTTCATAAATTTTCATTGCCTCATTGTAAAACATAAGCGACTGCTCCAGTTTACCTGCAGCACGATGGGCATTTGCTATATTTTGCAAAGAAGTAGCATAATCAACCGTTCCTTCAATATTCATTTCTTTCATTAAAGAAAGGCACTGATTACAGGCTTTTATAGACTTGTCATACTGACTTGTATCTCTGAAGAATCCCATCATTTCATTTAATATGGTAAACTGAGCTGATTTGTCATTTTCTTTTTTTGCATTTTCCATACTTTCATTTAAAAATGGCTCCACCTCATCTATCGCCTTTTTTGCAAATAATTTATCTAACCCATTTAAAAATGCCTGAATATCCATAGCTCGTCCTTTCCTTTCTTTTCTATTTTATTTACTATATTTTCTCAATCGAATTACATTTAATATATTTCCAACAATAATGAACGCAACAAACATAATTAAATTTGCCACTACTACACTTGCACCTGCCGGTATTGATAATACATATGATGCAATAAGTCCTGCAATAAAATTAATCATCGCTATTACAGCTGAACATATTGTTACACTTAAAAAACTTTTATATACTCTCATTGATGTAAGGGAAGGAAATATTATTAAGCTTGAAATAAGCATCGCTCCCATCATTTTTACACCTATTACTACTGTAACTGCTGTAAAGATAGAAATCAATGTATTATAAAAATTCACTTTAACTCCTGATGCTTTTGAAAAATTTTCATCAAATGTAACTGCGAATATTTTGTGATAGCAAAATACAAATACTATTAATACGATAATCGAAAGTATTACACTCATTTCCACATCATCTTTTGACATTGCAAGAACACTTCCGAACATATAACTGTATACATCTGTGCTTAAACCTGTTGTAAGACTTGTAACAATTACACCAATTGCAAGTGCTGACGCTGAAACAACTGCAATTGCCGCATCACTGTGCATTTTTCCATTTTCAGCCATTCTAAGAAGAAAGAAGGCTGCAATAATTACTACAGGTATTGAAAATTTTATTGGTGCAAATCCGCATGCTACCGCAATTGAAAGTGCTCCAAATGATACATGAGATAATCCGTCTCCAATCATTGAATATCTCTTTAATACAAGACTCACTCCTAAAAGTGCAGCACATAATGCCACTAATAATCCACCTATAAATGCCCTTTGCATAAATGGATATGACATCATTTCTATAATTACTGACATTATTCATTACCTCCTAAAAAAGCATCTGATGTATTTGATTTTTCATATTCTTCTACAGTTCCGTAAAAATATTTCTTTCGTCCTAAATGCAATATTTTATTAGCATAATTTACTGCATTTTCAATATCATGTGTTACCATAATTATCGTAACATTGTCTTTCACATTTAATTCTTTTATTAATTCATACATTTCCTTTGTTGCTGTAGGATCAAGTCCTGTAACAGGTTCATCTAAAATAAGTACATTGCTCATTGCACATAATGCTCTAGCTAAAAGTACTCTTTGCTGTTGTCCTCCTGAAAGTTCTCCGTAACATGTCTTTTTTAAATTAGTTATCCCAAGTTTTTCCATATTTTTCATTGCTTCCTGTCGGTCTGCTTTTGTGTAAAATGGAATTTTTCTTTTATTATTTAAGTTTCCGGATAATACAACTTCCCATACACTTGCCGGGAAATCCTTCTGTATCATTGTCTGCTGCGGAAGATAACCAATCTTTCCTTCTTTTAAATTCATTTTTCCTTCAAGAGGTTTTATAAGGCCAAGAATTGTTTTTACTAATGTACTTTTTCCTGTTCCATTTTCACCTACAATACACACATAATCTCCTTTATCAATTGTAAATGATAAATTCGATATAACTATTTTATTCTCATAACCTAACGTTACGTTTTCACATTCAAATATCATATCAATCCCTGCTCTCTATTTTTTTAATACTTCAAGATTTTTTGTCATCAGGTCTACATAAGTAACTCCACTTTGAAACTGTTTTTCCGTTATATTATGACAACTGTTAAACTCATATGCCTTTGCTCCTGTGTCTTCGCATATTGTATTTGCCACTGCCTTACTGCTTAATTCCAAATAGTAAACCTTATTAATTTTATCTTCGTTTATTTTGTCTATAAGAAACGCTATTGTTCTTGCACTTGGCTCTGTGTCTTCGGCACATCCCGGAAATGCTGCATAATAACTTAATCCATATTCTTTTGCAAAATATAATAATGGAAATTTGTCTGCAAATATAATTTCTTTTTTGTCCATCTTATTTACAATTTTCCTTATCTGTGTATCAATGTTTTGTATTTTTCCTATATATTCATCCGCATTTGCTTTATATATTTCTGCATTTTCAGGGTCAATCTTTATCATTTCATCACATATATACCCAACCATCTTCATTGCATTTACAGGTGATGTCCAAATATGCTCATCATATTCCTTGTCATCATGTGAATGTTCACTTTCTTCGTCATGTGAATGTTCACTTTCTTCGTCATATGAATGCTCACTTTCTTCACTATGACTATGCATTTCTTCACTATGGTCATGGGAATGCTCATATCTCAAATCCATTCCTTCTACCGTTTCTTCTTCCATAACATCAACATAGTCCATCATTCGCATAACCTGTTCATCATTTGACAATGCCCCTAAAACAGAGTCAACCCATGTTTCTAAAGTGCCTCCGTTATATATAAACAAATCTGCATTTTCAATTTTTATTATGTCTTTCGGTGTCGGCTCAAACGAGTGGCTGTCCTGTCCCGGTGCAACCGTCATTGTAATCGAAATTCCATCTACTCCTTTTGTAACTGCTCTTACAAAATCATAATATGGAAATAATGTAGTTACTATCTTTATTCTTGCATCATCCTGTGGTTCTGTATTCTGTGTAGCTTTACATCCGTTAAACGATACTGCCACAATTATAGATAAGATAATTGTTAATATTTTTTTCATTTTCATTAATCTGCTTACCTGCTTTCCGGCTTTTTTATTAGATTCAATAATTCTTTCTGCCTTCCGGTTTTTTATATAACTCTATTTATCTGACTTTTGACATTTTTCACATTTTCCATAAAATACAGTCTTTTTAGGATTTATTCTGAAATTATGGTCATCACCAATATGTCTGTATATTTCTTCTAAATGATGGCATTCCATTCTTGTAACCTCCCCGCATTCTTCGCATTTTATGTAAAATCCATCTTCAATCTTTTCTTGAGGATTCAAATATTTATAGCATGCTCCTGCCTGTCCTTCTACTTTTAATCTTGTTACAATTCCTGCCTCTTCCATTTTATCTAAATGTCTGTATATTGTAGTCTGTCCAACTGAGTAATTATGTTCTTTTAAGTAATTCCATATATCGTTAACTGTTACATAACCATTAGCATTTGTCTTTATACAATCCATAATGGCACTTTGCTGTTTAGTTTTATAATTTTTATTTCCACTCATTTTATATTCCTGCCTTTCAGAAAATATATATATTTGGTACATTATATTATCATCCAATTTGAAAATCTTTTTCATTTTACTCTTATTTTTTGTTTTAGTCAACGAATTTGAAAATCTTTTTCATTTTGTTCTCATTTTTTTCGTGTTATATTTTGAAGTATAATTTGCTATCTTGTAATTTAATTTGATGCCCGGGGCAAAAGTTCTTTCACTCACTCATAATCAAACTTATGTGAGCTTAAACTTTTTGACCATGACATCTTTAATATGTTATAATCTTTATTAAGTTTTGGCGAAGTGTTATTTATTTAATAATTCTTCACCGACCTGTTACTAAATGATATGAGGTGATTTTATGCGATACGTAAATCTCGAGGCTAATATGCCCTTAAACACTTTGGTAAACCGACTAAAAAAAGCAGAACATTATAATGACGAAGAGCCTTTCGGATATTGGTCTATTGAGACATTTGAAGGTAAAGAACCAGGTGTTCATGTTTCTTATGATGAAGAAAAGAAAAAATTATGCACTTATTACATAAGTGGCAATGAACAAAAGGATTTTATTACATCAATCAACAATGTTTTCACTGGTAAGATTATCGAAAAGGATGGTTTATGTTTTATAAAAGGTTTTACTTTTATGTCAGCAATTTTTAATATTGTTGTTATTTTGTCCATTGTATCTTTATTGCTAATGTTTTGGTTTATGAATAAGAATCCTAACATAATGATAATTGGAGTAATTTTCTTCATATACTTTTTGTTCGTGAAGGAACACTATAAAGAAAATGGGCGAAAAATTATTTATTTCTTTGGCGAATGTACTCAGAAAAAACAAAAGAAGATTAATCCTAATAAGAAAAAAGGCAAATATGCCAGAAGAAGATAATTGTATAACAAAAAAGGATTGGACCTATATAAATTATAGAATCAATCCTTTTTTAGTTCATTATTCTTTTATAATTCGTATTACTTTCTATATATCTGAACCCCCTTATTTTAAAGGGGTTTTCTTTCTATTTCTTTGCATTTTACCCTTGTTTTTTGTATCTGTTTCATATAGTGGTACATTTTTAGTACGCTTACAATTGCGATATTTCAGCAAGCAACCTTTCACGTTCTAACCGCTTTAATGCGATACGTTCCGTTGAGCTCGTCCATGTTCTGTTGAATGTTCCAACGCCGTTACCTTTAAAGGCTTCACCCCTAACATTGTCAAGGTATGGTCGCAACTGTCTAATTGTCCGGGCGTCCTCTCTCATCTTCCTAAATGCTTCAATTTTTCGTTGTGTCACTTGCTGGTAACTTATTTCTAAATCTTCCGCTATATCCTTATACTGTTCTTGGTTCTTAAAGTGTCTTATTATTACCTCTGCATGGTTTTGTGGTAAACGTTCCACACACTCCCAAATGTCACGCTTTAACTCTTCACGTTCCACATTGTCGAGGGCTTCCCCTTCAACATCCGCGTTATAGTCCTGTAGCTGTTCTATAAGTGAGATACTTTTATCTTCTCCAATACTTACGTCGGTACTTGAATAGTCACGGCGCTCTGCGTATTTCTCTAATTCTTTGACCCTTTTAATATCAACGCCCATTCTTTCGGCTATGGTTTCATATGTCGGTATTTGCCCCAAATTTTCAATGTCTCGCACCGTTCTCTCGTACTTGTCGGTTAATTCGTTAAGCATGGCACACATTCCACCATTAGATGCGTATATATAGCGTGATAAGTAATTACGCAAGTACCATGTAAAATAATTTAAAAAGCTGCCTTTATCAGGATCATACATTTTTACTGTCTTCATTAAAGCAAAATAGCTTTCTTGTAGTAGGTCTTCTTTGTCAGCAGCAGGGAAAAAACGATTAATATATTTTTTTACATAATTGACGACCTGAAAGTATAACAGTTCTTGCCTTGCCTTGTCTTCCGGGTGCTCCTTCAGGTACACGGCTAATTCTTCGTTACTCATAGGCTTGTACCTCTTTTATTGCTTTACTCCATAATTTATATAGGTATCTGTCAGTTATGCCCAACTGTTCAGCTATGGCACGCTTAGTATATCCCTTGATATAGTACAGGTAAAACATTATTCTATATCGCTCATTAGATATGTTTTTTATAAATTCCCTTGCCTGCTCCTGCTCTGCTTCCAGTTCATCACGTTCAGCATATGCTTGCTTTAAATATTCCGTTGTGTCTGCGATTTTGCCCCAATCTTCCAGCTTATCAATCCAGCTGTTGACTACCTCCAGCCTTATGCCTACAAGCCTATATCCTGCCAATTTCCCGCCTACCGTTTCGGTACTCTTTTTATTAATAGTATTCATAAAAAACACCTCCAGACTAAAAAGAAAACCCCTAGTTATTAACTTCTAGGGGTATAGGATTTGTAATAATTTGTAACATTTAAAAATTTAGTAGTAAAAATTGCTGTT
>ENA-OQID01001206-OQID01001206.1-human-gut-metagenome-genome-assembly--contig:-NODE-1206-length-10767-cov-2.935828_pt1 | contig 10767 bp, 9 predicted proteins | sample MGYA00242567_ERZ504727 | MGnify/ENA primary metagenome ERZ504727 (study PRJEB26092, sample SAMD00036215) | human gut metagenome | host: Homo sapiens | study: EMG produced TPA metagenomics assembly of...
CCAAAGCCGCATCCGGTATCGAAGGTCTTCTTGATGCCGGCTATGCCGTCACCGTCACTGCAGGAGCGCAAGGCACTCTTGTTCGACTCAAACGTGCCATCAACGAAACGGGAATCGCCAACTTCGACTGCATCAGATCGCGTGCCATCGACGGATTCGTCGATAATGCCGCGAAAGTCGCACTGCTTACCGAACGCGACCTGACCGGACGTACATCGGCCGCGGGACAGGCAAAAACACCTAAACGTCGCCGTAAGGCCATCGACCTTATGGAGCTCAAAGCCGGCGATTACGTGGTGCATGAGCAGCATGGCATCGGCAGGTTCCTCGAAATGCGCCAGCGTACCATCGGAGCGGGCGCCAACCAGACCACACGCGAGTATCTGGTCATCGAATACGCATCCAGCAAGCGCGGCGCACCTGCCGACAAACTGTTCATCCCCACCGACCAGCTTGACCAAGTCAGCAAATACATCGGTGCCGACGCTCCAAAACTCAACAAACTGGGCGGATCCGACTGGGCTGCCACCAAGGCGAAAGCACGTAAGCATGTGCACGAAATCGCCGAAGATCTGGTCAAACTGTATTCGGCACGTCAACGTATGCAGGGGTATGCCTTCAGCAAAGACACCCCTTGGCAGAAAGAACTGGAAGACGCTTTCCCGTACCAAGAAACCGCTGATCAGCTGACCACCATCGACGAAGTCAAATCCGATATGGAAAAGCCCGTGCCGATGGATCGCCTGATTTGCGGCGACGTGGGATTCGGCAAAACCGAAATCGCCGTACGTGCCGCATTCAAGGCGGTGCAGGATTCCAAACAGGTGGCTGTGCTGGTGCCGACCACATTGCTGGTGCAACAGCATTTCGAGACGTTCACCGAACGTTTTGAAGGATTCCCGGTGGAAGTAAGGGCGATGAGCCGTTTCCAAACCACCAAGGAGATCAACGACACCATCGAGGGACTTGAAGACGGTTCCGTCGATGTGGTGATCGGTACGCACAAACTGCTCGGACCGAAGGTCAAATTCAAGGATCTGGGACTGGTCATCATCGATGAGGAGCAGCGTTTCGGCGTCGAACACAAAGAGACGTTGAAGGCGCTGCGTACCAATGTGGATGTGCTGAGTCTGTCGGCAACACCGATTCCGCGAACGCTGGAGATGGCCGTTACAGGCATTCGTGAAATGTCCACGTTGGCCACGCCTCCGGAAGACCGCTTGCCGGTGCTTACCTACGTTGGCGCGTATGAGGATGCTCAGGTCACTGCTGCGGTCAGACGTGAGCTGTTGCGCGGTGGCCAGGTGTTCTACGTGCACAACCGAGTGCAAGACATCGCTTCGGTTGCCGCGAAGATTCACGAGCTGGTGCCGGAATCGCATGTCGGCATCGCCCATGGCAAGATGGGGGAGAAGCAGCTTGACGGTGTGATCCGAGACTTCTGGCATCGCGACATTGATGTGCTCGTATGCACCACCATCATCGAAACCGGTCTTGATATTTCCAATGCGAATACGTTGATCGTCGATCATGCCGACCGTTTCGGCCTAAGCCAGCTTCATCAGTTGCGTGGTCGTGTCGGGCGAGGCCGTGAGCGTGCCTACGCGTACTTCCTATATGATCCGCCCAAGCCGATGACCCAGCAGTCGCATGACCGACTGGCCACCATCGCGCAGAACACTGCGCTCGGTTCAGGTTTTGACGTGGCGATGAAGGATCTTGAGCTGCGTGGCACCGGCAATCTGCTGGGCGACGAGCAGAGCGGGCATATCGAGGGTGTTGGTTTCGATCTGTATGTGCGCATGGTGTCCGAGGCCGTCGAGCAGTACAAGGAACCGGAACGTACGGAATCGGTTGCTGTCACCATCGATCTGCCGATCGAAGCGTCCATTCCCGTCAGCTACATCGATTCCGACAAATTGCGATTGGAAGCCTACCGCAAGTTGTCGGGTGCTCGTACGGAAGCCGATCTTGACGAGTTGCGTGATGAACTTACAGATCGTTACGGCAAGCCTCCGGTCGATTTCGAGGCGCTGTTCGATGTGGCGAGACTTCGGTTCAAGGCAAGGAAGTTGGGCATTACCGAAATCATCGGGCAAGGCCGTAACGTTCGTGTCGCCAAATTCGAGCCGCGAGAATCCGTGCAAATGCGCATGGCCAGAATCTACAAAGGCATCCAGTACCGGCCGTTGACCAAGACGTATCTGGTACCGGCTCCATTCGCAGGCTCGCTTGGTTCCAAGCCGATGAGCTCGGACGAAGTGGTCGGATGGACCAGTCAATTGCTTGACGATCTGGACTGGAAACCGACACCGCGTCAATGACAATGGGATGCAAAAAAGAGTGTGAGCGTTCACATGGAACATGCGGGCAAAGTTTGGCATACGTCCATAAATCGCACTATTCTTGGCATTGTCATCACAACCTAACGTTTATAAGGAGTAGTTGTGGCAGTAATTGAAAGCGTTTACGCGCGTCAGATTCTCGATTCCCGCGGCAACCCGACCGTTGAGGTCGTTCTCGACACCGAAGACGGTGCTCAGGGCCTGGGCCTCGTTCCGTCCGGTGCTTCCACCGGTGAAGCTGAGGCTTGGGAGCGTCGCGATGGCGACAAGTCCGTGTATCAGGGCAAGGGTGTTCTCAATGCCGTCAAGGCCGTGAACGAAGAGATCGCTCCGAAGGTCATCGGCATGGATGCTTCCGACCAGCGCGCTCTCGATGAGGTCATGATCGAGCTCGACGGCACCCCGAACAAGGGTCGTCTGGGCGCCAACGCCATCCTCGGCGTGTCCCTGGCTGCTCTGTATGCCTCCGCTGAGTCCGCGGGCCAGCCGCTGTACCGCTACATCGGCGGCACCAACGGCCACATCCTGCCGGTTCCGAACATGAACATCATGAACGGTGGCGCTCACGCTGACTTCGCCACCGACATTCAGGAGTACATGATCTCCCCGTACGGCTTCAACACCTACAGCGAGGCTCTGCAGGCTGGCGTCGAGGTCTACCACACCCTGAAGAACGTCCTGAAGAAGCAGGGCCTGAACACCGGCCTCGGCGACGAGGGCGGCTTCGCTCCGAAGATGAAGTCCAACAAGGACTCCCTGAACTACATCATGGACGCCATCTCCGCCGCCGGCTACGAGCCGGGCAAGCAGATTGGCATCTCCCTCGACGTGGCTTCCTCCGAGTTCTACAACAAGGAGACCGGCAAGTACCACTTCGAAGGCGACGACCGTGAGGCCGGCTACATGCTCGACTTCTACGAGAACCTCATCAACGAGTACCCGATCGTCTCCATCGAGGATCCGTTCCAGGAAGAAGGCTGGGACGACTGGGCGGCCATCACCGCCAAGCTCGGCGATCGCCTGCAGTTCGTCGGCGACGACCTGCTGGTCACCAACCCGGCACGTCTGGCCAAGGGCATCAAGCTCGGCGCCGCCAACTCCCTGCTGGTCAAGCTGAACCAGATCGGTACCGTCACCGAGACCCTCGACGCCATCGAGCTGGCCACCAAGAACGGCTTCACCTCCATGGTTTCCCACCGTTCCGGCGAGACCCCGGACACCACCATCTCCGACCTGGCTGTGGCAAAGAACACCGGCCAGATCAAGACCGGTGCTCCGGCTCGTGGCGAGCGTATTGCCAAGTACAACCGCCTGCTCGAGATCGAGGAGGAGCTCGGCTCCACCGCTCAGTATGCTGGCTACAGCGCTTTCAAGGCCTGCAAGAAGTACATCGCCAAGTGAGCGTAAGCGCATCGAATATGCGCTGATGTAGAGTGCCCGTCGTGTTCCTCGTCGAACGCGGCGGGTATTTTCATTGCTATGAGTTCAAAGTCACGCAAGAAAGCATCCAGAAGGGGCAGCGCTGGCCCCATCGCGTTCTTTGTGGCGGTATTTATCGTGGCTTTGGGATCCATCCAGCTGGCGTCGACGTTCCATACCTATGCGCTGAATATGGCTGAATTGAATGGCTTGAAGAAGCAGGAAGCTGCGCTGATAGCGCAAAAGCAGGAACTGGAAAACGACATCGCGCGTTGGGATGACAAAGCTTACGTTACGGCGCAGGCAAGGGATCGTCTGGGATTCGTATTTCCAGGAGAACAGGCGATTCGTGTGGAACATCCCGAAGCGGTGACCGGCGAAACCACAGAAGATGCAAAAAAGACGGGTGAATCGCAGAAAACCGTACTGCCTTGGTATAAGGAAATGGCGTATTCGTTCAAACAAGCCGACCAATCGGACGAAGTGAAATCGAAATCGAGGGAAACGTCCGAAAGTACGTCAACCGGCGAATCGGATGCGAATGGAACGAGCCCGGAATCCGGTGGCCAGCAGCAGACTTCACAAGACAACAACCAACAGCAATCAGGAGATCAGCAGGAGTGACACAGGGTATGACAATCAGCGAACAGGCCAAAGCCTTGGCGAAGAAGGTTCTCGACCAGCCTGCCACCGAGCATGATATTGCTGTGGTCGAGCGTCAGTTGGGTCGTTACCCGCGTGGCATGGTGGCTGTTGGAGCACGTTGCGTGTGCGGCAGGCCTTTGGCTGTGGTCACGCGTCCGCTGCTGCCGGGAGGTGTGCCTTTCCCTACCACTTGCTATTTGACTGGCCCGGAAGCGGTGAAAGCCATCTCCCACATCGAAGCCGAAGGCAAGATGAAGGAGTACAACGATCTTTTGGCTGAAGATGACGATCTGAAAGCCGCCTACGAGCGTGCGCACGAACTGTATTTGGCGTTCCGGCATGAAATCGCCGTTGCTATGGAAGACAGCGAAGAGCATATCGAAGGCACCAGTGCCGGCGGCATGCCTGTTCGCATCAAGTGTCTGCACGCCTTGCTGGCGCAAACGCTGGTGATGGGCGAGGGCGCCAATCCGATCGGAGACATGGCATTGGAGGCGATTCGTCATGAATTCGACCCCAATGTATGCCGTTGCACGGTGGAAAACGAAGACTGAACCATATTCAGACAGAAAGAAGAAGCAATGAAATCCGTTACTGTTGCCGGCATTGATTGCGGTACGAACTCGATTCGTCTGAAGGTCTCCCGAGTCAGCGAAGACGGCGTCGAAGATATTGTTCCGCGTATTCTTCGTGTGATTCGCCTCGGTCAGGATGTTGATAAGACGCATCGTTTCGCCGATGAGGCATTGGAACGTGCCTACGCCGCTGCCCGCGAATTCGCCGAGGTGCTGAAAGAGCATCCGGTGGATGGCATTCGTTTCGTTGCCACTTCGGCCACTCGTGATGCTGAGAACCGTGAGGAATTCGAAGACACTATCGAGCAGATCCTCGGCGTGCGTCCGGAAGTCATTCCCGGTACGGAAGAGGCTGATCTAAGCTTCCTTGGTGCCACGAGCGTGGTTCGTCGCGACGTCGAAGCTCCGTATCTGGTGGTTGATTTGGGTGGCGGCTCTACGGAATTGGTGCTTGGCGGCGACGGTGTAAGCCATCCGAACACGCAGGTGCAGGCCGCGTTCTCCATGAACATTGGCTCGGTGCGTATGACCGAACGCCACTTGAAGAACGATCCGCCTACCGAAGCGCAGATTCAAGAGGCCATTGCCGACATCGACGAGCATATCGATGAAGCGTTCAAAACGGTTCCTGCAGGCAAAACCCGCACTATCATCGGCGTGTCTGGCACAGTGACTACCATGACCGCTCTGGCCATGGGATTGACCGAATACGACCACTCCGCGGTGGATGGTGCCAGCTGCTCGCTGGAAGACGCTTATGCGGTCGATAACAAGTTCCTTACGATGCCGCGCGAAGAGCGCCTGACCTACAAAACCATTCACCCGGGTCGTGTTGACGTGGTCGGCGGCGGTGCACTGGTGTGGAATCGTGTGCTCGCCAAAGTCAGCGAAGCGGCCTATGCCGACCATGGTCAGCATATCGACTCCTTCATGGCCAGCGAGCACGGTTTGCTTGATGGCATTGTGTTGGATTACGGCACGCGATTGCTTGCCGAACGTTAACGTGGCATAATAACTTGGGCGTCGGCTTGTTCGATGCCTTGCCGCCATGGCGAAACTGGTATACGCAACCGACTTAAAATCGGTCTCTTCGGATTGCGGGTTCGATTCCCGCTGGCGGCACCATGCGACCCAATCAGAATATACTGGTTGGATTTTGTTTTATCTCGCGCTGAGATGAGCTTAATGTTGACTCAAAATCCGGTGTCCACATGATGAACAACGCATGACAATCGTCGTGCAAGGGGCTAGTTTTCTCTGCTGTGAGAGTGGCGAACGGCGAACAATCTATGCGAAGCAGAAGATATGCGTCTCTATCTATTGACTATTTGACAACGAATCTTGCATACAGTGCGGTACTGTCGATGCTTCCGATAATGCTCACCCAGCGTGTCGGCTCAGCGAGTGTTTTGTCGGGTGTGATGCTTGGTGTTCTATCGGCTGCAGCACGGGGAAGTACACTGTTTTTAGGCCGGTTGATTGAGAAAATATCAACACTATGGCTCATGCAGATCAGCTTGGCGATTATCGTACTGGGACTAGTATCTTTTGCATGGCTATTGCAGGTTTCGCCTGTATTTGCTTTGCTTGGCTTGATGTTGTTCGGTGTTGGCATTTCATTGGTGAATTTCACTCTTCGAGGGCACATCATTGCAACCACTGCAGATAGCAAGGAGCAAGCATCATTCTTTTCGCTGGCAACCTTGTCTGCGAACTTAGGAGCTGCTATTGGTCCTATCACAGCGTCTTATGTACAGTGCAGACTTGGTCTCGCCAACTTTCTCATCATCATTTGTCTGATATATGCCGTCATATCCGTTATCACCGGAATTTGTTTTGAGCGACATGTTTATCTACGAACTTCAGATAGTCCTTCAGAGGAAAAAACTTCGATTCTTTCCACCATCGGTACATTATTGAGCAGTCGAAGAATGTTGCCGGTATTGCTGATTGTCGTTACTGGCAGTGTGATGAATGGGCAGCTTTTTTCTGGCATGTCACTCGTATTTCATGGTTTTTCTTCAGATTTGCTGCCGAGTGGACTGTTCTTCACTGTGGATGCCATTGCTGGGATAGTTTTGCAGTTCCCCATCAGCAGGCTGGTGGTACGCATCATGGATACAGGAAAAACATCAACGTATTGCATGGGCTTAAGCCTAGGGTTGTACGGCATCGCTTTTGTGCTGTTCGCAGCGGGAACGTTGATGCAATCGGTATGGTTCATATTTGCTGCTCTGCTGGTATTTGCATCTGCGGAATGCACGTACGCACCGTTGACAAATGTCGCCATGGTGGAATCCGGAGAAAACATGCCTCTTGTCGACATACTCAATTGTCGTCTTATTTTGACAGCCATTGGTGAATCCATCGGATCATTTTGTGGCGGATTTTTCGTGCCTTTTCTCACATCGGCTTTCCATGCAACATGGATGTATTGGCTGGCTTTGTCCATTATTGCAGTTTGTGGGCTTTTTTTAATGTATCCGAAAGGAAATGCAGATAAATGAATAAGAAATTTGACGTTGTGTCTCAAATGCTACGTAATGCAGAAATTGCTCCTAAAAAAATCGCCGTTGAAGACATGTCTGGATGCCTCACATATGAACAACTAGTTCAACAATCGATGAATCTCAAACAGAATATACTCTCTCAGTATGCTATTCAATGATGATGACTTGTCATTCATAGTCCGATCTCAGGTCTTCTGGCTGCGATGACGGCCTAATGGTCGAGGTCGTTGTGAAATATTGCTGGATAGCACGTACGAAACAATCCGTTATTACACTGGCGGCATTGATAACCCCAAGTAGCCGACTGGAACGGAAAAAGTATGACGTCGAAAGAGATCAAGCCAGTAATCGAACAGCCCGATACGGAAATTCCGCTGATGCTCTCCCAAGCGATTATCGTCGCAGGAGTTTTGGCTGTGGGCGAACTGGCTTGTTCTCCGCTGTATTTCTCGTTGTTGAAGGCGTCGTTGGCGTTGATCCCATGGGCTATGGAAGCGGTGTTCATGGCAGTGGCGTTCACGTTCGTTGTGGGCTTTGCGTTGCTGTGGTGCGCCGAATCGTTTACGATCAAAATGCGTGAACGGTTCCGACCGTTCGCATATGCGATTGTTGGACTTATCGGTTACGGTGCGTGGAGCCTGCTGGTGTTCTCCGCCACCATCAATTCCGTGCTTGCCATGGTGGGGGAGAGTGTGCTCACCAATGGCCAGATTGGTGCGATTGCGTTGAATGGCGCAGCGCTTGGTTTCGTCGCCTTCCTGTTCGCCAAGTTACTTGACGTTAAACTCGGCAATCGTAAAACCACGGCCATTATCATGCTGGTGGTGGAAGTTACGGCCGCCATCATTGGTTTGATCATTATGATTCTCATGTTCCGTGCATTGTATGCAGCCTGAGCAAGGCACCTGAGAAGCAAGGCGACGATTGGTATGTTCAGTATTCTCGAAATGTTCAAGATAGGCGTTGGACCAAGTTCCTCACATACTGTTGGTCCGATGGTGGCGGCATGCAAATTTGTCGAATCACTTGAACATGCGGGAACGCTTGGCCGTGTGAGCCGTGTGCGTACGGTACTGTATGGATCTCTTGCGTTGACGGGTTTGGGGCACGGTACCGATCGCGCGACTGTGGCAGGTCTGGAAGGTAACATGCCGCAAACCGTCGATACGGATCATGTGAATACCATTCGTCATGAATGCGAGGCGAGTGGGGAACTGTTGCTGGCGGGTAAGCATCGCATCGATTTCGACTATGAGCATGATGTGGTGATGGACGTGTGGCATCGCATGGCCGCGCACCCTAATGGCATGCGTTTCCAAGCATTTGACCAGCAGAACAATCTTGTTGATGAACAGGTCTGGTATTCCATCGGTGGAGGCTTCGTACGGCAAGGCAATGCCGAGGATCTGATGATCGGCATTCATGAGCGTCCGCCGATCGGAACGTCTTTCGCCGATCAGCAGAGTGATTCCTCACTTGATGACGGCTCGGATGTGCCATATCCATTCACGTCATGCGACGATCTCATTGCATTATGCGAGAAGCACCATATGAGTATCGCCGACATTGTGTGGGCCAACGAAACGGCCATGCAGTCGGCGGTGCAGGTTCGCAGCGAACTGGATAACGTGTGGCGGGTGATGCGTCGTTGCGTACAGCACGGATGCCATACGTCGCAGACCGTGTTGCCCGGCGGTTTGAATGCGCCCCGCAGGGCACCGAAAATGTATGCAAGGCTTGCCTCGAACAGTGATGTGCTTGCGCGAGACAAGAAACGCGCGGATGCGGTGCTCGAATCGTCGGATGCGGCATGGGTGGATTTGTTCGCTTTGGCGGTGTCGGAGGAAAACGCCGGCGGTGGGCGAATCGTCACCGCACCGACCAACGGTGCTGCAGGAATCATTCCGGCAGTGCTTCACTATTACTGGCATTTCGTTGACCATGCGAACGAAGAGGGCGTTATTGCCTTCCTGCTCACTGCAGGCGCGGTAGGGTACCTGTTTAAACGCAATGCCTCCATTTCCGGTGCGGAAGTCGGATGCCAGGGAGAAGTCGGTACGGCATGTTCGATGGCTGCGGCCGGTTTGTGCGCGGTGATGGGCGGTACTCCACAGCAAGTGGAGAACGCTGCGGAAATCGGCATTGAGCATAATCTGGGACTGACCTGTGATCCCGTGGGAGGTTTGGTACAGATTCCATGCATCGAACGCAACGCCATGGCTGCGAACACTGCCATCAACGCGGTTCGTATGGCTATGCTGGGAGATGGAACGCATATCGTGACCCTCGATCAGGCCATTAAAACCATGAAAGACACGGGCGAAGACATGATGTCCAAGTATAAAGAAACCTCAAAAGGTGGTTTGGCGGTCAATGTCGTTGAATGCTAGCGGTGGTTGGTGCTAGTCTAGGTGGCATTGTGCTTTTCAAGGAGGTTCACCATGGCATCTCAAATGCCCGTTGTCAATGTTGAGTTCGGCGATCGCCCGACCATCGAATTCCCGTCCGAGACCGCTCCGGCAGGTCTGAAGGTTGTGGAGCTGCTCGAGGGCAATGGCCCGATGGTTCGCCGCGGCGACACCGTCACCGTTAACTATCATGGTGTGGTCTGGGGCAAAGACACCCCGTTCGATTCCAGCTTCGACCGTCACCAGCCGGCCAGCTTCGGCATCGGTGTCGGCCAGGTCATCAAGGGTTGGGACCAGACCGTTCCGGGGCACAACGTCGGTTCCCGCTTGGTGGTATCCATTCCGCCGGAGTATGGCTATGGTTCCCGTGGCGTTCCGCAGGCCGGCATCGGCGGCGAAGACACCCTGGTGTTCGTGATCGACATCATCTCCACCCGCTGAAACTAAGCGGCATAGAGTAATTTCCAAGGTCAAGGAGGCAACATGGCCGAAGAAAAAACGCTTCTGCTGACGCAGGAAGCTTATGACAAGATGAAGGAAGAGCTCGCTTGGCGCGAAGGCGAGTATCGCGACGAAATCCTTTCCAAGGTTTCCGCGGCACGCGCCGAGGGCGATTTGAGCGAAAACGGCGGCTATCAGGCCGCTCGTGAGGCTCAGCGAGTAAATCAGGGCCGCATCGAGGAACTGACCGTCAAGCTGCGCAACGCGAAGATTCTGACCGCGCCCAAGGCCGGCGAAGTCGGTGACGGTTCTTTGGTGACGCTGGATGTCAACGGACGTGAAATGGTGTACGTGCTTGGCACGCGAGACCTGTCCATCGCCACGGACTACAGCATCATCAGCCCGGAATCCCCGATCGGCGCGG
>ENA-OQID01001213-OQID01001213.1-human-gut-metagenome-genome-assembly--contig:-NODE-1213-length-10685-cov-2.806278_pt1 | contig 10685 bp, 7 predicted proteins | sample MGYA00242567_ERZ504727 | MGnify/ENA primary metagenome ERZ504727 (study PRJEB26092, sample SAMD00036215) | human gut metagenome | host: Homo sapiens | study: EMG produced TPA metagenomics assembly of...
TCCCTTGTATTCTACCACACTCATATAGGGAAAACAAAGAAAAATTCAACGGTCAGTTCACCGTTTTGCATCTAGAATATGGTGATCTATCCGCAGGTGCAAGCAGCGGTGCGGTGTTTCCCACGGCTCACGCCTGTGCGCAACAGCGTCTGCATGAAAAAACGGCCGGCAGTTCGTGACTGCCGGCCGGGAAACTCTATATGTTTACCGCCCTCTTAACGGGCAGTGATTCACTTACGCCTCTGCCGGGCAGTCCGCCAGAGCAGCCTCATCGGCGATGACGATGACATCCCGGTGGAGCTGCAGGATCGACGCCGGGACCTGAGGCGTCACGGGGCCGAAGAAGCTGTTCCGGATGGCCTCCGCCTTGTCCGCGCCGCTGGCGATCAGCAGGACCCGCTTGGCCCGCATAATGGCCTGCATACCCATGGAGTACGCCTGCCGGGGCACCTGCGCCTCGTTTTCAAAGAAGCGGGTGTTGGCGGCGATGGTGCTCTCCGTCAGGGTCACCTGATGGGTGCCGCAGGCAAAGCAGCTGTCCGGCTCGTTGAAGCCGATGTGGGCGTTGCGGCCGATGCCCAGCAGCTGCAAGTCGATGCCGTTATGCTCCTCGATGATCCGGTCATACTGGGCGCACTCCAAAGCGCTGTCGGTCTGGGTGCCGTCCGGCAGAAAGCTTCTGTCCGCCGGGATATTGATATGGTCGAAGAGATTCTCCCGCATGAAGCGGCGGTAGCTCTGGGGATGCTCCCCGGACAGGCCGCAGTATTCGTCCAGATTGATGGAAACCGCCTTCCCGAAATCCAGCTCGCCCTTCTGATACCACTCAACCAAATGGCGGTAGGTGCCGATGGGGGTGGAGCCGGTGGCAAGGCCCAGCACGCTCTTGGGGTTCAGGGACACCTGCGCGGCGATGATGTTCGCCGCCTTCAGGCTCATGTCATCATAATTTTTCGCACGAATCAGTCTCATAGGACCTCCTTCACAAACTTCCGATTTTCCGGTTGTATTTCTCTCACGGACAATTATAGGGGCCGCGCCCGTTCCTGTCAATACGGCGTTCATCTGCCGATACGGCCATTTCTGCGGCGCTTCCCCCTCTTTCCCCGGCTATTGACAAGCTCCGACCTTTCTGCAATACTCATCTTTAGCTGGCGGAGCTTCGGCATCCGCCGGATCGAATGGGAGGAAACATGTTGAAACAAACTGGGTATTCCCGGGAAGCGCCTCTGCTTCCCGCTATTCTTCGCTTTTCCATTCCGCTGATGCTGACGGGGATCTTGCAGCTGGCGTACAACACGGCGGATTCCATCATCGTGGGCCGCTATGCGGGCCACGCTTCTCTGGCGGCCGTCGGTTCCACCACCTCTATCATTTTCCTCATCATCACGCTGTTCAATGGTGTCTCCATCGGCGCGAACTACATGGCCGCCCGGGACTTTGGCGCCCAGGATGACAGGGGTCTGTTCCGGGCGGTACACTGTGCCGCCTTGCTGAGCGTTATTCTCGGACTGCTGGCCTGCGTGTGCGGGCTTCTGCTCTCCACTCCCCTGCTGCGCTGGGCGGACGCCCCGGAGGACGTTCTGCCTTTGTCGGTGCTGTATCTGCGAATCTACTTCTTAGGCGTCCCCGCTCTGGTGGTCTACAACTTCGGCAGCGCCCTGCTGCGGGCGGTGGGCGACACTTTTTATCCCCTGCTGTTCATGATCGTCTCCGGTGCGCTGAACGTCGCGCTGAATCTGCTGTTAGTGGTGGTCATCCCTCTGGATGTGGCCGGCGTGGCCATTGCCACCTCTGTCTCTCAGCTCCTCTCCGCAGTGCTGGTGACGGTCCGCCTGTGTACCTTCCGGGGGCCATGCCGTCTGGAGCTGCGGAAGATCCGGCTGTATCCGGACCGGACGGGCCAGATGCTGCGGCTGGGCTTCTCCGCCGGGCTGCAGGGCGTTCTCTTCTCCGCTTCAAACGTGATGATCCAATCCGCCATCAATTCCTTCGGTTCCGTGGTCATGGCGGGCAGCTCCGCCGCCTCCGGCATTGAGAACTTCATCCACACCGCGCTGAACACCTTCTATCAGTCCGCCATCCCCTTCACCGGCCAGAGCATCGGGGCCTCCGATCCCCGCCGGGCCGTGCGGGTCTTTCGGATCAATCTGGCCCTGACAACAGGGCTGGGCATTGTTCTATGCGCATTGGCCCAGATCTTTCAGGCGCCCCTGCTGGGACTGTACGTCCAGTCCACCGATCCGGCCTACGACGCGGTCATCGCCGCCGGTGTGGTCCGGGTGCTGGCCCTCAGCCGGTTCCAGTGGGTCGGCGGCTTGATGGAAACGGCCTGCGGCACCCTCCGGGGACTTGGTCACTCCATGAATCCCACCGTCACCACCCTCATCGGCGCGTGTCTGCTGCGGGTGGTCTGGCGGTACACCGTGTTTGAAGCGGTGGGCACCGTGGAGAGCATGTACTGGTCCTATCCGGTCAGCTGGCTCCTGACTTTCCTGATCCATTTGATCTATCTGGAGCGTGACCGCCGCAGGCTGATGTGGAGAACACGGCCGCCCGATAAGCAGCGGCTCCCATTCCGGATTTTTATATTTCTCATAAGAGGAATTGCGTTTTGGCAAAACCACTTTTTGTGTGTCACGGCATTATTTGCAGAAATCTCTAAAATCCCCTGTAATATCAAGGTTTTTCGGGCTTGAAGGTAGTGCTACTACACCACTACTACACCAGTGAGTCTCGATGTGACAAAAATCTTGAGATCGAGGTCAAGTTTATAGATAATATCTTACCGGACTTCATTTTCGATGGAGTCCGGATTTCTATATCCAGAAGCAGCATTTCCTGTGTCGGCAAAAAATACAACAATTTCATTTTGAATGCTATTGATATTTTTGCCGATGGCATGGTATACTATGTAATAGATTAACGTGGTTTTTTGATGGATTTTATGGTGGAGGATCATGGATGCGATATCTTTCAGTTGCTGAAATAGCGAAAAAATGGGATGTGTCCGAGCGCAGTGTTAGAAATTACTGCGCCCAGGGGCGTGTGAACGGTGCGTTTCTTACCGGCAAGACATGGAACATTCCGAAAAACGCAGAAAAGCCGGAGCGTACCAACAAAAGAAAAGATAAACCGACTACTCTGTTGGATATTCTGAAAGAACAGAAGGCAAGTAAATGTTCCGGTGGGATCTACCATAAAACACAGATCGAATTGACATACAATTCCAACCATATGGAAGGAAGCCGCCTGACACACGATCAAACCCGATATATCTTTGAAACCAACACCATCGGCGTAGAAAAAGAAGTGCTGAATGTGGATGACGTGATCGAAACAGCAAATCACTTCCGCTGCATTGACATGATTATTGATCATGCAAAAGCAGCTCTGACGGAGAAGTTCATCAAAGAACTTCACTTGGTTTTGAAAAACGGCACCAGCGATTCCAGAAAAGATTGGTTTGCTGTTGGCGAGTATAAGAAACTCCTGAATGAAGTCGGCGGCAGAGATACAGCCCTTCCGGAAGAAGTTGCCGATAAAATGAAGGCCTTGCTGACGGAATACAACGCCAAGGAAAAAAAGACTTTTGAGGATATTCTGGACTTCCATGTGAAATTTGAGCGGATTCACCCATTCCAGGACGGTAACGGTCGTGTGGGCAGATTGATCATGTTTAAGGAGTGTCTGAAATACAATATCGTTCCGTTTATCATAAAGTTTCTTTCCTTTTGCAAGACCGATCTCGACTTTTACAAGACTTCCTTTAAAGTACACCTTCAGCGGGACAAGCGCCATTCCCTTTTCCTTGATCTTTCCTGTAATTTTATTAATCTCTGATCTGTGAAGCAATAGCTTTCTCACCCGCAGTGGATCTTTATTGAAAATATTTCCTTTTTCATAAGGACTGATATGCATTCCATAGACAAACACTTCCTCGTTTTCAATACGGATAAATGCTTCTTTGATGCTGCATTTTCCCATGCGAAGGGACTTTACTTCAGTCCCATGCAGAGAAATTCCCGCCTCGTATGTGTCCAGTATAAAATAATCATGATATGCTTTTTTGTTATTCGCAATTAGTTTCCCCTGTTCTTTTGCCATAATCCACCTCTTCTTTTTCTACGAATTCAAAATCAATCGTCCGTTGAAGCCGATCTGTCCCTGTTGCCACAATATATACAGTCTGTCCAAGTTTGTAGACTTTCCGTGTATGCTCTCCGACCATCTCAAATCGTTCTTCTATATAATCATAATGATCATCATGCATATTAGTTACATGGACAAGACCTTCAATCGTGTTTGGCAGTTCCACATAGATTCCCCATTTGGTAATGCTTGAAATCACACCCTCGAATACTTCGCCGATATGCTCCTCCATATACTCAACTTTCTTTAACTTGATCGTCTCTCTTTCTGCCTCTTCTGCCAGACGTTCTCTCTCGCTGCACTGTTTCGTCACTTCCGGAAGAATCTTCTCGTAATGCTCACGTCGATTGTCATTCATTCTGCCTCGCAAATCTTCCTTGATGATGCGATGGATCTGCAGATCCGGATACCGCCTGATCGGCGACGTAAAGTGACAGTAATACGTTGTAGCCAAACCAAAATGTCCAGTGTTTTCCGGTGTATATTTTGCCTGCTTCATAGATCGAAGCGCCAGTCGGCTGATCAATGCCTCCTCGTTCGTCCCCTCTACTTTTGCAAGCAGCTTTTGAATCTCTTTTGGACGAACTGCATTGTTTGCAATGTGCATAGAGTGCCCAAAATTATTAATAAAAATCGCCAACTTTTGAATCTTTTCTTCATCCGGCTGTTCATGTGTCCGGTAAACAAACGGAATCTCCTGCCAAAAATAATGTTCTGCCACCGTCTCATTGGCAAGCAGCATAAAGTCTTCAATAATCTTTGTCGCCACGTTCCTGTCATATGGTTTCAGCTCAATCGGTTTTCCCTGCTCATCCAGAACCATCTTCGTCTCCGGAAAATCAAAATCAATAGAGCCTCTTTTTTTTCGCTTTTCGCGTAAAATTCCCGCTACTTTCTCCATCATCTGAAACATTGGTACAAATTCTTCATACTTTTTGCTTTCTTCCTCATCCTGTTCTTCCAGAATCTTTTTCACGCTCGTATATGTCATTCGGCGGTCGACACAAATAACTGTCTCCGCTATCTTATAGTCTACTACATTTCCCTTGTCATTGATAGTCATAATACAGCTCAATGCCAAACGATCTTCTCCTTCATTCAAAGAACAGATTCCATTAGAAAGTATATGGGGGAGCATCGGAATCACTCTGTCCACAAGATACACACTTGTACCTCTTTTGTAAGCCTCGCGATCCAGCGCGCTTTTTTCCTGTACATAGTTTGTCACATCCGCGATATGCACTCCCAGTTTATAGTTCTCTCCCTCTTTCGTCAGGGAGATTGCATCGTCCAAATCTTTTGCATCTTCTCCGTCAATCGTCACCATCTGCCAGTCACGGATATCCATTCTCCCTGCCATGTCTGCCGTACTGACATCTTTTGCCACACGCTCTGCCTGATTCAACACCTTTTCCGGAAATTCAATTGGAAGATCGTACCCTTTTACAATGGACATAATATCTGTCCCCGGATCATTGACATGCCCGATAATCTCCACAATCTTTCCTTCCGGCTTTTTATTGTCTCCCCCATATTTCGTAAGTTCCACAACTACTTTGTGTCCGGTGACTGCTCCTTTCGAGCGCTCTAACGGCACGAATACGTCCTTGATAAACCTCTGATTGTCCGGAACGACAAAGCCAAAATTTTTATTCTTCTGAAAATATCCAACAAGCCTTGTCGTACCATGTGATAAAATCCGCACAACCTTTCCTTCCCGTCTCTTTCCATCTGGTGCCGATTTGATCGTCACTTCAACCTGATCCCCATGAAAAGCTCCATTTGTATCATCTTCTGATATAAAAATATCATCGTCTTCCCCTTCTACCGCAACAAAGCCAAATCCTCTCGCATGAGCCTGATAAGTCCCTACGATACGCTTTGCCTCTCCCTTGGTATACTTCCCTTTTTTAGATACATGTACCTTGCCTTCCGCTTCCAACGAATCCATAATCGCTTTCAGTTCTTTTCTCTGATCCTTCGGTACTTGCAGTAAGATTGCAAGTTCTTTCAGCTTCATCGGCACATAAAATTCATCACAAATAAAATCATAAATTAATTTTTTTCGTCTTTCAAATGTCTGATCCATTCTCTCTCCTTTGTCTTTCTAGTCTAAAACAAGTGCTTCCTTCTGCACAGTGTAAAAAAAACACTCTTATATCAATAAGAGTGTTTCGCAAATCTCATTCGCCCGTATATGATTAAGCAAATACTTTCAAATTCAATACTGCTGCCAATACGATAAATAACACAGCTGCAAACTTCGTAGATTTTACAAGAGCGCCTTCCATAGAACGTCCTTTATTCTGTCCCCAGTAGCTTTCTGCAGCACCGCTGATTGTTCCCAGTCCTGCTGACTTTCCCTCTTGAAGTAATACGATCGCAGTCAATACGATACAATCTATTGCAAATAAAATCATCAATACTGTTTTTAAAATATCCATTTTACACACCTCCTGAATAAATAACATACTTATTTTACCATATGTTTGTTCATTCTGCAAGCGTTTCGATTGGATTTCGTATATTTTTTATTAAAAGGTTACTGTTCTGTCACCTTAAAAGCGCTTAAATGGATCTTCGTAACATGACACATTGCCAAGATGTTCTTCTATTCTAAGCAGCTGATTATATTTTGCCACACGCTCCGACCGGCAAGGTGCCCCTGTCTTAATCTGCCCCGACTGAAATGCAACAGCAATATCCGCTATGATGCTGTCCTCTGTCTCTCCCGACCGGTGGGAAATGATTGTCTTATATCCCGCATTTTTCGCCATTTCAATTGCCTCAAATGCCTCTGTCAGTGTCCCAATCTGGTTCACTTTTACAAGAATCGCATTTGCTACCTTCTGTTCAATCCCACGCGAAAGACGCTTTGTGTTAGTGACAAACAGATCATCTCCAACAAGCTGCACGTCTCTTCCAAGTCTTGTCGTCAAAAGTTCCCATCCTTCCCAGTCTTCTTCATCAAGCGGATCTTCAATAGACATGATTGGAAATTCCATAATCAGTTCCTCATAATAATCAATCATCTCCTCCACGGAACGAATTACCTGACCGCCCCGCATTTTTCCTTCTCCTTCAAATACATATTTTTTAAAATCTTTGTTGTAGAACTCTGTCGCGGCCGCATCCAATGCGATCACAATATCTTTTCTCGGCTCATATCCTGCCTTTCTTACCGCATCTACAATAAACTGTAATGCTTCTTTTGCATCTTTAAAATCAGGTGCAAATCCACCTTCATCCCCCACCGCTGTACTGTAACCCTGCTCTTTTAGCAATGCCTTTAGCGCGTGATAAATTTCTGAGCACATCCGAAGTGCCTCTCGAAAGCAACACGCACCGACCGGCATGATCATAAATTCTTGAAAATCAATCGTATTATCTGCGTGCCGTCCTCCATTTAAAATATTCATCATCGGAACCGGCATTTTTTTCGCATTGACTCCTCCAAGATAGGCATAAAGCGGAATACGCAACGCTTTTGCCGCTGTTCTCGCAGCAGCCATCGAAACCCCAAGCAACGCATTCGCCCCCATATTACTCTTGTTTTGTGTCCCATCCGTTTTTAAAAGCACTTGATCCAAATGCGCTTGATCGAATACATTCAGACCAATGACCGCCTGTGCAAGCTTTGTGTTGACATGATCCACCGCCCGTTGTACTCCGAGTCCGCCATACCTCTCCTCTCTATCTCGCAGTTCCACAGCTTCGTATTGTCCGGTAGATGCTCCTGACGGCACTGCTGCCCTCCCCAGGAACTCATCTCCCGCCAAAACTTCTACTTCTATTGTAGGATTCCCTCTGGAATCTAATATTTCTCTTGCGTATACGTCTGTAATCGCCAAATATCTGTTCATTTTTATATCCCTCCTCTTCTATTTCTATTGTTACCATATTATGCACTCTAATGCGTTGACTTTTTATGTTTCTAGCGTTACAATTCGTATGAATAGAAATAGAATACGGAGAAAACATCAAATGAAAGAAAAATCAAAATCCTTTTTCCTGTTGACTGGAAGTATATTGGTAATGGCAATCGGAATTTACTTTTTCAAATTTGCCAACAATTTCACATTTGGAGGCATTACAGGTCTTGCTGTTTTAGTTGCCAAAACAGGCGTGATGTCCGCCAGTGATTTTACCTTTATTATGAACATGCTCCTTTTACTGATTGGACTTATCGTTCTCGGTAAAACATTTGCACTGACTACTGCTTACTGTAGTATTTTACTCTCAGTGCTTTTATCATTACTGGAGCGTATTTTTCCTATGTCCCATCCGCTGACAGATCAGCCGATGCTGGAACTTGCCTTTGCAATCGCACTTCCCGCATTCAGCTCTGCTGTACTTTTTAACATTGGTTCTTCCAGTGGTGGTACAGATGTCATTGCTGCGATTTTTAAAAAATATACGAGCATCAACATCGGACGAGCATTGCTTTTGACAGATTTGGCATTTACCATTGCCGGTTTCTTTATTTTTGACATTAAAACCGGTCTATATTCTTTGCTTGGATTGTCTATTCGCTCTTTTATGATTGATAACTTTATCGAAAGTTTTAATCTTTCAAAATATTTCAATGTTGTATGCAGCCATCCCGAACCCATTTGTGACTTCATCACACATGATTTGATGAGAAGTGCAACGATTGTGGATGCTCAGGGCGCATTTTCCGGTGAACACCGCTATATTATTTTTACTGCACTGAACCGCCAGCAGGCTATTAAGCTTCGTAATTTTATTAAGCAGCAAGAGCCTGGAGCATTCATTTTGATTTCTAACACAAGCGAGATTATCGGAAAAGGATTTCATAACGTATAGGGCTATATAAATAAAGCAAGGGCGAAAAGCTTGTTTTTCTCAAGTCTTTCGCCCATCATTATCATAGAAGTTCCTTTGTATTGCAACAGCTGGGGTAGTAAAACTATTTACCACCCTAGCCGCTCTGTTTTGCCAGTAACAAAGGGATCTTGATCTCTACTTTCCAAATATGAAACAAAAACAGGCTCAAAGAGTAAAACTACCCACAAAAATATAAATGGAATTTTAAATCTTTCCAAAAACATGTTGTAACTCTTGCTTTTTCATAGTTATCCTCTCCTTTAAGCAATGGTTTTCTAAATCTGTTTTTATTTTTTATATTATCACCCAACAAACAATATATCAATATATTAATTTGTTATTATGTAGAGATAATTTTAGGGAAAGCAGCTACTTCTATGAATCGCTACTTTCCCTCTTCTGACTTATCCTACAATCAGTCCTTGCTGATGCATTACCTCAACAACCTGATTTACATATTTTTCACACAGTTCATCTGTAGATGCTTCCACCATCACACGAATTACCGGCTCTGTTCCACTTTCACGTACCAAAATACGTCCATCATTTCCAAGTGCCTCCGTCACTGCTTCCACCGCCTTTATGACTTCTGCATTTTCTCTTGCTGTCTTTTTATCAGATACTCTTACATTTTTCAAAAGCTGTGGATAAATCTTCACTTCTTCTGTTAGCTTTGCAAGTGTCTGTTTCTTTTCCAGCATAACTTCCATCAACAATAACGAAGTTAAGATACCATCACCTGTTGTCGCATATTTGCTGAAAATAATATGCCCTGACTGCTCTCCTCCGAGACAATGGTTGTTCTGCACCATGTTCTCATATACATATTTATCTCCAACTGCAGTCTTTTCATATTTGATTCCAGCTTTATCACATGCTTTATATAATCCCAGGTTTGACATGATTGTCGTTACAATTGTATCATTGTTCAGTCTTCCCTGTTCTTTCAAATATTTTCCGCATACATAGAGAATAAGATCCCCATCAACTTCATTACCATTTTCATCTACCGCAAGACATCTGTCCGCATCTCCATCGTAAGCAAAACCTACATCTAATTTCTTTTCTTTCACAAACTCCTGCAATACATGAATATGTGTAGATCCACAGTTTCTATTGATGTTCGTTCCATCCGGCTCACTGTTGATCACGTATGTCTTTGCTCCCAACGCATCAAATACACTTTTCGCAATCGAAGATGCACTTCCGTTTGAACAATCAAGCCCCACACGTTTATCTTTGAAAGAACGAGTTGCCATCGCGATCAAATGTCCAATATAGCGATTTCTTCCAGCCGAATAGTCTACCGTGCGCCCAATTGCATCGCGTGTTGCGTATGGAATCTCTCCCCATGTTCCATCAATATATGACTCAATTTTTTCTTCTACTTCTGCTTCCAGTTTATGTCCTTTTGCATTGATGACTTTAATTCCATTATCATAGAAAATATTGTGGCTTGCGGAAATCATAATTCCACAATCGAAATCTTCTGTACGTGTCACATACGAAACACTCGGTGTTGTCGTTACATGCAAAAGATACACATCTGCACCGGATGCAGTAAGCCCTGCCGACAGAGCGTCCTCAAACATATAACTGCTTCTTCTTGTATCTTTTCCGATGACAACTCTCGCTTTATGTTCCTGACCATAATACCATCCTAGAAATCTACCTACTTTAAAAGC